>Ga0080013_1001844_pt1 | contig 26753 bp, 35 predicted proteins | sample ETNvirenome_6_85_FD_69236 | JGI IMG/M metagenome (GOLD analysis project Ga0080013, IMG submission 69236) | Marine viral communities from the Pacific Ocean - ETNP_6_85 (SPADES assembly) (version 2) | ecosystem: Environmental > Aquatic > Marine > Oceanic | place: Pacific Ocean | collected 2013-06-19
CCTGGGACTGGACCCGGGCCCCCCGATAGTCGCCCAAGGTCCCGGAAACCTGACCATCGCATATCACGGGGATTACCCGAAGCCATACGGGCTGTGCAAGCCAGGGCACGACAGGTACAACGCCGACACTTGCCAAGCCGAGAAGGGAAACATCGAATCCCGAGGCCTCAAGGTCAACCGGTGTGGAACCTACATCCAGGTGGTCTACGATGCAGGGCCAGACGGCAAGAAGAGGACCGCAACCTACTGTCACCTGGGTCGGATCGTGGCTGGGAAGGGGCGCGTGACACGCGGCCAGATCCTGGGCTACAGCGGAAACACCGGTAACTCCACGGGCCCCCATCTCCACTACGCTCTCCGCGAAGAAGGAACGAGCGGAACGATTGACCCAGCTCCGATGACGGCCTGGGCGCCATGGAAGGTGCGGTACAAGAAGGACCGGGAACAGCCCGCCGGCCACGATCCGAATGCGGTATCCCCCGAGGGACCAGTCCCCGCGCCGGGGACTCAGCCAGCGGCACCGCCGCCGGCCCCGCCTCCCCTGGTGGCGGAAGCACCGGCCCGCACCCCACCCTTGGCTCCGCTGCCTCCCCCCGAGAGTGGCGCTCCCACCGAAACCCCCGCCGTCGCCCAGGCCGGCTTCGGCACCTGGTTGGGCATCGTTGCACTTGGAGGCATGGCAGTCACCCTCTTCAAGTTCCAGCGGGACCTGGAGCGGGGCGGATGAGCAGAGCGAGCGAACTCCTGGCACGGGTAGAGCAGCTCAAGCTCTTCCGCGATCCTTTCGAGGTGATCGAGCTTTTCGCTGGTGCCGGTGGTGCCGGCCTGGGGCTACACCGAGCAGGGTTTGGGCGTGCGCTCATGGTCGAGTACAACCCGACCGCCGCCAAGACTCTCCGAGCGGCAGTCAAGGAGGGCAAGCTCTCTGGCAAGGTGGTCGAGGGTGATGTACGCAACGTGGACTACCGAAAGTTCGAGGGAGTCAAATTGCTCTGGGCATCCTGGCCCTGCCAGCCGTTTTCCACGGCGGGAAAAGGCGAGGGAGCCTGGGACGAACGGAACGGCTGGCCGTGGACCTTGCAAGCGATGGACGAGTGCCTCCCGACCTACTTTGCTGGAGAGAATGTCACAGGCCTGCTTCGACATGTGAGCGGGTGCCGCAAGATGAGCAATCCGCGAGACTGCGCCGGGTGCTACACCGAGCGGGTGATCCTGGCGGACCTGCGGTTGCGCTTCAAATGGGCAACCAAGTGGGTCTTGAACAGTGCTGACTTTGGCGTCCCCCAGATCCGCAACCGGGTCTTCTTCGTCGCCGGCCCCCACCCGATACTGCGTCCGCGCCCTACCCACGCCAACCCCTACGAACAGGAGAGGAAGCCGGGACAGACCACAGAGGATGCCGAGCGGAAACAGGCCGCCCGTCTCAATAGCTGGAAACGAAAAGGAATGAAACCCTGGGTCACCATGGGCCAGGTGCTCGACAGGGCCGACCCATGGGAAAAGCTGGAGCCCATGTACTGGGGACTACCCGAGTCCCAGGTGCTCAAACGGCATGGTGTCCAACGCCTCGAGGACCTGAGCCCGGAGCTACTCGCAGAGTACGAGGGACGACACGACGACTGGTACTGCACGCATTGCAAGGTTTCCCACAGCTCTTCCCTGTGCCTGTGCCCCGACCCAGAGTTCGCGGAATCCATGCTCGACCGACCCGCCCCGACCATTTCCGGTGGAACCGAGCGAGGCCACGTTGGGGGCGGTTCCATCCTGAGTGCCACCGCCAGCACCCGCAACGAACTCCACTGGGCGTTGAAACGCTACGACCCCACCAAGCCCTTTCCAGGCGTGACCCCCGAGCCGGAACGAGCCCCGAGCATGAGCTACGAGGACATGCGAGAAATGTTGGGCTGGGACCCCCCAGAGAGAACCACCTACCTGGGTGTCACGGTGGACGAGGTGAAGGTGCTCATGGGATTCCCAGCAGATTGGCCCCTGGCCGGAAGTAACCAGCGCCAGTATCGCCAGCTTGGCAATGCCGTAGTGCCCCGGGTCGCAGAGCTTGTAGGAAAGGCCATCTTGAAGAGCGAGAGGACGTTTCCAAAGAACTGGTCCCCTCCCAAGACAAGGAGGACTCCATGAACTGCCCAACCTGCGGAACGACACCCTGCGCCTGCACCCCAAAGGCGGGGCTCTGGATCACCCTGGGCGTGGTGGGAACCCTGGCCGTGGCAAGCGAATGCGTTCGCAAGAAGCGCGGGAGCAGGATCATCCCAGGTCCCTATGCCAGAGCTGGCGCAATGGTACACGCCCCCCTTGGAAGTCTGGCCCTGTCGGACTACCAGGTCAACATCTACCACAGCTCCGAAGACGGAACCGTTGCAAAAGGGAACACCCGACCCATCAAGCAGCTCCTCAAACGCAATCGTTTCAGATGGTATCGGGGCGGTGGGTTCTGGTACATCCCCCGCACCAGGGGCATGGCGGACTCCCCCATCGACCTGCCGGCGCTCGAGGCCGAGGCCCAGGCCGTGCTCTCCGGTGAGGCCCCCCCGCCGAACGTGGTGCCATTCCGAAAGCCAGCTACCCCCCGCAAACGCCCTCCCGTCGTGGGGCACACCGGAGATGTTGCGTTCCTGCTTCCAGATGGGAGCTCCGTCAGCCTGTCCGACATCTATGGCTCCACGGGGATCCGTTTTGGAACCAGTGCGCCCTACGCGGTTCGCGCCGTGACGCCGGATCGGATTGGGTTCGCAGACGACCCGGCCATCGTGGTGGACATGCTGGTGAAGGAGGGCCACATCGACGCCGTCGTTCCCATCGCTCGACAGCTCGCAATGATCAACGCGAAGGTGAACGGGATCCACATCGATCTACGTCCCAGCGTGAAGATCAGAAGGCTCCGCACGGCCATGGACCGGAACCCATCGAGCCGAAGCGTCGGCAAGAACAAGCGGATGAGCGAAGTGGAGTACATCTTCCGGGTTGACAAGGAGTCCCTGGGTATGGGGCCCGGGGGGACCCCGCGCTACTACAGTTTCGTCCGAAGCCGCCATTACGGGGGGGGAGGAGCCTGGGCAGACAAGCCGAGAGCCCGAGCCCTCACAAGACAACAGATCGAGAAATCCGGCCACGTCGCAACTGACGAGTGGCTGAAGGCCAACACATGACCCGCACCGTCTCCTTCTCCATTCCCAACACCACCGTCGCAGACGTGGCCGAGTGTGTCCAGCGGTCCCCCCGCTATCCCCTCTGGTATTCCATGGGTCTGGAGACGCACATTGCCGACACCAACGTCCCTGGCGAGGTCATCGTGACCCTGGAAGGACCAGAGAAGGAGATCAACGCGGTCACAGACAACGCGGAGCGTTTCATCATGGGAGCCAGGCCCATCAAGGAGCACCAATGATGGACGGAGACAAGCTCGCCCTGGGCACCATTGCCGTCCTGGCACTGGCCGGCGCGGCCAGGGGGCGCGGCTCGAGGGCGAAGGGCACCCTGGAAGTGGTGCGAGTCACCCCCATCCAGGCCGGTTTCGCCGGGGCGCACATGATGCGCTCTATGGCCAGAGGGAGAGCGCACGACCCACACCAGACGGTACGGGTGGAGGTGGTGATCACTGGAACGCCCGACGAGCTTATGTCCGAGGCCGCACGCACCCTCTCCATCCAAGCGGCTCGCCGCCACATGTTCGCGACTTGGTCCCAGCGCGTCAGCGGCATCTACCGCGACTACAAGGGACGCCCAGTCGTTCGCTTTGAGGTGCAATGATGGGGGAGAGGCTCGCAATAGGCGCCGTCGCGCTGCTGGCAGCAGCCGCTGCTCTCAAGAGAGACGGATCGCGCAACGCGGCCATGTGGGGCGACCTCCCGCTCCGCTTTGCTCACCCTTACGTTTCCCCGTCGCTGCGACAGCTCACCTCCAAGCAGGCCGAGGTGCGCCGAGTTGCCTACGCATTGAAGCAGGGGAAGGCTGGGGAGGACCATCGGCTCGCCGGTCGCCAGATGGCGGCGGTCATCAGTGACGTAGCCAACCCCATACTGGTCCCTGTCCCAGGCTCCAGTGGCTCTACGCGGGTCAATCGCAAGCTCGCTGAAGCCATCGCCTCGCACATCGATGGGGCCACCGTCTGCGACGAGCTCTCTCGCCACGGGGGCGTCCAGTCCTCGTTGAAGCGACGAAAGCGCGGGCTCCAGAGCCTGGGCGTCCCCCAGCATCGGATGGTGTCGCGTGGCCATTGTCCAGGTCCGATGTTCCTGGTGGACAACGTGGTGACCTCTGGCAACACCCTGCGTGCTGCCAGAGAGGCGATGGGCGGTGGCACGGGCTTGGTGTGGGCGGCGAACTTCCACCCTTTCAAAGGCCGGGGTTCAGCCAACTGGCTGTCGGCAGGCTCCGTAGTCAAAGGGGACACCATCAAGTTCACCGAGGCAGTCTGGGGCGGCTCGCGTCACCGACCGCGCTACCTGGGAGAGCGCATCAACACCGCCCGCGTCCTCAAGGAGAGCTACGGGGAGAAGACCGGGCAGCACACCTTCAGCCTGGAGATCATCGAATCAGAAGGCGAGCAGCCGCTGGCTCCCGGGGCAAAGACCCGACGCAAGGGTCGGAACATCTACCGCATTTCTCTCCAGAGGTTGAAATGGATTCCCACGGCCCAAGACCCGGAGCACACCGAAGCTGCCCGACAAGTCATCGCCCAGGAAAAACACGGCAGGGGTGACGCCGTCAGAGCCCGAAGAGAGCGCCAGAGACGAGGGAGCCGTGGTGAGCTGGTGGACCTGGGTGCCCAGCGTAGCAGACGAGCCCCTGACCCCGACTTCGTCCTCCAGCCCCCGGGTCAGAATCCGCTGATTGGGGAGGAAAGCGGCAAGGCGCGGAAGAACGGCATCGGCACCCACCGCTCTCCCCACGGAAGCGTGCGCTACCTGATGTACGAAGACGGCCAGATCGTATCTGGCCTGCAAGTGGTCAGCCGGGATGGGGTGAACGCCCTGGTTGCATACGTCTACACCACCCCTTCGCATCGGCGCAGAGGGCTCGCCTCCAAGCTGATGAAGAAGGCACGCGGCGACTTTCAGTCCGTGGAACACGCCAAACAGGAACACCTGTCCCAAGACGCGAAGGCCTGGATCAAGGGGTCCCCAGCCAAGAAGTCCAGAGGGCCGCGACGGAAGCGAGGGCCCTCCAGGGGACGGAATACCAAGATCGCCATCGTCAAGGAGGCCAGGGAGATCGCACGCTCCGAGCTTGCCGGCTGCGGGGTCGATCTCCAGTCTCACCAAGTTGGCCTTTGCCCCTACTTGGCCTGGGCGGTCATCGTTGCTGCCCATCGAGCGGGCCGGCACCTGGTGCTCCAGGCCGGAAGCGCATCGTGGAAGATGGTCCCAGACCACCTTGATGACGGGGTCAGCCCCAACTACTTCAGCTACGTCTGGGCAAATCCCGGTCGGGAGTGGCGAGCCTCCCGTTGGCACCTGGGCGAAGGCTCACTACCAGAAATGCACATCTGGGCCGCAGATCCGGTGACGCATGAAGTGATCGATCTCTCGACCCGGTACATTCCACGTCTGGCCGAGAACGCCATGGGGGAGGGGGCCTGGGAGACGCCACAGCTCCCCGACTACTTCTGGTTCAAGTCAGGGAACCCGCCCGCTGGGATCCACTACGAGCCTGACCGGGAGGCCACGTTGATAGCCGCCGCTTTCCTCAAGAGGGACGGATACGTCCTGCCAGGACGGGGGAGCACCAACGCAGGGAGCAGCGCCAAGTTCAAGTACTGGGCCGCATGTCCAGACTTCCACTCTGGGGAGATCATTGACTACATCAATGACCCGGATCGTGCAGTCGAGATCACCTACAAGACCTTCGCCAAGCATGTGGACCTCGCTCCGTTGAGAGAACAAGACCACCCAGCGATGTGGAGGATCAGCAGCCCAGACAACTGGGCTGTCAGCTTCTACCGGTCCAGTCTTCCCAACGGCGACCGGATCTACTTCTTTGACTGGTCCCGCATTGAGCACATCTTTATAGATCCCGCCAAACCCTGGCCCAGCACTCGAGAGATGGCGGAACTGGCCATAGAGCAACAGAGAGGTGACCCATGAGCGAACGCCTCGCCATCGGTGCCGTTGCTCTCCTGGCTGCTGCTGGAGCAATGCGGAAACGCGGAAGCCGGTCGCAGCCTGGATACATGCCCCCTTTCGGCGGCGTTCGGAAGCGCCAGGTCTTTGACGAAGCGCAGGGGGGAATCGATCAGAACCCCATGCGAGACATTGACCGGCTGCTCGCTGCGAACCGGGACCCCACGATGGAGCTTGGATACGTCCTAGATTGGCTGGCAGATGAACGTGCCGGGGGGAGCTGGGGTGCCAACACCTACTGGTATGGGAGGCCGTACCCCCAGTTGTCGGTGGAGAAACTGCTGGAACTCCCGGGACAAAAGGGCCAGCACCGGCACATGGGCACCGCCCAGCAGGGGCGTTTCTCGGACGCCTACATCGACAAGCTATCTCGTTCGATCAAGAGCCAGGGATTCGATCCAGATTCGGCCATCCAGGTCTTCACCTGGGGGGACGGAACAGCGAAGATCTGGGAGGGGAACCACCGCCTGCGAGCCGCGAAGCGAGCCGGCCTTCAGACGATCCCAGTGGACTGGCGCTATGTCGCTGGCTCCGAAAGAGATCCCACGGCGACCCACGCCTCCGAGTTCGCACCATGAGCGAACGCCTCGCCATCGGTGCAGTCGCGGCCCTGGCCCTAGCCGGGGTCGTGCGGAGACGCGGGAGCCCCAACAAGCACTTCACGGTCACCTCTCCAGCCCAAGGACTCAAGGCCATCGAGCACCAGGTCTTCCGGTCCAACCACCAGAAGTCCTTGAAGGTGAAGCCATCGAGCTCGACGGCGGTACTCATCCCCTGCGCCAGCACCAAGCCCTTCACGGAAGCTCCGAGCCACAAACACGGCTACCTGCCGGCGCTCCAGGGGCTCGACGTGGACACCTATGTGGTCGCAGAGCCCCTGGGAGTCGTCCCCCAGGCCTGGAGCGAGCAGTACCCCAACTACGCCTACGACTTCCCCCCGTCGATGCTCAAGGGGCAGGCCCGAGCAGCCCTGGTGGAGCGCATAGCAGAGTGGATGCAGAAAGTGGGGTCAAAATATGACCGCATCGTCGCAGCCCTTCCACAGCACCACATGGGGCTGGTTCGGGACGCGAATAAAACGGTCGGACTTGAACTGACGGACGCCTCAATCGGAGCATGCCGCGATTCGGTCTGCTCCCAGCGGTCCTTCCGCGCCACCTCTCCCGAGTACCGCAAGTGGCTCCGGGGTATCGTACAGACCAGAGGAAGCCGGGCCACTGCCCAGACCCACGCCATGAAGCTCCCGGCCTGGACCTTGCGCCTGGAGAGTGGAACGAAAGCCCTCAAACGCGCCACGAAGCGTGGGGACCTGGAGCAGATCGTGGGTGGGCTCGAGGACGTGAGCTTCTGGGTCGGGCGCAGCGTCGGAGACGCCTTTGGAGCGTCGGGAAAAGGAGGAGCATCCGAGCCCCAGCTACGCCGAGCCGGCAAGGCCATCGTGCAGGCACAGGCCGCCATCTTTGACGCTCACGGTCACATCCAGCGTGGCAGCAAGAACCTCGTACACCAAGTCCAGGGTGCGCTCACCCCCGAGCTACTCCACCCGGAACACCAGGGAGGAAAGGGGCCGCTGGCGGGACACTGCTATGTGGCCACCCAAGCTCTCTGGCACCTGATGGGGGGTGCCCAGAGCGGCTACACCCCGCACAGCGGCCCGGCTCCAGGCAATGACACCCACTGGTGGCTGGTACAGCAACAGACGGGGCAGGTCCTCGACCCCACCTCCAGCCAGTTCCCTTCCTACGACTACAGCAAAGGCACCGGTCGGGGCTTTCTCACGAAAGACCCGAGCCAACGTGCGAGAGTTGTGATGGACCGAGTGAGGAGCGGAAACCGATGAGCATCGTACTGATCCCAGTCGCGAGTCATGCCGTCAAAGCGGTACGAGGATCCATCACGGACGACGGGAGCGCCCTGACCTTGGGCGTGATCGGGGTGCTTGCCTTCTCCGCATACTTGAAGCCCGGTGCTCCGCTCCCGCCCCCAATGAGACTGCTGCGCCAAGGCTCTCGCTCCGTAGTGGCTGACTCAGGCTTCCATCGCACGGCCATCAAGCGCAGCTCGCCATCGAAACCCTTCGCCCACTTCCGAGCCCAGGGCCTGGTCACAGGACAGGTGCTGGACTTCGGGTCGGGGCGAGGCGCGGACTGTAGGGGATCGAAGATCCGGTGCTACGATCCCAACCACCCCAGAGCCCAGGTGCGGAGCCTCCCCCGGGGCCCCTTCGACACTGTCGCCGCCATCTATGTGGTCAACGTGTTGCCCAAGCCCCAGCGGCATGCCGCGCTGCGACAGGCTGGCGCGAGGGTGAAGCCTGGGGGGCACCTACTCTTGGCCGCGAGAGGCCAGGGCGACGATGGCTTCAAGGTGGCTCAGTCTGGGTGGGTCAAACAGGGGGACGGGTTCACCCAGAGCGACCCCCACGGCGAGCTCCACAGGTTCCAGCGGTTCTACCGTGGGGACCAGGACCTGCGCCAGGAGGCCTCCAAGGTGCTTGGCAAGTCGTTCCAGGCCGTACCACTTCCATCGCTGGGATCGGACATCGCCCTCGCAGCCTTTCGGAGGACGCGCTGATGCCAAAGGTCATCCGAGGAAAGAAGTGGGTTCACAGGAGTGCGCTATCCGCGCTCACCTCCACAGAACGAAGCCAGGTGCAGCGCACCGCCCGGAAGGTTCCCGACTTCCCCTGGACAGTGGCCCGAGTAGGTAACGGGAGTGTGATGCTGGGACGCACCACGCCATTCACCAATGTCCACCCAGAGCTGCTCGAGTCCGTGACGCTGAAGGGCGGCAAGCTCGCACGGCGCTCCTACGCCGACCCACCCGTCTACCACCGCATCGAGCAGATGCTGCTTCCCGGGGACCCCAGAGCGAAGAAGGCCAGGGCCCGAACCGCCGTGGAAGCTGGAGCGGGTCTTCTGGGACGACCCGACATTGGCCGGCGCTCGTCGTGGAACCGCGCCAAGAAGGGATCGCGCAACACCGACGCCCTGGTGGACGCCTGCAAAGCCACCCTGCTGGTGCCAGGAATGCCATACGAGCGCATCATCGGGGGGAAGCGCGGGAGACGAGGAGCCAAGCGATCCTACGGGACCGCTCTGTCCTTCGCGAAAGGCCAAGGGCTCACGCGGCGGTCAAAGCACTGGAAAGGGCTGGTGCGCGAAGCCCACGCAATCCTCCGAAGTCACGGGGTCGAGCTCAAGCGGCAGATCGGCGTGGGGACCTTTGCCCAGGTCTATCTCCCCAAGGACACAAGGCTGCGAGTCGTCAAGTTGACTGGAGACAGGACCGAGGCGGTGGTCTGGGCCTACATTCTCCAACAACGTAGAGAAGGAACCGGCCTGGGCGAGTCGGCGGTGCCAGCTCTCGCCCACACCTACTGTGCTTTCGCCTTCCCGGCTCGCCCCGGAGGGCAGCGAATCTACGGAATCGTCCAACGCCGATACCTTCGGCTTCGAACTGGCGACCAGATGCTACTTGAGGGCGTGGACGAGCGGATCACCGAATCCTCCAACCTCTCCCGTCCCTATGCGACCATGGGAAGAGCACTCTCGATGCTCCGGTGGGGGGACCACACCGTTTTCAACGGTGAGGAAAAGATTCGCAACTACCTCCGAACGCTCCAAGAGTTGGCCAGCTTTTCCCTGGTGCCCTACGACATTCATGCGGAGAACGTGATGGCCAGTATCGACCGCACCCAATGGGCCATCACCGACCTGGGGGTGACACAGGCTCCCATCGTGGTCCCAATTCCTGTTCTGGAGATGAAGAAATGAGCAAGCTTGAGCGAAACGATGGCACCTTTCTCACCCTGGCCGCTGTGGCAGCCCTGGCTGCCGCTGGCAAACTGGGCGGGGGTCCCGCGATTGCCCGTGGGAGCAAATCACGCCACCGAGGAGACATCATGGGCCACTGGAACATCCCCACTGAAGTGTACGACTACGGGGTCAAGCACGGACTCCAGGGCCTCGCTACAGGCGGGAACATTGACTACATGGCCAAGCGTCTCGGAGAGGAAATAGACGAGGGAGGAGGCAAAGTGTGGGCGGTACTTGGTTCCTACGAGGACGCCGGGAGCCCGGAAAACCTGGACGAGCCGGCCAACATCAACATCTTTCTCGATGAGAGTTGGCAACGGATGATCATTCTTCCCTTCAAGACTGCCCGGGAAGCCATTGAACACATGGGGACCATGCTCTCCATCAACGTATGAGGACATACCCATGAGCAAGCTCGACAGAACAGATGGAGGACTCCTCACCCTAGGCATCGTTGGAGCCCTGGCCGCCGCAGGATCCATTCGGCGTGGAAGCGCGTCCACCCGAGATCACGCCAAGACCAAGAGGGTGTTGGTGAACGAGCTTGTTCAGCAGATCCAGAGCCGCCATCCCGAGGTGAGTGCGCGGGCCATTCGAGAGAAGGCTCGCCAGTTCACGAAGAGGGCGCTGATCGAGGCGCTGGAAACCCTTCGCAGCGATGACCTGGTCGTCATCCCCCCGATGGCCTCTTGGAGAGGTCAGGTTGGAAGCGCCAACTATGACTGGCAAGACGACTGGAAGGCCATCCAACAGGCCTACAAGCAGGAAGAGGAAGAGGGATGGGCAGAGAGAGGCTGGGAGGAACTTCAGGAGCAAGCCATCAGCAAACGCCTGGGGCCCGACATTGGCCTGGGCGCTGACTGGAGCGTATCAGCGTGGCATATCGGACCCGGAGACTACCTGACCGACGAGCGCCTCGTCGGGCTGGTCAATGCCTATCACATGGCCTCTTCAAGAGGGGACCACGCCACCTGGGACGAGCTGCGAACCCGCCTGCACGGCCAGGGAATCGATCCGCAGAAGTACTCCCGGTACGGGACCAACATCGAGGGTGGACAGATCTACCTACTCGACTACGAGAATGGCAGCTATGGCGTCGTCCAACGCTACTATGTGGACGACGACTACGCGGGGATCAGCGACCAGAACCGCCGAGACTATGCGGACGGCCACAACGACGCCATCGTGGACATCGCGAGCTTCGATGCGTACCCGCCCTTCCCCGAGGTGATGCGCTGGCTCGACGCCAACATGCCCAAGCTCCAGAAGGGCAAGTGAGATGGGACGAGGCGCAGAGATCATAGCCAAGCTCCGGGGGGCCCAGGCCCAGGAGCCGCTGTACTTTGCGTCTGGAACGAACAGCCCTGGACCCATGCAGGCCGCGCTGGAGAACAACATTCCCTTCGGGATCTCCATCGACAAGTGCAAGGCCGCCTGCACGGAGTGGATCTTCGCCCATGCCGAGGACCCCAGGCTGCGCCTGTTCGTTGACTCCGGGGCATACGGGGAGTTCACCGGAGGAACCAAGGTCCCCGATGAGGAGTGGCACAGGCGATACGAGCAGATGGCCTACATGGCAGAGGTGGTGGGGGACCGAGCTTCGATTGTCCTACCGGACAAGATCGGAGATCCCCAGGAGTCCATGCGCCGCCTCGAGGAGTTCGCTCCCTACGTCAAGCGGATCGTGAAGAGCGGGGCCGAGCCGTTGCTGCCAATCCAGAAGGGGGGCGAGAAGATCGACGTGCGAGCCTACATGGACGAGGCGGCGGAAGCCGCAGGCGTTCCTGTCTCTGCGCTGATCCCCTCCATCCCGCTGAAGCAGAAGGCCTACACTGCGGCCCAGGCTCTCGCCGTCATCAAGGCCCTCCAGCCCAGGCGTGTCCACCTGTTGGGCATGGACGTGGAACGGGCCTCCAAGAAGATCCTCCCCGGTATCCGGCGCCTCTCGCCCCACACCAGCGTCTCGCTCGACAGCGTGTTTCAGCGAGGCAAAGCAGGAATGTTGGGACGGACGGGTGACGCCCCGTCCCCGCTCACCCTGGCTCGCTATCAGTCGGAGCTCCAGATCGACCCGCAGCTACTGGTACGAACCCAGATAGGCGGTCCCCCCAAATATGAGGCCCTCATCGCCATCCTTGCGGGCGGGGCCAAGACCCGCAAACTCCAGCGAGCGACCACCGCACTGGTGGACCTGGTGGCCCAGACAGAGAGCTGGCCAAAAGACGCAGCATTGAGACAGGAGGCAAGGCGGTTTCTGCAAGGCCGCTTCCCCTACGAAGACGGATACTTCCCCGGCTCTCGCTTCAACTGGAACTACTACATCGACAAGATCGGTGAGCTTGCGATGACCCAGGAGATCGGGACCGCAGGCCGTAGGAGCGGCACTCTGTCTGGTCAGGTAAGCCGCCTGGGGCACGGACGGATGATCCGAGAAGAGCCCCGCGTCTACGACCAGAGCTTCGGGGCCGAAGTGGACTACCTGCTCCCCGAGGGGGGGCGTTCTCCCTCCATCCAGCAGGTGGAAGCCGCGCTGGCGCCCATCATGGTGGAGATGGTGCCCACCCTCACGCCGTTTGGTGCCGGGCAGGTACTACGAGCGGTGGTATACGACAACCCCGGGCGGATCTGGGCCAACCGTCGTGCCATCTACACCGCCACCCAAGGGCAGCGGGACCAGCTCACGCTCCCAGAGCTTCTCGACATTGCAACACGCTTCGCCCAACGCACCCAGAAGCGGACCAACCGCTGGACCTGGTCAAGCCCTCGACTGCAACGGGATCTCCGTGACAAGGGCAAGCTCCATCCGGCCAACGACCTCGCATGGTTCGTGGAGCGGATGCGCTCGACTCCCCAGGGTCGGGAGCGTTGGGAAGTCTCGAGGAGCGAGGAGCTGCTGACCCTGGTCAGTAAGATGCGAGGCCAACATGAGTAGAGCGCATGAGCTGATCGAACGCACCCGGCGCCTAAAGCTGCTGAAAGAGTTTGCCGGTGCATCCGGGGTCACCGTTCCCCAGGCCCGCGCCGTCCTCAAGGGAAACCTGGGACAAGCAACGGCAAGCACGGGCTACGCGCAAGCTCACGCCCCACCTCATCCCAAACCCCAAGGCTTCAGCCCCGAAGCCATTGCACAGACGACCCATCACTTTGAAGTGGCGACTGACTTTGAAATGGGGACTGGGCCTTCCCCACCTTTCTTTGAGGACCTGGGCGAGGAATCTCAAGCCATCGTCTCCTACATGGAGAAGTACGTCGTGGGACGATGGGCCGGGGGCCTGCGGGGCACCACCCTGGCGGATAGAAGAGCAAAGTACAGGAAAGAGAAAAGGCACGGAGGAAAGAACACCATGAGCAGAGCAAACCAACTACTCGCGAGAGTGCGGACGATCCGCGACCAGGACCGCCAACTCAAGATGTTCCGTGATCCCCCATCCAGGCAGAAGAGCAAGGGGGCGAGCAGTCTTCTCGCCCGCCTCGACCGGGTGAAGAAGGGCCGGTCATCCCTGCCCACAGCTCCCCAGGGGAGTCTGGATGATGCCCACATCTTCCACACCGTCGAGAGCGGTACGGTCGCCATCGGGAACACCAAGCCCATCAAGGAGATCCTCAAGGCCGCGGGCTTCAAGTGGTTTCACCGGGAGAAGTTCTGGTGGTATCCGAAGTCTCGAGGCCTCAAGAAGTCTCCGATTGACCTGGCCAAGGTGCGACGGAAGGCCGGCAAGATCGTGGACGTGGGAGCGGGGACGGGAACGCGATGAGCCGAGCCCGCGAGCTCCTATCTCGGGTACGGGAGATCAAGGCCGAAGAGCCCGTCTCCCGGGCCGAAGAGCTGCTGCGGAAACTCGGGCGTGTGGGGGGCGTTGGCCGCCTCCCGGGCTCTGGACCCGACCCTCTCAATGCCTGGCGCGAGCTGGTAGAGGCCCGCACAGGAAGAGCCAGCATCACCACGCTTCAGACGGAGAGCGAGAGAACCATCAAGGCGCTCCAGGCATTCAGTCCCAACCTCCGTTTCTACGATGTGATCATCGTGAACACGTCTGGAGGAAAGGACTCCATTGCCATGTCCAAGGAGATCTCCAAGCTCGCCAAGAAGCAGGGGGTCTACAACCGGCTGCTCATGGTACACGCTGACCTGGGCGAAGCCGAGTGGACCGGAACCAAGCAGCTCGCCCAGCAACATGCCCACACCCTGGACTTGCCATTTCAAGCTGTAGCGCACCCTGTCGCGCTGGGAGCGAGGGTCCAGGCCTATGGAAAGATGCCATCCAAGGGCAACCGGTACTGCACGGGAGAGTTCAAGACCGCGCAGATCAACAAGCTCATGACCCGGCTCTTGGAAAACCTAACCGGCACGAAAGGGGGGGTCCTCACCAAGGTCGGGTTGAGGCCTGTGCGCTTCCTCAACGTCCTGGGGATCCGCGCAGATGAGAGCGACGACCGCGCCAACAAACCCCCGTTTCACCGGGCCAAGTCGAACAGCAGGCGCGTAAAGGACGACTGGTATCCCATTCACGAATGGAGCCATGGAAGAGTCATGCGGAGCGTGAACCAGGGGCCCCTTCGACCCCCGGAGAGCTATGCGTGTGGCCTAAGCAGACACAGTTGCAAGTTCTGCATCATGGCCAGCCAGCCCGACCTGCTGACCGCCGCACTGCTGGATCCCGCAGGAACCGAACAGTGGGCGGCACGGCAAGAGCGGATGATGGACCCTCGGCTCAACCCGTGGGACGAGGACGTAGTCCGGTTCCAAGGAAAGCCCATCACCGTGCTCAAGCGAAAGCGACCAGGGGCAAAAAGACCGCACCGGGTGAAGTACGAGCATGCAGGCAAGATCAAGGAAGTGACCATCGACCAATGGAAGGCCTTGGTGCAGGGAGCCCAGGTAGTGTCGCTGGGCCCCTCTGCCCGGGACCGGGTCTTCCCGGTGCTGGGGATGGCCGCCGTCAAACGAATGGCCGACGAGCTCCGAGCGCAAGGGGTAGACCCGCGCAAGGACCCTGCCGCAGCCCGCATCCGAATCGAGGAGCGCCTCGTCCAACAGCGGATCGACAAGGCCTGGGCTCGCATCGAAGAGGCGAAGAAGGCCAAGACGAAGGACGAACGGACCAAGGCTCTGCGTAGCGCAAGAGCTTATCTTGCAAAGGCCATGCACCAGGAGGCACTCACCCAGAAACAGGAGAAGCGGGCGAGAGAAGGGGTCGCCCAGATCGCGCTCCTGCGTCAGAGGAACAAACGATGAGCGCAGCCGAACTGTTAGCGAGGGTCCGCCACATCGAGCGGGACCGCGAACGGATCCGAGAACTCCGCACGGGAGCCACCACCGACCAGATCCGCAGAGTGGACTTCCTTTTGAGCTCACTCGAACAGAACGGCATGGCAAACGTGTCCCAACGGTGGAAGGCCGAGATCGACTCCTACGTCCCAGCCGAGGGAGGAAGAGCCTTCAAACCGGCGGACTACACGGTCGCCCAGATCCGAAAGACCACGACCAAAGACGGACTGGAGCCGGGAGCAAAGGAGTTCGTGCTCAAGAACCACTATTCGGGGAGTTTCCCCCAGTGGACCTGTGGAGCCGGCCTCTTCCACGGAACCCCCCTCGTGGGGGCGGCGACATACGGGAACGGGCCGCCCCAGGCCGCAGGCAAGCCGAGCCTGTATGCCGGCCTTGGCCACCGAGACATTGCAGAACTCAAGCGATTCGTCCTGTTGCCTGACGTACCAGGGCGAGCGGAAACGTGGTTCTTGGCGAGGGCCAACCAGATCGCTCGCGACCACTACGAACGCCGAGGGGACACCTTGCAGTTGCTCTTGAGCTACTCCGACCCGGTCCCCCGACTATCCGCCACGGGCAAGACCACCATGCCTGGACACATCGGCAACATCTACCAGGCCTCCAACGCTCTCTACATCCGGCCCGCCGAGGCCAAGAACCTCTACCTCACCCCACAGGGATACGCCCCAGACCCGAGAATGATCTCCAAGATCGAGAGCCTGGATAGGGCCAATGCCCAAACCGGGGCCCGAGGAGCTCAACGGAGACTGATCGAAGAATACGCTCCAGGCTTTGAGGGGCGACGGCGGGGAGAGAGCTACAAGCGATGGACAGAGCGCGTCCTACGGAGCCAGCACTTTCGCACCCTCCGACACCCAGGCAACCTCGTCTACGCTTGGGCCTTCGGCAGCAAGCGAGAACGGTCCCGCATCGTGGAGCAACTGCCCTACGAGCACCAGCTACCCTGGGATGACGTGATCCGGTTCCTTGTTCGCGGAGATCGGACCTACCCGAAGAAGCGACGACAAATGTACATCTCCGTAGCCAACTGGTACGACCGTGCCTGGTGCCGGGGTCAGGTGGCCGAGGCCACCCTCTATGCATACGGGCTGATGCTTGTCTGGAAACAGATGACGCCCGCCCAGAAGAAGGGCCTGCGCCCGCCACCCCAGCTCCGACACGCCACATGCGCCGTTCCCCGCAAGGGCTGGGCCCCCAGGCGGGGCGGCGGGAACCGCCGAGGCTTCAGCCTCGATCAGATCTTCGCCCACAGTCTCTGCGAGCTCGAGGGATGAGCCGGGCCAAAGAGCTACTCGCCAAGGTCCAGGCCCAGAGGAAGGTGGAGAAGTTACCTCCCTTTCGCTACAAGATCGACTCGCTCCGGGTGGACGGCGACCAGAGCGCCGATCCCAGGGATTACGCAGGCTGGCCACGCGACAAGCCTGTGGGCGATGCGCTGCATGCCTTCCTCACCGCGGAGCTCAATCGAAAGCTCCTCCCCAGCCACCAACGCGGCTTCCTCCGCTGGTCCCTCTCTACCTCGCGAGTCCTGGCGATCAATCCAACCCTGGAGGACCTCGAGAAGTGGGCCAAAGCAAAGTACGCCTTGTACCGAGGATGCGCCGGCACCCCGCTCGCAATCGAGAGGTAGGTGGGGGCTGCCCACACCATGACCTTGGGCATGGGCAGCCTGGGAGTACACACACCCACTTTGAGTCAAGCCGTAGCTCGCCCCTCAAGTTGTACACTGCTAAGAGCTTTTGAGCAAGGAACCAGGTCCAGGGAGTCAGACATGCCGATATACGAGTTCAAGTGCGGAAGCTGCGCCAAAAGCTTTGAGAAGCTCATGCGCTACTCCGACCCGGTGCCCCCGTGCCCCGGCTGCAAGGGGACGGCCAAACGCCAGATCAGCGCGGCCAGCTTCGTGTTGAAGGGCGGGGGATGGGAGAAAGACGGGTACGGCGCAGGAAGCCGACAGGTGAATCCGAAACCGCGCACAGAGAATGTGGACACCAGTCAGATCCCCTACGTCGCCAGAGACGGGAGTGTGATGCACGCGAACCACACCAAGATGCTCAACCCTGACGGGTCGAAGGCGTAGGGATGGGCGCGTCTGACTTCTATCATTATGCCACCGGAGAAGACCCAAGCGATGCCTACGACACCGCCACGGCGGAAGCCCGGGCGGAAAACGGATACCGAGGCGGCTACAGCGGCGACATTCAGACAACGAGCGGATGGACTGTCCGAAGCCGCACCCCAATGACGGGCAGGGAGGCGATGGCGTTCGCAGAATCAGACTTCGACAACATGGAGAAGTGGGGACCCGCGTTTGCGGTGCCCGTAACCAGAGCCAAAGCCAAGCCGCTCACCCGGCCTCAACAGCTCCTCGCCAAGGTCGGCAAGCTACCCAAGCGGGAACTCAAGATCGATGGATGGCTGTTTTACGGCTGGGGTGCGTCCTAACCCTACGAACGCGGCACCCGCTTTCGCCACCAGAGCCGGTTGAGGCCAGCGGCATAGCCCAGGCGCTGGCCCCACTGGTCCGCCACGTTGTTTGCGAGCTGCTCTTCCGGCCACGCTTCGTGAGCGCGGTCATCTGTCCGGTAGGCGGCGGGTCGGGGATAGGAGCTATAGGCACGGTCAAGGAGGTCGTTGGAATCCACCGCCACATGGGCAAGCTCATGGACGAGCAGCCACAGGGCGCTGTCTCTGGTCTCGGTGTGGTCAACAAATAGGCGGACCAGCCGATCCCTGGTGTAGGCGCGAAAAGCGTAGTGGCCGGGAAAAGAATCGGCGCGTGGGTGATCCCGGTCCCAGATTTCCCTCACCCTCGACCGAGGAAGGAACTCGACCCGCGCTGGGACGTTCAAGGCTCTACCGAGCGTCTCGAGAACATCGGGGGCCGGAACCCAGGCCTCTGCGCCCGGGTGAACCGTGACCTGCAATCCACTTGTCGCCATGAGTGCTACAACCCTCCTACCGTGATAATGTTTGAGCGTGAATCCTCGAGATGATCTTCCCACCCACGGTGACCCACATGCACGACAATCTAACCGGCCTCCTGACACCGCGAGAGATCATGGCGCTCCTGGCGGCTCGCCTCGACCCCAACGACTACACCCGGTTGATGTTCTCCTCCAACATTCAAGTGTCCTCCCCCCAGCCAGACGGAAGCCGGATCCTGCGCCTTCACACCACCCTACCAGCAGGGGTCATCATTGAGCCTGGAGTACACCTGGTGGATTCTCGAGGAGCCTCACCGAATGTCCTCGCTGGCCACGTCCCGCTGGCCCCCATCGTTCGCATGGTGATCCGGCGCGACTCGCTGGTGCCCGACTTCATCCAGCACCAAGAGGCTGAAGAGGTCCCGGAAGAGGCAGAGCTTGAGCGACGAGTGGAGAACCTCGCGGACACCGCCCCTCTTGACGAGGCCGAGCAGGCCGCAGATCCACCCTCTGAAGACGAGGGATAGCGATGGCCCGGCATGCACGCACCCCACTTCGGGTGCTCTACGACTTGCTCTGTGAACAGGGCTATTGCGACACCCAGGTCCAGTTCGCGGACCTCCTGCGGATCAGTCGAAGCAACATCGCGAGCTACCTCGCTGGCCCAAGCGCCAAGTACAGGATCTCCCCGCGCCTTGACTCCTTGCAGTGCTGGGCCTGGGCCGTCTCACGGCAGACCGCCCTGGAGATCGCCCTCCGTGTGGACCCGAGCGGGGAAGTGTTGTGGGAAGCAGGGGGCTGGAACTCCAAGGGGAAACAGATCGAACCCAAGCGCCTGGAAACCTCTTTCAGAGAGCACGACTCAAGGCCGCTGGCTTCGTGGGCCCCCGAATGGGAAGAACACCTAAAGCGCCACTCCAACGGCAACTCCCACGCTTAGAACGATGCCACCCGCAACCATCCAGGCCACGTTTCGCTGTCGCTTGAGCGTCTCCACACGGAGCTCCAACGCTCCGTTGCGCTGGTCTGCGGCCACCACGGCAACCTCCAGGTGTTCCAGACCATTCGTGCAGGCCTCGAGTCCCTCGTCCACCGGAGCCAACGAGAGATCGAGCTGCTCTTCCAGGGCGCTGATACGGTCCAGCGCGATCTCTAGGCGCTGGGCCTTCTCCAGACAGGCATCATAGTGCGACTCGGGCAAAAGGAAGCTCAACTCGGTGGGGCGGATGCACGCGCCGGCCTCCACCACTTGGATCTCCTGGGCCAGAGCTGCGCCCACCAAGAGAAGCACAATCATTCCCCATCCCCCAGAATCTCGTCCCCCAGACGGGCCTTCTCATGCGGCGTTAGCTCTTCCACGCTCACGGCGCGGGCCTCTTCCTTCCAGCTCTTGTCCCTGGCAACCCGCTCCAGGTCACCAAGTGCTTCCTGCGCGTCCTCCACCGCCTCTGTTGCCACCGACTTCTTGCGAAGGGCGCGGGCGGCGAGGACCCCAGACCACGACGCTACGAGCCAAGCGAGCGTATCGCTGACCCACAGAAGGACCCCCACTGATGCGACAATGACGAATGCAACACCAACGGCGCGTAGGGGGTCTGCCTGGACCCACTGCTTGAGTTCGTTTAGTTTCTTCACACCCCCATGGTAACTCCGATGGAAATGAAAAGTGCCACCCTGCTAGTGGAAGCTCTGAAAGATTGTGGGCTGATCCTGAGTGGATCTGACTGGGACAAAGACGCCCAGGCCGCCCAGCTTGCAACGGGGCAAGCAGTGTACGACCTTATCCACTCTCGAGTCATCGACCCTGACCACCTGGTGGTAGTGAGCTTGAGTTCGCGGGTTGGAACCACATTCGACGCGGGGGTCCTCATCGTCCCCGGTGCAGGGGAGATCGGAGAGAACATCCCCTACATTGACGAGCACCTACGCGAGGTGGAAGCGAACGCCTACATCCTCGTAGCCCCCGCGTGGCTCCCCACCGACCCCACCCGAGCGGCCCTCATATCGGTGTACTCCGGGTGGGACACGGACAGGGCACTGGCATGGCTCCCGAGAGAAGAACGGGAGAGCTCCAAGCTCTCCATGCGCCCCAGGGTGACCGTTCCAGACCCAGGCTGGTGCAGGCTGGGCGGCGTGGGTGAGCGGGAGCCCTACCAGGGCCTGGATGCGTAGAAAACCCGCACGGCGACTGCATTCCCGGGGCGTAGCGGGTCCAGGCCAAATGTAAAGAAAATGTAAAATAGGGCTGAGTGCAGGTGGCCGGAATGCATTATCGCGGTAGGCTCTTCGAGCCATTTGGCAACGTCGCTTGACCAGCGACTCACACACACACACCTGGAGTCACCATGACCCTACTGCAAAAACTGGCGCTGTTGAAAGCCAGCCGCCCCACAACCCCTGTGCCCACCCCCGTCCTGACAGCCCAGTCATATAAGGAGGGGCCTGGACACGACGGAGCCAAGGCCTGGACCGCCATGGTCCTCATCGACGGCGTGAAGGCCGTGGAGGTCTACGACGCCTCTTGGGGTGGAGGCTACGATTACACCTACCAGACGAAGGACCCCGAGCAGCGCAAGGCCTGGATGGAGGTCATTCGTCAGGCCGGCATCGACTGGTTGCTCAACGAGACGGGCAAGTACGCCGACACGGACGAACAGAAGGCCCACCTCCGCGCTCACCGCCACGAACACCCCATCCCCCCGCTGGAAGGCGCAGGCCGGGACGGTGGCCCGTGGACGCCTCTGGCCGGATGCGGTCAGGACTGCGCCATCGACGATCTGATGGAGCCCCTGCGCGACCGCAAACAGATGATCAGGTACTGCGCGAACGGGATCCCCTACCGCCTCCCCGATGCCCCCCGCGGAGAATGGCAGCGCGTCACCAAGGCCAAGTGGGACGAGACGAGCCGCGACACCCTCCGTGCCCTCCTGACCGAGTGGCACCCCGGCGTGGACCTCACCGCCGTGATCTTCGGTCACGTCCTCTGGAAGGGGATGGAACACCCGTTCCCCGCCACCACCGACACCACCGACACCGCAGACTCCGATGGAGGTGCCCAATGACCCGCTCCTTCGACACGCCGCTCTGCCGCCTCATCGCTGCCGATGTGGTGGAGGCTCTCAAAGCCGTGGGCGAGAAGCACGGCATGACCATCACCTACGAGGGTGGCCGCTACGGCGACTACACGCTCGATATGAAGCTGAAGGCCACCATCACCACCGAGGGAGGCCAGCCCGGCGATTTCGCCAAGCACGCCCGACTCATCGGCCTGCCCGAGGACTGCTGGGGCAAGACGTTCGTTTCGCTGGGGAGCGGCGAGTCCGCGACCATCACGGGCATCAAGCTCTCCCGGCGCAAGTACCCCGTGAGCGCGACCACGGAGAGGGGACGGCAGATCAAGTGCCCCGTCGCCATGGTGAAGCACGGACTCGAAATGGCAGCGGGAGGTGCGAAATGAAGTGGTCCCAGACATTCGGCATCAACCAGATGAAACACGACAAGCATGGGGGGCAACTGCTCTGCGCCCCCTGTGCGGAGGAACGCCAACAGGGCGGTCCCATGGGCGTGGAGATCGACAGCATCGACTGCGTCCCCGACAACATCACGCTCACCCCTCGCGACCCGAGCGAAACGAAGACCTGCTCCGAGTGTGGCTTTTGGGAACGGTACTCGACCAATGGCCTGACCCGATTTGTGCGGGCCAAGCTCACCGAGCACGACGAGGAACAGAAGGGAGGCCGCGTGCGCTCCCTCTGTCCCGGCGACACCGACAGCATTGTGCGGGCGGTTCGAGCCGCCCTCAAGCTCGCCCAGCCCGACGATGTACGAGTCGTGGTGCGAGCGTATGGAGGCATCCTGCCCAACAGCTACCGCTACCCAGCCGCTGGTGACTCGCTGGAACTCACGGTGGACCTCACCCGGCCAGGGGGGTGGGAAATGCTGGTGAGTCGAGGCCACGCACCCAAGCGGTCCCACGGGAAGGGTGACCTCGTCACCGCTCGCCTCCTACGGGCAGACCAGACGATGGGTCGAGGGGTGGAGCTATGAGGCGCACCACCCACGACTCCTCCAAGCCGAAACGCCAGGGCCCGTACACCGATGTGGAGCTTCGCGCTGTGTTCACCATGGCCCGGCTCCTGCTGCTGCTCGATGGCATCGAGGACCTCCCCAAGCTGAACAAGAGGGCGATGCTGCGGGCGCTCATGGCCGGGCCCTGCCCCAGCCGGTCGCGGGGCTCACTGGAGGCCAAGCTGATGAACGTCAGCGGAGCCAGCCAGCGTGTCGGTGGACCCATCATCCCGGGGTACAAGCCGGCTCCCAATTGCCAGCGCGTGATGGTCGAGATCGCCAGGACCACCCTCATCGAGAACAGCGACGAGCACATCGACCTCGCCGTCTATGTGGCGCTCATGGAGTCCCAGAGTCAGGAGCTTCAAGCAGCCACTGTGCGAGCCAACCCCCCCGAGTGGGTGTCCATCGTGGAGGCGTCCCCATGACAACTCCATTCGATCCCCGACTGCCTCCCCCTGCCGGCGAGGTCGAGCACCTGACCTTGGCCGATTCCCAGGTCGAGGTGGCCCTCGTATCGCCCCCAGGCGACTCGGAGGTCCAGTACCTGACGGCCTGGGTAGGCTCCAGGGGAGCTGGTCGGAACACTGGGTACGACAGGGTGGTGGTCGCCCTCCTTACGGCCACCACAAACCTCAAACCGTCCCTGCCCCGGATGGCCAGCGTGACGGTGGAACGCCGCCGTGATGCGCGTCCCGCCGATGACCGGGTGGTTGTGACCGAGAGGGAGGGATTCTTTTTGCAGGAGCGCCTGGACTGGCAGGAGTTGAGCCCCGATTCTTGCCGACGCCACATCGGCAAGCTGGTGGCTGCTCACGGTCGCCCCCTGGCAGCGAAGGGAGGTGGCAACCGACAGAAGGGGGTCCGATTCGTCTGGCTGCTTTGCGGGGGGGGACATTCTCTCTCCCCAATCGTTGCGCGGATTCTGGAGGCGTCCCCATGAAAGCCATGTACCCAGGCCGCTGCGAAAACTGCGGGCAGCAGACCATCTGCGCCCGATGTGGTGGGGAGGCGCAGGGAATCATCGAGACTCCCTACCTCGCGGAGCGCCCCCACCTTTCCGATGACGAGCGCAACCGAGATCCCGAGTCGGGGTACATCATCCACTCCCGGGAGGCCCTCGCGGCCACCGGGTGGCGCGACCCCCACCGCAAGCTCCACGATGCCTGCTTTGGGGCGAGAACCCCAGACTGCCTGGACCCCCTGTCCTGTCCCACCCATCGCGAGGGATATGAGGACTGATGGAAACCGTAGGACCGAAGGTCGCTGTAGCCCTCAACCAAGTGCGTCTGGTGCCCTTGAGAGACGGAAACGTCCGTCTGTGTTTCCTCGACAATCCCCACGGCCTTGCCGTGCAGTCATTCACGTCCCGCTGGCTCGTCCACCCCCTACAACCAAGCTCTGACCGGTGGCTCGAGATCTGGAGCCACGTTGCCACCCACCTGGGCTCGTCCCTGGAGGGCTGGTGTGCGGCAGCCGCCCGCGGCAGAACCACCATCAATGGATGGCAAGCCATGCTCCCATCCCAGGTCATCCTGGGAGGCGCAGAGCCCAAGGCCAACCCTGTCCCACCCCCCAAACTGGAGGTCCTATGACCATCCCAAGCAAAGCCCCGATCATCCTCTCCAACGACGCCACCGTAGCCGTAGGCGGCATGCGCTACCTTCGATTCTTGCTCAAGACCTACGGGCGAGCGGCCACCATGGGCAATGTGCTCAAGCAAGAGCGAACACGCCTCACGAAGAGTCCACTGATGCCCAAGCTCAAAGGAGGCGAGTGATGGGAAGAGGTAAGCGGCTCATCGAAAAGCTCCAGAGGACCAAGCTCCCCGTGGACCTCGCCTACGGGGCCATCCTCGCCAGGGCTCGCCACTCTGCTGGGTTTTCACAGCCCCAGATGGCGGAACAGATCAACGCGACCAAGACCGCCGTTGCCTGGATGGAGACGGGCCGAGCGGCCCTCTCCGCTTACCGGGAGCACGCCTACGAAACCGTGCTCATGCGCCGTCGCGTTCTCCGAGCACGCGGGACTCTCCAGAAGGCGTTTCACAGCATTGAGGAGATCCTGGCAGACCAAGGCATAGACCTGGTGCTCCCAGAATCCAAGAGAGGCGCGGCCACCGACCGAAAGGCAACCCCCCCGGAGCTTCGGCAGGCATTGAATGAGGCCGCGACCCAAGCCTGGGCCCGCCATCGAACAGGAAAGGACAAAGAACCATTCAAGGGCCGCTGGCCCAAGGCGAGCAAGGAATGAGCAAGAAACCCGACACCGTGGGGAGCTTCGGCTCTACCACCATTGTCAACATCGCCCCCACCTGGGCGGGACAGCTCCCCGTGCTGCTCGCGGTCTACGAGAACGGCGATGCCGAGGGGCGCAAGCAGGCCTTCTTGGAACTCCGCAGGATGGCCCAGGTCGCAGACCTTCACGTTGCAGCAAACCCCGAAGAGCCCGAGGAGGACTCACCATGACAAAACGCAACCGATTGACCCAACGCCAGATGCGCCGGAAGCAGGCCGTCGCCCTCCAGTCTCGACGCCGTCGCAAGCGACTGATCGCGACTCGATGCCACAAGACCAAGTCGAATGTCGCGCTCACTCCAGTGAAGCGCCCCCAGCGCACGAACACCCCGGAACCGAAGTGAGCACGGAGCCCTGTGCCCTCTGCCCAAAGGGGTGGAGGGACTCACTGCCCTGTCCCGAGTGCAACTGCCGCATGCAGGCGTTCGAGACTTCGCCCACGCCCTCGTGCGGCACCCAGGGTCTGATCCCCTGCCAGGATTGCCAGGGCGACTGCCCCTACAATCAGCGGGCATGGAACATCTACGAGGCACGGACCTCCGGGGCCTGGTGGGACGGCCAACCGTTCGACCAACCGTGGAGCCCGCCCGAGGGTTCGCCGCCCCGCGAAGATGCACCCGCTGTGGCTCTGGTCCCATCCGACCCGGAGTCGGACCCGCTCGCCGGCCTCAACGCGGATCAGCGAGCCGCCGCCTCTCACATGGAGGGGCCGATGGTGGTGACCGCTGGAGCGGGCTCTGGCAAGACCACAGCTCTCACCGCCCGCATCGCCCACTTGATCTCCAAGGGGGTGCCACCCTGGCGGATCCTGGCCGTCACCTTCACCCGGAAGGCCGCCCTGGAAATGAAGGGCCGGGTCACCGAGTCGGTAGGAGAAGAGAAGGGCAAAGAGGTCAAGCTCCGCACTTTCCACTCGCTCTGCCTCGAGCTCGCCCGCGGCAATCCAAGCGCGGTCGGTAGGCGCAGGCGATTTTCCGTCTGGGATGACACGGTCATGCGTCAGCAGGTCCGGTCCCTTGTCCGCGAAGCCAGAGAGGCCCGCCCTGGCACCCCCTCCCGCAAGCAGGAATACGCCCCGGTGGAGTTGCTTGGCTATCTGACCACACACAAAGAAGAGAGTCACCCCTTCAGCCTCACGGACCCAGCTTGCCTGGGGACCCTGCGACTGCGCGACCAAATCCGCCTCAAGCATGCTCCACACGGCGAGGAAGCCTGGGAAGTTCTGTGCAACTACGAGAGAATCAAAGAGCTCACCAACAGTTTGGACTTCTCGGACCTCGTCTGGGCGATTGTCCAGGGAGCGCAGGCTGACACCGAGTTCGCTGCCCAGCTTGCAAACAAATGGGACTACGTCATGGTCGATGAGTACCAGGACACCAACCGCCTCCAGGTCGATCTGCTCAAGCTCCTCGCCCCCCACGACAACCTTGTAGTGGTCGGAGACGATGACCAAGCCATCTACGGATGGCGTGGGGCGAAGGTCGAGTACATCCTCCGATTTGAGGAGGCCCACCCCGGCGCGAAGGTTGTTCACCTTGGGCAAAACTACCGCTGCACTCCACCCATCGTGGATTCAGCAGCATCCGTGATCGCTAACAATAAGGATCGACGCGACAAGGAGTTGTGGTCCGAGCGGGAAGGCCAGATGGCCGTCGAGGTCCTCCAGACCTCCGATCTCTATCGCGAGGCCAACACCATCGCCCAGGCCGCTGCCGCCTCCATCGAGGGAGGACTGTCCCCCTCCGATCTTGCGGTACTCGTCCGCACCCGGCGACAGCTCCACCTCCTCTCGTCTTCGTTCGCCCAGCACCAGGTGCCCGTCCGAGTCGTGGGGATCACCGAGTGGTGGCAGCGAGAGGACTCGAGGCTGATCTGTGCCTGGGCAAAAGCCACAATAAACCCCCGCGATCTGGACGCTGGGAGCTACCTGCTCCAGCGGTGGCCACGCATGGGAATGACCCGCGTGAAAACATGGCACGACCAAGCCATAGGCCACGACGGAGATATGCTGGGAGAGCCCATCCAGTGGCTGTACATCACGCGGGGCATGGGCAGGCACACCAAGGCCGGGAAGAGCCTGGAACGACTCGAGACTCTCGCGGGCTGGATGAAAGAGGCCTGCCGGCAGGCCACCCCCATCGCCAAGATCATCGAGCACCTCTACGAAGCCACGGGGATTGACGAGGACCTGGAGCTTTGCCAGAACTCGTCGGTGC
>Ga0080013_1001845_pt1 | contig 26737 bp, 46 predicted proteins | sample ETNvirenome_6_85_FD_69236 | JGI IMG/M metagenome (GOLD analysis project Ga0080013, IMG submission 69236) | Marine viral communities from the Pacific Ocean - ETNP_6_85 (SPADES assembly) (version 2) | ecosystem: Environmental > Aquatic > Marine > Oceanic | place: Pacific Ocean | collected 2013-06-19
TGTCATTAAATTTATAGCAGGATGAGAATAGGCACCCATAACCCATTGAGCACCACTATCAGTTCCAATAACTAATTGTGAGGCTAACGCTGCCTTTACTTGGTCAAAATATGATAATTCTGGGAATGTTCTATAACCTTTTAATTCGCTTAATATGGGGTCGGATGGCAATCCATAGTGATGAACTGTATATCCTCTTTTTATTAAGTTGTCGATTAACAAGTTCCACCAACGAGAACTTGGGGACCGCCCAGGAGATCCAGCAAAGGGCCATATAGCAATATTGTTATGGTACTTAACAGTGCCCAAATTTGCTTGTTTGGCGTAAGTAGAAGTTACTATCGGCAAACCCACATCAAACCATTTATATAATCTGGGTTTCATTTCGCCCTCTGTTAATACATCTGTAATATCCATTATACCATTCATACGAGCTGTTTCTTCAACTTTAGATCTATAATTGTAATAATCAGGAATATCATGCTGCGCTCCTTTAGGAATTACAATATCACATGTGTCCATTAAGGCTTGATCTTCGGCTCCAAAAGTAACCCACTCATCTGTTATTTTAATTCTGTCAATCAAGGGATGGTTAAAATATATTGGCGCAGTTTGCGCACATTTCTTATCAATTACCCAATATTTATAGCTATTAGGATATTTTTTTTCAAAATATGTTAACATAGGTAAAGCCATTATAAGATCACCTATTATCCCATAGCTCATCCCCCATATACTAAAATTTTTTTTCATATAAAACAACGATGCCTTTAATTGGTATAGAAAGTGACATCGCTTACTCCTTTATCGTCTATATAAATGTCGCCTTGCGGTTTGCCCATAAACAAATCATGATATTTGACGCCCCATTTTGCAAGTTGTGCAGAAGTATATTCATAAAACAACTTGTAAGATAAAATAACATTGTTTCTGGCTCTTCCCATTCCACGAGCAGTATGGTAAATTATTGTATTGCCTTCGTCATACAATTTATTATTTTTTTCAATTCTTTGATAATGAGGTTTAGCATTATCGTAATCGCCATAACTGTTGGTGCAAATGGTTCCGTCTATATCAAAAACATAAATCATTATCCAATCCACTTTTCGAAATCTTTTAAAAATCCATTTATTGATTCATCAGTTTTAGAATGCTTCATCGATTTTTTGACTATCTGATAACCGGCTGTAACAATATGACATCCGGCATCCCACGCATTTACAATGTCCGAAGGAGTACGAATACTCCCTGCAATAATTTCTGCATCTTTCTCACTCGATTTAATAAATTTATTAACCTTAGACGCAACTTCTGACGGATTTCCACCCACATCGAGAAGTCTATTATAGAATAAGGATACATATCTGGCCCCAGCAAGAACTGCCATTTCCATCTGAGCAGTAGAAAAACAACAAGTACAATTAATCTTAACACCCTGTGAGCTTAATTTATTAATAACTTCTAATTCTTCATAGCCTACTGGAATTTTAATATTTAAGTTTTTGTAGCCCACATCTTCTACAATTTGAAATGCTTGTTCTAACATTGATGTAGGTTCTTTGGCAAACACTTCTACACTTAATGGCAGATCGCGGGTTTGACATAATTTTGCAATTTTTTTAATATGACCCACAAAATCTGTTTTTGGTTCTTTCGCCAAAATAGACGGATTTGTGGTTACTCCCTGAATGACGCCTTTATTAATGGCATCAGAAATTTCATCTAAGTTTGCTGTATCTAAAAATAATTTCACTGTTATTGCTCCTCTTTAAAAACATATTCTTTTCCATCATGCACAATGTGCGAATCTGATTCTCGATCATGAGTAGCAACTTCAATAATGGTCGTATCTTCTAGGGCAATTCTCATGTGCATTAATCCTGGGTTTATTTCAAAAACTTCTCCCTTTTCTAATATTAAGGATTTGTTTTGCCCTCTCCCAATCTTCATACCTACTTTTAACTTGCCATCTTGAATGTAATACAATTCTTTTTTGGTACAATGAAACTCCATGCTACTTTGAGTTCCCTTTTTCATGAATATTTCTTTCAAACAAAAAAGATCATTTTGAAATAAGGTTGCCATGTGACCCCAATATTTTTCTACTACTTTTGATTTAGGGTGTTTTGAGGGAATTTCTAAAATTCCATATACATTATCTTTGTCCATAATATGCGGATTTACCGTGTTTTCTTTCATAGTGCTTATCTAAGATATACTGCGGCAACTTACTTGGTTCCTTATCCGACAAAACATGAGAATGGTAGGCCATTTCTGCTATTTGCTCCATTACAAAAGCATGTTTAAAGGCATCGGAAAAAGATAAGCCCCATGTAAAAACACCATGATTTCGTACCAAAACACCGGGCATCTCTTTGTAAGAAAGTTCTAGTTTGTTGAACAATTCAATTATTTTAGCGCCTGTGTTCCCTTCATAATCCCCTTCAATCTGTTTTGATGTTAACTGCTTGGTAACAGGAATAGTTCCATAAAAATAATCAGCATGAGTAGTCCCCAAACATTTTATAGGAATTTGAGATTGAGCAAATGAAGTACAAAATTTTGAATGAGTATGCGCAACACTTTCAATTTCAGAAAAATTTTTATATAACTCTAAATGAGTTTTAAGGTCCACAGATGGTTTCTGTCCAGAAATATGCTTTCCAGTGGATAATGAAACGACTGCAATGTTATCAGCAATCATGTGATCGTAAGAAACACCAGAAGGCTTTATATAAACATTGTCTTCATAGCGTATCGAAACATTGCCCCATGTTAAAACCACCAGATTGCTTGTAGATAATTTTTTATTCTCTTGCAAACATATCTCTCGTAAGCTCATAATGATATTATATCATAAACCCAATTTATCTTTTAGTTCAAAAATAGTGGGAATAGTTTCCTTTGACGTTGAAACAAACATTGAGGCCCACATATTGGCAGCTTGCAACGTCTCTTGGGGATAATCAACAAAGTCGCAACAGGCTAACATAGAAATAAAACTATCGCCAGCTCCACATGTATCAACTACGGATGCTGGAAATGCTTCTTGATCCAAAACAGTATCGTTGATAATAATTGTACTTCCTTTAGCACCACGAGTGATACAAAGCCCACACTTCATTTTACTAGAAAGTTGACGCTTGTTTTTACAATTAAAAAATTCTTTTACTTTTTTATACTCATCCTCGTTTACAACAAGTAAATCACAGCCAACGAAATCGTAAAAACGTTCAACAGAGTGAGAAGATAACTGAGAGTTTATGATAACTGGAATATCCACATTTTTGCATTCTGCAAGTATAACTGCTAAAGTGTCTTTGGTTAACATCCCATTTCTATAATCAGCTATTACCAAGCAATCAACATCTGATAAGATACTCTTGATATATAAAATTAATTCCTGTTGGGAATCAGCCGAGATATCCTTCTTACATTCGGTGTTTAATTGAAAATATTTATATTTAACATCTCCTTTGGATACCCAATATCTTCTTTTAATATTGTTACGCTTTTCAGCATCATAGATTTTCTTTAATATAAGATTATTAGATGTTGAAAAAACACAGTCTTTGTTTTCATCATCGCCCACCAATGTTACAAAATAACACTGATTTAAAATATTGCTTAAATTTGTCGCAACTCCGAAAGCGCCGCCAGGTATTATAGCTGTGTCATTGAGAGTCGCTTTTAAAGTTGGAGTTTCAAGTGAAATGCCAGCGGATTCACAATCATAAGAAATGTCAATTATAGTATCTCCAATAACGCATACTTTTTTATCGGAAAAACCATTGATTATTTTTTTTATTGTTTCTTTTTCCACGATTTTAATGATTTGGCTTTTTGTATAATTCCGGTGGTTGAATAATTCTCAAGAAATGGAAAAATCTTTATTTCAGTATCAGATGGAATCTTGTCTCGCTCACGAACTTCGGCGCTTGTCCACTCGCCACCTTTAACCACTATGTGAGGGTTGATTTGTTCTCTAATTTTGAATAAATCTCCATCAAAAATGACAACTTCATCTATATCCCTAATCGAATCAAGCACTTTTTTTCTATCAATTTGTGAGTTTACTGGACGTGTTGGCCCTTTTAATTCTCTAACCGAAACATCGTCATTAATAGCAACGACTAATCTATCCCCAAGTCTTTTAGAAAATTTAAATAATTCAATATGTCCTTTATGAAGGATATCAAACACGCCATTGGCAAACACTACTTTGTTTTGTGGTTTGTGGCGTAGTTTCACAATCCTTTTTTCATGACGACCTTCTTCATAAGGCTCACCAAGCCACGCATCCAAAATCTCTTGTGAAACCTCAAGTTCATTAATCCAAGCCCCCATACAAATTACATTAGAATTATTGTGTTCTCTGCACTTTGGAGCAGTTTCAAGATTATGCACCAAAGCAGCTCTTATATTAGGATATCGGTTAGCAGCGATACTCATTCCAACTCCAGTACCACATATTAAAATTCCTCGATAGCTTTCATCAGATGAAACAATAGCCGCAATTTGTTTGGCAAAATCTACATAATCTACACTAACTTCGGATGTATAAGGACCAACATCAATTACTGTATATCCTCTACTTTTTAGAGTTTTAACAAATGAACTCTTCAGTTCTACTCCATTATGATCGGCACCCAATATTATTACATTTTTTTCCATTTTTCACCTAAAGATATTTTAAGAAAATATTAAAAGCTGAATCTTGTTGCGCACGAATAGCTGCAACCAATTCTTTACCACTTAAGTTAAACCATTTTTCGCTTGACGCTCCAAGAAGTTGCGCTTTTGTCATCACTTTGCAATTTAACATTTTGGCCTCAACCACAAGCCTGCACAAAGATTCCAAAACAGTAGGAATAAAAACTAAAGTTTTGTATTTGCTCAAAGTGCGCAAAAATTCTTTTTCATCAGAAGACTCAACAAGGTCAAATAAAATATTGTTTTGCTCACAAAACTGAACAGCCTCGGCAGTTCCTTTAGTGGGATTCTGTGAATTTACTACACAACATTCTTTATCTTTTTTGGTCTCGGAAATGCTTAAAATAAAATCTAATTTTTCTCGTGACCACAAACTACACCCAATACTTTCCACATTAGAAATATCTAAATTATTTTTAACACTATTAGCTTGACTGTCGCTTAAACAAATTACACATTTAGAATTTTTATAAAAATCTCTATTAATAACCTGATCCTTGGGAGCTTTAAAATTTGTAAATCTTGAAGGATCTCTAGTTTTGAGATATTTGTGATCGTGTTCATAAATAATATAGTGCTTGTTTTGTAAATTTTGTTTTGAAGCCTCAGAAAGACCAACAAAATTACTAATAATAAATTTTTTATCTTGATTGGCGTCTATGAAAGCTGGCGTCACTTTGGCAGAATATACTTTTTCCACTGAAAAGCCATATTTTTCTAATGAAGAGATTAAAACAGAATCATTGTTCTCCGCTCCTCCTTTATTGCTCAAATCAGTTTTATAGAAGTCACAAATAAAAACACATTCTAAAGTATTTGAACTTCGTCTAGAATCGAATTCCACTCTTCTTCCTCTTTAGTGGGCTTATATACGACATCACAAAGCTTTTGATATTGCTTAGATTCTTCAAAATTTTCAACAACCCATTTTTGCAATTTCTTTGCACGAGATTTTGCACCACCATAATCCTTTTGAAGAAGCCTCATGCTTTTCTTAAAATTCCATTCCTTGGGATAACACCACATAGAATCTTTCTGAATAACGCCTTCCCAATGAGCTGAATCCTGAATGGGTTTAAGATCATAAGCAACGTCTGTAAACATTGCTTTCTTTTTAACCTTGCCCTTTTTATCTTTAACTGGCATATGAAGGAAATCAACTTGGCCACCCCAATTTGGTGCAATAATAGGCAAAGCATTATAAGCAGATTCAAATAAAGGCAAACCAAAGCCTTCGCCATGAGATGCGCTTATCATTGCTTTCACTTTTGGATGTTGATAGAGGGCTGTCATTTCTGCTTCGCTCATATCTCCATGCAAAAGATATACTTCACATTTTCGATCTTTGTACTCTTGAAGTAATTGCTCAAGGCGATTAGTCGTAAACTCTCTATCACGTAAACAATTTTTAGCTTGAGAAGTTTTAATAATCAAGCCCACTTCCTGCTCATAAAATTCCTCTACAAACCACTTAATCGTATTGTCAATATTTTTGCGTACAATCCAAGTCCCCACTGTCAAAAAATTAAAATCATATTTCAAATCTAAGTTTATGTCTGTTGGTTCAATATTTTTGACTGGATATCCGATAACTTCCACAGGACATGTTACCTTCGCCATAAATTTTTCACCAGTGTCATTTTGAGTGGCCGAATATTCAGTATTCTCAAATCCATATTTGGCATGTTCAGAAACTACAATAATCTTATCCATATTCAAACATTTTTCAACCCATTGTGGAGCGATTTTTGTAGTTTCAATCCCAGCAGTTACTCCAATATTCACAGGAGCCATTTGCTCAAATTCATTTGGAACTGTAACTTGAAGTGAAATATCAAATTGACCACCTTGTTGAGCATACTGAATTGTTTTACCTAACAAAAAATCAATCCAGCGGCGCTCTTCTGAATCTTCATAAATCCATGAAGTTTGTCCCCAATTTATATTAATAAAATAAATATCAAACAAATCTGGACAACTTCTCAAAGAGCGCAAAACAAAACGTGTATGCTCTCCATACCCACTTTGTGATAAGGCTGGACCTTTAACAACTACTTTTTTCATACTGCTCGTAACTCCCAATTCTTATAATTTTTTCGTGTTTCCCAAGAACCATTTTTCTTATAGGTTTCCAGCAATATTTCTTCCCATTGTTTGGTAAAATTTTCAAAATTATAATTTTTTATAACGTGTGCTCTGCCAGCTTCGCCTAATTTTGCTCGCTTTTCAGGACCATACTCATACATTTTTAACAATGCTTCTGAAATTTGGTCGCCCGATAAACGATCTTCATAAATAAAAGGAACTTCTTGCGAACCGATTATAGCCTTTGATGATGGTTCCAGTCCAATTCCATGTTCATATTCTGTAATTGGTTTGGCTTTGGCATTTCGCTTAAGCATTATTTGTTCACTTACTTTATCTAAAGCTGTAACTTGTTCTTGAAGACCGCCCGTCATTGTAGTGATAATTGGAGTTTCGCAAGCCATAGATTCAAAAGTTGCTAAACCAAAACCTTCGGCATCTGAGATATTCACTGTAACGTCAGCAGCATTATAGATTAAAGCCAAATTAGGAATGTCGACTTTCTCTGTGGAAATCAATACTTCACCATCAACAAGACCTAAATTCTTAGTAATTGCATATAAATCTTGCCCATTTGGATCGTTTGGTTCTGTATGCATCAATAATGTGGCTTTCGCCCCTTTGTGTTTCTTTTGTAATTTTTTCAAAAAATCATTAAACCAGAAAATCAAAGATCCGCTTTGTTTTCTTCGCGCATTTCTATTGTTCCAAAATATTAAGAAATCATTTTCGCTAAGATTAAAACGTTCTGAGCGAAAGCGAGATATATCTGATTTATCCAGCTTGGAAAAAATATCAGTTGGAACCGCATGTGGCAAATAATGTTCTTTTACTGCGGGCGCAACTGTCCTAACAATATCTGATGTTAGTTTAGAAATTGTTACAACCACATCCGTTGAATCATACCAAATTTTATTAAAAGTGGGATAAGGATAGTTATCCCACACATGATAATAAACTAAAGGAACCAATGAACGAATTTCATTTTCCATTTCCCATAACCACGGAAAAAAACGAGGATCAGTCATGAACCAGACAATATCTGGTCGTTGAGTTCTAATCATAGACCGTAGAACATCTGGATTTCCATAGCCATCAACTGGAAAAATTATCCAATCATCACCAAATTCTTCCAGCTTCAGGGGTTCATACTTATCGTGCTTAATTGCTCCACCAAGACTTATAAACTGAAATTTTCCAGTTTTAAGCATTTCGGCAATAAAATATTTTGTTTGGCTACCCACTCCAGAAGCGGATAAAGGATGATCTGAAATTGTTAAAATTTTAATTTTTTTTTGTTGATCTTCGGGCTTAAACTCTAAGTCTACAACTTTGTCTGTCATTGTTCTCCTACGGACACCACTCAGTTCTATTAAACTCGCACTTTTCACATTTCAGGCGATTCTTTGGGTGGTTATTATTATGGATATTATACACCGCCTTATTCAAAATGTTTAATGCATTTTTAATTTTTCTTGGTCCGCTGGAGACTCGGAAGATTTCAATCTTGTTTTTCTTGGCTGTTCGCTTCAAAAGACCGAAATAAGTTTCAACATTTTTTGGGTCAATATCATGCTTTGCGCAAAAGAAGTTCTTATAATATGTCAACTGATATGTTGTCATTCTTTCAGTTTTTTTCTGAATACCCCATCCCCAACTACAACTCTTCCAGTCGATAATATGGTATTTTCCATCTGGAGTTTTAACAACAAGATCTAGAAATCCTTTATAATCATAAAGACCAGGAGAATCTATTATTGGTTCTACGATTTCTTCTTCTGCTGAAACAACTTTCCATCCTGGGAATTTAACATTAAGAGCATTCAAAACCATTGAAGCAAGTTCAAGACCTTGCCCTTTCATATCTTCAATCATCGAGACATGATTTTCTGGGATTTCCTTAAGTTTATTTAATTCGTCTTTAAAAGATTGTTTAAAGGTTTTTTTATAATCAATAGATTCGTTTAATGTAAGTTTTTCACAAGTATTGTGAAGTGCTGTGCCGAAAGCAGTATAAACATTTCCTTGGAAAAGTTTTATTCTGTTGATATATGTAAGTTTATGATAAAAGGGACAAAAATCCCAGTTTTTGAGAGCACTGTATGATATGTGGGGCATTGGGAGCCATTATCTTCCTATGCTGAACTAGGTTCTTTCGCCTTATTCGCACGCTTTGATGATACCATAGGTTTAGCTGGTTTGTCAAGCTTTTTCTTGGCTGGTTTTTCAAAAATCCATTCTCCACTATTTTTATCATGGCGATTACTTACATAATCTTTTTTTATAAGTTTACCAAAATCTTTTTTTTCATTTCTTAAATAATTTTCGACATCCTTAGTAGTACACTCATGCCATCTTCGAACTTGTGGAACAGACACCTTAACAGTTAAAATGCCTTCTTTTTTATTTTCTTCTATTTTATAGTTTACCATTTTATTCCCTCTCATATGTTAAAAATGAAATTATTTTTTTATAAAGTACTGGACATATATCTTTTAAATAGTTTTCGTCTCCTAAATAGAGTTCTTCAAATCCATTCGCAAAATATTCTCTCAAAGAAGTAACTGAATATGGTGAGAGAAACAATCCAACTGTTAGTGTTATAAGATTGTCATAACCTAAGTTATCAAATAAGAACTCATCAAGTTCATCAACATATTCCTCAGAAAAAAACAGTTTTCCCATACCTGGAAAGGAAATATCATTTGCCCTTAAAAGATCAATAAGGCGTTTTTTCTTTCCAATATATTCTTTTTCAATGATATCATCACCATAGATTTCATAATAAAACTTATCTTCAATTAAATGTGCTAGTTCATGAACAATATCTTTAATGATTATTTCTTCTGTTACTTCTGGATGTTCTTTAAAGTTTGAAAGGTAAATCACACTATCTTTCAACATTGCTTGGATTTTTCTATCTTTTAGTTCTGGGAACTCTCCAATATAAACACCTTCAAGACCAGAGAATAACTCATAAGGAATAAGAATTTTTATTTCTTCTAAAACATTTTTTATATCAATATGTTCTGGAAGATGATTTAAAATAAAAACAGGAATATCATATAAATAATATTCTTTTCTTTCTTTTAAAGATTTATTAAATGAATGTGTTATATATTCTTTCATATCTTAATATAATATATAAATAATATTGTATCACATTTTCACAAAGTTTTTAAATATTTTTTTATAGAACTTTGGCAGACAAAGTTGCGACCTTAGAACGTTCACCCTTTATGAAGGTAATATGTCCAGCAATATCATAGGGTTTCAGTTTTTCGATCGCATAAGTTAAACCATTAGATGTTTCATCAATATTCACATTATCAATCTGTTCAATATCCCCAGTTAAAACGATTTTACTGTCATTTCCAACACGAGTTAAGATAGTTTTGATCTCATGTCTTGTAAGATTTTGACACTCATCAATAATAATAAATGCTTTTTGTATCGATCGCCCGCGAATATAAGTCAATGCTTCGATTTCGATAATCTTTTTCTGCATATACTCATGAAGCATTAAATCATCATCACCGAACAAAAACCTCAGATTATCTTGAATAGGAGCAAGCCAAGGAGCCATTTTTTCTTCCATTGTTCCAGGCAAATAACCTAAATCCTTACCCATTGGCTGAATAGGTCTCGATATAATCAATCGATTATAAACTGAATTTTTCCCCATTACTTGTTGTAATCCAGCAGCAACAGCGCATAAGGTTTTTCCACTTCCTGCTTTTCCGATTAATGAAACAATGGGAATATCAGGATCTAAGAGGAGTTCAAGAGCAAAGTTTTGTTCTTTATTTTTAGGAGCAACACCCCAGCCATCTTCTTTTTGGTGTTCTATGATTTTCTTGAAATGTATGTGTTCATCAACAAACTTTGTGATTGCTGTCTTTTTATCATTTGAGGAAGACACTAACATCACAAACTGATTAGGATATAGTTCAGGTTTTTCATCAACGGCATCAGATAGAAGTATTTTCTCTTCATTATAAAATCTATCAATAATCTGATCATCGACTAAAAGTTTCGTAAATCCACCATAAAGTTCTGATCTACTTTTTATTACGTTTTCATTAGTAAAACTCTCAGCAAGCAATCCAATCGCATCACATTTTATTCTCAGATTAATATCATTCGAAACAACAATAACTTTGCGAGTTGGTTGTTCTTTTTTGATTGTTAATGCCGTAGCGATAATCTGATGATCTGGAACAACTGGATCGTAACCTATCGGTAAAGTGCTCAAATTTGGCGATTTTGTGGATATAAGTCCTGCCCCCTTACGAATACGTATTCCCTTCTGGAAGTTTCCTTTTTCCCTCAAATCATCAAAAATTCTGATAATAGAACGCGCATTTACACCCACTCCGTTCGCTCTCTTTTTACAGTTGTCGAGTTCTTCTAAAACGATCAAAGGAATAATAATATCGTTACTTCCATAAGAATAAATTACACGATAATCTGTCAAATACGTACTTGTATCTAAGACATAGATCTTTTTTGCCATAGAACCCTTCCATTTGCTTTGAAATCTGCCACGGGGCTTATTCTAAATAGGAAGGTCGTTTAGGATTCAACCATATAGTTACTTTATAAAGGTAAAAAACATATTATGAAGAAAGGACTTATAACTACATTATTTCTGATTTTAGTGCCTATTTTGTGCTTGTCGTTTTTTAACTGCGCACATTTAAACTATAACGAAAGTAGTTTAATAAGAGAAAAGAGAAAATCTGTTGTTAAGATTTCTGGACATACAACAATAGAGATTTCTGTGACTTCAACTTCGGCTTCTCACTCAGCAGAACTAGAAGCAGATTATACTGGAACCGGCGCAATTATTAAGCACGAAGACGATGTTAGTTTTATTTTAACAGCAGCACATGTTTGCGGGCACTTATATGAAGATCAAATAAAGAAATTTTTCTTCTTTTATGATAAGAAAGACCCAACTATGAGAATTAAGGCAAACACCGCCATTATAGCAACCGACATTGATGGAAACCGCCACGCAGCCATTCAACTCGTTATGCATCCGCCATCGGATACTTGTGTTTTTATTTCAACTCGTATAGACCAACCAGCATCCGAGATTTCTTCTTTTGAACCCTTAATAGGAGAAAGAAGTTATAATCTTGCTCTCCCTCGCGGTATTTGGGGAAGAGGATTTATTCCTGCTTTTGAAGGTTTCTTTTTAGGGGAACTTTTTACAGATCCCGATAGAGATGTAGCAGCAAGCTATTCTATTCCAACTGCTCCTGGATCATCAGGTTCCCCGATTTATAATGCTTATGGTGATATTATTGGAATGGTCCATTCTTATTATCGCTCTTTTGATCATCTTGCTTTGGCGGCAACACATGAACAGATTTCTTGGCTTGCGGACATTGCTGATGAAGCGTTTGAAAAAAATGCCGAACGTTTTGATCGTGCTCTTAAAAGTTTGCAAATAATGTTGGATTATTAAAAAAGTATAGCAAGATTGTTGTTTTCGTCACAACAACAACGCTAGGTTCATTTCAACAACTGCCCTCACAACCATGCATAAGGCGGGCGACTTCATTAGAACCATTGAAGTGGAAAAGTATTATAAAGATTTATCCTGCTATACTTTTTATTGATTATATTTGACATAATAACATTTTTATTCTTCTTTGTCAACTTCTTCTTCGAAATAGTTGTCAACTTTGTGATGCCTTATCAAAAGTTTGAAACTTTGAGCATTGAGTCCTAAAAATCTTGCTGCCTCATGTTTAGTACGTGTTGCTGATACGGCATATTTCAAAACTGCGTCTTTTACAATAGTGCGTAGGGAAGCCCAAATCGGCAATCCATATAACTTCCCCCTTAGTCCAAACTTTGATGCTAGTTCAAGTTTCAGGCCAATCACCTCTTCCAGTGAAAGATTATTAAAAAGGATTTCAAACTCCTCGCTTGATCTTCCTTCTTTTCTTAACTTATTGGAGAGAGAATAATAAAAGTTTCTTCCGTTATTCTTGTTCTTTATGTCCATTAGCAACTCCCAATATACCATAACCTGCTATATCTTTGAAAGGACTTTCTCCGAAAGCCTCTTTTTGTGTTGCTATTCTAAATAATTTGTCTACAATTCGTGTGACCGCGAGCATATCTTTATATTGCTTGGGTTCGATCCCGTTTGGGTATAATATTTTTAGTATTTCTTCTGACTTTTCGAATGAACTGCCGTATGCGGCGTTTTTTTCATCTACGAGTTTTCCTATTTCTGTGCCGATTTTTTCAAATCTTGTCAATGCTTCATTGAATAAGTTCTTCGCCAGTTTCTTCGGTTGGTGGTTCCCCACCAAGTTCTCCACCAAGTTCTGCGTCAAGTTCATCACTATCTTCGCCTTCTTCTTTTTCTGTTTCATATTCACTAGTTGTTGGTTCTACTACTGCTCCAAGTTCCTTTTCCCATTTATCAAAATAAAGTTTTAAGTTCGTAATAAGATAATCTTTAAAAAGTTTCTCATCTTCTGGGTCACTTAGTATATCATAAGTTTCAATAACATTTTTTTCTATATTGTTAAATGCTTGTTGTGCCATCGCTCGACCAGTTTCATCTTGACCTTCAATACCAAAAGTATCTTCTTCCTCTTCTTCGGGCATTTCTGGTTCAGCTTCAATATCAATAAATTTATCATCTGCTGGAGCCTCAACATCTGAAACTTTAATCTCTACTTCTTCTTCGATATCTTCTTCTTGCTCATCTAAGCCAATTAATTCTCCTTCTTCTGCCCCAGCTCCACCAGCCTTATTTACATCTTCGGTTTCCAAGGCGCTTGAAACGGCACTAACAACATGTGCCCTGAATGAATCTCGTTGTTCTTTTTTGGTTGTTAAGATTTTGTAATCTGTTTCCAAGTTTGGAAGGATTTGTTTAAGCAAATCTTCAAGAATGTTAATGGCAGTGGAAGCATGTGGAGTATCTTCAATATCTTTTTTTGCTTCCTTTATTAAAAAACGAACAATGGAACGAAGTTGCTTTTCATCATTCTTTTGTTTTCTTTGTTGTTCTTCCAGTAAAGATTTCTTTTTTCTTTTTATTTTTTTTATTGTTTCGCGGATTACCTCACGAAGTTGCATTTCCTCAATAAAACTTTTTCGATCAATATAATATCCTTCGGGCATTTTGCGCTTTTTCTTTTTTGGGGCACCAGACCCACCTTCAACACCGCCAGCAGCCAACGAAGACATTTCTTCAAGATTTTCTTCTTTTTCTTTATTCATCTTTTTTCTCTTCTTGGAGGATATTAACTTGCTCTTCCAGTTTATTGATTTGCTCTTGCATTCTGCGCGAAGATCGTCTTAACTCGCTAAGTTGATGTTTCATGACTTCAATACGCCTTTTTTCAGAAAGTGTGCGCGGTTTAAGTGCATTAATATTTTCCGAAAGTGCCTGTACCCAACTATTGAGTGTTGGATCAGCTCCTTCTGATAAAATAAATTTCCTAGTTAGCGAGTTTAAATCAATCTTCATCAGTTTTTAATCTCTATTAAAAAAACTTTTCTTTTTCTTTTTTGGGGCAGGTGCTTTTTTCAAAGGAGATTTTTTCACTTCTTTTACTTCTTCTTGTACTTCGGGAGCAGGTTTCCCAACACCTCTCATTCTTCGACGTTTGCCTGGACTTGCCATAATTATTTCTCCTTATTTAGTAATCTTAAACCAACGCTTCATGAGCGCCTCATTGAGATCGACTCGCGCTTTTTCGCGAATATTTCGATTTCTAGGGAAGAAAGTTTCATTAGATTCTTCCTCTTCAATTTCTTCCATCTCTTCTGTTTCTTCTTCCATCTCTTCTGTTTCGACTACAGATTCTTCTTCGTTTAAATCTTCATCAAACATTTCTTGAATAACACCACGAATAATATTTCGTAATTGCGATTCATTAATTTTATTTTTCATTTTATCTCCCTCAACAATTCTCCCACCTCCAACATTAGATGTCATGGGAGGAGCATAATGTGTACTAGTAAATAGTGGCTTTCCACCCTTCTTTTTCATATTATCTTCCCAATCACGGAATATCATATTTCCACATTCATAAGCTTCTCTTTCCATTTCACGAAGATGTCCATCTTCTTGGGCGTACCCTTCAACAGTTGCTGCTCCGCCATTAAAATCTCCACGACAGTTTTGGTTATGATGAACGAGTTCGTGTGCTAAAGAGCGCAAAATGTCTTTAATGTGGCGACCTTTTGTATATAAGCCGATTTTCATATCAGCAGGCGAATAATGTGCTGTTTTCCCCAAGGGATTGTTCATGTTTTTGCCGCTTTGTATTATGGCGATCTTCACATGAGGTTTAAACCCGAGTTTTTCCTTAGCAGTTTCATATAAGCTGCTTATTAGTGGTTGAAACTTATTGATTCTATCGATTTCTCGCATGATTTCCTACTAATTAGTTTTCTAAATTAGGAAAATCACATAAGACCACCATATCATTAAACAAGCATAAGAAAATGATAGCATGTATAAACAAATTCGCGTCATGGAACGATGTTGATTATACCACAACAAAAAAATAAACACTGAACCAAAAAATATTTTAAAAAATGCAAAAAGGCAACCATCACCTTGAAGGAGCCAAGCCATAATGGGGTTAATTTCGTCTAGAGGTCCAAATTTTATGTATTTTATCGTAAAAATTGCATCTAAAACATTTGAGATGACAAGAGATATGGTTGCAAGAGCTAATGTCGTTTTTTGTTTCATTTTCAAGAAAAATTGATAACAATCTTATATTCTTCTTCGGTATTATCGTTTGGAGTTTGTCGTGGGTTATGAGGCATCGGAGAATAAAGAGGTATTCTCAATTGCTCCCGTTGTTTTTCAAGTTCTTCCCGCTTTTTGCGCTCATATTCAATCAAAACTTCAATGGGAACATCCTCCCACGGTTTTTTTGGATCGCCCATATCTGTAACTAGTGGTGGCATTCGTTAATGTCTTTCTTTTTGATCTGATTCTTTCGTTAAATATGATAACATAAATGGTTCCATTTTTCCATTTGTTTTCATAACCTTTGCGAACACAAAATTACGATAATTTCCCTGTCTTTGAGAATATATTTCTTGTATGAAGCCATATTCCTTTTTTTGATTTTTTAAATGCTTCCAAGACACAAGATCACCTACTTTAAACTCACATAAAAGATGTTCATCATATGTATTATCTTGTTCAGTCATTTATTTAATATTTAACTTGCCCACTTTATATAACTATATAAACATTCTCTGGCAAGGTTATCATAGTTTTTCTTATTAATGTTAATGTTTAGTCTTTTTGCGAGTTTGTATCCACGTCTCCATGCTTCAACTTCTTCCATTATAACATCAGTTTTATATTGTTTTGATTTTTCATAACGTCTTTGGCTTGGATAAGCTTCTGCTTTATGTTGGTTTGGATAGTCTTGTGCGAAAGATTTATTATTTTTGCGAACAAGAATATGACCACATTCATGTAATAAAGAGTATAACTGCTTTTCAATCCCTTGGCGCGTGTTTACTGTTATTGTTTTTGAAGCTGTATCGACTTCATCTCGAATGCAATAATCGAAATCTATAACATAGTTTCTTCTTAACGCCCATAATTCCACTTTCCTCAATCCATTTGAGAAAATCCTTTGTTTTTTGCTTTTTTTGGTCAAAATAAGACAACATCCTTTCAAAGATTTTATCTTATTATGCCACAAGTATAAGAAAATGTCAAGAAGAAAAGAATATAAGATTATGTGGGATATGTAATACTTGCGGTAACAACATAAGGGTGTCTAAGTCCTTCTGTCGAGGCAGGGTTTTTCTCTTTGCGGAGATTTATAGGACCTAATGGTCCTAAGATGAAAGGAGCTTGATATTGAACTTCTGCAACAGAAGAATATATATTATCGTATTGAGAAGGGTTGATACTGGCGCTTAATGCTGTGATAGTATAATCTTTATCATATTTTGAGGTATTACTAGGCATAAATATCTTCCTTTATTATAAGTAATGAATAATGTGAAAATATTTTATTTTATTTTTCTAAATGCGCAATGAATACCACGAAAAGCTTTTCTGTTGATCTTAAGCTGAACGCCTCGTTTATCTAAAAAGTTATAATCAAGTATTGAATCTTCGCATCTTTCAATAATCTTTGCAGCATCCGCTTTTGAACTATAAACCCATACAAAACCTTCTTTTTTGTCCGCATTTGCGTCAATAACGTGTGATTCGCCTTCTGGACCGCCACCTTTGCCCTTAAAATGCTTTTTTATCTCTTTTAGTGTGGGTTTTTGGCTCACTAGGGTGCCCCAAGCATCTTTTTTATTATCTTTTGTGTCTGTCATTGTGTTCTCCTAAAACTTATCTAAAAACTTATCAATCGAAAAAGCAGTTGCCAAGGCGTCACCCATAGCCGTATGTCGCTCTTCTTCTGGTATAAAAACACCAGCAGCCTCGAATAAAACGTCCGCAGAGGCTCGATTTGACTTGATTTTACCTGAAATGATTAAAAAATGTAGTATTGAGCAAGTATCAATAGCCCTATCGCGAAAATCCTGTGAAAAATCCTCACCAGCAAGCCTATAAAGCCGTTTAATGAACCCAACATCAAAGGACACATTGTGCCCTACGAGCTGAATGGGACTCCTATCAGGACCAAATGAGGAGTTTAATGTTGTTCTGATAGTGCGAACTGCTTCTAAGGGTGACAATCCTACTTCATTTATCATAGCAAGATTGATTTTATTAACTTTTAAAGCAGCTTCTTCGACATTTATGTCGTCTTCCTTAATATAAAGGTCAAAAACTTTATTTATTTTAGTTTTTGGTTCCCACAAAACCCCAGCGATGCTCAAAATGCTGTTTTTTTCTGGATCAAGACCACCAGTTTCAGTGTCAACTACTAAAAAATGGTTGTTATTTTTCATAATGCTATAATAACACATGAAAATGAGATTGTCAAACTCTTTTTTCTTGAAAAAACTTAACTATTTACTTTTAGAGGTAAAATGAAAAGATTAATCATTTCTGATTTACACTTAGGGTGTCATTATGCCAAAGAAAAGCAACTATTATCTTTTTTAAATCAAAATGGGAACTTTGATGAACTTATTTTAGCTGGTGACATCATTGATTTCTTAATTGTACCTACTTTTACCGAGCAAACAACCAAATTATTCAATTTTGTAAGCAATTTCGATGGAAAAGTCATATATATCGTCGGCAATCACGATATTCCATTCAAATCTTGTATTGGCAGTGAACTTTTTGGGGTAAAATTCGTTGAATCATGGGAATTCGAAGAAAAAGGTAAGAAATTCAGGATAGAACATGGTGATAAATATGAAAAAGGCATTATTCATCGCAAATCATTCATGAAAGTCATTATGGTGTTCCAAGAAATGATCGGAAGACTCTTCAATTGGAACTTATCAGCCTGGTGGCAAAATTTATTCGAGAGCAAGAAGAAAGCAAAGCGTATTTGGGACATTTTACAGTGGAATGACGATGCTGATGTCTTTATTATGGGTCATAACCACGAACCAGAAGTATTAATTTGGGTTGATCAAGAACAGAACATTAAAACTTATGTAAATTGTGGAGATTGGACAGAGCACACAACTTATGTAACTGTGATTGACGGAGTAACGCGACTAAAGAAATTTTAGACAAAAAAAAGGGGGCAAAAGCCCCCAAAAAAATTTACTTTTTTTACCTAATTTTTATTATAGAGATACACCGACGCCAACACCCACAACATGAGCGTGACTCCAACCATCACCATTTTGTGATCGAAGTGTATAACTAAGATTTACGCTAACATTATCAGTAAGAGGTTTATTAACTCCCAAAGTTGCGCGATTCTCCGAAAGACCATCTTCGCCGACGAATACTTCGTCAGACAATGAAGGAGTTACACCAGCAAGACCATCATTAAGTGTTGCTGTTGCTCTTGAGCGTGCTCGCCAAGTTTCCGTATCTTGCAAACGAAGTTCCATTCGGGTTCGATTTGTTACAGAAACACCAGCAGCGTCCAAAACCTTAAGACGGACACCAACATACGGTCGGTGTTCACCACTATTTGTATTCTTGTAACCTACATCTGTTGTAAGCCAATCTGTTGGCGAAGTCGATAAAGTAATATCGGTTCGCTGACTTGCAAGATCGGGACTAGCAATATCGCTAAATCTCAACTCCTCTGTGACCTGAAGCGAAAGCGCATCAGAAATCTTACCTGAAGCACTAAGACTCGTCCAAAGTGCCGTATCTGCTGCGAAAGCAGATTGAGCAATAAGCAAAATGATTGCCGTTGCTATTCCAGTAATTCCAAGTGTTTTAATATTAGTCATGTTTTTTCTCCTTATAATATGAGGGATATTACTAACCCACATAACGCAACTAATGTTGCTAGACTGACATAATCAGTCATTTCAAATTTTTTAATCAACTAATTCTCCTCTATTGTTTGCGCGAACGCAAATACAAAAATGCTCCTGCAAGTCCAACGACTATAAGAGCGCCAATTGCTTCTACACTCATATTTTACCTCCTTTTAAGATAATACTCACAGAGGGACTTGAACCCCCACGCCGGTTATTGGCAAAAGATTTTAAGTCTTCCGTGTCTACCACTTCCACCATGCGAGTCTCTTTACAGTAATCTTTTCTACAAGGATCTAAACAAATAGCGAAGCATTTTCCAAATTCATATTTATGAGTAATTGTTTTATCGCAGATTTCAGCACAATCACGCCAACAAGTTTCAAATTTTTGATCACAACTGAAACTTATTTTCTTGTCACAATGAAACAAAGCGGTTAATAAGATTATTGTAAATAGAATCCTCATTTATTTATAAATCCTGCTTTTAAATTTTGGTTTAGAGTCAGTATCTACAGAAACAGTATAAACGAACTCACCATTAACATAAACGTCCACTTTCCTATTTGGATTTTTTTCAAAGTATTTTTCTACCCTATCTTCTGCCTCTCTTAATCCGTTTGTCTTGATTTTCCAATGTTTTGTTGTCTTTTTTCGCTCCATATGGGCTCTGAGGGATTCGAACCCTCGACCAATTGGTTATGAGCCAACTGCGCTAACCGCTGCGCCAAAAGCCCGATAGTTATGGTTAACAGTATAGCGAATATTTCAGGTATTGTCAAGAAGAAAAATTTCTTTAGAATTGATCTTCTTCAGTTGAGTTTTTTAATGCTAATGTGGAAGATTCACCACCAGAAATTGTTTGTGAAACCTTATCAAAATATCCTGTTCCAACTTCGTGCTGGTGTTTTGTTGCTGTAAAACCATCTTTTGCGGCAGAAAATTCTTTTTGTTGAAATTTAGAATATGCCGCCATGCCTTTTTCCTTATATTTCTTAGACAATTCAAACATACTATAATTTAATGTATGAAAACCTGCAAGAGTAATAAATTGATAGCGATAACCCATTTCATTAAGTAATTCTCGAAATTGTTTTATTGTTTTATCATTTAAATTCTTTTTCCAGTTAAAAGAAGGAGAACAATTATATGCTAAAAATTTACCGGGATATTTTTGATGAATTGCTTTAGCAAACATTTTTGCTTCTTCTAAGTCTGGAGTTGAAGTTTCAAACCAAATTAAATCAGCATAAGGGCAATAAGATAGTCCACGAGCAATCGCCATCTTCAAACCACCGCAAATTTTATAAAAACCTTCGGGGGTTCTTTCTCCAGTCATAAATTCATGATCTCGTTCGTCAATATCGGAAGTTATAAGTTTCGCGCTTCCGGCATCAGTGCGAGCAATAAGAACTGTATCAACTGCGCACACATCAGCGGCCAACCGAGCAGAAGTTAATGTTTTAATAAATTGAGAGGTTGGTACAAGAACTTTACCACCCATGTGACCACATTTCTTTTCTGAAGCCAATTGATCTTCAAAGTGAACAGCACCAGCACCAGATTCAATCATTCCTTTCATTAATTCAAAAGCATTTAATGAACCACCAAATCCTGCTTCAGCATCAGCAATAATTGGAACATACCAATCAATATCTTTCTTTCCTTCAGAATAATCAATCTGGTCTGCACGTTGTAATGCTTTATTAATTTTTTTAACAACTTCTGGAACTGAATTCGCTGGATATAAACTTTGGTCAGGATACATGCTGCCTGCCACATTTGCATCAGCAGCAACTTGCCAACCAGAAACATAAACGGCCTTAAGACCAGCGCGAACCTGTTGAACTGCTTGATTACCTGTCATTGCCCCCAAAGCAGCAATGGGTTCTTTTTTTTGCAAATGGTTCCAAAATTTCTTTGCTCCATTTTCTGCGAGGGTATGTTTTATTGTTAGTGAACCTCTTAAAGAGATTACATCTCTCCAATCGTAAGGACGTTCAATTCCTTCCCACCTATTTGATGACATTTATTTTTTTTTCCTTTCAGGTGTTTTAAGTTAATGTATAATAATATAATTGTATAGCATGATCATTACAAAGAGTTTTTTTATTACTCCAAGACATCCATTTGGTAGAGCAATAAAGTTGTCCTACTGTACCACATATCTCACAAGTTTTATAACTTAATCTTTTAGAATACTGAATAATATGGTCAACAATTTTATCACCGCCGGAATATGATGTTTCAAGAACGCCAAATCTTTCTTTTATGGATTCAAAAATAATGGGTTCAATATCTTTTGATATTGATTCTCCATCATAATAAATTTTAATTGCTCCACATAATTCAGATATTATTTGATACCATCCTATATTACAATCAATAATATTTCTTTTGGGAAAAAACTCTGGATATTCACTATAAATCTTTTTATAAGTTTTTATATCCACATTTTTAAATATCTTACTCAAAAAGGAAAAGATAAAAAAAAATGGGGGGCACCGAAATGCCCCCCATCGCGATATTAGGTTAATCGCCTAAATAGTTGATCAGCTAGAAACCTTGGAAGTGGGGAACTTTCCGCGAATGTTGCTATTGAAAAACTGACCCTTTGATGTGGATTCAGCAAAATCATTTGCTGTTGAACGTGTTACGCCTTTAAACACATAAGTCGTGCTTGGAGCGCTCTTAAGAGCAACGCTCAATTGTTCCGTAAGGGGATTGTAACCAATTCCTCCAATAAGTGTTGAATCAACAGTTTTCATTGTCATATATTTTTTCCTTCTTTCTTGATGGACATGGGTCCATCCATTTGGTTGTGCATATTATAGCACGGGTTGTTTGGATTGTCAAGAACTTTTTCAGTTTATATCCGAAAAATAAATTGTTTTATTATATTCATCACAATAACTTTGACCGATTTCATCGCCTTCTTCCATGGTATCAATGTTTTCATGAAGAATTTCTCGAATTGCGGCACCCTTTAATGGTTCAACCACCAATTCGACATTCCATTTATCATTTGAGTTTTTAATCACTTCAATATACTGTTCAGCATAAATCATTTTTTTATTCCTTTTCTTTTTTTAACAATAATATTCTTCTTGAGCAGAAGCAACAAGAATAAATAAAGCAACGCTCACACATACCGCCAATAATGGTGGAGTGACCACGACCGCAATCGCAACCTTTCCAGGTTTTGTTTCCAATATATTTCTTATTTTTTTATTCATTGTTCTCAATATTATCTCACATCCGAAAAGAAAAGTCAAGAAACATATTTTCTTTTGGATAGTTCATTAACCTTATTAAGATAAAACAATCGATCTTGGGCTCTCAATATAAGTTGTTTCAGTTCATTTGAGTTTGCTTTTTCGATAATGATCAACGAAGCATTCAAAACTTCTTTGATTCGTTTTTCTTCTTTTGTCATCATTTTTTCCAATCTTATTTGCCACCGGCGAAGCCGACACAAATTTTCTTCACACCGCAATTTTGTCAATCGCTTGCTTTTCCAAAAATTTTCCAATCTTAACCCGCAGTTCAGTCACAATTTTATTATAATTTTCATCTTCTTTTGTGGGTTTTGCTTGGTCCGCACTCAAAAGAAAGTTTCTTGATAATCTATTTTGAACCACAAATAATTCGTTATCAATAATTCTTGCTTCTTCCGCCGACATCCGCAAATATTTTGTTTTTTTATTCATAAGGCACCTCCGGGTTCGCAATAATATCAACGAGGTTGCCATCAACATCAAAACAGAATTCCATTATTCCATCATTAACAACCACAAGTTGGGGGTTCCACTCTTCATGGTCGATAGATGCTTTTTCAAACATCTCAATAAGCATTTGCTTATCAGTCATTTCTAATTTTTTCTCCTTTATTCTTTTTTCCACTTGTTATCAAGTTTAATTCATAATCTTTAAATATGGCAGTTTTTTGATCGGAAAAGAGGATTTTCCATTCGACAAATATTCCCGCAATAGAATTATGAGTTTCAGATTGTTTTTTGATTATCATTCCTTGTTTATTATGAAAAAATCTTAAAGATGGGTTTAGGTCGTTGTCTTTTTTTACCTCAACAAGATCCCCAATTTTAAAGTCATATCTCATTTTGCCGGATCAAAAAATATAAAATAGATTTCCAACAACACTGCGAATATTGCATAAAGAATTGTACACATTGCAATCATTCCAGAAATATAAATAACCGGACCCACAACAATATCGCCCATTTTTTTAAAAAAATCTTTCATCATATTTTGCATATAAATAGTTTTTTATTTTCGGAAAAACATAAACGGTTCATTCCGAGCAGTTTTATCGAGATTGTTTTTCTTTATATATTCTTGACATTGACCGAATTTGCCCTCAAATAAGACTTTGTTGGTTTTTTCGTCAATGACCTTCCAAATTGTATATGCGGGTGGTCTATCAGTCATTTTGTTTTGCTTTTGCCAATAAAATTAATCTTTTGTTATTAATCCAGGTTTTGTTGCCGTTTGTCCACACGCAAAAACTTACGCTTTCTCTCACAACAGTATCCAAAACAATCCCAATCCCACGATTTGGAAGTTTTCCAATAGTTATACTTTGTTTAATTAGATCGCCCCTTTGAAATTTCATGAAACAGTCCCATTACCAGGCACAATTAATTTAATATGAGATTCTCGTTTTTGGGTGCGCTTGCCATCAGTTCGCAAAACTTTATAAATTATGACGCTGCCATCGCAGCGCGATGAAACCTCAATAATGATTCCATAATAACTAAGCGAATCCGATGCCCATTGATTGCGGATGCCCTTAACCAAAACAAGGTCGCCTTTTTTATATTTTGGAATTCTCATTTGCTTTTTTAATGAGTTTTATTCCAAACGATTCTGCCGCATCTTCAAAATATTCATATTCTTGTCCATTTGCCCAATGAACCTTAATATAAGGGTTTTGGATTTCATGTTCCGGTCGCCATCGAGTTTTCATGCCAACTTCCATCACGAAACCATATTGTTGCTTTCCACCAAGAATTGCTTGAACAAGATCGCCTTTTTGGAATTCATTATTCATAAAATGTTTTTATCGCTTGTGATTTTTTTGAGATGCTTCGGATTTATAAAAATTCGTTGACCATTTGTTAAAACAACTTTAACACCGTGATCGGTGCTCTTTTTAACAACAGTGCCATTTTTATCTCGCATACGTTTGTTTCCATATTTTGAATCATAAGTAATAACCTTAACAAGGTCTCCGGTTTCAAGCATTGCATTATTTTTCATTTAAAATTTGTTTTCCTTTCGCCAAAACTTTTACATTATCATATTTGTGCATTATTCTTTCATAAAGGCGAAAGCACGCGCCTTTTGGAGTTATGATTGTATATTCAGTTGAATATAAATGTGGACAATATTTGACGCTTGTCACAACCCCGATTTCTTTGCCATGAAATGGAGTTTTGTTTTCGACGAGATCGCCTTTGTCGAGTGATATATGATTATATTCTTTCATGCGCTTGCCACCTTCACAACCCTACCGGAAATTGTCCAAAATTTTCCATAATCTCCTGCCCAATAAATAAAAAGTGAATGTCCTGGATTATTTTTTTCAATTCCTTCCCATTCTCGAACTTGAAGAACGACTCCATATCTTTGTTTAGCGCCTCCTGCCCTTTCAAGAACCTCTTCATGAAGTTTGACAAGATCGCCTTTATTGAATTCGTTTTTCATTTTGCTGCTGCCGCCAATAATCTAAGGTCTCTGGGAGATACCCATCTTTGTTTGCCGTTGATTAAGCGAACAAGAAACCGGCATCTGCCCGAAGTGTATTCATCAGATTGGATAATTATGCCATTTGTATCGTGAAGAGATGCTTCAACAAGATCTCCAACTTTGAATTCGTTTTTCATCAGGCATTATTATCGCACAATTGACGAGGTTTGTCAATTAGGGAATACCTTATATTTGGAAAACCGAAGGTTCGCAGGAAATTTCCACCAGGCAATACCCTTATTCATCATTATATACATGAATAATATTATTATACCTTGAACCTTTAGAACAATTTTTTGACTTTAACATTGGTTTTAAATTCGCAAGCCCCCAACACTTCTTAAAATTGGGATCTCTTGTGGTTGTAAATGGCAAAGCAGCTTGGGGAATAACATGATCAACATCCCACAGTTTTCCATGATTCTTCCAAGACATTTCTGACACAAATTGTTTTTCCAAATGTTTTTTCGCTTCTTCGATGGAATAAGGCAGTTCGGCCCAAATGCCAGTTTTGGTTTTTCCTTTCAATCCACGGCGAAAACTTTGACCAATGGCGGAACGCAAAGTTTTATTGCTTTTCAGGACATTCAATCTGGCTTGAATTGGCTTAAGATTTTTCAAACCCCAGCAATCAATAAAATCCTTGTCTTCCATGGACGCATAATTAAAACTTGATTTTGGCTTAATATGATCCAATTGCCACTTGGGGTTTCCAAGTTTTGGCGAACGACCATGATTATCCCATGTCATCCAAGGTTCAAAATGTGATTCAATATGGTTAATTAAGTCTTGTTTTGTATATCCAAGAAATTCTTCGATTTTCTGCCATATTAAAGTATTGCTCATTTCGCAATATTCCTTTTGCCTAGAACTAAGCGACTGTTTAATGCTCGTTGCAAAATATGTTGGAAAAATTTGTTTTTTTGTTGGTTTGGAGAAGAGCCGGGATTGGCGTCTTTTTAAGCCACACGGCCTACATTGGTTACGGCGACCATTGCGTTTCGAGCCACTTTTAAATTCGACATAAAACTTCCAATATGGAAGTTCTTCTTTGCAGTCTTTACAAAGAAGTTTTGTGATAATGCCATCTTCCTCATAAAGCCGCATAAGTTCAACATTCGCATTCCAGGCTTCAAGCTGCGTTTTATGTTTTTTAACGCTTGGGCTTGGTCCAAGCTCAGTTATTCTTTGTTTTAATTTTTTTTCATATTCTTCATCGCTGGTCCAATCTGATGTCTTGAGTGGAACCCTTCGATTGTTTCCGTAACCTTTCCACTTTTCTTCATATAGGCGTTTTTCTTCTTCTCGTTCGGCTTCCAATTCTTTGGCTGCTTTTAAAACTTCTTTTTTATTATACCAAAGCCTCTGTTGATGTTCTTTAAAGATAATTGGAGTTAATTTGTTTTTTGCATTAGGGGTGAGAATTTTATACCCCATTATTTCTGCTGCTTGCTGGGCTGTCACTAAATCTTTGGTTGCTTCTTCAAAATCTTTTTGTTTCTGGAGTTTTTCTTGTTCTCTTAGCTGCCGACGTTCTGCTTGGCGTTCATTTTTTTCTTGGCGTTTTTTTTCAATGTGCGCTTTCCATTCATCCAAATCACTTTTGGTATAAAGTTTTTGAGTTGTTTTGTGTCCATGGGTTTGTTGCCATTCACTGCTTGGAGGGTGTCCGTAGTTAGCACCATATTGTCCAAATGTAGATTTTGTTATTCCCAAATATTGGGCTGCTTCTGGTTTTGTTAAATAACCTTTTGGTATTGGTGTTATTTGTTCGTTTATTGTG
>Ga0080013_1001846_pt1 | contig 26726 bp, 24 predicted proteins | sample ETNvirenome_6_85_FD_69236 | JGI IMG/M metagenome (GOLD analysis project Ga0080013, IMG submission 69236) | Marine viral communities from the Pacific Ocean - ETNP_6_85 (SPADES assembly) (version 2) | ecosystem: Environmental > Aquatic > Marine > Oceanic | place: Pacific Ocean | collected 2013-06-19
CGACTTGGTTGAGTGCTTTGTCGTGCTGTCCTGCCCCACTTAGCCCACGCTGCCAGTCGCTGAGGTTGGACTTTAATAACGAGGGCCGGGACACAATGGGACGGAACTCCTCCTCAGTCTCGGGGTCGAACAACATCCTCGGCTTCTCTTCGTAAGACCCTATCCACTCATAGATACGGCCAGTCTCAATACCGCGAAACTCATAGACCGGCATCAGCGCACCTCCTTGTAAATAGCCAGTTTGATGTTGTGCTTCCGTGAAGGGCTGCCAGTTTTCAGCAAGTAAGAGAGCGCTCTCTTGTTCCAGCCAAAGTATTCAGCAGCAGCCTTCGTGGTGTCAAACTCCAGAACCTCATCGTCCTTTGTGGTGATGATGACAGCGCGAGCCATGGGGTTGCCAGCACCTCTGCGGTGAGGCCTCTTCACACCCTTGTGAGCTTTGCTTATCTTGGCGTTGCGCTCTGCTGAATAGCGATGACCCTTCATGCTCGGTGGCCTGTCAGCCTTGGGGTTGAGGTTCATAAAGTTTTTATCTCCCCAGTGATGGTCGATAAGTTCCTGCTCTCGCGCAATGAGCATCTCTTCTGCGCAAGCAATGAGGACTTCGAACTTAAAGCCGTGCCCTCTGGTCTTATTGTAAAGGTTCTGCATGTATTGGTTGGCATGCTTTCCAGCCTTTAGGTTCGACTGGTGGTTGCGCCATCTCTTTTCATAGTTCTTGCTGGAACCAATGTAGAAACGCTTACCACATGTTATCTTGTAAATGCCGCAGTTCATCCTTTCACCAACCCTTCATCAATAGTCATCTGTCCTTGGCCCCGTATAGACGCAGCCAGTTGGCCTCCTCCTGGTGGGAGCGCAGGCTCCTGTATCTGCGACGGCTCAGTCATAGCGGACGCGCCAGGTGGGAGCGTAGGGCCCTGTGCTTGGGCCATCTCCATAGCGTTCTTAGCATCGGTTAGGAACTCGGGCGGTAGTGAAAAGGTTTCCACAAGGTAGTCTAAAATAGTTTCAGGTGGAACACCTAAACCCTGGAGAGTTGGGAGCAACTGCATAATGGCTCCTCGTTTGATAGCACCAGCGATGGGTGTGGATGCCTGGTCGGCAAAGGCATAGGCATACTTCGCATCCAGCTTCTCAGCCGTGACGACAACAACCTCATGGTCTATCAACACAGTCTCTTTGACTTCCTTCTCAGCAGTCATAACAAGGTGTAAGAGTAATGACTGGTATATCTCTGCGACTAGCTCAATACTCCTATGGTAGAAGCGAGCCACTCGTCCTATCTCGTTAGCTGAATACTGGGTAAGAGCAGACACCTCTGTAGCAGAAGCATTAGTAGCAATACCCCTGGTGAAAGGCGCAAGCACCGAACCTCTGTCTAGGTCAGCCCTTACTTCTGCTTTGTATATTTGATAGTCAGGTGAAAATGTATTGACGGCTAGAGGCACAATACAGTTACGAGCATCCACATCAGGGGGGACATCAAGTTCCACAATGGACTGGTCCCTATTCTCTGCGAGTATTGCTTTACCTTCTTCATCAATGGCTCCCTTCTTAGTCACATAGATACGCGCGTCTCTACGCAGGCCATTGGCCCACACAGTTCTTAGGTTATTTATTTCCCATAGCTGGTCATAGACCCGACCTAGTGTGCTGTATCCTCTCAACGGAGTATCAGGCGCATAGGACAAATAGAGCGGAGCAAGTGGAGGACAAGGACTATTGTCTGCCTTACGGAAAGGAATAGGACTTACTCGCTCTAAGGTTTTGTCTGCTCTCTTAAGAGAGGGCGAATAGAAAATAAGCTCATCTTCCATAAGGTCATAGAACTCAAATATTTCCACATAAGACAGGAGGTTGCTACCATCCAATGCGGCTGCTGTGCTTGACCCTTCTTTGGTTGAGCCATAGCTATCAACATTTTCCAGGTATTCTTCTTTTACGATGGTGTCAAACTTAACACCTTTGTATCTCTTCTTGGCTTCGTGGTATGGTAAGTAATAACGATGTGCTACATACCTGGACCTATCCCAGGTATCAGCATCAAAGTCGACGACCACATCCCAGGGATGAATAGGCCGAACCTCAATACCATCCATAACGCTGTCGGCTTCTTTTAGTCCCAGCTTAAAGAAGGAGTAAGGATAGATGAAACTGTATCGTAAGCCTTTCTCAAACTCCTCAATGCGGTCATACATAAAGCGGTTAACAATAGCGCCCATCATATCTGGGTCGCCTTTACCTTTGATGTCTGCTCCACAAGAAACGGCAGGTGCCTTAGCATAGATGCTAGCAACAAGTCCTTCGATGTAAGCATAGGCATCAGCCGTATTGATAGTAATGTTTTGACCGGTGTGATAAGCATCGTTCATATCAGCGAACATAGTTCCCAGATAGGCCCGTGTGTATTGTCTCATCCTTTCTCTATGGACCTGCCAATACTCTTTGTGTTGGTAAATGAGCCACTCCATCTCGCTGTTATTCATGGTTTAGTCCTCCTAGACATATCTTCTTCTGCGTATTCTATTCTGGCTTCTGCTATTTCTAAATATTCTTCTTCTCTTTCTATTCCAATAAAGTCTCTCCCCTCATACATAGCAGCCATACCTGTTGAGCCTGAACCTGTGAAGGGGTCAAGCACCGTCTCCTTGGGAGGACAATACATCTTTATCAAATACCTCATCAGGGCTATTGGCTTGACCGTGGGGTGGATGTTCTTTGCTACGGGAGCGTTGGTCCCTGTGTTCTCCTTGCGCTTCTCTACGCTCGTCTTACGGCCCAACCCACCAGCGTTTAGTTGGGAGGTCTTCGTCTCCAACCCATTGCATCCAAGGTTGCGTTCTTTCTTGCCGACCTTGGCGTGGTAAAAGAAACGACTGGCTCCTCCAAGTTTATCCTTTGGTGCGGATGCCTTGCCCTCTACCATAGAGTAGTCGTTGTAGATGGCGTTTGGCTTAGAGGCACTCGGTTCTTTACCGGTCGTTCCGTGTATCTGCCCCGTCTTCGGTGCCTGCTCATCCAGTATCTTTGTCGGGCAGCCATCAACACACTCATAAACCTCTCTAACGGTAGTTGCTTTCTTATGCTTGTAGTTCTTATCCATAAACAGCATCGATGAAGGTTTTTCGAAAAAGCCTTTATCTTTATCATTGGCAGCAAATGTATCTTCTGTCTCTCCAACCTTTACGCAGCCGTCGCTATGGGATAAGATAACATTAGCAGGGAACCTACCTATGTTTGTTGTGTTCGCACCCTTGACTGACTTACCTGTTCTTTGTCCGTGCGGGTTGTTCTCCACCCACTTATTACCAACACCATTTACGGTGATAGCCTCACTGCCTACCCTACAACCGTCAATGTTGATGGCCCCAACACCGTGCTTTAAAACATTTTTAGCCACGGTTAGCTTCTTTTCCAAAGGCTTACGAGCAATAATGATGGGCTCGTATCCTGGTTTGAGGTCCTCTCCTCCACCAACACACTTAAAGAAACGGCTGGCTCCTCCAAGTCCATCGTAAAGTCCGTTGTCTTCGCCCTCTTTGTTGCCTCCGTTGGTCCAACTAATACCTGAACCTCCGCTTGTATCTTTCTTTCTTTTGGCTTTAAAGAGTGAGCCCACCTTTGGTGCCTGCTCGTCCAGTATCTTTGTCGGGCAGTCATCAACACACTTAAAGAAACGGCTGGCTCCACCACTATCACCATAAGTGTCTCCTGCTGGTTTGCCCGTAGATGACTTCCAAATGCCTCCACTACCGCTTCCTTTGCTTTGCTTGCCTGAGCCCTTCTTGGTGCCGCTCTGCTCGTCCAGTATCTTTGTCGGGCAGTCATCATCACACTCATAAACTTTTGTGACTGTTCTCATCTTAGTGCTTTGATAGTCTGGGCACTCCTTCTCGCCAAAGCCAGACCACTCTTCCAGTTTGTTTATTACATAAGCATCTTCTCTTGTTCCTACCTCAACACAGTCAGGGTGGTGTGAGAGCATTACATTAGCAGGGAACCTACCTATGTTTTGTAGTTTTTCTTTTGCTTCCTTGTAAGTCACGGAGTTCTCATCGTGGTTTAGACTATGAAGTTTCTGTATTTGTCTTGGCTTAACATCGGAGAAGTCTTCACCCGGGGCACTTACCCTACATCCATCTATGTTGATGGCTCCAACGCCGTGCTTTAAAACATTTTTAGCCACGGTTAGTTTTTTCTCTATTGGTTTGCGAGCAATAATGATGGGCTCGTATGCTGGTTTGAGGGCTGTGCCGTAGCCTTCCCACTCGCTATTGCCCTTGGTTATGTCTGGTTTTGTGTCTGTCCCAGTATAAGCGTCCGGGTTAGTAAAGGAGTGGATGTTGGTATGCTGACCTTTGCCTACTACTTCTCTTTTTTTCCCCAACAACTTATCCACAGCCTTTCCTACATTATGAGACTTCGGAAACCCCTGAGCATAGAGCCACATCATACAGTCTCTTATCTCAAAGCCCGCGTCTTCCATCGCAACCATTACTCTGTGATGCTGACGGCTATGACCGAAGGCCACACAATAGGCTCCTGGTTTCAGTTTCGTTAAGACCTTCTCCCAGAACCTATCGTCTCCTGCTGGGCTGTTCTCTGTGTCCCACTTCTTTCCCATAAAGTTTATGAGGTAAGGGGGGTCAGTGATACAGGACCCAATACTATTATCTTCCATCTTGTCTAACGCGTCCATACAGTCAGCGTGAATAAGTTTAAACATTATATCTTTATCTCCGGTATTTCATGTTTCTTAGAGGATGGGTAGTCGTAATGACCTTGCTGTTATTAGCTACCGTCCTCTCTATCCATTTATCATAGTGGGCTTTCGGCAAAGCAATATCTTTTAGATACCACAACCCAATAGCCAAAGCAATACACCGGTCATCATGGAAACCATTAGGATGAACTGGTGCTAAGCCCTTGTCGTGTCTGACTAGTCCCCTTAGTTCAGTAAGGGTTTTATCATCTAGGTAGTTTATAAAGCCTTCGTCTAACATATTGCGTAGGTTTTCATAGATGGCTATTTTACTTTTAGAAGTGGTAGTGAAGGGCCGATAGTTAGTCCAACTATTAGCGTCCATCACTTCTTTAAAAGCGTGCCCGTGGTTATTTACCTCAAAACATATCATAGCACGATACTTCTTAGCGAGGTTCATAGTAGCCACAGTGAAGTCGTGTATAGACATTTTGTTAGAAGCAAGAATAGCCACTGGACTTCCAGTTGTTTTAGAAAGAACCATGGCTACACTATGGTCTTGCTCGCAACCACCGCCTACATCAACCCCAACAACATACTGGTCTGTTCGGTCGTATTCAGTAAAGACATTGACAGTGTTAGAGCCAACTGTTATCTTCTCAACAAACTCAAAATGTGTATCGAGGAAGAAGTTGGCGTCTGTGTTAGCATAGGCTTCTTCTAATGTGAGGGGATACTCTCTTTTAAACAAGCGAATATCTTTTATCTCAAATAGTTTCTTCCGTCTCCAAAACATTTGACCCATTGAGAGCTTATGCTTCTTTTGTATCTTCTCTTCATCAGGGTTAAGTGTAAAGCTTTTTGGAGGCTTTACATAATACTGAGGAAAAGAAGACCAAGGCAAGAAAATAACATGCCAACTATCGTTGTATTGAGCCGCCTGAACTATCTTATGTAGAGCGTCTCCGTAATAGTTGGCCGTGCTTTCCAAGACAACACGACCCTCATTGACCGAAGCCAAGAGGGAAGCCAGGAAGTTCTCAGCGTCGTCATAGAAAGCGAACTCAGAGGCGTGTGCTGTGTTGTAGGTAAGACCACGGTTCTGGCTATCAGAACGCGCAGACATAGCCGACAAGACCGTCTCAGTGGTAGGATATCTAAGCTTGTCGTTCCTCACTGTGCTCTTACGCTGTAGTTCTGCCGGCAGAGTGTTATGAAAACGCTTATCAATGTTTAGGAGTTCGACAGCCGACCCCAACTTGTTAGAGATAATAACACTATTAATAGAGTGAGGAGCAGTATAGGCTTCCCAAAAAGCAAAAGCCCGACAAACGGTAGTCAAGCCCATTTGTCTAGCTTTAATAACGATAACGCGCTTATGCTTTTGGAGTGCTCTAATAACAGAAACTTGTTCGTCTGTTATGACCTCACCAAAGCGAATAAGCTTACCCTCCTTGGACTTTATTACCAGCCTCTTAATAAAAGATACTGGGTCCTCAAAGACTTTAGCTAATGCTGCGTTTCTTTTTTCTTTATTCGTCTTCACTCTTCTTGGAACTCTTGGGCAAAGCAGCCTGAATAGAGACGAGCCAGTTATCAACGGGCGAACTTCCGTTCTCTGACTTGACTTGAGTTCCTCGGAGTAGAACTAACATTGAGATAAGGTCGCTTACACGCGCGCCCTTCCAGTCGTTAGCTTCGAAATGTTGTATTAGCGTAGCGATGATGAGAGTGAGAGACTTTTCATAGTTGCCTTTCTTCAGTTCTCTAATAGCGCCGCCGCCATGTCTTTTACTCATTATGGGTTTCCTGTTGGTTGTTTGATAGACTGTTCAGTTGCCGCAAGGTCTGTAGGTCTTTCATAGACAAGTCAGTGTCCTCTACAATATGAAACATATTGTCAAACAGACAAGCAAGACTTATCTGTTTTTCGATGTTATGAAACATCTTTACTGTTATGTTCTTTAAAACATTTTCTTCTAAGTGGTCCTGTCGCCACTTCAGTTGGCGTAAGGTATTATCTATCCAGTTGTTGAGGTGAAGAGTAGAGAAGGTGTTCTCTTTGACCTTCCTGCCTCCTCCTTTATTAAGCCCCAATGGCTGCCTGCATTTTAGAACGGGCGCTCTTAAATATTGAGCGCACACACTCGTGGGAAAGTTGATGTTCTAAGCCCAATACTCTAAATGACTTATCCTGTTCCGCATAAGCAAAAAAGATATCCGCTTCCCTGTCTGTGAGAATAGACTTGGCTAACTCAACTAGGTCTTCGTATCTTTGTTCTGCTTCTGGGTCTTCCCTGGGGTTGTATTGTAGAGGGAAGCTATTTAACCAACTATCATTTGTAGGCACAGTTTTTATCCAGTCATCATAAAGAGGGCAGTCGACTACTTCTTGCCAGGTTTCGCAAGCTTCTAGTCTATCTGTATTTGTTTTTCTGCGAGGTCGCATTGTATTAGAAGGGTATGTTCGGGTCATATAGTAAATAGTATCATTAGTTTGTTAAGGCGACTTTATTTTATTTATCGCATCTATTACACTCTGGCCACCGATATACAAACCTGAGATAAGCACCCAGTCAGCAGAGGTAAGAAAACCACCAGCAGCCAAGGCAGTAGCCGTTGCCCACACAAGTAGTTTGCGAGAAACTAGTTTATTTAGTCCTTTGTCTATGGCCTGTTTCATCCAGTCAAACTGACTGACGGGTCGTTAGGAACCCTGATGAGACGATAGTATGCCTCAACATCACAGTTGCCCGCGATAGCCATCATAATGTTTAGGGTCGCACCAGCAACGGTGGTCGCCGCCTCATTTAGGCATCCCTGGACGCGAACAGGTGTGCTCGCATCATCCAACTGGAAAGCATCCCCATAGTCAAAGAGAACATCTGTCGCCGATGAAGTGGGAAAAATAACCTGTCTCCCATAAAATGAGTTGGCTGCGTTGTAGGTAATGGAGTTAGCATCGCTGGATGAGTATTCAGCAGAGGCCAAATAGGTGGTGCCTGACTTCTTGTATATTCCAGCAGACATCACGGTATTAGAAGGTCCATACGCTCCAACATAACAAGCCTGCTTGTTGCCGTCGGTGGGGTTATTTGTTCCAAACTTGTAATGAACCTCGACACCCATAAACTCTCCGTCAGCCCAGTCGACATCAGCACCAGTATCAGGGTTGATGATGTTCCACAGAGCAATATAACAAGTCTGAACCGTGGGTGTGCCTGCCGCAGAGGCGCTGCCGACAAAAACTATCTCGCTTCCTGTATCAGTAATAGAACTTTTGAGAGCGGTCTGCCCTGTCTCGCTTGCTATTTCACTGGCAAGCAAATGCTTCCAGGAGGTATTGACGGGGGTCACACTATACGGAGCAACCACATCGCCCACACTAATGGGTGCGATAGACATATTTTATTCCGCCTGCTCGTATGAATAGAGGTCCGCACTTGCGACTGTCACCGTTCCAGCATCAGTCTTGGTCATAAGATACCAAGTCTCCGCAGCGGAAGCCGTAGCGAGCCAGGGGACGCTAATAGAGTATCCTACCATCCCATCACCGGCCGTGGTAACACCAGTGGAAATGGTCGCCTGTGTGTCTGGGAAGATACACTCGTCGCCACCACTATCGGAAGTCACACGCATCGTTAGTTTAGTTGCGGAACTTACGCTTGTGAGTAAGAGGCGTAAGAATACAGGCTCTAAATAAATGGCCTCATCAACGGGCTTGATAGCTAGCGTGCAAGCCTTCGCAGCATCATAAGAGGTTCCAACACTCGTGGCTGCGGTGCAGGTGAAGCTGCTCTTTGTTATTTCTTTTTTTACATTTACGACAGCCATTATTCTTTGTCCCCTTTAAATGTTTCTACAACCTCAACTGGGTTAGCGCTTACGCCTGGCTCACCGGTCATGTAGTCATAGCTACACCGAACACCAAACCCACTAAGGATAATGACTGTCCCCGAGATGGCTATACCAATGCCCCAGCGGCTGATAAAGTCTTTCATGTTTTAACTCTCCTATGTCTAAAATGAAATGTCATTTTCATTATTGCTTATCTAAAATAGTATTTTCTAACCTAGATACATCTTCTCTCAAAGAAGCTACATTTTCTTCTATTCGAACAAGTCGCTCTGAGATGGTCCTTAAGGAGCCATCAAGGGTATCAACCTCACTGAAACCTTCTGAGGCACTAGCCTCTAATGTCGTTAGTCGCCATGAAGTATTGTAATAAAACCCACAACCAGTTAGCATAAGGCCTCCTATCAATACAATATCTTTTAGTGAAACTGCTTTCCAAGAAAAAGTCATTTTTTTATCTCCGATGTAATGTCGTAGAGAGCCTCTCTCTCTATGTCTGAACGGCTGGGGATGACTTCCATCCTGCCGGCCTTACTACCAAATAGTGCTTCTGTTCCTAGGCCCATCGTGGGACGCCCCTTGTCGTCAATAACCAACCCACTATAGTCCCGGGACGACCGCTCAACGCCGGCTAGCAACATCCGTTTGCGAAACAGTAGAAGGTTTCGCTTGGCTACTTTATCTTTGGGATGCACTCTGTATTCATAGCCATCCCAAGTTGGTCTTCCACCTCTGGGCTCTACTGGTTGGATATTGTAAATAGTTTTAAAACTCTCCCACTGCCCACTATTTATTAGAAACTGAATAAAACCAGGAGAAATGTATCCCCCTGCCTCATCAATGTCTCCAAATATCTTTTCATAACCAGAAATATTGAGGGTCAAATACTCTACGAGAGGGTGGGTTACATCAACCGCCAGGGAGACTGTCTCTATTGCGGATGTCTCCGCCACACCCCATGGGTCTTTATTGAGAGCAGCATTACCAATACGAGCAAATGCCTTGCCGGCTTCTACTATTTCCTCAAACGCATCTATCATAGGAACCTGTGGCCCTAACAGTGCGTATCTTCTTTTAGTATCTTTGTCTTCATAGACACCTAACCACATACGGTCCTTATTGTATTTAGACATAAGTGGGAAATATGTATCATTTTCCTCATCGTCGTAGAAGAACCCTCTTTGTGCTTTATATCCCTGGACTAGTCTAGTTGGGTGGTTGATAGCATTATCTATCACCTTGACATCGTTTAGAAGCCTAAAAGAATACAGCCAAAAAATATGGTTGAGCTTTTCTTTAAAGACCGAAGGAATAGCACCATAGTCAAATAATGCCTCACGGGCTAATGCTATGGCCTGGTCTTCTGTGGCTCCTCTTTTTAGAGCGCTGACTAAGACACTGGTTCTAAAAAGGTTATCGGTAGCATTAGCAAACTCAGACCAAGGTGTCCTTCCTTGCATCCCCACTGCTTTTAAAAAGGCTTTCCCCATGGCGTAGCCCTTCGGTTTTACACCTGCTTGCTGCCAGTTTCTCCCCGTCCAGGTTACCAAGTCTTCCAACATATCTGCTCGTAGCTCAATACTGGCCTGGGAAGCAGTAATACCATTGTTTCTAACTACATCAGCGAGGTCATTGTTGGTATATCTTTTCCCACTTGGTGTAGTAACCAATACTTTTTCTGGGCTTATCGCAGACCTACCATGTCCGTAAAGGCCTAAACGATATCCATAAAGGTTTAGCATTACCCTACTTGCGCTGTATAGACTATCGGGTCGCATCCCTCCCATGGCTCCTTTGATACCCAGTGTCGAAAGCTCAATAAGAGGTGCTGATAGTAGGTTTATCGTATGATAAGTGGTATTAAATATTAGCCAAGCGCCACCTAGCACGCCGTTCTTGGTAAGGTTGGCTACCATCTTCAGGCCGGTGACTGTGGTGTTTGGGATAAACTTAGAAAGTTTAGCACCAACCAACGCACCCGCTTCATCGTCGGGTAGTTCCTTCATCCTCTCTATGAGAGTTTCGATAAGTGAGTTAAAGTCTTCGTCTGATAGTATCTTTTGAGCCGGGTCTGCTTCCCTTCCTATTTTATTTGCCTCGCTAGCAAACTCATCGCCGGCTTCTTGGAACCTCATAACAGCACCTTGGTTGGTTGTGAAAGCTTCCTCAGCCTCCTTAGAGAGGCGCGCTGCGGGGTCCAATAGGTTAACCGGGATAGCATACACTTCCTCAATAGGAGAACTCCTTAATGGTTTTGAGGCCAGGTCCCCCATACCGAACGCTTCGGCGACCGGCGCTATGCCCTCTGCTGATGGCGTTTCGTGTAGTCGTGCGCGCTTACCAGCCTTACTCTTCAGCACGCCCGCAAAAGCGGCCCAATGGTTAGCCACCACAAGACCACTGACCCCCCGGCTCATACGACTACCCCATACTTCATCAAAAATAATATTGTATTCCGCAGTGGAAAAGATGTGAGCTTCTGCTGCGCTTACTGCTAACTCATCAGAGGTATCCAAGAGGCGCGAGCCGCCGCTCACCGGTGTCCCACCTATCTCTTTTATTAGGCCCCTCACCCTGGACGGCTCGGTGCCAAAGGTTATCAATAGCCTATCTCTAAATGCCTCATCTATTAGTTTCACTATGGATGCTTCATCTTGCAACAAAACTTCTAGTTTGTTTTCTGCTAATGTCTTTACTTTTGCTTTGGCGATATCATCCAAATGATAGCCCATACTAACATTGTCAATAATGTTGTCGCTTATTGCTGGTTTGGCTCCGACTTTCTTTACGATGTTATCAACGACTTCATCACTTCTCATAAAGTTTTCGGGCATAGTATCTAATATTTCTTCTGAGAAGTCTCTCAAAACTTTTTCTCTTGCTCCCATCACAATAGCATTAGTAAGGTTTTCTGGTTGGTTGTCTCCTTTAAGCATAAACCGGTTATCTACTAGGATATCCTTTCCGGCTGCCTCACCCCAGTCACTTAGGTCATTAAGAGTTCGGCCCTGTAAAGCATAAACAAAACCATTTAGTTCTTCGAAGAACTCTGGTGTAAATGTGTCAAACTTTCCCATCTTCTGCATAATGTGCCAAAGTAGCCCACCCTCTTTGCTCATAGCCTTATCCAACTCCTCGCCTACCTTTGCTTGGTTGGTGAAGATAGTATTACCCTGTTTCCCACTAGCACCTGAGAAGGCAGTTCCAACATCATCAACTACACCATAGCCGGCATAAATAAGTCTCTTAGTTAGTTCTTGTGGTGTCCAACCAAAGTCTTTCTGTAAGTATTCACCTACCGCTGTTAGGTATGGTTTGCCTTTGCCGGCATACTTCTCAACACCAAGCAGCACCTCATCGCTGAGTTGAGACAGACGAGAGTTTAGTTTTCTTATTTGTATTTTGTAGAAGGGAGAATAAGTTTGGCCCGAGTAGTAGTCCTTAGTTCTGGCCAAAGCTTTACCTACTCTACTCCTACGAAGTTCTTCTGGTGTTAGTAGGTCCTCAATACGGCCTAAGTTTTCCCTGGATATTCTCGCCGCCTTTGAGAGCCCCCCTTTATCGACACGGTGTAGCGGTATAGTTCCGCCCTTGGCCACTGCGCCAGTCGCCATAGTTTCTAGTTCGGCAATATCAATAGCAGCATTTGGGAATAAGCGTCTTGCTTCTGCCTCAATAAGCAAGTCAGTAGCCATTTTTATTACTCGGCCCGGGTCAGCCTTGCCGTGGAGTTCTTCTAGTCGGCCAATAGCAACACCCATTTCGGGGATGTCTTGTGCTCTAAGTTGTTTTATTATGCTGGGTATCGCATCACTACCAGCGAATACATTTTTGGCTGCCTCGGTTCCTGGGAGGTCCGCGAGTGTTTTGCCTATCGTGCTATTCCTAACATTTTTTATTACCTCCTTGACTGCTTTTTTAGGTAAAGCAATACGAGAGGTTAGCATTACTAGGTTGGCTGGGAGGATACCCTCTCCTCTTTCTACAAGCCCTTTTACAGTATGTGCTGCTAAGTCAGCAGAGGCTTCATCTACTAGTAGTTCTAATGCTTCTATTTCCCCATCATCCAACTGGAACCTGCCACCAGGAGCTAAGATGTTCTCATTAGTTTTCTTGTCGACTATTACCAGTTCGCCTGTATGAGGGTCTATTGTAGCCTCGGTCGCTCTTTCTAAGAAGCTTCTTACTTCTGGTTTTCCTCCCTCACCCAGATAGCCCAGCACTCTTTTTGCTGCTGTCTTTACCATGGTTTGTCGGGGACGGGTATATTCCGGGTGGAGGAAGCCGGCCCGACTACCGAGGATGGGCGGCACATCACCCGGAGCCTCTTTCGGTCCTACCCTGTAGCCTCCTCTATCTAACATTTCTATTTCTGCGGGGGTAAGTTTTTCACCCTTAATAAACTTTCTGACGGCATCGCGGGAAGTCTTTGTTCTTCCCATGTCACTTGCTAGTTGTAGGCGGATATCTCTAATGTCTAGGCCAGTTCTTTTGGCCATTTCACTTGCCCTGGATACTTCACCGAAGAGACCTAGATACCGGGCCTTCTGGGCTACTTTCCCACCGGCAGTAGCAATACCCATATCTAGTGGAAGGAACATAGAGCCGGCCAAACCAATATACCAAGCAGTATCTGCTGCTTCCTGCGCCACATCCGCAGTTGTTCCGCTTTCGAGGAAAGCAGTTTCTACCGCGTCAGAAGTAAGCACCTCAACCCCTCTTCCTTTCGAAAGGTTTTCCGCCCACCGAGTAAAATACTCTTTGTCTCCAACAACTTCATCACTCCACCGAGAGAGTATCTCTTGTCCTCCCGCAGTCGCAGCGCTCTCTGCTAATAGTAGGTCTCTTAGAAGGGTGGTAAAAAGACCTTCTCTTACTTCTAGTGCTTCTTCCTCACGGTATAACCTATCTGTTAGGGACAGGTCTGCTAATGTAGCAACACCCCATAACACTCGGTCTTGGCTATCTCTAACAAGCCACTCACCTCTTTCACCACCAGCCTCTTTCATTATGCGCCTGAACTCTTCGTGGCCTTCTTTGGTTGAGGCTTTGTTGAGTAGGTCGCTCTGGCTTATTCCTGGTGGAGGTTTGATGTCGCCGCTTTCTACTTTGTTTAAGTAGTCATTATAATATTCGGTAATGTCTTCATCAAACTTTCTTACACTAGCAGCATAGACCTCTTCATCCTCTATGACCTGGGGTTGTAATGCTTTGAGAACCCGAGTAATACCAGACTTCCCCTGAGCTAAGGATGCCTGTATGGTCTCTTCTGGTGTTGCGGTAGGTGTCGTCTCGGGTGTTCCAGCAACACTCGCCACAAGCTTTGTGAGAGGGTCTAATGTAAAGTCCGTAGCACGCTCACCACTGGGAGTTCGTGGAGCACGCGTTGCTTCTCTTACTTCTTCTGCCTTTTCTTCTACAAGCTGCGCTCCTCTTGGAGAAAAGATATCAATGTTTTGTGTGCGAATATACTCGTTTATCGTATCCTCTTCTATCTGACGCCTGGTAGGAATAAAGGCTTTGTCAGGGAAGTCAGAAGCCGGAACAACAGGAGTAGCGTGTCGCCCAGCGGCAGCTTCTTGTCTGGCTATTTCATCGGCTACTAAACTTTGGAGTGCTTCGTCAGTTGTTCCCATTTTATGATACTCTGTCGTGCGCGTTCCTAGCTACTGCCGCGGCATAAGTCAGCGCTCCCTCATCATACTTAGCAGTAGGCACTATGTCTGATAGTTGTGAAGGTGTTGGTTTGCCTTGCGCTATTCTACCCAACTCTTCCAGCGCTTCCAGTTCAGTATTTACATTATCAATAGAAGTTTGAGGTATGCCCAACTCGGTCGCCATCCCAGCAACACTATCTTTATTTGCTAAGTCATACTCTGACTGGGAAAGACTATTGTTAAATGTGCTTTCTCGTATTACTTCATTAGCAACTGTCGCCCCGGTTTCTCCCAAAGCGGCAAGTTGTTCTCTCGTCGACTGGATAGACGCACCCTTCGGAGCGCCCGCCGGCACTGGTGGAGGAGATGCCGTAGGAGGGGCTGGCTTGGGGCTAGGAGCCGTCGCAGGAGGTCGCGCAGGTGTTGGGGCCTGTGGGACCATAGCGTCCCTCTCCTCGTCTGTGAGCGTCGTGTAGTGTGAGAGGCCAGAAGTAAGCCTCGTAGCAAACTCTCGCTTCCTTTGGGGGCTAGCCTTTTTGATATCCTCAAAGGCCTTGGCGACTTGTGGCGCCAGTGTCGGCCTGCGAAGAGCAATAGTCGGCATCATTGCGCGCTGTAAGTCTGTAAGTGTAGCGTCAGCTAATGTTCTTCCACTATCTTTAAAAACCCTTTCCCCTCTATCGTTAGTCGCCCAAGTCGTTTCAGCCGGTAGTGCGTCCTCCCACTCCTTTTGCTGTCGCCGTGAAAGGTTTAGGTCGACATCATCCTCACCATCAGGTAAAGTGTCATCCTCATAAAGCGCTCTTCGTATAGCGTTAGCAGCATGTCTGGGCTGACCCTCTTCTTCTGCTATGTCTCCCACCGCATCAGCCAACTCTTTATTTCCCTTGACCGCTTCTCTGGCTTCTTTTGCTCTTGCTCTTGCGTCCAGTTTTCCTGTGCGCCCAAATAGGCTGCTATAAATACGGCGAGCATTAGCATAGATATCTCGGTAGTCTGTATCAGACAGGCCGGCCTTCATTTCAGCAGCATCATCTCTGCGTGCTTGTAAGGCCTTTTCAGCCGCGGCTAAGCTAGCCATGCGCGCAGTGTATTCACCGCCCGAAAGCAACTGAATAAAGGAAGGAGGTTTTGTAAGGGTTAGGTTGTAAAGTTCGCGTGCTTCTTCATCTCCCTGAGCTAATGCTGCTTCGTATTCCGCCAAGGTTCCATACGCAAACTCAGAGCCAGGAAGCTTGCTACTATGATACGCTGCCCTACGGATGATGTCTGCCCCAGCATCTTGTTCATCTGCTTCTTTCTTTATTTTGGCTAATACACCCAACTGGTCCTTATCGACCCCTAGCGCCATGGCCCGAGCGTTTAGGTCGTCTGACGGGGCCGTTCCGGCACCTACACTTTTCGCAATGTTTTCTAGTTCTGTTTTGACTTTTCTTTCAGCAGTAGCTACATCATCACCGGGAGTAATGCCGGCTCTGACCATCGCATCTGCCGTAATACCATCATACAACATATTCTTCTGGCCTTGGTTCATAGACCCAGTGCCCAATGCTGCCTCAAAACCAGTTCCAGGTGCGACACGACTACGCACGAAGTCACGGACAGCAGCTTCCATTTTATCATTGTATTGAGCAAACCCAACTGGGTCGGCTTCTAGTCCTTGTCGCCCTTGTAATAGTATCTTAGTATATTCAGTGGCTTCTTTTGCTAAGTCTCCTCTAGCCGCGGGTTGTGGTGTCCCGGCCGAAATAGTGACCGGTGTGTTAAACTTCTTCTCTGCTTCTTTTGAGTTTGCCTGACTGGTAAAGGCAGAGGTGCCTTTCTCTTTCTGCGACATCATCTCTTTACTGAGCGCTGTGCGAAGGTCTCCACGAGCGATAGAGGCTTGTGTCTGAGCCTGCATGTATGCTGTCGCGCCTCTCATCTCTACTTCTTTCAGTGCTTGCATCAACGACGCATCTTCTTTCTGTCCGGCTCGTCGCAACCTTTCCAGTTCCAGTCGTCCTTCTCTGATAGAAGTTTCTTGTCTCGCAATATCATCTATCATAGCCGTCATAGTGCCGGGAGAAACTTGTTCCTGTTCTATGAGAAAACCAAGGATGTTGTTAAACTCTGTCCGGTATGTCGAGTATATTAGGTCTGCGTTCTGTCTAAATAGTTCTGCGCCAGTGGCCATTATTTTACCTCTTTATCTACGGGGTTGTGAGACCGGCAGCGCCGGCCCCTGGTGCTGTTGTTCCGCCCATAAGTCCGGGCTGGGGATAAACCCATTTCTCACCATCCCATACAGCTTGTTGTGAAGGTTTCCCTTCCATTTGTTTTAGGAGCATTGACTGTGTTGCGGCAGTTGCAGCCATACCTCCCATTTCTCCTGCGTATTTGAGCGCCTCGGCTTTCTTCATAGCCTGGATGTTTAGTAGGCTCTCTTCCAGCGCTGCGAGTTCCGCTGCTTGTCTTTCTCTCTCTTGGACTTCGAAGACGCGTATCTGTTCGCCTACCTTGCCCCTTTGTTCCATCACCATCTCTTGCCGTGCTATCTGTTGTGCGGTCATCTGGCCGCCAGTCAAACCCGTAAGGGCAGCCAACTCTCCCTCTCTTGCTAAGTATTCACGCTCCGCTGCCTGTGTAGCACCAAGACCCAGTGTAGCCAGTTCTTCTTTCTGGGCGTCTGTGAGACCAACATCACCAATAGCTGCTTTATATCTCTTTAACTCAATATCTTCCTTGAGCCTTTTCTCAGCCTTGGTAGGCATTTGTTGGATGCCCTGCTGAATACTTATTACTGCTGCGGAAATGCCGGCTACAATAAGTGTTGCGGTTGCTGGTTCCATTTAAAGTTTTCTCCTGTGAATAAAATAAAATGTCATTAGTCGACCGAAGTGTGCCACCACTCTATCGACATCTCTGCTTTTCCTAGTAAAGCGACGATGCTTTCATAAACACCACTACCATTGGGTCGCAAGTTTCCAGCCACCACAAAAGAGTAGATGCCTGGTGTAGTAATGCTTATCAGGTTATTTAGATAGACTTGCCGAAGTTGATGTTCTGACTGACAAGGTAAGGCATTACCTGATGTGTAGCCTATTGTATTGAGGGTGCGTGATGCGGTCTCCGGGTCTTCTCTCAAAAGCCGAAAGTATTGTGAAGTAAGAGTTTGGTTAAAAGCATTATTGATGCTGCCGCTTGTTCCACTCAAGTGGTTAAGGATACACTTGGCTCTTACAACAACCATACACGGCTCATCAAACCGAACGGTCAAACCCAGGTGTGGGATATCTGGGACGCGTGTTGAGGTGACTGTTGTTCTTCCGTCTGCTGAAATGATAGTGCTAATGCCTGAGTTCCCTGGGCTCGTTGAGGGGGCTGGGTATTTAGTATTCGCTGAAAAACTAGAACTCAGTTTATTACAAGCTTGGATGTAAATGTTTCCCGCTTTAAGCTTTTTGTATTTCAGGCCTCCGCTTTCTCCTCGCCACTCATAGACATTGTTTCCTTGTGTTGTGTATTCTGGTTTGGCTATGTTTCTCGTCTCAATAATGTTGTTGCTAAAAGCAGTAGTGTTTAGAAGGGTGGTGTCTAGTTCTTGTCGGTAAGGTTTGATACGCAAAGTATCGATAAACTCTTTTGAGATAACATCTCCGATGCTTGCTGTCGGTGGGCTATAAGCCATTTCTTATCCTCCTTTCCTAACGATGTAGGCTGATAGTGTAGAACCAGTCCAAACCTGCACAGCAGGGTCGGCCCAAGCACCAGCGGAAGAACCATAGTTGCCGGGGTTAACGGCGACCTTTACGCTGAAGGTGCTTTCTGTGCCGTCAAGGGGTTCTATGTAAGACATGTGAAAAGGTCGTGCGTGTCCTGGACCGGCGTTTGTGGAGCCAGCGTAGGTTTGGGCGGCATTGGTGGGATAAATGTTTCCAGTCGACATAGCACCCGAACCCACTGCGAATAAGGAACCATAAGACCATTTCATAGCACCTACCGTAGCAGTAGGTAAAACCTCTCGCCCAGCACTATCCATGTCCCGTGCGAACCACATTTCAGTAAAGTCATCATAATAGTTTGATGGAACTATCACGGCTGACCCGGTAGTAAAGTTTTTATCTAAGTAATGACAAACACTTATCATACCAACAAACTCAACTACTATGTAGTCTCCACTAGTGCAGTTGTCTATTTTTAGGTCAAGTTCTAAGTCTGTGCCTGAGCCTGTTTGTGTTTCTATGTATGCGGTATCGGTGTCCTGGTGTATCCAGTTTCCAGTAAGTTTGTGTGTTACCTGTGGATAAGCCAACCAGGGGTTCCCCTCTCCATAGGTAGAGGGAGTGCCGGCAGAGTAGCTGTCGGTCCAAGTATTACACACTCTTCGTGTGATGCCCTCTGTGGCTATCTGTTCGCTATTTATGCTGGCTATGGTTCCAGCCAGGCCATTAGTGGCTTCGAAAGTGTTGTTGATATCAGCAGCAGAGACTACTCTTCCTTCCTCCAAGGGGGTAAAACTTTTGATAGACATTAGCGTTTCCTCACAGTAGCCCAATAATAGGCGTTCTCAACGATGTAGCGGTATGACCCACTAGTGGGATACAATACTTTCCCACCAGAAGTAGGCCCAGCCCAACAAGATATTTCCAAGTCGCCTCCTGGGTGGTAAAAGAAAAAGGGAACATTCACAGTCCCTATTGGTCCTTCGGCAATATTATCTGTTTCACCAACTACTAGTCCATTAGCATAGATGGTGTGCTTGTGATACATAGCAGTCTCAAATACATTTTTAGTGTAAGGGATGTTGGTGGTATCACCCTCAATAGTGGCGATGCTGTATCTAACCTGCAACTGCCCTGAAACTACCCCCTGTCCTACTCCGCTGTGTTTAGTAGTGGAGTAGCGATAAAGAACAGCGGTCCTGTTATCATCATCAAAGGTGAAGTCAAAGTCTGTTGCTACATCAATGGTTGGACCTTTGATGTATTCAGACCACGCTTTGCTAGCAAACTTTCTATTATCTACTCCTGTGCCCGGTGTTGTAATATCACTTGGCTGGTTGGCGTCTCCAAGTTCTATGTTCTTTTCATCAATAGCGCCATTACCCAGGTCAAAACAAGAGCGAACCTCTTTGTTGATGTCTTCTGCCTTGATATCATTACTATCTTGTATTCTATTGGTATTAGGGTATATTCTCATCTTTAAAGTCCCATGATGTTTTGGATGGTGTCTCGGGTAGAAGGGTTGCCGGCAGCAAAGTTCAGTTGTTTATAAACTCCATTGACCTCAAACTCAATAGTGAAGCCAACGATGTCTATGGGGTTGTTCCCAGACAAACGAAACTTAAACCACCGACACCCACCTGTGCCCTGTTGTGCTCTCTTAGATAAACGAGGAGGAGCGGTTTTTCTGGTGGGAGTATCAACAGCCACCTCATACCCTGTAAAGGGGTTATTGATGCGGGTCAAACATATCTCCTTGGCTGAAAGTCTATTCTTATCAACAGTTGATACATCACCACTATTATAGTCTCCCCCAATAGTGGCTGTGTTATAGACCCCTCCTGTTGGCTTTTCAGAGTTGTATGTTTTAAAGGTGGTGTCTAGGAGGGCCATAGCATTATTGGCGACCAGAGGCTTGTAGTCAATACCACAGCGTAGTGTGTTCTCACCGGATACCTGCTTGTAGGTATAGAGGGTAATAGACTTTACTGTCTTAATAGCCTGTGGGTCTCCCAGGTTCATCCAGGTTGTTTCATAAACAAAGTCATTACAACCGGTCGTGGCGGCTCTAACATCCTGTCCTCCGTCGTCTGCGGACACATAACCATTACCTTCTGCTCCACACCAAACCATTACCCCCATGTTCTGTATTGGATAAGCGGTTCCATCGATGACTGGTAGGTCGCTGGTTAGTGAGTTGGACCCAAAGGCAACCCACCCTTCTGGGAGATAAGTGAAACATCCTGCTGGAATATTCTTTCTCATAGACCATTGTTTAGTTGTGGTGTGGAATACGAAACCTAGTGTAGCGTATGGGCTACCATCCACAGGACAAGTGACCCAATACTCGCGGTCTCTATTGGAATAAACCCCATGACAGCGAGCCAGATGGTTTGTGCTAATGCGGTTGGTTAGTTCCAGTATCTTACCTGATAGAGGTTCCAAGACCTGCGAAGAAGAGACACCATCAGGCGCACGAGATAGTTTATAAAACATCTTGTCGTGTCCTAAGAACACAGTTCCAACACCCGGGACATCTACAATACTATCTGGTGAATAGGTGCCTACCGTAGAACTAAGAGGCATTATTCTAAATGGATACTCCAAACTCTCATTAGGCACTAACATCTCTATTGCTCTCTCACGGAACACATAGCAAACATTATTGCTAGCGTGAAGCGCCGTAATGGCCCCTCCTGCGGCGCCTCCTACATCTATTGTGTTTAGCACCGGAAACTGTTCTGGGAAGCTTCCCCTGGAATAGTAGAGCACATTAGGGTTCTCAGAGGAACCTGAGACAATAAGGTGGTTTCTAAAGGCAGCGCCTAATGTAATGTTAGTGGGGAAAGGCTGACTGTCTAAGCGAGAGGGTTGAGCCGAACCCAAACTAGCATCTGGGATAAGGTCTAGGAAACTGGTTGTTGTATTATCTGAGATGTCTGTTAGGAAATATGCCTTGCTGCCCGAACCAGTCAGTCCTTCTCTCTGGTTCTTAGTGCGATAGAGCCTACGCTTCATGGTGCCTGGTGGGCCTTTGGGGAGGTTTTTGAGATGGACCCCGAAGCGATACACTAGGTTGTTGGCGTCTTGCTTCTCACCCCCTTTTATGGACCATGTGCATTGCTGTGATAACACAGACAAGGGGCTCTCTGCTCCTGTATCAGAGATGAAAGATATCCTGTATTGGTATGAGTTGTAGGTCGCTATGGAATAGTCCGAAGTTCCTGTGCCGTCATAAACATTATGAGTTAAGTCTGGGGATACAGCCATACCGATACCAGTTCCACTATCAAAAACTACATTACCACCGCCGGCAGTCGTTTGTGTTCTGTCTAGGTCGCCCAAGGCAGCATCGCCAAAAGCCCCTGCTTTCCTACCAAACCCAGGATGAACGCCTGGTGAGTTTGGTCTTCCGTGAAAGAAGGCTGTTCTCACTGCGCCATTTCCATAGTAGAGCAAAGGTTCGCAGCCTTCTTTAAAGATGAAGGTGTATTTACCAATGGTAACATACTGAGTGGATGGAGTGTTTCCTGTTGCGACAGGCCGTCCAGTAGCAAGGGTGTATCTTTTATTTCCTTCTAAACTTTTGAGAGATGCTGTGCTAGTCCCTGCGTCTTCATAGAGAAGGACATTGAGAGAGGACTTGTGCCTATTGTGGGAGTGTATGCTCTCAACGACATTATCCGCCAGTCGACTAATACCAGAACCAGCGGCTGTATCGGGGTGCTGGATATCTACATAGGACCTATCATTAGACCAACAATAGCGTGTGTCGTCATAACGCAGGTTTTTGATATCATCGGCACCCAGAGCGTATGGTGTTTTATCTAGCCCTGAAACAAAGGCTATTTTTTGTTCCTCCGACATTTAGTTTTCCTTATCCTGTATAGGTGACCGTAGGAACAAACCACCTACGAGCACCCATACCTCCGCCGACTTGCATGCTGCGCGAGCGCTGAAGGGTAATGTCTCTCTCAGTAGCATAGCGCGCATCAAATACTTTTTTTCTTTTGTAGTATTTCTTATCGCTTACCAGAGAAGCCTGTTCGTTTCCATACTTAGAGTGAATATCAATAAGCGCTCTCTCAACAATAAGGTTATGAAAAGCAGTGGGAATAGCTGGAACATCAAAGTCATCAACCAACTCGTAAGGTTTATAGAGGTATCTCAGGTGCCAGAAGGTTTGCTTTGAGGTGGTAAAGTTCGCATCTCCAACGGTAATGGTCTTATCTACACCTTGGGGTCTTGGGTAAAACCTTATTTTCTTATCATTGACGCTCTCAGCAAAACGCTTGTGTTCGTATTCTCCCCTCTTCACATCGGCCAGGATGGTAGGGGAGAAGGTAGCAGTTGTTGGGAAACCAGTTCCATCTTTGATAGCGTTGAGTGTTTCCCAATGATAGAAGGTGTATGTATCTTGGTTTTCTCTTTTGTGTCCGTAATAAACTTTATAGCGAAGCTTCATAGTCTCATCCGCAGCAGCCGGCACACTAGTGAAAGTCACTGAGATGAGGTCTTCGTTGGTGACGGTCACTTTGCCTACATCGCAAAGGCCACTCTCCACATTTTCGGCATTGACTACTGAGTATGCAAAATAGTAAGTATCCGCAGCAAGGCCAGAAGAAGCACCAGTAGCAGCAATAGATAGAGTGTTGCTAACAGGGTCAAGGTGAGTTTGGGAATAAGGGACATAATAAGTAGGCTTGTTCGAACCAGTGCTTGTTTGGTTGAGGTCGACATTTACATCTATCCTCCTGGGGATGGGTATTATCTTTCCACGCCTTGACGCGTCAATAGGGTAGTTGGGAAAGGATACATCCATTACCTCAATGAGGTCTTGCGGCAAGAAAGCCCAGCGATGGTATATTTTATAGTCATCTGTGCTATGAGTGTTGCCTTCGTATTTTCTATCTAGTTTGATGACGACACCAGAGGAGGCAGTAAAGTTTGTGATGGTATAAGATACACCGTGGTCGTCTTGTAGTATTGCTCCCACAAACTTTTCATTTACATGGGGGTCGGCAGTCTCGTAAGGGCGGGAAACAAATGTAGCCAAGTCACTATCAAAAGTAAATGTAAGAACATTTGTAGAGGCAGAACTAAAAGCAATATCGCTGGAAGAGAAGTCGGGCCATACCCTAATGTCTTGTTCTTTGATGTTAAATGTGTAAGGTCGGTCACACCATATCTCCTTGTAGGCTTCGTTGATAACCGAGTTTAGGTAGCTATTTATTTGTTGGCTGGGTGTGGGTGTGTAGTCTATTTGGTTTAGTATCCGGCCTCTTAGTTGGCTGAGGTTAGGCATCGTCGGTATTCTCCCTATGTCTAAAACGAAATGTCATTTAATAAAAAAGAGCCCCGCCTAAGTCGAAACCTAGACGGGGCATTATGTCTTATTTGTTTAGCTTGTGATGTATCTAACCGTAACGGCAGAACCGGGGTTAGCGGTGGAGGCTTCGGCTGGTGCTGTTACACACCAATGACTGAAGCCACTTCCAAAACTAATACCTCGGGGAAACACATATTGTGAAACAATAGAACCATCGCAAGCCAAACATACTTCGGCTGCTGTGGTTCCTCCCGTGGCGTTAGTGGTGTCTGCTATTTTTACATAGACAGCCCCGCTGTTACCGGTATTATCAACCTCAACAAAATACAAGGTGCCAGAGGCTCCCGTCGTGTTGTCCGCCGCAGTGGAGTTCGCGTTCGTGTCTTGGACTAAACGCGCCCCCAAAGGGTTGGCCTGGTTGGTAACAGTGATAGCCATCGTTAGCTAAACAGCCCGAAAACCCAGACATCAGCTACACCAGCAGTGTCATCCTCAAGCGCCTGGGCAAACGGAAGGTAGTTCGCATCCGTTGCGTCAGCGTCGTAGAGAGAAGATGTGCCGGCTGTGCCGCCAGAGGTGATAACAGCGCCCTGGACAATGTCCGTGGCGACCGTCGCACTTTCGGCGTAGCCCTTGACAACAACCGTTACACGGTCGCCATCAACAGCCCCCGTGCCTGTTCCGTCATGTGCTATCATAATACCAATGGCCTGCTGGGTAGCAGCCGCACCGGTATCAGCGGCAACAACATGAAGGACGCGGTCAGCGCCAGTCTCAGTGAGTTCGAAGGCGACACAGTTGCCGATAGCAATAGCGCCGTCTGCGTAGAAGGTCTCGGTCACACGCCGGTTAGACGCGGCTTTCGCTGTGTTCGCAGCAGAAAGATACTGAACAATATCGTTAGTAGCCATAGTTTATGCCTCCGCATTAGTGACGAGAGCAGACGAACCAATATGGTTCGCGGTCAAGCCACCCATGAATAGAATACGGCCATATCTACCATCATAGCCGCTGATGTTCTCAAACCCACTGAAGGAGAAGTCCGCCCCGTTATGGACATGGAGCTGAACACCATCAAGGTTAAGCATCATAAAAGAGTTTCTGCCGTCTCCAGCAGCACTCACATCTGCCGCACGCTCAGGGGCAATGATGCCCGAAGAGAACGCGAGAGATGCGACACCATTTCCGTCAAGCGTCTTGGCGTCGACATAGCGCTCCTTATCAAAGAGAAGGTTGCGATACGCGACATAGGCGTTTGGCGAAGCAAGCGTCAGGTGGAAACGACCACCGTCGCCACCCGCAGGAAGAAGCGTAGAAGCTTTGGCCTCAACCTCATAGAGGTCAGCCATCGCCAGCGTTCCACCAGCACTCTCCCACTGGTTTCTAAGACCAGGGATGAGACCACGAGTAAGACCACCCATGGTGTTGGTTGCCGCAGCAGTAGGGTCAATGGCTTCCAAGAGGCCATCAGTTCTACCAGAAGCCGCCACCGTTGTGGAGCTAGCGTTGCCGTTCAGCGAGCCAAGCGTGGGGAAAGTAGTTCCACCCTTCACTATCTGCGTATTGACCTGACGCATAAGAGCACTCATGGCGTTCTTAAAGCGGGCCTCGGCAAGGTCGATGACCGCACGGTCACCGCTGTTTTCTGCTTCTTCTCTACCTGAAATGAGAACAGGAATAGCAATACGCGTCCAGTCGTATTCCGCCTGCTCCGTGAAGTCTTGCACACTAAGGTCCAAGGCTTCCCAGCCACTGTCTAATACAGTGACCTGACTATGCACTTTCGTCTCAACAGGAACGACTAGTTTATAGCCACCTGAGAAAGACTTTATTTTACCCAACTTCCTAGACATTGATAGGAAGGGGGTCGTCTCAAAAAGACCCTCCGCAACCTCATCTCTTATTTCATAGATGGTGGTGGAGAGAATATCATTACTAATACCGGATAGGGTAATAGGCATTATTTATCTCCTAAGTTAAGTTATATTATCGAACTTCATTGGGCCACATTGGTATCCGTTGTTGCGGGTCAGGCACAAAGATGAGCCCGAGGTGCCTTGCAGGTCTTGGGTCTCGTTTCTTAAAACATTGTGTCAAGTAGAGCACAAGCTTCCAGCGCCATTTTTTCGTATTCCTCCCACGACAGCCCGTATTTCATCCACACCTTTTCCACCCTACAGATGTCTGGTCTAGTCTCGTATATTTTACAGAGGTTGTCTTCCCCTAGCTCAGGGCACCTCCCTCTGCCTGTGAAAGGGTTAGCGGCACGGCAACAAGCGCCACATTGGTTGCAAGGGAATATCGGGTTGTCTGTCGTCATTGTGTTTTACTATCCTAAAAAAAAATAGAAGTTTGGGGGCACACCTTAAAATACATAAAACAAAAGTCAAGTAAAGGGTGTGTTTTATTTGTAAGCCATATTACCAAATAGCACATTAGAAGTCTGTATGCTATCTTACTAAATAGTCTGTTAGCAAGCGTTATTCCGTAAGCCACATTACCTTTTTGTTTTCTGTTAACAATAGTCAATAGGCTATTGTTATCCATAGCAAACCATAGTTCCCTTCCAACCCTTGGTATTCCCCCCTGTTGGTAACTATCCCCTGTTGATAAAAAAAGCTTACCCCCCCCTTACCCAAACCTAAACTCGAACAGCCCCCAGTCGGCTTTCGTAAAAAACAACTTCACGGCAAAGTCAAGCCTTTTATTGTCTTTATTTTTGGGGACAACCTTTCCACAGGTCAAGTCTTTATTTGTCTTTGTTTCTATTGATACTTTATTCATAGGGCTAATAGGCCCTCTCACGCACTCATAGGCCCTTGGTAGGCCAGCATACCCATAAAGCCATAGGACGGCTCACAAGGGCATCACAGGCCCTCATAGGCCACAAAGCGAAAAGGGCCAGCCAGCCCTAAAAGCCAACCAACCCTATTGTTTTATTTTATTTGTTTTATTTGTATTGCCTGCTATGCCTTATTGCCTGCTATGCAAACAAAGACCCGGCGGTTATGAAAGCGTCCCCCAAGGACGAGGAGTTCCGGCAACTATAAAAACCGGCCAAGCATAGGACAAGTCCAAAAACTATGCTTCCTTGGGGGGCCTGACTAACCGCCGGGTCCGTTGTAAAGTGGCCGTGGTGGCCGTTCTATGCTGCCTTATGTTGCAGCGCAGCAATAACTTATTGTCTGTTTAGGGGGGGCAGGTCGTAGTCGTAGGCTTTTCTAACCCTTTGTTCCCTTGTAGTTCTAACCTCTTCCTAACCCCTTCCTAACCTATTTATTTCTTTCTAACCTCGACCTTCTTTCCGCTCATACTGAACCTCCGTGGCCTATTCGCCTCGTTCTATGAAGCGTTTATTCTTTCTATTCGCCTCATAATAAAATGCCCTCCATCCAACCTCGGGTTCTCGCCCGCTCATACCCCCCACCAGGGTCTCTATTGGTTGTAAAATAAATGTTTCATCATCAACCTCAACC
>Ga0080013_1001847_pt1 | contig 26721 bp, 12 predicted proteins | sample ETNvirenome_6_85_FD_69236 | JGI IMG/M metagenome (GOLD analysis project Ga0080013, IMG submission 69236) | Marine viral communities from the Pacific Ocean - ETNP_6_85 (SPADES assembly) (version 2) | ecosystem: Environmental > Aquatic > Marine > Oceanic | place: Pacific Ocean | collected 2013-06-19
CAAAAAGTTACATCACGGACTCGGCTTTTGATCCTTCCGATCTCCTCGGCACCGACAAACTTGGTGTAGGCCCGTCAGACACAACGCTTACGATCACTTATCGCTCCAACACAGCCAGCAACTCCAATGCCGCGGCGAACACCGTTACTCGCGTAACGAGAGCGCTTGTTGATTTCATTGACCCAACTGTCGCAGGCACCAGCACGGCAAATGACGTCATCTCTTCATTAGAGTCGTCCAACGAAGAGGCCATCAACGGTTCAGTCCGTCTACCAAATGTTGAAGAGATCCGCAGAAGAACGCTGGACTATTTCCCTACTCAAAACAGAGCAGTTACCGCATCTGACTATGAGGCACTGGCTTACGCTATGCCTTCTGAGTTTGGGTCAATCAAGAAGTGCCACATCGTAAGAGACCAAGATTCTCTGAAAAGAAACTTAAATATGTATGTTCTGGCAGAAAGCACAACAGGCCGCCTTGAGACAGCCAACAGCGCTCTCAAGGATAACTTGAAGACTTGGCTAAACAGATACAGAATGATAAACGACACTATCGACATTCTGGACGCAAAGGTCGTCAATGTTGGTATTGAGTTCGAAGTCGTTTCCGATGGAACAAACAGGTTTGATGTTCTCGACGAAGCAACCAGAACACTTCAGGCAAAGTTCAACCGAGACTTCTTCATTGGAGAGAGACTAAGAATAACAGACATTTACACCGCTCTCAACTCTGCTCGCGGAGTTTCTGACGTGACCAAAGTCAAGATCACAAACAAAAGCGGAGGAAGATACGCTCAAACAGGATTCAATGTCGACAATCACACATCTCCAGACGGAAGATATGTAGCAGTTCCAGATAACGTGGCGCTTGAAATCAAGTTCCCCGGAACAGACATCAGAGGGAGCGTTAAATAATGGCTGTCAAAAGATATTACGCAAAGTCCGACAACACAATAACCAACGCTTTTGAGGAAAACCTGACCACAAGAGGCACAGGTTCAAATATGGGCGCATCTGATATTTTGGAAGTGTTTTCCATATATGGACAAGCAAACAGCAGTTCAGCGGAAGAGTCAAAAGCGCTGCTCAAGTTCAACGCAACGGCATCAACTAACTCAATCAGCGCAGATCGCACAGCGGGAACTATTCCTGCTTCCGGTTCTGTATCGTTTTACCTCCGTATGTTCAATGCCGAACACGGACAGACTCTCCCTAAAGACTTCACAATGGATGTTTCGGCCATCACCGGCTCTTGGGACGAAGGCACTGGTCTTGATATGGAGGCATACAAAGACAAGGACGACTCAAACTGGACAAATAGATTGCCCGCAACGGCTTGGGCTACAGCCGGCGGAGACTATTACACAGATACATCATCTTCTTTCTCGGCATCTTTTGACAACGGAACAGAAGACATCGAACTCGACATTACCACTCTCGTCGAACAATGGGTTAACTCAGCCGGCAATGTCCTAGGTTCAAAAAATGACGAAGGCGTTGGGGTATTCTTGTCCTCCACTTACTCTGGAGAATCAAGGTCTTATTATACCAAGAAGTTCTTCGCGAGAGGAACAGAGTTCTTCTTCAAGAAGCCATACATCGAGGCTCGCTGGGACTCAGCAACCAAGGATGACAGGGGAACCTTCTATTTCTCATCTTCGCTCGCAACAGCAGCAGAGAACCTAAACACCCTCTATTTCTATAACTATTTCCGCGGCCAACTTCGCAACATTCCCGCAGTTGGAACAGGAAACATTTACCTATCTATCTATTCAGGATCGGCAGCCGATACCGCACCATATGGTTCAGCGCTTACTCTAGTCGCAGATGGAACACATGTAGCAGCAGGTTCGCCAACAGTGGTCACTGGCGGCTATGTCTCCACAGGCATCTACAGTGCCTCGTTTGCGGCCACAGGCACTCTAACTACCCTCTATGATGTCTGGCACAATAACGGCGCTACACAATTCCATACAGGCACTATAAAACCAAAAACCCTAGATGGATCTGCCATAGCGCCAGACACTACACACGCTTCAAATATTACGAACCTAAAGAGCGTCTATCGAGACGATGAGACGGCTAGGTTCAGGGTTTACACTCGCCAAAAAGATTGGAGCCCAACTATTTATACTAAAGCGACCGCACAAGCGGAAGTTAACATAGTGGAGAGCGGCTCATATGAGATTTACAGAGTAGTTGATGATTTAAAAGTTGTTCCATATGGCACCGGCAGTACGCTTCACACGCAAATGTCTTTTGACGCTTCCGGATCCTATTTCGACCTAGATATGAAAATGTTGGAGAAGGGATATATGTACGGAATAAAACTTGCTTTCTACAACAACTCTGTCGGATCTTGGGTCGAACAACCAGAAACATTCAAATTTCGGGTCGAATCAAGGCAGAGTGAATAATGGGCATAAAAGATTTATTTAACGAAAACTCAACTGGCGTCGTTCCAACAACAAGCATCGAAGAAGAAGTTGTAAAGAACACCCCGGAACTTGAGTCTGTTGAAAATGTAAGGGAGCAGCGCAAAAGAATAGAGCGCTACATTCCGCCATTAGACTTCAGCGATCCAAGCAACTTTGCTCGCTACGGCTCTGCTGAGTCTTATTACAAAGACGCCATCAGCCGCATCTACAACCAGTATCCCTACGACGGATCCGAACGAGAGATTCAAGAGTTCCTGAATGAATCGAACTATGTCGATCTCCACATCTACGAAGACCAATACCCACGCACAACAGGCTACGCGATCTTCTCCGCCGATGGCTGGGGCACAACAACAAAGACGGATGGCTGGGGCCTTCCTTCTTCTTTGGAATACATCTCCATCAAAGGTGGCCCGCACACCTCTTCTGGCGGCATCCCAACAGGGGAGCTCCGCAAGGCATTCGGAGCCCCAACCAACAGAACAAGCCCAAATGCGAACATCTATGACAACGACATCTATGGTTCAGCAGAGGTCGACACACTCGGACGTGTTGGTTCCCGCGAATCAAACCTTCAATACAAACTCTCAAATGGTACTTCTGTTGAATTCTGGCTAAAGAAAGACGCTTGGGTGGCTTCTCTTACCGAGAAAGAAACCATCTTTGACCTTTGGAACGGCGAAGCATCATCTTCCGCTGGCTACGGCCGTTTCCTTCTCTATCTCACCGCGTCAACAGACGGCACAGCCCCAATGCGACTACACTTCGCATCTGGCTCTAATGTTGTCGACGCCACTGTTCTATCCACAGCCCAGACCACGGCATCGGTCGGAGATGGAAACTGGCATCACTACGCAGTAACACTCCAGTCAAGCTCCGCAGACGCTAATGTTGAGATGAAAGCCTATGTCGATGGCATGCTCGACAACACCGCCACAACGACTACCGACTTTGGTGAAGTTACTGGCTCATTGACCGCATACATCGCAGCGCTCCAGACGACACCATCAGGCAACACCTACCACGGCGTTACGATGGTCGGCTCCGCGAAACTGTCCGGCTCTGTTGATGAGTTCCGTTTCTGGAAGAGCAAACGTACAGAAAGAGACATCAGTAGAAACTGGTGGACTCAAGTTCGAGGCGGCACAAACACAGATATATCTAATGCGGATCTCGGCTTCTACTTCAAGTTTAATGAGGGCATCACTGGGACCGACACAACCGATAGTACCGTCCTAGACTACTCCGGCCGTATTTCCAACGGCATTTGGACTGGTTACCCATCTTCGAACGCGAGAAATGTTGGCTCTGCTATTGACGACTCCACGGCAACCGTAGCAGGAACCACAGAGTTCAAAGATCCTATTATCTACTCTGAACACGCTGACGTTGTTTCTCTCTATAATACTTATAGTGACTCTGGAAGCGCTCACGATCACTCAAATGTTTCCAGCATTCTTGATTCTCTCCCTGCTTGGGTTGTCGAGGAAGACGACGCCAAAGGATCTGGAGAACTCAAAAAACTAACACAGATCATCGGCTCTTATTTTGACACACTCCATTTACAAGTCCAGCATCTTCCCAAGATAGCAGAAGTTGGATACCAAACCGCTAGCGCCAAGCCAGTGCCGTTCTCTGAGCGCCTGCTCGCTTCTTTCGGACTACACGCACCAGAGACATTCGTAGAAGCCAGTATCCTTGAAAAGTTCGCGAACAGAAGAGACGACAGAGGATACTCACTCGACATTAATGATGTGAAGAATCAAGTCTACCAAAACATCTATAACAACCTCAACTTCATCTACAAGTCCAAAGGCACAGAGAAGTCATTCCGTAACCTTATCCGCTGCTACGGCATCGACGAAGAGGTCATCAAGCTAAGCGCTTACGCAAACAACACGACATTCAAGTTCGAGGACACGCACTACGACGCAACCATCCGCAAGAACTACATCGACTTCAACCATCCAACCCGTTTTGATGGAACTGTATACCAGAACTCATCAAGCAACTCCGAGACATCAGGAATCTCCTATGTAACGGGCACCAACGCAAACTTCGCGAACACAGCAGAAGCCGAGATCATCTTCCCGAAAAAGATGGAGTTCTCAAACAAACAATACTTCCTGACCCCATTCGTATCCGCATCACTATTCGGATCCCACACAGCAAAAGCAACTTCTACTGACTTCGACTGGTTGACATCCGCCAACGACTATGGCCTCCAAGCATACTTCATCAAGACAGCCGAGGAAGCAAAAGATGGCCATTTCCTCCTTACAAACAGAGCAGGCACACTAAACCTTACCAGTAGCGTCTTCACCGATGTCTACGACAATCAAAAGTGGAACCTCGCAGTTAGAGTAAAAGACGGAAAATACCCCTATGCTTCTGGCGTTACTGGATCCGACGACACCAACAATGTAACAATAGAGTTCGTCGGCTACAACGTTGAACTTGGAGTGACCAGAAATGAGTTCTCTGTTTCGTCAATCGGAAAGCGCAATAGTTACTTGACTACCCGCCGCCGCTACTATGCTGGCGCCGACAGAACAAACAACACCGGCTCTACTATAACCAAGACAGACGTCCGAGTCTCCTCTGTCCGTCACTTCGCTCATTACCTCGAAGACTCTGTTTTGCTCGCTCATGCAAAAGACCCAACAAACTTTGGTGTTGGTCGAGCCAACAAGAACATCATCTTCTCCGCAAACGACGCAGGAATCGGGATCGACAACATTGATCTTCCAGAATACGCATCTCTCGCATTCAACTGGGACTTCTCGCAAGTAACGGGATCCGACGCAGCCGGCGCATTTGAAGTTAACGATGCCTCCTCTGGTTCTGTCTCGCTTCAAACTCGTTACTCATCGGACGGAAACTTCTCTTACATCGTCGCCAACCAATACGCAGGACGCGGATACTTCCCAAGCTCCCCGTCCTCTACTACTATGGTCGACAAAAACTATGTCCCAGCATCTAAACAACGACTACCAGAAGTAGTAAACAGCAACGATGCGGTAAATGTTCTAACACAAGACGACGATCTCTACCCAAGTGATCCCGCTGTCTCGCAAACTTTCTTCGCCTTCGAAAAATCTATGTTCGGTGTCATCTCACAAGAAATGATAAACACTATGGCAACAGTCATAGAGTTCAACAACCTCGTCGGTGAAATGACCAACAAATACCGCGGAGACTACAAGGACTTTACCCGCCTCCGCACCCTGTTCTTCGAAAAGATCCAGAACAACCCCGATCTCGACAAATTCATCGACTACTATAAATGGATCGACAACTCACTATCCACAATGATCCAGCAACTCGTCCCAGCATCAGCAGACGTCGCAGACGAGATCAGAACTATTGTCGAGAGCCACATTTTCGAAAGAAGCAAATACCGTCACAAAATGCCTCTCCTTGATTACAAGGGCAACGCAAGATGGGGTGGTGACGAACTTCTCCTAGAGGCGAGGGCATTCGGAATCAACGAACTCACCTATGATTGGGAGCACGGTCACGCGCCAATCTCAGATGCACAGAGCACGAACGCCCTGTGGTGGCGTGAGAGGGCAGAAAGAGACAAGACGACATTTGGTACATCTGCGACAATAGACGCCGCCAGACAGTCTATAAACGACATCATTTTGAGCTTCAACTCTGCCTCCTACAAGGGTAAGTTCTCTACCGTCGATGGAACAAACTATAACGGTTCGACTTATGCCCTCCGCCGCTTCGCATCCCCCGCGAAACTAACCGTTGGGATAGACAAAGAAGTCCGTTCAGGATACAACTTCCCAAGAACACAGAAACCAGAAAGCATTACGACCATCATCAAGCCCGGATCGACCGACACACTGCAAGTCACCACGGCAACATTCCGCGACATTGATGTTGAGGAAACTGGCGATCCAATCTTGACAGTCAAGCGCCCATTCGTCACAGAGACCAGCGAGAACTCAAAAATACATTCTCCCGTTGGACAGTTCAGTTCATCACTTGGAACAACAGAGTTCGCAGGCTTACATACAGATGCTTATGGCGATCATTACGAAACGCCGATGCAAGGCCCATTTACTCAAGAGCATGTTGGTGGTTACCAACATAGACATACGCCTCTAAACAATGGATATACTTATAACGATGGCGCATTTAGATGGGCCCTAGATGCCCCGGCCGGCCGCCAAGAGGCGTGGGAGATTGCTGGTGGAGACACTTTCACAACAAGAAGTTCCATGCATCACCCGCCTGCATATTCAAGCTACCAAAGAGACGGAAAAGCAAAGAGGCCGGTCAACATAAGGAACATTCGAAGCGCAACCGGTTCGACTGCCCATATTTCTGAATATGGCTCCCCTCCGCTCGGCAACTACCACAACATCTATGAAGTAGTACAAACATCAGGCCGTAGAGCAAACAATAGTGAGTTTGTCAAGAACGAAGGATTCGGTTCCTCGTCAACAGTGTCGGCATTCATTGAGTCTGCAAACGACTACGCAAAACCAACCAGAACAAAACGCTCTCACGTTTTCGTCAACAGGTTCTCTGCTCCCGGTGGCCCTGAAACTGCTGGTGACGCTAATGGCGGACCATTCCTCGATCTAGAGAGCGCAGAGTTCTCTCCATACAACGAGATGAACTCAAGAAACTTAACGGTCCGGAAGCCACTTCAAGATCTGTTGACCGAGCACAACGAACAGTTCGGTTATCGTTCCGGCTCATCTACAATCGGCGCGATCTACAAAACAAACAAGAACGCCATCAAGCGATTAGAATACACGGATGCCGAGAACACATTTGCAGCTATAGCCACTGCGTCGTCTTACGACAACTACCATGTCCAGCACGTTATTCCACAGTCGGATTACCAATATACTTGGGTTACGGCATCTTATGTCTCTTCGGAAACAAACACTTACGGCTATTGGCCAGCAACCGGAATGGTTTCAACTTCCGCTGGGCTTATTTCAGCGATGAGTTTCGCTAGTTCGAGCGAAATCGGAACAAGTTACAATGCTACTTACCGCCGCCCCAGCCCTGTCAACATAGGGACGGGCATAATTAATACTGATTTCGCCGGCATCAATTCGACGATTATTACACCAATAAGTGCCAGCGATTTTACTTTGGGATATCCGCTTGATGCAGACGTTAGACAATATTACAACTTTGGAAACATTGGCGCTTTTACTGAAGATACGGTGAACACAGAAGCGTTCATTGAGAAGCTGTCTCCAAATGCTGGGTCCATAACGAATGAACTTGGATTTTCCCTTAATCACATTCTTTCTCACCGCCAAGGTTCATACGGACACCCAACTTGGAAGCAAATCCGCGTTGGACAAGGAGCCCTAGGCCGCTACTACCATAAGAACAACCTCTACACTCACACTCCTTTTGGCGGAGACGAACTAAAAACAAACTTTGGCGATGCCGTCCAAACAATACCGACCAGAAGAGGCAATACCCTAATAGTGTCTCAGTCGGTCGTTACATCAAAATACCACCCAATCAAGCAAGAACTCTTGGTCGTGACGGGAGAGGGCAGAGGAAAAGCACTCATTCGCCCACTAATGATAATGTCTTCTTACGGCAATAATGTCGTCTACTTTGACGACCCAGATTTCGCAAACAAGATGGGTATTAAGATTAAGAAAGGGTTCAGCGCATACAACCAAATAAAGAACCTCTATTTAGACGGCGCACTTAAAGACCGGTCCAGTCCTGTTGTTGGGGTCAATCGAGTAATCTACTCAGAGACCGTCTGGCCATCTCTCAAAAACGCACACACAAGCAAAGTCCGCGGAAGAACCGACTTCACCAATAACTTCTGGCGAGATAGCAGAACAGACAGAACAACTCTGGCAATAACTAAGAAGCCCACAAACACAGCAGGGTTGGCAGTTAGCCAGAGCGCTTGGTCGCTAGATACTTTTGAAAACTTCGTTTCCAGAACAGGTCTTGGCGATGGAGTTCCCCTAGGGGGCACAGGGTCGTCAGGTGATGCAGGTTACAGAGCAGGAGAACTTCAAAATGATTATGTTCATGTCCATGCCGGCAACCCTAGTGGTACATTCGCAGGCGCCCTATATGCTCGTAAGCATCTTTATCCGGCAACAGGCTCGGTTTCTCCAGCGTGGGGAATGACGATAGCGGAGCTAGCATATGAGTCTACTCTGGAAGGCCCAGCAGAAAAAGAGACTTTGCAGAGGGCCTACTTTGGTCGCGGTGAAGCGCTATGGGAAGCTGGAACACACGCCGGCGCATATGAGGGTACATCTAGCGCGTTTGTGAAAAAATCAGTCAACCCTTTCCACGACTCTTATGAAGATTATTTCTCGGACATAAAGTCAAAAGGAAAAGATTATTCAATAATCCCAGAGTTCAAAGTAACGGATCATTTAGAATTTTATCGTAATCAAAGTTATGATTATAATGCAGAAAACGAAAAAATGTTCTCAATATCAAATGTTCCATCCGGCGCCTCTGTTCCTCAAAACAGTTCTGAGGATGATTTCTTTAAAGTGTTTACAAACTCCGACTTTATGAAACATTTCAGTGTCATCCGCCAAGATCACGAAGGAGTTTTGGAACCACACGTCTTAAGGCTTAAATGTAAAGCTTTAAAGAAATTCGTTCCATACGACGGCTTCTATCCTGCCGAGAGAACAACGGAACTTGTAAAACAATTTATGGACTCATACGGCGATCACGTTACGTTTGTAGACGGTACTGACACCGGTCTCGACTCGTTCTCACAATACACTAGAAACTTCATTAAGCCACTCTTCGCACCCGGAATTCTATACAATACGATTAAGGCCGGCCTCGCTGTTGATTATCCAGTCATGACTGCCGGTTTTGATAGAATAGGAGAGATTGATATAACAGACGATCCCGCGTCGTGGTCAGCTCTCTTTGAACCGTTGGTGACTTCAGCATCTTTTGCAATATACAGTAACAGTGCCCAGCCCAGCCGGACCCAAGGCGCCCACCATGAAGGCTGGGATAAGAGAATCCCATTCGAAGCATTGCTTGAGCCAGAGAAATATCTAACAGGCTTTAACATCAATGATGACGAACCAAGTGATTTGGCACGAGTAGACGCTATTGTCAACTGGTCCGGAGAGGGAGATTCTGTTTATCGCCATATGGCTCACAACTTCTTCGCCGAAAGCGCCAACTTCTTCCTCAAAGGAGGAAAGACAACAGGTATTTCTTCTGTACCGGAGACGAGCTTTAAAGAAGTTACTCCCGGCCAACCCTACGGAATGAGAATCAAACTTTGGCGCAGCATGGACAAAGGCAAGGTACCTTCTGGTTCTTGGGGATCTTTTCAGGTTCCGCAAAATACGAGAGAAATAGAAACAACAATAGATGGTACTAAGATTGATCTCTGGACCGGTCAACCGTACACCACGGTCACCGACAATTCTCCGAGAGAGACATTCACGATGTACTCCCGCCCGTCAGCTTTCGGCCCAGCATTGGGCGTCGAGATAAGTACAACTAGTTCCTTTAGTGGTTCGCTGCATGACTTTGGCGCCCGGAATGGAATCTATGGATCTCACACTCCTCCTTATTATGATGGGGATTCTTGGATTGATCTGATCTATTTCCCGCAAGGACTAGAGTCATCGCAAGGAGACGATGGTACTTCTGGCAGCTTTAACTACAGAACAAATATGGATGACTTATCTGCCTACAAGCCAACGCTGACAGAGATTTTTGCAACACCGAACGAGTCTGTTTTGGGATCCGCTGCCAGCGGGATCCCGCTTAACGGAACGTTTGTACGAAAATGGAGATACGATGAGCAAGAACTAAGAAGAGATTCAACCAGTACCTATGGAAAAACCGGCACAGCTTACGGCCCCGCCGCCGGCCCTTGGATGAACAAGTGGGCAATGCAAGGTGACGCGTCCCTAAACATATTCGACAGCACAAGCGAAGATGAGTGGAGAATTCAAACAAAATTTGAAACACCAATGTTGAACTTCAATCATGTAACTGCGTCAGACGGAACTATGACTTTGACAGATTCAACCACCGGTGCCAACACTGTTATACCACGAGGAATGTGGCATCAGTTCGGCCGCTTACCATTGGAAGGCGAAGGTGTCTATATGCAAGTCACAGATATACCTTTCAACTGGCTGGCTACACACCCAAGCGCTACTTTACAATGGGACATGGCAGGCCAATACCATTCTTCAAATAAGTCAGCCAGAGTTGCAGATTATGCCGGAGTTGCAGCAAACTATTCAGGATATTCAATCCCAGTGGGATCGGATGATATAAATCCAGTTATCGGGTCTTTAGTTGATGTTTGTGGGTTCAATACTGATCCAGTCAGAATCGGAGAAGTGTCGAACAGCACATCTATTTTCGAAGCAATAGTCGCCGTTCCGTTCATAATCGAAGAGGGAGATAAGAAGTTCTTTACTATTCTCGACCCCCGAAGCGCCCAATTTGATTCAATGGCCGGCCAAACTGTTATAGATCAAGTGGAGGCAATGGAGAGGTATGTGTTCCCGCCAACTTTGGATTTTGTTAAAAATACAGCGATAGAGCCGTTTGCCATGTATATCTTTGAGTTTGAGCATAAGTTTGATAAGAACGATTTATCTCACATGTGGCAAAATCTACCTCCAAAAATTGGAACAGTCGCAGAGGAATCAACTTCCGTCATTGCGCACAACCTGCTAGCCAGCGAACCAATGGGCGACTGGAAAACTCTAATGAATCTGGTTCAATCGGGCGCCCCCGTTGATGAAAAAGACTTTTTCACTCCAATAAACGACAAAGTTCAGTGGATGGTCTTCAAAGTCAAACAAAAAGCAAAGACAAACTACTATGAGGCGCTAAGTGGAAAATCAGAAGAAGCGGAAGCCGCAAATATTCCAACCTACACACATAACTGGCCTTATGACTTCTGTTCCGTTGTGGAACTAGCAAAACTAGATTCAGAAGTTCAACTTGGCGGCCGAGTCGAAGGCTTAGGTAAAGCAGAGAGAAGAACACAAATAGAAGAAATCAGAGCTAGCGGAGGCTTCGCGGGACCTGATGCCACATCTGGCGCCACACTTGTTGGCGATGCATTGGCTTTTTCATTCGAATCAGGCGGTGGCGGTTCGGATGACTCGAATGACATGTCCCTTGATACGGGATATTCGGCAGGAGGATCATCTACAGGGGATGATGACGATGACGATGATTCCGGCAGCACCGGACCTACTGTCGGCGGTGGCTATGGCGGTGGACCTAATGGCGGCGGAGCAAGCCCTGATGGTGGAGGAAACTAAACAATGACATTTTTTAACCCAAAAGAAGAAGTTTTAGACATAAAGCTCACACAATACGGCCGTCATCTTTTATCTAAGGGTAAAATGAAGCCAGTCTATTACGCATTTTTTGATGAAGGTGTCCTCTATGATGCTGCCTCTGCCGGCATAACAGAGACTAAAAACTCTGCCGAAACACGAATCCAAGACGAAACAACAACAATGAAAACTCAGCACTGCTTTACAGGCCGTGATGAGTTCCTGTTTGATGGGATCGGACCTGAAGGTCTTGATGAAGACGAAGACAGGGCAGAAATCGCCATCTACGAAAGGCTCCATGCTCTAACTGAACCGCTCGGCACAACTGAACTCGGCTCGACAAAGATGCCTTTCTTCACTATGACAATGTTGGACGGAGAAATAGACAGCACTAAAACTACGCAAACCGGTTCAACCAGAACATCAAACGTCCCAGTCGGCGCCGATACTTTCTATTCCCAGCAAGAACTGAGAATCCCTCAAATCGAAATCGATGTGAAATATAACATAGCAGTTGTAGATCCAGCGAACCCAGATATTAGTTTTGACATTGATCCTGTCCTGTCTCCCACTACGATTTATAGCGGTGAACTTGGAGTTGTTATCGGAACAGATGACATTATGATTCTCTTGGAAGAAGGTAATACTATTTGCGGAAAAGAAAACTTTGAGATTGAAGTATTCGAGATGACCGGTGTATCTGGAGCGCTCGGAGAAGAAGTGGTCGTCCCAATGCTATTCCAGAAAAAGGTTGAGATGGTTCAGGACAATCTTCTTCTTGACGAAGATGAAGCAAGAGCTCTTGCTGGTTTAAAAAAGGGCGAGGTTATGGAGCTAAACTCTTCCTGTGTTGAGTATTTTATGGACGTCAAGGTAGATAGCGAAATAAACAACGCATCAGTCTGCGCCGCCATCTCCAAAATCAAGAGCGAGGGGGGAACAATCTACTCTCCTTGCGGTATTGATATTGACTGCCCAGATCTTGAGGGTGTCATCAGTTCGGATATATACGCTTCTGATGCGGACCAAGAGGATTGCCCTTAATGTTGTCCATGATACTATTTATTTGAGAAGAGGGAAACAAACAACATGGCTGTAAAAGTAGATTTTTCTGGTGTATTCGGCAACGCACTTCCAATAGTATTTATTAGGAACGTTTCCTTGATGGACGGGGAACTGTCAAGCTCCAAACTAAGCACCGACGAAAAGCCGCAACCAATCAGTTCCGAGAAAAACATCTTCGGGAACACAAAGATGACTTCGGCGAAGAAAAGAAAAGCATTTCTCAATGCCGGCAAGAGTCTAACTGTTGAGGTTGAACTGGCTCTCAGAGATGGTCTTACAAAAAGAGGCACAAGTACTTGGCTTGAAAACGATACGATGCGCTCCAATCTAAGGATTCGTGTATTTTTATGTCTCAATGAGAAACTCGGCCGCCGCCTACAATCAGGACAAGTAAAAAGAAAAGAGATTCAGAGAATGATCGTGCAAGGCAAAGTAATAGAGCAAACTATTGACCTGTTCGATCAAAACAACAAAAGCCTTCGAGAGTTTCGCCCTGAGAACATCGATGGAAGAGTAGCATATTCTATTCCATATTCCGCAGCATTTACTGTTGATCAGCGCAACCCAAAGTACCTAGCCCTGTTTGCTATGACGGTTCTGGGGACCGGCAATATTGCCGCTGAAAAGTCCGTCCAAAACAGTAGATCACTTTCAGAAGTTCAAGGTAACACCACAGCGGAGATTTTGATTCAGAATGGCTCAATCAAAAGAAAAGCATCGATTATGAGAACAGAAGCCGGCAAGATTTGGGCCGGCCCAATACATTTTGACAAGGCGCAGAAGAGGTATTACAGCGGCGCCTTCGAACAAGTAACCAGCCGTCAACCACTAAAAGAAGAAAAAGTTCCAAACGTCGTAGTAAGCGATTACAGACTATTAGAGGACGCAGAAGCAGCAGAATTGCAACTATTCCCAGATAAACCGGAACAAAGACAAACAAAAAGAAAGTCTGGCAAAAGAAGCAAAACAGCCGGCGCAAACAAAACTTCAAACAAAGAATCGTTCTTATCTAAAGCGTATCACTCCAGAGGCCCATTAAACGAGATAAATTTTGTCTTTCATTTAGATATCGATAAACTGATAAGGTTCCAAGGTCAATATGGAAACCTTCTAGATGTTGTTGACGAGAAGGCAAAAGCAGACATTCTCTCAAAGAGTAAGATCAGGAATGTTCGTATCAGCCGACACAGAGTAAAGAGAGGCCTTCGCAAAGGAGATGCAATAGATGCGCCTTTTGAGGAGAGAACAGAGCTGATTGCGATGTCGTCAGAGCAACGCGCAGGCTCCCTCCCAAAAGCAGTAAGGCATAGTCATCCGGATGCCACTACTGTTGAAGCCGATCCAAAGCTGATCGGCGCAATAAAAGAAGTAAGCATTCTAGATAGATCACAGATAAGATCTTTCGCAGTAACAGATTTTGATATGACCAGAAGAACTGATGGCCTGTATCAATATAACGCCGAGTTTGACATTGAGGATGGAACTGTTTCTTTTGCAATAGAACAGCTCGACAAACTAAAGAAGGCAAAGATCGCCCTTCGCAAGTTCTATAACGAATCTATGGAATACGAAAACTTCGACACAACCCAAAACAGGGCCACTCGTTTGTTTGAAAACAGGATGAAGAAAAGATATCCTGTCCCAAGCCGTTCGAGCATAATGAAAGGAAGAAAGATCGACCGTGCTGCGCTGATCAGTAAAAGCATATCATCGGCACCGTGGGTTCGAACCCCTGCTGTTTATGCAGACGTATTGTTCAACTTGACGACCATCAACGAAGACAAGGCATCATCCCTCGCAGCACTTCTGTATGAGATGTCTAACCCTTACAACGGAAACCCAACAGGAACCCTAACCGCTCTCAGTATGATTGAAAGTCTTGAGGGAAAAGTAAAGAATGTGTTGGGTGAAAAACAGAGAGAGATGGATGAACTAAACCACTCTGTCGTCGGCGCCCCGATAGGCTCAAAAGTTCAAGGCGGAAAGTCCTTTAGGGCAGGAATAGAGCTAACACACAGGTTCAAGAAGATTTTTGATAGCGATATCCTGAAGGGCGTCGGGTACGACTTCCTGTCTGGAGAGCGCTCAGGAAACATAGGAGTAAGGCATTTGTCGCTTGAACAGTTCGGAACCCGCATGACTTCAGAAAACAATCGACACTTCGCCGCAGGATCCGGCCGTGCAGCTCCCGGCCTTGAGAGGCTAAAGTTTTCTTACTTGGCTCCCGCTACTGTCATCACGGGCGGAGGTATGGAGTTTGACTTGTTGACAGAAACATTCAGTCGGAAACTTCACCAGACAGCATTATCAGCGATCCTCTCTCTAAAACCAGACGTAGGCGGGAAAGGGAAGTCTAAACTCAACCCAAATGTATCGTTCTCATCCGCCTTTGATGATGGAAAAGAAAATGACATCTCCAGAGAAGAAGTGATATCAAATGTTATGGACTCAATAACTCTTGCGAAGATGGGCGTATCTATAATAGATATTGACGAATATGATAGGCTTATTGCGTTTGATGCGCCGATTAAACTTGAGGATGATATTAACGGTTTGTCGCTTTCATCTTCAAAACTTTTTGGCACCACTCTAAACATAACAACAGATTCTCCGGAGACAGTCGATGTAGCAGCCGAAGAACTGGAAACGGTAGACTTCACTCAGAGGGAAGATCTTTCTCCCGTGGCCTCCGCAGTTCTAGCTCAGTTCTCTGGTGCCAATACCAACCTCTTTTCAAAGGGCGTGAAAATAAAGTCCATTGACGCGTTTAATCCTTCTCTGTCCAGAAGCATCGTGAACAAAGAAGTTAGAAAGCGCATCGGCCAGAGCAGGAAGAAGATTATTTCAAGGTTCCCAAACCAGATTAAGTCACTATACTCTCAGAAAAGTTCCAACACAAATAAGAACTGGCTAACAGTCAAGAAGAGAACCGGAGTTGATGTTTTTGCAGATCCTCGTTCTTTGGCAATGATCTATTTCAACTATCAAATGCTAAACAGAATAGAAGTGTTTGTCGGATACGAAAGAAGCAAAGTCACAGGTGAAAGGCTTTTGAACAGCCCAAGGTTCAACCTAATGACGAACGAGATTCTTAAGGATGCGACCAAAACAGGAAAAACTCTGCTGTGCCGCATGATGCCTTACCAAAATTCTATGCTTGGCTTCGGACACAAGAAGCGCTTAAGCCTTCCTATCTTCGATAGACACTTCACGCTTTCAGCACGAAACGCTACGAACATCGACGACGAAGAAACAATCTCTGAGTCAAACCTCTTTGTATCTAGGTTGGCCGAATCTGGAGACCTAAACAATCAGGGAGTTAAAGTTCTACAAACAATAGTGGAAGTCAGTATGTTAGAAAACTCGGCAGCATCTGATTACATCACAACAGCAACAGTCCAGCAGCCAGACGGCCCAACGAAGTTTGGAACTCGATTTGGCGAGACTCGAACAAAAACAAAATCAACCACAGGCACTTCAGTAAGCGAAGTGCTTAAGACACTACGGTAAAATAGATGAGCACGAAAAAACTAACATTATTGAATGCTGATACCGCAAATGGGAATGACAAGTTCCGCAACGAATTTGGCTCTTGGGGAACAGATGGTCTATCTTCTCCTGTATATACAAAATCTCTTGGCAATATTGATGCTTTAGAGTTCTCTGAAGAAACTAGCATTGGAACTGATTCTTTTTATAAAACAAAAGTCACAGTCGACATCTCTAGGCTTTCTGATTATTATGAGCTCGCCAACTTGATTACAGGAACCGGCGTAGATACCGTTTTCGAAGATTTCGCAGCAGAGATTCAAGTCCCCGCAACAACCGGCGAAGATCTACAAGCAAAAGTAAAGTATGAATACAACTACTACGACAAGAAATACGAAGAAGAGTTAATGGAAACAACCACGGACATCGTGGAGATCCTAAGCATTTATGGAATGGCAGCCGAAGCAAACCAAAACGGTACAGTTGCAGATTGGCTCAGTTCCCCAACTGCCGACTCATTGGCGTATAACAAGGAACAGAACGCCAGTGCAGGAACAGCCGAAAAATACAAAACACAAATGGTTATTGGAAATCCAGCATTAACTATTGGAACGTGGGAAGAAGACAAAAACAACTTCCCTATGTTCGTAGAGCTACAAATCCCACATAACGCAGAGCGAGACATCGCCAATAATATGCAAGTTACACAACTAGCAGCGATCTTAATGAGAGACATAATCGAAGATTCGGGACTAGAATCCAGAGATCAAGTATCGCTGAATTCGTATCTACAAACCGACTCTGGGATGGATAACTACGATCTTTCCACGGACTCAATAGACCTTCTTGACTACTGGAGTATGGACATCGGCGCTTGGGAAAACCCAATAGCCCTCCCATCGGACGCTATGTTCGTCAGCAATGCCGCCCAATTTGCACTGTTCGGTAGCTATAGCACCCAAGAAGAACTAGCAGATCAAGACGGAGACTATACAGCTTCTATTGCTCCATATGTCGATGTTTTAAGAGGCGCCCTCGATGGCCTCATAGAAAAGCACGGAAGAACTTATGAAGAAATAATAAGTGGAACCCCTGCTTATTCCGAAATCTTTATGTTCAAGATCGCAAAATATCTCACAACAAACACGGATGCAGCAGTTCAGGAGTTCTACTTCTATAATGCGGGAGATGAGACTTCGGGAGTTCAGTCTTTCATCGATACGCAAGTAAAATACGATGAAGAATATCAATACTCCGTAACCGCCTATTGCGCCGTCGTCGGCAGCAAATATCAGTACAGTGTCCCTCTCATCACTCATATCGAGGTAGAGATCAGTAATTCTATTCGCCTTTATGAAATACCACTATTCTCCTCAACTGGAAGAATAGTTATGCCTCCACCTTATTACCCACAATCTCATATCGAGCAAATCAAAGGCGTAACAAAAGCAATGCTCTTCTCTTTCGATACACAAGTTGGCGAGACATACGAAGTTCCATTATCTTTGACAGATAAAGAGCAAGAGTCCAACACACAACTATTGGCGGATGAGACGCGCTCTGTCGATGGCGAGATACTTTATCGCTCAACAGCCGCGATGTCAGGAGTGCAGGTTTATCGCACAGATGTATCGCCAGAAAGCTATGAAGACTTTAAGGGCAACCTATTCAGGACATTAAGCACAGATGCCGATCTCGCGTCAGACCTTACAGCGGGAGCGGTTGCTAAAATACTAAAACAGCCGCCAAATGAAAAGTTCTACTATATGTTCCGCGCCCTCGGCCCACACCAAGAAACGTCCAACCCAAGCCCAGTATATGAGATTGAACTATATAGCGATGGGGGAGTGGCCTACCCGATCACTCGTCTTTACGAGTTCGGACAAGAATCCAACAAGACGACCACAAAAACGATGAAGAATCTTCTGCGTATTACGCCAAGAATAACGCAGGCAATGGTAAACGAACAAGCATCTGGTCTCGTTGATGAGAGTGGAAACGTTCTAGCACCATCGCTAAACGATATTGTTCTTGGCTTAGAGGATGAAATATTGTTTGGCAAGAAGTTTAAGATCCGCATAACATCAAAAAATACTGGAAAGAAAATGGATCTAAACGTTACATTTACGACCGAAGCAGTTCAAAACGATAGTGCAGCAGATCCAACGGGGTATGTGCCACCAACTCCGGACGCCACAGGCGTTGAAGGCACCAGTGGCCTAGGCGGTATGGGAGCAGTAGTTGATGACACCACCGGCGCAGAACAGTTCGCTAAGGACTTTGGCGATAGTATGATAATCGATTCGCCCACATCACAGGGCCTCCTAGGGGACTCAAGTGGTGGCGGTGATACGTTTGGTGGCGGCTATGGATCCTAACACAACAAACATAGAGATTTCTATCTCATCATACTATTTATTAGAGCATACTAGGAGAAAATAACAATATGGCTTTTCTTGATAATAGCGGCGACATCATTCTCGACGCAGTTTTAACAGACACAGGTCGCATGCGGATGGCGAAAGGAGACGGAAGTTTCAAGATCGTCAAGTTCGCTTTAGGCGACGACGAAATCAACTACTCACTTTATAACAAAGATCACGCAAGTGGTTCCGCTTACTATGACTTGGAAGTTCTACAAACTCCAGTTCTTGAAGCATTCACGGACAACGCAGCTTCGATGAAGTCCCGATTGATCTCTATTCCTAGAACCAATCTTCTTTATCTCCCAATGATCAAACTCAACGAGTCATACGACAGTTCTACACAAAGGCACGGAGCAACTTCTGCTTTTTTGATTGCTGTTAACACGGCTTCCGAGACCGAGTTGGCCACCAACGCGTCCGGCGACTCCTTCACAGGCGCTCTTTTTGGTGAGACTCCAACAGGAAACGGCAATCGTATCCGCCTTGACCAAGGCTTGGACACATCTGAGATCTCTCCTGCCCGCACCCTTGACCCTCTGTTGGTCGAGACACAATACATGATTGAGATCGACAATCGCCTAGGCAGCATCGTTTCAAAGAACGGCACAGTGGCATCCGTATCTTTCGTCGACGACGACAACATCGCAACTTATTTCTTGTCCCTCGGGACAGACACTGAACTCGTCAACGAGATTACGAACACATCAGCAGATACGAGCATGACTATCAAGGGCCCTCGCGGCACAAAATGTGTCTTCAAAGTCCAGTCTTCTCTGGAACTCAACACAAGCGACTACTTCTTCACTACTCTCGGAGCAGCAGAGGATATTGCAGATTGTGTTAGCGGTACCGTCTCGTTCAACCAAATCAAATCAACCATCCGTGTTACTGGCGTGAATACGGGATACCGTGTAGACATTCCAGTTCGGTTCGTCAAGAAAGCATAAACAAAAGGATAGATAAACATGGCCACTACATTTAAAAACTTTCTGAGCAACGATCTCGCAAACACGCGGACACTTCTTCATGAAGCCATCCCTGTTACGGGAACTATTTGTTCTGGAACTTACAGCGACAACAACATCAAAGAGTATGGCCACGGAATGTTTCAAAGCATCTATGACTATCCGCACCTGAGTTCTTCTGCAAACCACATCTTTGATGTGACTTTTGGATATCATTCTGGTTCTGGTATCCAAGCAACAGCAAACTCGCAAAACTCAAAGAAGATGAACATCTACAACCAGATGGCTCAAACTCTTGTCGGCTACGACACCACCGGTTCCATCAAGAAGTTCACAAACTCGGCAGGAACAGAGATTACAGACGCTTTGTTTATCAACTTTGCTCGTCTTTTGACCAAAGACGAAATCAAGAAGGGATCATTTACCATAAACTTCCTCACTGGCGGCACCGCCGCGGCACCAGCCCACGAAATGGTCATTACAGATACATCTGGCGCAACTGGTTATCGTGTTGATTCGCCAGCCGGCGAATACGGCTACCTCTATGACGCATCAGGCGTAGAGAAGGGTAACCTATACTACCAAGCCGGCATTGCCATCCTATCAGGCGGCATTGTGTTCGACGACGCTTTTGGAGCAGAAGACACCACCGGCGACGGCGTATCCTTTGTCCGGACAGTAACCGGTTCCGTCATCAACGAAATCTCTGACGGCCTCCGAAACAAACTAACCAATGTCTCGTTCAACAACACCACAGAACTAAACTCTACCATTTACTTCTGCCGCGTCAATCATAGCGACTTCAACTACTCAAGTAATCCAACTTATTTAAGCGGATCCAAGCTACGCGTCAAGACTATGGCCGCAGACGCTCCCGTTTCTTATCTAACAACCGTTGGGCTTTACTCCGCAGATAACGAACTACTGGCTGTCGCAAAACTTTCAGAGCCACTCCGCAAGTCTTCAGACACAGAGCTTACTCTTCGCGTTCGCCTCGATTACTAAACTCGGAGGCAACTAGATGCCCCTCTATAAGTTCGGCAAAAGCGATATACTCCACAATCAGATAAAGGCGCACCCAAGCAGTTCGTTCTTTATCTATGATTCCAGTATCTACTATAACAACAATGCTGTTGAGCCCGGACAGAATGTCACAAATGTAAATGATGTTCCTGTTGGTCACGTATCAATGTTCGAACTAAATGTTGATAGGGCAGTGAATCCAGATGCTACGGCAGTCATAGGGGTATCAAGTTCCGTCCCCGCCGCAGTGCTGGGATCGGGGGATCACCATTTAAACGTCAAAGACACAGGCTACATCTATCCGTTCGTCGTAAAAGGCGTCCAGCAAGTTGGGTTCCGAGACATGTCTCGCGAAACTTTTACAAACACATATGATACTGGCGACATACTAACTGGTTCATACAAGATGTCTTCAAGCATCACTAGACAAAGATATCAGGACAGTCACAACTTTTTGACGACCAATCACACTGGCTGCGCCCTCAAAAACTCTCTTAGTTACGCAGCAAGACTTGGAGACCATTATGATGTGGACGATTCAGATGGAGTAAACGTAATCCAGATTCCATCTATCTTTTATGGTTCGGAGATCAAAAAAGGAACAGTTGATCTAAAATTTTATATAACAGGAACTCTTGTCGGTCGCCTCCAAGACACTCGTCGAAACGGAGCACTCATTCAGTCTTCTGGTATGCTATCCACCGGAGATGACTCAATCGCCGGCGTCGTGCTGTATAAGGAGGGGTTCATCATTTTGACGGGATCTGGACAGGTAACGAATTTCGCAACTCAGACGTTCCAAGACGAAGATGTTGACGACGCCACCATCACACCGCAGCCGGCTCATTGGATCCAGTTTGGGTTCGGAGCAAACGATAATGTATCTGCCGGTTCTTATGCAACAAACGCTTCCGCATCCTTCTCAATAGACTTCGCAGGAACACACAAGGTTCCAACAATGACTATGCTGACTCACGCAAACAAAGGCGAACTAAACTTCTCCAATAACCCAACCTACTTTAAGGCCAACCAGACAAACCTCCAAACACCCATTACGGGATCTGGTCTTTTCAGAGAACAAGAACTTGAAATCAAAAACATCCACAGCGCATCTTACGCCGATCCATCTGGAAGCCTTACCAAAACCACTTACATTACAAAAGTCGGCATCTACGATGAAAAGAAAAAGCTTATCGGCATCGCCTCTCTCGCCAAGCCAGTCAAGAAAACTGAAAATAGGGACTTGACATTTAAATTAAAGCTTGACATCTAAACTTAATCGTGTTATAGTATAGTATGATCCTCGGCTTAGACATTTCCACAAGCATAACTGGCGTAACAGTTTTAAACAACGAAGGCGAGATCCTTCACTGCGAAGCAATAGATACGAGAAATAAAAATCATTTCCCAACTCTATTTCACAAAGCGCAGAAAGTAGAGGACTATCTCCTCGACATCGAGTATAAGTATGACATCAAACACATCTACATCGAGAAGAGTCTCCAGACATTTCGTTCTGGCTTCTCGTCGGCAAAGACGCTCTCAACTCTTGCATCCTTTAACGGAATAGTGAGTTGGATCTGTTGGGGAATCTGGGGAATGGAGCCCGAATACCTTTCAGCAACTTCCGCTAGAAAGTCTTGCGGCATCAAAGTTCCCAAAGGAATGAAAGCCAAGAAGGTTGTCATCGAACATCTCGTCGCAAACGAAGCAGACTTCTCAATAGAATACACAAAGCACGGCAACCCAAAGCCACACGAGTTTGACAGAGCAGATTCTCTCGTCATTGCCAAAGCAGGATACAACTCTCTCTTGACATAACTCTCCTGCCGTGTTATAATACATAACAGGGGGGTAGAATGAGAACAGAGAAACTAAAGATAGTCAAGAACGTTCTTGGGCGCAGCTACAAGTCTGGAGCGGAATATCTGTTCTATTGTCCTTATTGTAACCACAATAAGATGAAAATGTCCGTAAATGTCTCAAATAACGTCTGGAAATGCTGGATTTGTGACCGATCTGGACGAAATATAGGCACCTTGATCCGTAAGTTCGGCACTATTGACGACAAAATTGCGTGGTCAAAGTTCGAAAATCGCGTTGAAACCACCGATTTTGACACCCTTTTCGCCGAAAAAGAGGAAGAAATCGCCCCAAAAGTTGATCTTCCGAAGGAGTTCCAGTCGCTAACAGGCACAAATCGCTCCTCTGGCGCCCTATCGGCCAAGCTTTACCTAAGAAACAGGGGCATCGGCAAGCCAGACATACTAAAATGGAAGATTGGCTATGCCTCAACAGGCGAATACGAGGGTCGCATTATGGTTCCCTCCTTTGCTCCTGACGGGTCCTTAAGCTACTTTGTCGCTCGCTCCTATGGGAAGGCTTGGCCACGCTATAAAAACCCTCATACGAGCCGAAACATCGTCTTTAACGACCTTTATCTTGAATGGGACAAAGACATTATTCTCGTGGAAGGGGTTTTTGACGCAATAAAAGCCGGAAATGCCATTCCTCTTCTCGGATCAACCCTTCGCAAGAAGTCAAAGCTGTTCCAAAAGATCGCCGCGACAAAGAAAGAGATATATTTGGCTCTCGATCCTGACGCAAAGAAAAAGACAGACAGCATCACAAACCTATTCAACCGCTTTGGAGTGGATGTCTATCAAATAGATGTCTCAGGTTACGAAGATGTTGGTGAAATGACCAAAGCAGAGTTCAAGAAGAGGAAGAAAGAAGCATCTATTTTGGAAACTGACGACTATTTATTGGAGAAAGTATTAGCCATTTAGGAGAAACACAATGGATTTCACAAAAGATTACAAAAATAAAGTTAACTCACTTCTTATGGAGAAGTGGGGCTACGGCGAGATGGACGAGGCGGTAGAGGAGCTAGAAGATCTAGAGGGAACTGAAGAGCAGCAACCTTTAGACAAGATGTCAGCAGGAGATTTCAAGACCAAAGGCATTGAGCAAGCAAAGGCAGGTTCAGAATCCGGTATGGATGCAAAAGAGAGAGCAATTATTTCTCAGCTAATAGATATTTTAAAAGGTGCGGCCGCAAATGGCAACATTACTACTGGAAGAATAAATGCTTTGCTGAATAAGGCAGCAGAAGAAGCAAAGAAGATTTCATAATGAAGCTCATAATGGAGAGTTGGCGCGGGTATCTTGCCGAGGATATAGAAAAGCCGCAGACTTGGGGCGAACTAGCGCAGAATATAACGCTAGCAGTTGCCGCAGAGAAATGGCCTAGTATGGGAAAGTCACTTTTGAAGTTTGGTATAAAGATTGTCACCTCTCAGGCTAAGAGCGCCCTCGACGCTATCGAGTCACTAGAGGAGGTCCTTGATTGGATCCCTGATGAAATCCAAGAAAAGCTTGAAACAGGATCAGAGCAAGCAACACAGTGGCTAGCAGATAAAGCAAAAGAAAAAGGCGGAGCGATAGGATCGTTTCTCGTCGATGATGTGATGGGTATGGATGACTCACTCACGAAAGATCTTCCCGGATTCGCACAGCTGAACCTTGAGGATGAATACGAGAACCTTATTGACAAGGAGAAGCTAAAGAAATGGGCAAAGTCGATAATAAGATTGGCAAAACAGGCAGATCCAGACACTCCTCTTCCGGATTTGAACGCAAAACTAGAGCAGGACATGCAGGACGCAACCGGCGCACACCCAGATGTAGATGAACCTGACATCAGGGACGATTAAAAAAAACGCTTGACAGTATCCTTCTATTGTGTTATATTATATGTGAGTAAAGGATAGCTTTATCCACGGGGGATTGTTTGAAGATAGCACATATAGCGGATACCCATATCCGCAACTATAAGTATCACACAGAATACAGAGCGGTATTCGACAAAATTTACGAGAGACTAAGAGAAGAGAAGCCTGACTATATCGTCCATTGTGGCGACTTGGCGCACACTAAGACTCAACTCTCACCAGAGTATTTTGACTTGGCAACATCGTTCCTAAAGAACCTTGCCGACATCGCACCTGTATATATTATCTTAGGTAACCACGATGGCAACCTAAAGAACGCAAACAGACAGGATGCTATCACTCCTATTGCCACGGCACTAAATCACCCAGAACTTCACCTAATAAAGAATGCTGGCGAGGTTGCTGTTGATGACAAAATAACATTCAACGTATTATCTGTCTTTGATGAGGACAACTGGGTAGCACCGTCCAACCCAGATAAAATAAACATCGCACTCTATCACGGCTCAGTATCAGGTGTCGTCACAGACACTGGCTGGATTATGACTCACGGCGATCATCCCATAGAGATCTTCGCTGATTTTGATTATGCTTTGCTTGGAGACATTCACAAGACAAACCAGATTATTGACGGAGACATAGGCAAGGCTCGCTATCCCGGATCCACAGTCCAGCAGAACTTTGCCGAGAGCAACGATAAAGGTTTCTTACTGTGGGACATCCAAGGCAAAGATGACTTTACTTGCGAGCACATCGCTATTGAGAATCCAAAGCCTTTCGTCACTATTGAGCTAACACCAAAGGGCAGAATGCCCAGCAAGATAAAAGTTCCAAAGGGCGCTCGTCTTCGCTTGGTTTCCAAGAACAACCTTTCCCTTGATGTGATGAAGAAAGCGGTAGATATCGCAAAGCATCGTTTCAAGCCAGAAAGCATCGTGTTCCTAAACCGAGCAGCAGGAGAGCGAGGCAATGTTGAGGAAATCACAGATACTCTAAAGAAAGAGGACCTCCGCGATCCCGCCATCCAAGAAGAACTTATCCGCGAATACTTGAAAGATTATCAGGCAGAAGATTCCCTGATGAAAGAGGTTCTTGACCTCAACCTGAAATACACCAAAGAAGCAGAAGAAAGCGAAGAGGTTTCCAGAAATGTAAAGTGGAAAGTCGATTCATTGGAGTGGGACAACCTATTCAACTACGGCTCAGGAAATCGCATTGACTTCGAAAGACTTGAAGGAACTGTTGGTATCTTTGGTAAGAACTTCTCAGGCAAATCAAGTGCTATTGACTCCTTACTTTACACGATGTTCAACTCAACATCAAAGAATGAGCGAAAGAATGTCAATGTTATCAACCAGAATAAAAAGGACGCAACTGGAACGGCGACCTTATCTATTGGTAACAACAAATATATTATTGAAAGAACATCAGAAAAATACACTCGCCGACTAAAAGGGGTTGAGAGCGTAGAAGCAAAAACAAACTTGGACTTCTATAAGGTAGATGGAGCAACCGGAGAGAAGATCGAACTAAACGGACTTACCAGAAACGACACAGACAAGAACATTAGAAAGGTTTTTGGAACGATTGACGACTTCTTGCTGACCAGTATGTCCTCGCAACTTGACTCTATGCAGTTTATCCGTGAAGGATCAACAAGACGAAAAGAGATCTTAGCCAAGTTCCTTGACTTAGAAATCTTTGAGAAGAAGTTTAAGTTAGCAAAAGAAGACGCAGCAGATATGAAAGGCGCTTTACGACGACTGGAAGGCAGGGACTTTACATCAGACATCAATGTCGCAGAGACAGAACTGGCAGAAGCGATAGAAGGCTTGGAAGAGCAAGACAGACTATGTAAGGGCTATGCTGATCAAATCAATGCCGCAGGCAAGTTCCTACAGGGACTAAAAGAAAAGATGGACTCTATCCCAGCAGAGATAATCAACATCGTAGAAGTAAAAGAAGAACTGGAAGACAAGAAAAAAGAGATTGACGGACTAACCGAACAAAATAAAAACATCGCAAAGACAATAGAAGATAACAAAACCTTTATCAATAAAGCAAACGAGTATCTCAACAGCATCGACATCGATGATGTTAAAGCGAGACTAAAAGAAGTAGAAGATTTGATTGGCTCTATCACAGAGGTATCAACTAAAGAAAACAATAAACAAAGAAGGTTGCGTGACAAAGAGCGACAAGTGGAGACACTTGATGACATACCTTGTGGAACAAGTTTCCAAACCTGTAAGTTTATCA
>Ga0080013_1001848_pt1 | contig 26712 bp, 20 predicted proteins | sample ETNvirenome_6_85_FD_69236 | JGI IMG/M metagenome (GOLD analysis project Ga0080013, IMG submission 69236) | Marine viral communities from the Pacific Ocean - ETNP_6_85 (SPADES assembly) (version 2) | ecosystem: Environmental > Aquatic > Marine > Oceanic | place: Pacific Ocean | collected 2013-06-19
CTAGTAGCTGAACTACAAGATAATATTAACAACCCTTATAAGGGGATGCGAAAAACTAAAACTAATGAGTATAATTCTGCTTTACAAAATACTGACTTTTCAACTCCTATGCTGGTATATACAAATGCCTTTTTGCACAATCTACTTGTTACAAATTACGATCCGATCTTAGGTGAGCATAGTATTAACCTAATACGAATAAAAGATGTAAAAGAAAAATGGCAAACTCTTTTTGTTGACCCTTTCAAGTATGCCGGTGGGAAGGCTCAACCATGGCTTGTATTAAATAACGTAAAGCAAGAGGAAATTTTTCGAAACCTAGGGTTTGCTTTTCCGACGGATCGAATGGCGTTTTTAGCTGAAGCAGAATTAACTTCTAATATGACCTTTTTTAATTTACAACTGAGTGTTGATGTGCTAGGTGACACTCAACGACAACCAGGTGAATTTATCGATATTTCTGCTGCTAGACCACACAAAGAAGAACAAAATCCATTTGATTCTAGTAAATCAGTGGAGCATAGAAGTGATGCTAAATTATTAGGATCGTGGTTTATGACTAAAGTTAGACACGAATTTAATTATGGTAAAGTAGATGGATATACAAATCTAATACAATGTATTAAACCTCATATCGGGCCGGGGACCACTGCGCCTAGCGACTGTCTAGACTAATGCACGAAAACAAGACGATATCACGCCCATGGGCGAATTTTACTAAAAAGGTAGAAATATTAAGAGCTCTAGTTCGGACAGAAGCTCAATTTACAAATGAATTCGAATTACCAGATAAGAGCGTACCGTTCTGCATAAACGGTACCTATAAAGATATAGACTTGAAATTAATGGAAGAGTTTAAAAAGGTATTTTCACTCGGAACAAATCAATTAGAAGAATTTATAGACGCGTTAAATGAAGCAGCTCCAAAAGAACCGGGGGAGGAGCATGGCGATAAATTAGATGTATATTCTATATTATATTATATACATCTATTAGAGCACGGCCCGTATACAGGGGCAACGGGGGCTATAACAGGGACTAGTTATGGGGTAGAGAACATTACCGTAGACATATTTAAACCTACTCCGGATATAATGGGTGTTAATGGCGATACCCTCTGGGGCGCGCCCTGGAAGACTAATTCTTCGATTCCGGTATTTAGTGTTGGTTCGTACGATATCCCTGGTGAAACTGCCGGGAAAGTTCCTAGGATATTATTGGATCTTTTAGGTCGAGCAAAGAGGGATACGCAATGGATATTTAATTATAATACAGGGAGCGCTGTTAACAGTGATAATACTCTACCTTTTATTGATAAGAAAAATCCTCAAAGGCGGGAGGATGAGATGGGTGAGGGTAGAAGTAAAGTAAACCCAGCTCACGGCAACCTAATGGTGAAGGACATAGAGAAAATTCAAATTCATAAAGATGCAGCAGATGGGATACTATATGAGATAAAAAGATACCTAGGTGATAAAGCGTTCCGATTATATGTCTTTAAAAAACTAATTAATTACTTTAGCCCAGAGCAGAACCGCGCTGCTTCTGTTAATGATGAATTAAAAAGAACCTTAAATTATATGGAGCAGACCTTTTCAGAGGAGGAGGAAGAAGATTGTAAGAAGAAAGGTGCCGGTCCTGAAGAAATCCTTAAAATACAAGAAACAGAAGTGGGTACAGATATGTTTGGTCAAACCTTCGACAGCGTTAAAAGAAGGGAGTTTGAGCTTCAAACAAAGGGTAATAACGGAAAAAATAAATTTAAGCTATATACTATTAAAGGCCAGCTTGGTAGTGGTATAGAGGTAAAGGAAGATCCTATGGAAGGGTGTGATGGGTAGGTATCAAACAGTATTTTCTAAATTTACCAGACATGCAAATGCGTTGATCTCCTTATCAACGACAAAAGCACTCTTGTAAAGATGATCAGCAATCGTTGCTATAACTGCTTTCTTTTTCATATCATCTAAATTCGAATTATAGATGTAATTAAGAAAATTAGCTAATAAGGTATCATAATCTCCTTGAAACCTGTCTTCGTTCTCAATTAGGTACTTTCTTGCTTCTAGACAATTCTTCGAAACTATTTTTTTGTAAACCGCTTCAAGCAGTTCATTATCACCAGTGACGCTAATAATACACAGCTCTGAATCAATGATGTTTTTTTGGAGCTCGTTAATCGTTTTTCGTAAATCGGGGAAGTGACGCTTGACAAGCTGGACGAACTTTTTCTTTTGCTCTTCTGGAACTTTAATATTTTCATTTTTTAGAATGTTATAACACCTCTTTACTGCTAGTTCAACCACTGGTTTAATGTCTAAAGACTGGCATCGTGATTGTACCGCAGGAATAATTTTATGTTTATAGTTTGCTGTAAGAATAAACCTACAATACTTCGCATAGGTCTCCATGGTGTTGCGTAAAGCTGCTTGAGCTTGAGTTGTAAGACCATCTGCCTCGTCTAAAATAACTACCTTTACCTTACCATCAAAAGACTTAGTTTGTGCAAAATTTGTGATATTATGTCGAATAGTATCGATACCAGATTCATCAGAAGCATTAATGTAAAGATAATTACATCCCAACACATCATTGACAATAATTCTAGCTAAGGTAGTTTTACCGGTGCCAGGATTACCAACAAACAGAAGATTAGGTATCTCTTCTTTAAATTCTTTTACCTGCTTTAATATTCTTTCATCTAGAATAATATCATCTAGAGTAGCCGGACGGTATTTTTCAACCCAAATTTTATCAAAATCTACCATAATTACTTACCGGATGAGCCGAACCCCATTTCACCACGTGTAGATTGTATGATGGTTCCTTCTGAAACTTCAACATTATAATTCTTATAAACTACAAACTGCGCAATGCGTTCCCCGGCGTGGACTTCGTAATCTTCATCAGTAAAATTATATAATTTAATTCCAGCATCTCCACGATATCCTTGATCAATAATACCTGGATGTGGAATAATACCGTATTTAAATCCCAGTCCTGATCGACCCTCCACCTTGACCCAAAATCCATGATCAATAAAAGCAAATTTTAAACCTACATCAACCACTGCAGAACCTCTAGCAGGAATCACTATATCTACAATAGAAGTAACATCCAATCCTGTATCATCATCATGGTTTTTAGAAGGAATGACAGCATTGTCGTTAGTTTTCTTAAATTTTACTTGTACAGTAGCCATATATTAATATTAATGTACGTTGCAAAAAGTTCAAGTAAAGATTAAATATCTATGTATGGCAGAAGAACTCAATGAGGCTGTTAGTGACATTATAACTCAATTAAAGCAAAGTAATAAAGTTGCAAGAACGCCTATAGAAGAGAGTGTTCTTAATAAAGAAGACTTAGAGGATTTTATTATACAAAATTCAGGTAAGCTTATTAAGAAGTCCCTAAGCATTGTTGATAATGTAAATGATTATATTTCATCTGCACCAGAAAACAGAGATGTAGCAGCATTAGCGGAGTTAATTAAGGCCTCGTCTTCCGCTATTGAAACGTTAAATAAACTCCATACGTCAAACGAGAGAAATGATACACAAGTTGCAGTAAAACAGATGGATGTTGACAGTAAAGAGAGGTTAAATATTGTCGATAATCAAACTAAAATGTTACTATCGAGAGACGATATAATGAAAGCTCTTGTAGATAAAGAAGACGACGTGATCGACGTTTAAATGAAATCGCCAACTAAATTTATTTGTCATATTCATATACCTAAAACAGCCGGTCAATGTATACAGGACGCGATTCACGAATCGCGAAATATAGTAGAAGACGATTATAGTCGCTTACACGCTGAATTTATATCTAACCCGCCGGATACTGCCTTAATCACAAAGGGTCATGCATATGGGTCGGAGATATATGACGAGTATAACAAAGGTAAAATAAAGTATATTCATGATTTTAAATCTCGTGAATATATTAAAGATCTAATTCAACAAGGCCATACTGATCACCCGGATGCCACTACTCCATTTGGGCGAGATCTAAAAACATTACTAGAAGTTCCGGATTTAATATGCTTGAGCAATATACAACTAGAACCTTCTCCATGGCCTGGTAAAATAAATAAAAAATATTGGATGGAGTTTCTGCCAGATGAGATGGCATATTTAGGTATAACTGAACACGGTGATATTCCTATAATGTCGGTAGTTAGAAATCCTTTTGATAGACTCTTTTCAATTTTTAGTTTTTATATTATAACGGGTCCTGAGGCTTATAGGCTGCAAACCGAACCGAATATGACGTTTGAAGATTTTATTTTATCTTTCGAAAATTTGTATTTCAGAAAAGACAATATGTTTGGAACATGTTTTGACCACTTAAGCATAGAGAATCAATTATTAACTACTGATATTTTAAAATTTGAAAATTTAGCTAACGATTTTAAAGCGTTTACTAAAAAGTACAACATACCGGATAGGGAGTTGAATAGAGTAAATGTTAATCCAAAGAAAAAGAAAATGCCCACTTATACTAAAAAAATGATAAAGATTGTTGAGAGGTTATTTGAAAAAGATCTAAATACGTTTAATTATTCTTACGAACAATTTATAAAGAAGTAGTTTTATGCGCTAAAGCTATATTAATATGGTACCATATTAATACATACTAGGACCCTTTTTCAGATCCGATAAGTATTGTAATGTATAAGAAGCTGCGTCCGGAGATGGGGTAGCTGGATCAGACGGAATGTCTGTATTTTGCTTCGGAAGCGATCTTTCAGTAGGTGATAACGGTGTACCTACATGGTCTGCTGTACCAGTTGTTCCACGAGCAGTTTGATTCTGAATATTATTAGGATCTTCTTCCGCTTCTTCAGGCTTAATTATTACCTCATCTTTTCTTCTCATTGCGTCAGGAATAGGCAACAAATTAGGAGCGTATTGAACTGGTTGTCCTAACGACCCAGGTACAGATACATGATGTGTATACCTTCCACCGCCGGAGTCAAGAGCAAGATTTAATACTACATCAAGTGACGATGTTTCAGCGTTCCCGGGAAAACGAGCTGGGCTAGTATCCTTAATACCGGTGATCCTAATATGTAGACCGGAATCGATCATATTATCAATAAGCTCCTTTGTATTATTTCCTAAAGCTTTATAACACTCTGTCGATTTAAAGTCATCATTAAACTTAAAAACATCACCGGCAAGGAACCCTCCACGCTCATAACGTCTCATATAAGATTCGTGCAACTTAACAAACTTTTTACCTGGCATAATATTATTTATGCAAGCTTGCAAATAATCACACGGTATCAGGTAACTTAATCTTTAAGAAACTCCGCTATTGTATGAAACGCAGTAAACACTTCGATATCTTCATCCAAGGCGGGTCCAAGATTCTCTTCAATTTCAAAAGAGTGTGATGTGTGCACGGTTTTTTGGATCACCCACCCGGCATCTTTAACGAATATTCGGCCCTCTTTTGGACTTGGAAGATCTAATGTTGCATAAACTTCTTTTTTTAGAGCTGATACTAATTCACTAGTAGCTATGTCTACATCAACATCAACTTTACCTTTAACACGCATATCTTATTATATTATAGTTCCTTAAACTCGATTTACCACTCAGGTATTAAATATTAGTAATGCCGTTAATTAAAATACCTGAGCTCTCAGTTGGTGCACTAGAAAATGCTAGTTTAGAACGCGACTATTTGTATAAAGATTTACATTTAGATTTGGAAATGGCTGTTTATTATAATAAGCAGCTTCGAAGAGGGCAGCAGTTAAGAGACGTACAAGCTATATTTGATTTAGAGGCAGTTAAAAACAGTATTAGTAATATCTTTTTAACAGCGCCTGGGCAGAAAATATTAAATCCTCTATTTGGCATTGATTTAAGAAGGCATTTATTTGAACAAGTGACCACGTTTGAGGAAAAGTGGATACGAAACGATATAAAGCGTAATTTACCAAAGCAAGAGCCGAGAATTCAATTAGAAGATGTAGAGGTTATAGCTAAGCCTGATGAAAATAGGTTTGATATATTTTTAAAAATAAATGTACCATCACTGAATGCTTCTGGCATAACCCTCGAATCGCGCTTAAATAGAGAAGGATACTACATAGTTTAGCCATGCCTAATAACAACCAAGATAACAAATTTTTAGATTTTAACTTACCGCAGGACGCGTATGTAGCATTTGATGCGACTACCTTAAAGGACTTTATCATTCAACGATTAAATGAAAATGAAAAATTCACTGATCAAAATTATGAAGGAAGTAATTTAGCTGCTATAATTGATATCATAGCTTATTCCTATCATGTACTTCTATTCTATTTAAACAATACAGCATCAGAGGTTGATTTTAATCAAGCGACGCTGTATGAAAATATGAATAGGATAGTTAAGCTTATTGGGTATAAGCCAACTGGCAAGCAAACTTCTGTTGTTCCTATTAATGCTGTTGCAAATAGTGATCTAGAAAAAGGTAACTACACAATAAGAAAATATAGTTATTTTTTAGCTGATTCAAATACTCAATATACGTTTAATGAAGATTATTCATTTGATAAAACTGTAGACGGTACAGAGATTATTAACACATTAAATGATAACGTTATTTTATATCAAGGAACAGTAAATGAATATCCTGATTATACTGCTCAAGGTGTTAGTTTCGAAACATTTCCTATAGTACTTGATAATATAACTGATAGTTCTGATACGAGGTTTCTAGCTGATAACACAATTAGTGTATATGTAAAAGAGATTGCCTCTAACACTTACTTCGAGTATAGAGAAATTGATAGTCTTTATTTAACTAATTCTACAGACAGGGTATATGAAAAAAGATTAAACGAAAACGGGTTCTATGACATAAAATTTGGTGATAGCTCGTTTGGTAAAAAATTACAGAAAGATGATATAGTATCTGTAAACTACCTATTATCAAATAATAACAAAGGTTTAATCAGTAAGAACGCAATAAACGGTAATAAGATATTTGTATATGATTCTCCGAGACAGAGACAAATTTTTGTTGATACGTATGTTAACAAGGGTCAAACAACATTTATTAATAGTGGTAACGGATCTAGCCTCACCATTAATAACCCTACCAACTCTTCTACTCTTACAGATGAAGAGACAGTTGAAGATATAAGGAGCAACGCTTCAAAAATCTTCTCTTCACAGCTTAGATTAGTCACCGGTGAGGATTATGAATTTTTTATAAAGAAAAATTTAGCTAATATTATTAATAGCGTTAAGGTTGTAAACAATAATGAGTATATTAATGGGTATATTCAATATTTCTACGACATATGCGTTGATCCCAATAAGGTAAATAGAGTTATTTTAAACCAAGTTAATTTTGCTGATGCGTGTGATTTTAATAACGTAAATCTGTTTGCTGCGCCTAATTTTACAATAACAGAGGATTTCGACTACCCACCATTCTTAAGCGAGTCTTTCAAAAATTTAATGGTTACGACAACTGAAGATAGAAAGATGGTATCTAATGACGTTGTTCCACGGGATCCTATTTATATGGCATTTGGAATAGGAATGAGTAATGATCCAGTTCTTGATGTTGATATAATTAATAATACTAAACTCTACCTAGTAAGAGAGAATGCCAACAAAATTAGTCGATCTACTATTGTTGCTAAAGCAGCAGCTATCATCAGAAAATACTTTTTACCAGCCAATAACGAATTAGGACAAACTATTAATTTAGCTGAAATGGCTGGTGAAATATTGTCTATACCAGGTGTAAGTAGAATTTATACCAAAAACGAAAAAGATGCATCAGTATTTAACGGGTTGTCGTTCTTATCGTTTAATCCGCAATATCCTGACAGTGATATAGATTTAGTTAACCAGGATATAACTTTACCATATTTTAAGTTTCCATATCTATACAATACCCAAACTATAGGTAATAACATAACTGTTATTGATGAGTAATGCAAGGACAAATTATGCTACTATTAGCGCGGTAGATTATAGAGGAGAGCATGTACTGTCTTCCTATAATCTACCTATTACCCCGTTAACATTTTTTGCTAATGTACCGACACAGACAGGTGATGACGCGTTAACTTTAAACAACACTGAAGTTACATTTGATTATGGGGATGGTACAATAGAAGAAGCGACTTCAATATATACGATTGGTGGATCCAATATCTTAAGTGCTGGTCATTCTTTCGAACTCCCCGGGTTATATACAGTACGGATGGTACTAAGAGATTGTAATAATAATGCTATTATTGCATCTCAAAGTAAGGATATAGAAATAGAAGATTACGTTACAAATACATTTACAGTAACTTGTTTGGAACTAGATACAGGATACAAGCTTAACTTATCAGCAGGGGAATATTCAACACCTCTAACCATAAACGCGCAATCACCATTTTATCAAGATTTTCAAGATATTTATTTCTCTGTATCGAGTACAGACTGTCCAAACTATTTTAATCTAGATAATAATAAGCATAAACATCTTCAAGATTATTTTTCTTTTTACGATAAGCAATTCTTACCTAACTTAACCGGATTTGAGTATACTGAAATAACTAAAGTGGCTCTTTCTTCGGAAAATCTTTATGTTTGGCTTAGCGGAACAGAGCTAGTTACCTCTTCTACTAAATCTACATCTTCTGTTTTAGCAGGTACATCTGGTACACAGGTAGTGTATTTTAAAACTGTAGAGCAAGATACTCCTGTTTATCTAAGCTTTTATAAAGATAGAAAAAATATTTTTTCACGCGGTAGAAGCAACTATTCTAATCATAATTTCTTAAACAATTTTACTATAAGTCTCTCTTCTGCTGTAGGCGCCACTGCTATTCAAAACCCCAGTGCCGGTCATATTTCTATAACTTCTAACGGACTAGACAATGAAGGGGAAGAAATCAATTCATTTGAAATGAGCCCGGTGCAGTATAAAAATACTAATATCCCGTTCATATTGAAACCTAAAAACCAAAATCAGTTCACTATGAAGTCTCTGTCAGCAGGTACCCCTGAATTTGTTTTAATAAACAAAGGGTCCTTTTTACTCCCTGGTAGTAATGGTGTCGATCCCGGGTCTGTGGTTAGTACAGATTATTATTCCATTAGTAATTTAAACAATACTTTATCATCTATAGGGACTAGTTTTTGGTATAGAGGAGCTCTAAAATTTAATGATAGCCTCTATTCAAGTACTAGCGCTATAGTAATGAATATACAGTTAAGCGCTAGAAATTTTTATCTAGATACAGAGACGTCTACTGAATATGATTTAAGCGGTAGTAGCAGCTTTAGTTTATATCCTAAGGACTATTACTCACTCTACAAAGTTAATGAAGACTTTGATTTTGAGGGAATGATTAAAGATCTTAGATTCCAAGAAGTATTACGAGATGATAATATATTTTTCACAGATTACATCGGATCTATTTTTGGAGGTGTAAGTAGTAACAACGCCGCGCTTGGTAAGACATTATACGAAAGTATAATTAACTTTGTTCAAAATACATCTGATATAGATGTATGTAATATTACCGCGTTGGAAGGGTTAAGTAAATTAGTAGATAATGAAACCTTAATATATCATAGTAACCACCCACCAGAAATAAAGCGGTTAATTAATCTGTTTAGCGTACAATATAATAAATTTAGAGGGTATCAAAATCAATTTAGTCAAAATTTCGATCCAAGAAATAGAACGACAAGAGAAACATACGGGTCTAATTTGGGTGATGAAGTATCATTTTTAACCTATATAATGTCTGGAGGTGAAGATATAGTTGCTTACGAAAAATTTAGTGGTAATTACACACAACTGAACTCTTACCAGCCTTTAAGCTTATCAGGTACTTTATCTGCTGACCAAACTATTTTACCAAGGGAGTGTCCGGCTAATGATATAGCAACCTATAGTTTAAGTACATATAACGAAAACTGGGGTTGGCCATTAGTGCTTCCGGAGTCACTATTCACTAGTCAGACTGCATTAGATGGATCGAGCGCAGTACAAGTAACTAATCTAAGCGCTTTATCTGCAGGGATGGATGATTTTTATACCTTTTATCAGTATATATGTGGTGGTAACAATACTATTACCAACGGCATCATTGATTGGAGCAATCCGCAAACAGGTATAATGGATACTCCTTACCCAACTGGCGCGGTTGGTGAGCCTACACATAGCCTTGGTTCAAAGGAGCTTACATTTAATACAGGAATATCTGGATTGGAGGGAGATAATAATATATTTGACATAATGATTAGAGACTCATTATTTGGTAGTCTATCTCTATTTGAAGGATAAATATGTTTAATGGAAGAAGTAGTTCAAGGTTATCCTGAGGTTAATTTATCTATAACCAATCCTAATGTAAGGAGGCAAAATGCTCTAGATAGAAATAACCCGTTTACTTTTCTCGAATTTATTAGAAATGTTCGAGAAACATATGACCCTTCCGATTTACAAAATTTTTATAACGAATATATTAGAAGGTATAATAAAAAAGCAACAACTCAAACTGCTTCAGATAAAGAAATAATAATTGATAGGTATAGAGAGTTTTTGAAGGATATTACCCTTAATTATTCTACGCATGCAGAAAAAAAGTTCCTTTCACAAATAGACTTTAGCGACAAATACGATTTGCAAATAGCTATAGCTTTCTATAGTAAGAAGATAAGAAGTATTATTTCTTACTACCAAGTAAAAAGAGACAAATTACATTTCTCTACTACAAGAGCAAAGCTTAAAGGTAGTAACTTTGGGTTTAGACAAAATGCATACGAGCTTATTATTGATTTCCTCTCTAACAGAGACACAGCCGCGTTAGATTATAATATCGATAAGATAAAAGAAGATGTTACGGTATCATTAACTGAATACGTCGACCAATACACACAATATTTTAACGCTGTGCCAGATGACAAAGCATTTGGTAAAAATTATTTAGAGTATGATCCTGCCGGAGTGCCGGCCAGTAATATATTTTTAACTAACGATTCGATTTTAGTAGAGGAAGTTTTTTCAGGGGTAGATGATGTAATAAAACAGCTAAAAGAAGTTGATGAATTGTTTGACAATAAAAGGCAACAGACCGAAAAATTTATAGGCGCAGATTATTATTATTTGTCCTCTAATAATACCGGTGCTTATGAAATAGGAAAACTATTTGAAGCTGATGCACCATATGCAAACCTTCTAAATACAAACTACCCCTCTGTTGCTTCTGTATTTTCTAACGACATAAAAAGTGTAAGGGATCAAGGCTTTTTTAAACCGACAAATGCTGGTATAGTATCGATTGAAAGTGAAAGACTAAGCTTCTTTAATAAAGAATTCTACCCAGTTAATCAGCTTTATATCTTCCCCGATCCTAATTTATTTACAAATGATGATGATATATTTACTTTTGTTATCGATACATCTCGTTCAATAAGTAATCAGAGTAAGGGTATAGCGGTTAACCAGCCTAAAACAGATAAGAACAGTACCTCTTTGATGGGCTATAGTTCTGAATTACCTATCGATAGAAATATTAATACTGATCTATCCTTTCTCTTTGATCAAGGGTATTTGTATGATAGTAAAAAGGATCTAAATGGCAATATATTTGGCTTGCTAAAAGACAATAATTATTACAGAAATAATTTTAAATTAGAACCTAGTAGACCGGTTAAGAGTTTAATATTAAATGGATATCAATTTTTTGATACTTTATACGGAGAAGGTTATGATTTTAATTTTAGCACAGTTAACTCTGGAACAACCGCAACTTACCCGAATACGTTCCGATCAGGTATAAGTTCGTTTACTCAATTCTTTACTGCCGGTTCCATTGCAGAAACTGCTTCTGGATACGATATGTTTTTTAGATATTATGCACCACGCACCCCACAAATGGCGGTGCCTAATTTTGCCCAGGTAGATATAGAACAAATTGGCACAATAGAGGCAACTGTGAAGGAAGGAGCATTTTTTAAATTTTCTGATAATGAGATACTCGACGACGCGAAAAGCACCAACTTAAGTGCATATACCGATTCTACTGGGGACTTTTATTTTTCTGATCTATTAGACGCTGGTGTATCATATTATGACAACGGTTCAACGGTTGTGAGAGCTCTTTGCGATTCGGCGCATCCAGCCGCTTCAGGTAGTTTCGTTTATAATGTAAGACTGTCGGGTAGTAACGGTGTAACGGATGTTGAAGGTGGGCTATTTACTGATGATTTAACATTTAATTACACTCCACGGGGATACGAATCCTTTGATTATAACGACGAGACATTAAGGAAGACAGTAGTAACAGATGTTCTATCTGCGACTGAAAGTTTCTTTTCCAAGCAAGATAATTTTGGTAAAATATATATCAAAAATATTAATAAGCCATCTAATTTACCCAATGTAAAGGAACTAACAGAGACACTAACCTATCTCGATACAAAATACTCATCAACAATTAGTAACGAATTATCGACATGTGTAAAAGATTTTGATTTATTTTATAGTACTTTGTTTATTGAAACTAGTTCATTCTTAATAGTAGAAAACATCGACTATAATATTAAAACTAACGATTTTGATAACTCGAGTACAATAATTAATGTAGTATCTGCTAACACGGATGATTTTAGTAAAATAAGTAATAGATTTAAGGTAGGTGAAAATATCTTTTATGCAAAGCTAGTTCGTGAAGGTGTATTAAATGCTGGAGCTGCTTTTAAAGATATTAGAGTGTATCCTTTAATATACAAATATAATTATATTAGTAAAGAAGTTGAGCAAATCTACCCTACACAATCAAATAATGTAATTAACGATTATGCATATTTTAATAGTATAAATAGCGACGTTGTTTTATTAGAATCTAGTAAGCCGTATTTAACTTACAGTAGCGATAATGAAATGTTCAATTTAGGGTTTATATTAAAAGATCAGAATAAATCACCGAGGTTGTATAATTATATCTTCGAATATAAGAATAAAGTTAACTTTATAAAAACACAATATTATATTGGTAATGATATGTCACAAACCTTTAATTTTATAAAAACTACTGGCTGGGGTGATCCAGAAAAGGATCTTAGCTTTTTAGAATTTGCACTAAGTTCCGGGGACCCAACTTTGTCTATTTCCTCGTCACCATCAGCCGCTTCTTTAATATTATGAACACTCATACCTTATATCTTACGTCGGGTAGTGCATCTGATACTATTACATGGCCTACTATTGAAATGTTTGATTTGACAGAACTGTCATTAGATTTATCTCAAGTTTACTCTGATACTTTTCCAAACTATTTAGCTATTAACTGGGGCGATGACAGTGGATTGGAAGAGCCTGATGTGACAATTTATAGAAACTACAAAACAACGTCAATATTCCCTGAAATAAAACACGGAGCATCACCAATATTTTTTAATAAATTATATAAACATATTTTCTACCCGTCGAGCACAGCTCTTAAGAAAACAATGACTATGAGAGTAAATGTTGGATACTTGAACGGTAATACTTCAAGGTTTACTATTCCTGTTAATGTAAGAACAGAAGGATACTATGAAACTATAGAAGATTTAGATCTTCTGAATGTGAGCTTACTTAATGAGGGAGATAATAACTCTATATTTACATTCTTAACTAAAAAGGATAATTTTGTAATTCAAAATCATGACGATACTGATATCGAGTATACTGTTCAAGGTAGTTTAAATTTGTCCTCATATGAAGACACATCACTTCAAAGTATAAACGAAACACAGTCATTGCTTTCTGCTGTTACAGACCCTGTAGGTGCTGCAGCTAAATTTAAATTTATTGAGAGTGTAGCTGCAGCATCAGCTACCTGGACGACAACATTCTGGGGATATAGTAACCGCGATATAATTAATTTTTCCGGGGCGAGCTATAAAGCGACCGGATTTAGTGACAGTAATAACCTAACTTTAATTTCACCAAGACACGCAATAGGGGTATCACATTTTGGGGATGATCCAAAAGCTGATGATATTGCATATTTTTATGATCATACTACTGGTAATTCTGTATCTGCTACCATTTCTGCTGCAGCGGATATAGGGAATGATTTAAGAGTTGTAAGCTTTAGTCGAGATATATCTACTGCTACAACATCTACCGGTGCGGCGGGGAGCATTAAGCTATATAGCCTTCCACGATTTGAGAACGAGGTAACGTCGCATAAGTACCCTGTAATAACACAAGGCGGTAATTTTACATTTAGTAATGATCACCATGCCGGGGTGGGCACACCACAGATTATTAATAAAACTCACCAGGGTAGAGACGGCTCTGGTATAATTAGCACAACAGTATCTAAGACAATGGAAGTTGACCTCGGGCCCCCGGGGATGCCGGATTATCGTCTTACAAATGTTTCACTTAGTCTATCCTCGTTTAACTTAAGTTTATCTAGTCTAGACAGTGGAGATAGTGGAGGGCCGATCTTTATACCATATGGTAATGAACTACTTCTTCTTGGAATATGGCGGACTGTAAATTCCACAGGTGGTGGTGCACGTAACCTAGGTAATATAGACCTTCAAAGCGATATCAGTGCCGGGATGGAGACAGTAGGAAATACCTGGGGATATAAACTGTCAACGGTTCGCTTAAGTTAGCCGCGGTATAAATATATACAATGGGAGCATTGGTAAAGGCTAGCTTAAGCGCTTTGAAATCAGAATCTGCAGAAATTTGTCCTGTAGATTTAGAATTAGATCAATTCAAAAGAACATACTCTGGCGGCTTTGATTTTAATTTTGTGACCGCATTATCTGGGACTCAAAGCTTTAAAAATCTAAATTTTACTAATTTTTACTTAACGGATGAATACACGCTTGATAGGGTAACTACCTTTACAGGGGGCAGAGTAATACCCAGAAAAATATTTTCCACATTAAACTTTGCGGCGGACGCACCAGGATATCTAACATTTAATAAAGCAGATAAAAGCAACTTCAGAAGAACTAACGACTCTTATAATACACAATATTATGGTTACCCCGGGGTGACCTCTGATATAAATAACGCAGATAATTTTGAAATCGAGTTAATAAACACGTATCAATGTAGAATTTCATACATAGTAAACAACTTTAAATTTTATCTAGTGGTTAGTAATGATGCAGAGGTGGATGGACAAAAAAAGATGTTATTTGTTGGTGAAAATAAACTTTCATTAGACGATACAAGATTAGAATATTCTATAGTAAAGGGTGGGCTGGATATAGGGACTGATTTTATAAGCTTCTTTTCTACTAAATTAGTAAATCCCGGGTCGACTAGAACAAGTAAATATATCATTGAAAGTAATGGCACTACTTTAGTAGGGCAGAGTTTAGCTGGAGTTGCAAGAGCAAATGCATTTTACTTTACTGCTAGAGCTTTAAAGTTAGGAGGTGAGATCGATTTAAGTATACCGTCGCCTTATGATACATCCTTTGTTACATATAATGAAAATGGTTCAAAAATAAATACAGATAAAAGCGACTTTCATTTACCCTCTAATTATTTGCTCCATACTTCGTCAAATTCTACAAAACTTAAATTTGATGTTTTAAATTTAAAAAATATAGCTAATAACTTTGATGAATTTGTTTCATCTAATAACTTACTCTCTTCTAGTGATACTAACCCGTTATATGTAAAAGGATTAAGAAAGTATACTAGCATCTTTTCTGATATCGATAGTGAAAGGAATGAAGGATTAGCACTTAATTACGTTTACAATAATTTTAACGTTAGGATAAAATCAGGTGAGACGTATTTTATGACGCCGTCTTCTCTAAATCCATTCTCACAAATTAATATAAATGATACTAAGTTTGTTGATTCTGGGGCATTTAGCTTTACTCAGCCCTTCCTGTCAGATAGAGTCTATCAACTTGATGATGAAGATGGGGTAAAGAGTGAGAATGCAACCTATCTATGTACTTGGCTCTCCGGAGGTATAGGAAAGCGTGGTGTTTGGGTAGATCGGTATTTTTACCCCGACTTAACCTCTAAAGAAGAAGCTCTCTCTTCTAACGACACCGCGTGGGCGGTAACATATGATTCGTTAATAGAGGATCTTATAAGAAATAATAGTAGTTTAACATCTTCAATAAAGAAAAAACATATTTTTGATAAGAAGAGTGATTTGATATTTGAAGCTAATAAAAGGTATCGTTACGAACGAATTAGTAAAGAGGAACTTGAAAGGACGGAAACTACAAACTTCTGTGAGGGTGCTGTGCTTAGAGAGCAGGTAAACAATTACTTTAATGTGATAAACGATAATGGTGGATTCGCATTAGGATTTAACATAATGAGTAATGCTGGTGATTTTACTGTAAGATCAAGAAGAAATGAAATCAATGGAGGCTTTGAATTGAATAAAAAAGCGAATGGTGAGTTAGATTTTATTTTTAATCTTTTTGATAATTCACCAGAGCCGCCTACTGTTAATACCCGGAGTAAAACGATCTCTCTTAATCCTTATGTTACTAATACAGTATTTTTATCGTTTGATGCTATAAGAGGTACTTGTAAGCTCTATATAAACTCTGAAGTTGTGTATGCTTTTAATATTAAGGCGTATCAAATGTTAAACAAGATGATTCTGTTTGGTATAATAGAGATAATTGGTGGTGATAGATTAATAGAAAATGTAGTAAGAGTTAATCAAGAGGATAATATATATATTGATGATATATATCTAACAACTTCTCCATTATCTGAAGAAGAAGAAGTAGCAGCAGTGTTTATGCAAAATCTAAATGAAATACAAGATATAACAATATCTCTTCCTTGTGGTCAGCGCAACCTAACAGATACAATAACCACAGTAAATTCTATAGGAACTAATTTAAAGCACAGAAGCAATGTAGTTGATATAAATGTAAAAAATTTAAATATACAAGATAGTAGCATTACAGAAGAAGTTAAAACTATGATTCTTAATAATATTACATCTTCTTTACCTGAAACTACCACTATTAATGATGTTAACTTTATAAATTACAAATGATATCTTATTTTAAATATACTTCAGGTGAATCGTTTACTTTAAGTGGTGGAGATTATACAGGACTTTTTAATGTTATAAATGGTAGAGCTTTTTCAGGCAAATCGCTTACACCAACCTCTACACCTCTAAGTTCCAAAGGGACTTTTATAGGTAATGCATTTTTAGCAGAAAAGGAATTTGATAGAACTGTACAAGTACCTAGATTTAATGAAATTATTACAAAGCCTCATATATCACCAAAAGATATTATTGACCAGTCATTTATAAATACTAATCTAGATATATTAAACGACAACAACTTAAACTTATATGCATTAAACATTGTCTCTAATCCTCAAATTATTAATTTTCAATCCAACAATATGGATGGTGATAGTTTCCTATTAGCATTATCCAGTTTGAGTGAATCAAAAACCGATCATGTTAATCTGGCTAAACCCAATCTAAATGCTATAAATGTGTTGCCGTTTGAATCTATAAATCTAAACTCTGACGGCAGCTTTGTCCCACCTAATTTGGTGCCAAGTAAGTTAATAGGAATCGATAAATTAGATGGAACTACAAGCTCTACTATGGTAGTAAACAGAGACCACACTTTTAATTATTTTACTGTTACCTCAACTGAAACTTTAGCCTTTTCCGGAAGCTTTGCGAAGAATAGCCCCTTTACCTTTAGGGACGATATTAGTGATGCTATACCGCCGAATACTACATTAACTTATGACAATAACACGGATACGTTATATAACCTAGGTAAAGATCCACGTACCGGTGCGGATAGTTTAATAGGGTACGATTTTAGTTTTTATAATACCTGTGGTGAGTGGAAAATTAAAGATATCTTTAATTTTGATAAGGAAGTCATACGGGGTAATTTTAAAATTGGAAATGACCTCAAGGGTGCTTTAGTTGTATTAAATCCAGCTACAGGTATGATAGGCATAGAGCTTACTAATAAATACTCAAATGAATTTTACGGTACTATAAGTCCGTTTACTAGTAACGAAACTATAATCGACTTTGATATAAGGGATACTGATGATTCTGTATTAGTTTTAACTAACCCGCTGACACCATTGTCAGAAACCGTGGGAGTTATAAGCAATGGGCAGTTAACCCGCAAGGATCGAAATTTCAACCCATTTAACGTATATCATGTAGATTCAGACTTGGTCGAAGACTTTAAACTTGGTTTAAATATAGCGCCCAGTATAGTTAGAAGGTACGACCCTAATAGTTTATTTTATAAGTCTTCAGACATAAAAACCACTATTAAATTTTCAGACAATGACTCTAATATGTTTATACTTCAAGATAATGGGTCGGCTACAACGAGGTTTATAAGTAACCCACAGTACCCTGCTGGATTTTTCAGCGCATCTAACATACAGTTTTTACCGAATTCATTTTTCGGGTTTGTTGAAGAGCGATTTGGCTATAGTAGAACGGTCTGGAATAGTAATGGTCTCCCTTCTAACTATTTTAATTATATTAATTTTTTAATGGAAGAGAATAACGGTAATTTATACTACCTGTTCCAAAACGTAGGTCGTTTGTATCTATCTAAATCTACTAAGTTAATATACGATAATATTTTACCTTTAGATTTAGCAAATACATATGATAGAGAGTTAGGCTGTGAGTCGAGTTTAGGGATCTCACTGAATAGTGAAATGGAATCTATTTTAAAGGATGTATTAAAAATTTACGTGAACCTAGCATCAATAATAACTGGTACTACTGTAGAAGGTGTCCCTGTACTTAGTAAATATACATCATACCCAAATATTAACCTAGAGTTTAGAGATTTTGAATTTCATGAAAATGAAGAAATTAATTATAATGTAGTATCTCGTGTTTTTAATAGTTTATATACCCTTCAAAAGAACGTACTAGATAGTATTTTGAATAACTAGAATAAATAATAATATGTCAGCTAGCTTACAAAATGAATTTATATCAGACACGTATACGTCGTTGCTTCATTTAAGTGGTGGTGGTCTTTATACGAACCCACCTAGGAGGGATGTTTATGACGGATCTGGTAATATTACCGGATTCACTTTAAGCGGTACACAGGTAATAGCTAATAATGTTGCTCTCCCAGAGCAACATGTGGAGCAGAAGGTCGACGGTGAAGGGAATCCACAGATTACTAGTTTAATTGATATGTTTTTCCCGATTGGTTCAATTCAGATGACAATAGATAATGTTAATCCTGAGAATCGAATTCCAGGTACTAGATGGGTACCAGTTGCTGGGGGGAGATTTGTAGTTAGTGCCCCATCGGCCGCGGATGACGGCGGCGTTGGTAATCCAAGTTATGATTATGGCGCGTATAGTGCAGGATACAACCCCGGTGGCTCGTCTGGATACCTGTCTGAAGTATCTCTTGTTGAAGCGCAAATCCCGAAACATACACATGTACCGGCGGAGAACGCTGGGTTTGGTAACGTTGTAACTTGGACATCTGCTCCGGTTGGCGATGATGAGAACCCTTCTAGGGGGCCTATAGACGGTGGCCAGGTTCCGAATCCAGGTGGAGCAGCCGGTACGGGCCCTCCAATTTATGCGTTTCCTGCAACACAACCAATAGCACAGACGCTTTCGGAAGTAGGCGCCAACCAGGCGTTTAGTATATCACCGATGAGTTATGGAGTTTATATATGGCGACGAGTGCCTTTCGACTTCGTTGACATTGGCCCACCACCGCAGGCAGTTCCTTAGGCAACGGCGGGGCTCCGGAATAATCACAACAATTTAAAAAATGGCAGAGGTAAATATAGTAAAATTAAAAGTAAGACGAGGTACTCTCGAACAGCTAAGGTCTATTGTACTCGATCAAGGTGAGCTAGGATACACTCTCGATACTAGACGATTATATATTGGTGACGGTGCGACCGTAGGAGCGAGAGCAGTAAGTAATTTAAACGTTGGACCATTTAATTTAGATGCTAGTTTGGGTACTGTAGAAGGGCTCGAAGTAGGTGATATAGGATACGCGAGTAATAAATTATATATATTATCAGGCTCTAACTATGATACTACGCTTTCCGGGTTTGCATATGTGGGAAATGTACCAGGATCAACTTTAGACTTTGGAGCGAGTAATACTTTAATAGTAGCTAAGAGTTCTTTAGATACGAGTGAATTTGCTAGCGCTATATTTGGTGATGGTATTGCAAAAGTAGGTGATACTATTGCGGTGGATTCGAGTACAGTTTTCTTTGAAATATCTTCCGAAAAGATTAGTGTTAAACAGAATGTAATCGGTGAGAGAGAAATTCTTAATACAGCTCTCTCTAGCGGTCTCTCTGGTGGAAACGGAGAGCCAATCGTAATAACAGCAGACACTGGTCAATTTCAATTTAACCCTAATGGAGTTTTACAATTAAAAGGCACAGGTACGAAGAATGTTATGTTTTCTAGTTTCGATCCTTATTCTATAGGCGCTGGGTTACAATTAAATAGCAATACAGAGCAATTAGAAGCTTTATTTCAACAAGTAGATACCTCTCTAACTCTGTCCAATAGTGGTGTTCTTTCTATAGCTAATGGATTTACGACTAACATTAATGCTATGTCTGGTAATGAGTTTCCATTCTTAAACATATCTAACGGAATTATAAATGGAATGGCAAGTTCCATTTATGATGTTGTAACAGCTACCGGTCTATCAGGTGCTAGTTCTGGAAACGATGTGCCTATAGGAACCATATTACCTCATGCACGTGCCTTTACAGTTATTCCTGATGGTTACTTACTTTGTGATGGTAACATATATTCTTCTACTGTAGATTCGAATTATAGAGAATTATATGATGTTATTGGTAATAGGTATGACACAACTAATGGATATCCATCACCAGGTGGAAACTTCTTTAGGGTGCCTCAGCTAACCGGCGGTAATGTACTACTATATGGTTCAGATGCAGGTGCTCCGGATTCTACAACATACTACTTAAGCGGTGCTACAACAGACAATGGTACTGCTTCACTAAGTGCGCAAGGATTTAATTTTATTATTAGGTACACTACAGTAGAGGGTAACAATAACATGTTTAATGGAGCTCCAAACCAAGTATCGAGAGGATATCAAGGAATGTACGACCAGAAGGTGTATGAGGCTAGAGATTGTAACGGTGCCACCACAAGGTTAAGCTCAGCAGGATTTATAAGGTTTGCATTATCTGGAGCAGCCAGAAATGACTGTAACGAGCCTTTTGATAGGTTTGCAATTCCTGTATACAACTGGTAAATTAAATATATAAGACAATGGGTATCGAAATTCTAGAAAACACATTATTAAAACTCCTAGTTAGGAGAGGCACCGACTATGATAGACTACAACTTACACTAGATAGCGGTGAAATGGGCTATACAACAGATACCAAAAGGCTGTTTATTGGTGATGGTACAACAGTAGGTGGTAACTTAATAGGAAACAAATATAAAGGTAGAGCTGTAAACCTAACAACCCTGGCGCCGGTGGAGATTGGTGACTATGCATACGATACAGACAATTACTGCTATTTTGTATGTATATCTGGAACAGGAACACGGGGTACAGATTGGTTACAAGTCGCGACTAATAATAGCGCTGGAAATGAAACTATAACAGTAGATGTTTCTGCTGGGGTCACAGTTGGCACATTATCCGCTGGTAATTTTTCTGCAGATGCTTTCGGTGTAGGGTTAACCTTAGATAGTTCAAATCGCATTACTCTTAGTAGTACTATAGTAACTAATCGGATTGATCAAGCATCTACTGATGCTGCGGACTACTTTACTCTACCTTCAAAATTAAAAATTAATAAAATCGATTATACATTCCCTGGGGGCGCGCCATCAAGTAACACCTTCTTAGAATCTAACGCTGCCGGTGATCTTAAATGGAGTTATCCTAATATTATAACATCCGGGGTAGCACCAACTACAGCAGCTTTAATACCCGTTGGTACTATAGTACCTTATGTGTCAACTGCTGGTAATTCACACTTCCCAAATGGGTGGTTACCGTGTGATGGTAGAGAGGTAGATAACGCAGCTTACCCCGAGCTATCAGCAATTATAACTACACAATACGGTGGTACTGTTTCTAGCTTTAAAGTACCTGATTTTACAAGTAAGGCATTATATGGATCTGATGATCCGTTTAACAGTACATTATATCAAGTAACTACTAGTAACAACCTCTCTAGTCAATCGTCGTTATTGTCTGCAACCGGTACATTGTTTATAATAAAGGCAGTTGGTGGTGTAACTAGCCCAACATTTACAATTAGTAAGAACCTATCTGCATTTGTTAACAGCGAAAATATTACCGGTACAGTATTTAACCCACTAAGCGGTGATTTTAAAATTCAGCGACCGATACCAGGTATATGTGTTCTCACTACACCTGGCACATTTGCAAGTGGGTTTCAAATGCCTGATGGAATTGAGTTTGCTAAATTTTATGTTACAGGAACTGGTGCCACCGGTGGTAATAAGCCGGGAGGGGCTGCGGCAACTGTAACCGGTTATTTATCAGCACCAGCAGGAACTGTTTTTAGTGTTACTGTTGGAGCTAACCCAACAGGTATTAATACTAACGGCAACCAAAGCTTAATAAGCCAGGGGGGTAGTAACCTTGCTGTTTCAAACGGTGGCCGGACGTCTCCGGGTTCAATACCGTTACACGGAGAAGGTACTATTAATACAGGTAGTCAATATGTAGCAACAGGGCACGTATTAACAGGTGGTTATGGAGGTATTATCAATGTTGGTGCATGCATGACCGGTGTTGTTGGCGCAGCATCGTATTGGGGAGATGCACCAGCTCCTGGTGCTGGTGGTGGTGGTGAAAACGGAAACGGACCTCCGGTATACTGCATCGGCCCTGGTATGGTGAAATTCGAGTGGTCCTAGTTGATAAAACTGCATATACACATAAATTTGTATATGGCCGATGAAGTAATAGTAGAAGGATTAGATTACTGCGATTTTATAGCTCTTAAAAAGATTCTAAAGTCGCATGCATCCTTTTCAGTAGACCAAACAACAGAGATCGAAGAAACAAAAATCCTTTTAGATAAGATTGAAGAAATAATACAGGTATTTAAAGAATAAATACTTGTATGAAGGCAAGTTATCAGAGAGGAGGGGCGTTTTGCGAAGAGTTCTCTGATTTTGTCTTATATGACGATGAGCTTGATAGTATACTAGTTAATGTTCATGAAGACTACTTTGGTACTGTGTTTAGAGAATTGAGAAAGCTTGGATATATTTTAATCTTTAAGACTAAATTGGCCGCAACTAATTCTTTAACCTGTACTTTTATAAGAGGTTGAGTAATTAAATATAATTACATGGCTTTTCCTAGTGACATTACTTTGCCAAACGACGCAAGATATTATTCTTTTATAGAAACTAAAAGAAAATATAATTCGAATTACGATATAGTATGGTCTTTTCAGTATAAACTACCTTCAAGAACGGTTCAATATGCTTTAAGCAATATAGAGCAACCAGACTACCAGGTAGGGTTTTCTACTTTTTTAACTACATTATCTTCTCCTATCTCAGCGTTACCAGGCCAATATCTAGGAGACTCTGACCCTGCATGGATTTTATCCGCGTCGAAGCTAACAACAGAAGATAATAAATCCCTCCTAACAGAAGATGGACAATATATTGAAATCGGTTCTCGACAACTAAGCGGTACTCTAATTAAGATAGCGTTTGATACAACAGGATATTACGCAGTCAGTGGGCGTGATAGTTGGACGGGTGTAGATGTAGTTGACAGAAAAAGAGAATCTGTTATATTAAGAGATTATAATTATAATGTAGTCTATAATGAGCACCTCTCTTCTATATCTACGTCTTTTAGTACACTTTCAACTGAGACGTTTAGAACCTTAAGATTTAGATATGTAAACCTAGGTCAAAAGCTCTTTATTGATTATCATGATTCAGACACTACAGCATACACCACACTAACAGCAATCGATTTAGGGTTTAGACTAGAAAATTATAGTAATTTAGATAATATCTATTGTGGGTTCTCCTTTTCGACTCCAGTATCTACAACTGCAGTTGATTTAAGTGCTAGAGAATTTTATTTAAGAAACTTTCATATTGAAGGGTATGAAGGGTATTCTGTATTAACTGAAACTGTTACTAGTGCAGAAATTCCCGTTAATCCTAATTTAACTATTTCTACTGTTAGTAATATAACAGCTAGAGATATACAACCCAGTAACTATTGCGATTTGTAAAAATGGCTAGAACGACATCAAAGATTACCGTTACCATTGGAGATGAAACCCTCCAGGCGGATGTATATTATGATAATGGTGTCCTCGCCGAGGTTAATATTGTAAATTTCGACGTTACTGTCTCGGACGGGGTGGTGACCCACATCCGTGATATAGGCCGCGCGCGACTTCTCGATCGTGATGTCGTTCAAGGGGTTAATAATGCATTAACGAGTAATTCCGGCCAGGGAGGTCCGGGTGCACCAGAGAATATCGACTTACCTCGAGATCAGACGTTAACGGCTCAGCAGCGGGCGCAGCTCAACCGTGACCACGCCCGGAACATTACGTCATCGCATTCAGTTACTAATCAGAATACCAATGCGAGATCTACCGGTGAGGCCTTCGGCCCCGACGGATCGGAAGAAGATTGTGAGGAAGATGAAGAGAATTGTTCTGAATCTAAAAACACAACGGTCAAATATAAATATTGTTGCGAAAAAGGTACTATTACGATTACGGGGTTAGAGGGCGGTGGTCCTTTATATAAGTTTTTTAAGGAAGATGGAACGTCAAGCTCGATCGTCTATCGTGATGCAAACGATGACGGTAAACTGCCGGAGATCAATGCAAGAGCATCGGATGGTGGTTTATATCTTGTTGTAGAGACCTGTGGTTGTTGTGTAATAATCAAACATCCTTGCCCTACGACGACTACATCGACGACTACATCGACTACATCAACGACGCCGGATGTCACTACATCGACGACGCCGGATGTCACTACATCGACGACGCCGGATGTCACTACATCAACCACTCCTTGTTGCCCGCCAAGTGGGCCATGGTTTTGGGGTGAAAATTCATCAGTCAGCTCCACGGGAGAGTCCGGGGGGACTGGGGAGTCCGGTTTTGTGGGTGCTGCGAGCTTTCCATCCGCAATTGTTAGTGTTACTCCCAATGAAGGAAGAGTTGAAATGGCAGCCGGTGAATTTGAAATCGATTACCTTAGCACTAATCCGGAGTCGGGCCCTTTTAGATATACTGTTAACGCTGACGGTGAATCTCAAGCTTATTACCCTGACAGTGGGATGGGTGGTGTTGTTATACAAGCTAGTAGACCATGGTCAATACAAGTTGAAAGCTTAACTGTATATAATGAGAACCCTGTTAACCCGGATGATGAGTACTCACGCGCGCGAAGAGAACAAACAGTCGCGGAACAAGCTGAAGCACAAAGACTAGCAGAGCTAGCTGAAATACAAAGACTAACGGAAGAGGGCGTGGAGACCGACGAAGTCAGGAGGGCAAGAGTGAGGGCGTCCCTATTAGCAAGAGAGGCGCAACGAACCGCCGATGAGCTAGCTCGGGTAAATCAGGAAGTCGCTGACATTGAACAAGCCAGGGCTGACCTTCCAAGCATTATTAGATCTGAAGTTCCTCTGAAAGGTAAGCCTAAGCCAACAGCTACTAACAATTTTGCAACACAGAGTACAAAGGAAATCTTAGATTTAATAGATGGCTTAGAGCCCTCTGATGATACTAAACTAATGTATACTAAAGAGTCCCTTACTTCCGAGGCTATAGGAGGATCGGGCCCTGTTCCAAGCAATGTAGAGGACATACCGCTAGAAAGAAATCCCAGCTTTTGGGGCAACAGTTTAAAGGGTATTACAGGTATAAGTCCGTTATTCGATGCAACACCTTCTAGTAGACCGACACCAAGAAGAAAAAATATATTTCATGGTACAGCTATTACTAGTAGACATATTTTAGTTAGTGAGCATGTAAGCTTTCCTAGGACAGGATCAAGGATATTTTTTGTAACTAAAGATAACCAGGTTATTGAAAGATCTATATTAGGGTCCTTAGAAATGAACTTGTCCGATTATCCACATATTGAGCACCGTGGTAACCGGTCATCGGATGTAGCTAGTACTAGAGAAGAATTTGACGCTGGAGAGGCTGAAATTGGGGCAAAGGCGGATTGGACTGTCAGCGTCCTAAATGAACCACTGCCACCTGAAATAGAGGTATTAAAGGTACTGCCTGGTGATATGCTAGCCTATGCACCTGAAGAATATATAGCACCCGGCCTGTCGATCGGCCAGGACCAAGTGCTTAACCCAAATCACACTTCCGGTGCTATAACCAGTGACCTTGAGCGCGAAGCTTCTTTTTTACGCCAACTACCCAGAACCGATGTGGCCAATATAAAATTTTATAATCAGCCTTCGGGCCCAACCCTAATGTTCGGTACCGATCAAGAAAGGAAAGGGCTTGTTTTTAATGCCATCGCTGTAAGCAGCTTACCTGTACGTCCTGGAGCTTTCACCCGGCGACCCTATCCCATGTCCGCTTCCGGCGGAGAAGCAGATGGTGCTTCCATGTATATAATGGCCGGTCTCCATCATGATTATGATCCCGGAGGCA
>Ga0080013_1001849_pt1 | contig 26709 bp, 33 predicted proteins | sample ETNvirenome_6_85_FD_69236 | JGI IMG/M metagenome (GOLD analysis project Ga0080013, IMG submission 69236) | Marine viral communities from the Pacific Ocean - ETNP_6_85 (SPADES assembly) (version 2) | ecosystem: Environmental > Aquatic > Marine > Oceanic | place: Pacific Ocean | collected 2013-06-19
AGATGCGCGAGGCTCTGCAGGATTCCCTGCACCCTCGAATCCCCGTCGATGATTATCTCAATGAAATGTTCACAGCCACGCGACCTATTGCAGACTTTGAGATCAACGGTGAACATGAGATTCCCAGCGTATATTCCGTTACGGGGCATCCTATTGTCTGTGAGATCGACCTAAATGGGTGCGAGATATGACCCAAGATATCCTACTGCTGATCGTCGCCTTCGGAATCATCGCGCTATTTGTGTGGTTCCTGAGCATGGCACTGACACCCAACGAGGATGCCGGGAATTATCCCGGATACCTTCCAACTGATGAGGATGATGAACAATGCTGAAACAGACAATACGATCCGCCTCACATATGCGGGATGAGTTCCAACAGTATGGCCGCGAGGATCAATTCTCTTATCACGCTTACGACGCGCTCTTTGAGTGGTACTGGGATCTTGGCGAAGATATGGGTACGTCGGTCGAGTTCGACGTGATCGGGATATGCTGTGACTGGGGCGAATATGATAGTGCTGCAGATCTCGCTGCCGATCACAGTATCGCCCTGGAGGATCTAGTCGACCCCGCCGATATCCCGGATATGGACGAAGACGAAATTGAGGAAGCGTACGCCGAAGAGTTGAACAATCGCGGCGTGTTGCTGCGGGTTGAAGGCGGGAGCGTACTCTTCTCCGAATGACCCCTCCCGATCTTCTCCGCTACCGTGGTGGAGATCGTTTCACGGCTCTACCTAGTTTCAAGTATGAGGATGACGAACAATGAACATTATCTTGGATACAGACCAGTCTTACGCTCCCGGATGCTACATGGTATGCCAGGTCAACGGGGAAGGTGATTGGAACCCACGCGACGAATCGACCACTATCTTAGTGCAAGGCGACACAGATCACTGCGGGATCGCCAGTACCTTCGGGTGGACGCATCCCGATATCCTCGAAGGTAGCACCGATGGTACTGTGGATGGCCCTACTGCTACTGCGGGCGAAATGCTGGAATCAGCGCAGGAATATCTTGATTCTATTGTGGGGGATATCGAGCATATCGTCGATGATCCGGGGTACTTTGGATGACCCTTCCCGATCTTCTGGCCTAGCGGTCTGGAGATCGTTTCACGGCTCTAATTAGTTCCTGACATATAGAGGATGAACAATGCCCAACAACCCAATAGAATCTGACCCTATTATGAAGTTTCACGTTTACATTGGCGGCAATGATGAAATGCACGTCACCCGCAAGGCCAGCGAGGTCAAAGATCACCTTTCCAATCTCAAGGTAGGCCAGGGCTGGCTATCCCCCGATGAAAGCGCCCATTGGATGCGCATCGAATGACCCTTCCCGATCTTCTCCGCTACCGTGGTGGAGATCGTTTCGCGGCTCTACCTTAGTTTCTAACGTATGAGGATGAACACAGAATGAATATCAACGTCACAGGAATAGATCCAGCAGTGCTATTGATGGAGTTGCACAACAACACCAGTAGCTCTGATACTCGGGCGTGTAATCTTCACGCCGTACACAGGGACATAACAGTCGATGAGGCCAGGGAGCAACTTGGTCCTGAGGAGGATGGGGTGCATCACTTCTCTGACTATGTCCTCGGTCGTCCAATCAAAGCCTTTCTTCAGAAGGATGAGGACGGTCGAGTTTACCTCTGTCGTGCTGACTTGTACGATAGGGATTCGAGTCCCGGCAATGCAGAGAGAATTGTCAACAAGGCCCACGCGGCGATCGCAAAGGCGACAGGAGAGACTCATGAGAGAACTTGAAAGAATCCACCGATGGCGTGATGCTCAGCTTGACGGCCACTTTGACCCTCGGCCAGATCCACAGGAACCTGATGAGGATGCCGCGTATGAGTGGGGACGTGACCTTGAAGTTATGGAATGTGAGGATGCGGACCAGGACGTTCCTGGTTCTTAGTTAGTTGTTAGTTGTTAGTTAGTTCTTAGTTAGTTCTTAGTTATGAGGATGCTCAAAATGAGTCACATTATTGTAGTCTTGGATGATGGTGAAACCTTCAGCGACATTCGGGGGACGAGTATCTGCGTCATCTCCGACGAGTCGATGAAACTGCTCTGTGAGGGTTATTCACTGAAGGACATAGACCCAATGTTTGAGGTTGGTTTGAAAGAATGCACATTACCGAGTCAACCCTGAGTGAACTGATCTGCTACAATGCTTTCCACATTAGTTGTCATCATCCTCGCACCCCTCCTTGATTAGTTTCTTGGGGGGGTGCTTACTTTTCTTGATCTGGGTCAATGCAATTTCTCCCAAATTAGTTCTTAGTTGAGTCCTTAGTTACGAGAGATCCATTCTCATTCGATATTGGAGGCTCACATGCTTCTCAAATTAGTCGCCGGAAATCTTTTTATTGACTTCTTTGATCCACCGGCGCATGAATTGCATAAGTTTGAAACATGGATTGAAGAGGATGAACGCCATGTCACCTGCTGTACCATTAGACTCATCTGGACCCCCCGAAAAAAGCTCAAACAACTCCGTGCTGCGCAAATTACTCAGGCAAATCGAATGTTTGAGGACGATAGAGCCGGAGATACAGGCCCAAGCCTTATCAACTTTCCTGGTGACGGCGATAAACGACCCTGAACCAGTTGCGATGGTAGATATTGCTGCTCAAGTTGGGATTGCTCAGAGTTCTTGCTCACGTAATGTTGCTCTGCTTGGTATGATTCACAGGCGGGGCCGCCCCGGTCATCAGTTAGTTGAGAGTTACGAAAACCCTCTCGATAGAAGAAATAAACTGGTGAAACTGACCCCGAAGGGTCGAAGACTTGCTCAGACATTGATAGGAGGATGAACATGAGCATCAAACAGAGACGATCTAGTTTCGAGGCTACGGTAACGCACCAAGGTGCTCGATATCGAAGATCATTCAAAGAGAAACTTGAAGCCCAGATATGGGAGGCTCAAGCGAGGGCTGACCTGATTGCTGGGAGAAGCCCGGAGGTATCACGACAAGCAGTTAGTCGTGGTCTTCCCCGAACTCTTCAGGAACTCAGTGACTACACCTACAAGACTGTGTGGGCTGGGACTCGAAGTGAGGAGACGGCCATCATCAACTCCAACGTGGTAGTTGAGACGATTGGGGCGAATACACCTGTGGGTGAGATCGACAAGGCCACCATTGATTTAGCGGTGGCTGAGTGGAAGGGTGTTGGGAACTCCAACTCTACTTGCAACAGGAAACTCAGTTCCATCGGGAAGATGTTATCGGTTGCGGTGGAACTGGGGATCATTGATCGCAAGCCACCCATCAAGAAGTTCCGTGAACCTCAAGGTCGTATCCGCTGGTACACTGATGATGAACAGAAGCGAATCACGCGGATGTTCAACCATCTTGGTGAACCTGAGCATGGTGAGATCATCCGGGTGCTTCTTGACACTGGTATGCGGTGTGGTGAACTCTTCAATCTGAAGTGGGAGGACATACAGGGGAACCTGATTGTCTTGAATGAGACCAAGAACTTCTCTCCGAGGTCTATCCCGATGACAGCCGTGACTGGTCATATCATCAGTTCCCAGCAATCTTCTGTTGGCCCCTTCAAGTGGACGCACCTTGAGCGTACCCGAAGGATCTGGAACAAGGTTCGGTATCAACTGGGTTGGTTCGATGATCCTGGTGCTACCTTGCATGCTTGTCGGCACACCTTCATCAGTAACTTAGTTCAAGAGGGTGTACCGATTGCGATGGTGCAGCGGCTTGCAGGTCACAAGACCATTCAGATGACCTTGCGGTACACGCACCTTGCTCCGAAAGATCTGGAGTCTGCTATTGAGAAGCTTGAAACTAGACGCAACAATGTTGTAAGTCTAGTTGCAGAGCGTGTGGCATAATTTGGTGGCAAATCGAGACGGGTGTGGCAGAATGAAACCACGCGACAACAGAAAAAATCCTTTATTATCAAAGGCCCGCGTGGTGGAATTGGCAGACACGCAAGACTTAAAATCCCGTCTCGATCTTCTCGCCAGTGGATTGGTGTATAATCATCAGTCCACTGGTATTCTTTATCAACTATCCACGGATGGATGAGTTCTTAAAATTATAAAACTTGTGGCACATAGTGTGGCACTGGGGATGCAAGGATGCGTCAATCAGATCTAGAAGCTGAGATGGTTGCTTTGGGGAAGGACCGCTACTGGAGCAAGGTCGCCCGAACCAGAGAGAAGGGTGTTGAGACCTATGCTCCTGCTGCGAAGAGACTTCTTGGGGAATCAATCGAATCCCTGAACAACGAGATCAAGCGGTGGAAGAAGAACTCTGAGTCTGGTCCCGGTCGCAAGCACCGTGTACTTCCGTACTTTAGTCTGATCCCCACTCCGGTGATGGCAGCGTTGACTGCTAGGACGGTCCTTGATGGGATCTCGCAGCAGCGGACATTGACATCCATCTCAATGAAGTTGGGGCAGTACCTTGAGGATGATCATCGTGCTCGCACCTTGAAGGAACAGGAACCCCACCTCTACCAAGAACTCTTTGATCGCACCAAGAAGAACACCTCGTATGATTCAAAGCGGAGACTGTGGTACAAGACGGCAAAGGTTAACGATATCTTCCTTCCAAGGTGGGGTGGGAAGGATCGGTGTGCTGTTGGGTTGGTTCTCATCGAGCTGATGCGTATTGCAACTGGTCTCATTGAGATCGAGACTATGACCAACATCTTCTCTCGGTCAGTCACCATGGTTCGTGCCACTGAGTCTTTGCTGCATTGGTTGAAGGAAGCACACGCATTCCATGAAATCCTCACCCCGGTGTATATGCCGATGGTTGTTGAACCGATGCCGTGGAAGAATATGTGGCAAGGTGGATATCTCAGTGACGAGGTTCGTCGCCGCCCCTTGGTGAAGACCTACGACAAGTCATACCTTGAGGAACTCGACAACACCCACATGCCTGAGTTCTATAATGCGATCAATTCACTGCAAAAAACTGAATGGGAAATCAACGATGATGTTCTTCAGTGCATGCTGTATGCCTATGAGAACAACACGGGGGTAGGTGGTCTCCCTGCGAACCGTGATCGTGAGATTCCCACGCGGCCCTCAGATAAAGATTGGATGGACGAGGCAATCCAAACGCAGTGGAGGAGATCTGCGAAAGAGACCCACCATTTGAATGCACAGGATCGTAGTAAGCGGTTGCATCTGACTAAAGTTTTGTTTCTCGCACAGAAGTTTTGTGGTGAAACTCTATCCTTCCCGATCCAGTGTGACTTCAGGGGCAGGTGCTATCCCATTCCTGTGTATCTCAACCCACAGGGACCAGACTGGGCAAGATCCATACTGCGTTTCGCAAAGGGTGACGAGATCACTTGTCAGAATGATGCTAACTACCTTGGGGTACACCTCGCTAATTGCTGGGGGCTTGATAAGAAGACCATCGAGGAACGTCTGAACTGGGTGTGGGGCAACGAGGATCTGTTCAAGGCTATTCACCAAGACCCGCTGGGGACCACCACTGAATGGTCAAAGGCGGAGGAGCCGTGGGGATTCCTTGCCGCTGCGATGGATATGGGTGAGTTCTTGCGGGTGGGATTCGGTCACGTATCGAAGACCCCGTGTGCGTTAGACGCAAGCAACCAGGGCCACCAGATTTATGCGATGCTGCTCCGTGATCCAGTTGGGGCCAAGTATACTAATGTTATTCCTTCTGATACTCCATACGATCTATATCAAGAGGTAGCAGATATTGTCATCAGGAAGCTCAAAGCCTCGGATGATCCCCTTGCACCTGCTTGGTTGGCGTTTGGAATTGATCGGAAGACAGTGAAACGACAAACTATGACGCTTACCTATGGGGCCACGCAACAATCCTGCAAGGAGTACACCGCCCAATGGTACTTTGATCTTACACGAAGCGGGAAGCGACCCAAGATGTTCAAGGATCACCCATTCAAGGCGTGTATCTTCCTGAGTATTCTGATCTATGATTCCATCGGGGAAGCCGTTCAGTCTGCAATCGCTGGGATGGACTGGCTCCGGGGGGTCGCTGGGATCTGCATGGAGCATAATGTTATCCCCATGTGGTCCACACCTACGGGTTATCTCGTGAAGCAACTGTATGAGAAGCAAGCCTCGATGGAGGTGAAGACCAGTATTGGTCAGAAGATCCGCCGTCATCGCTTGAGGTTCGGCAAGGGAGAACTTTCACCATTTCGCCATAAGAACGCCCTCCCCGCCAACATGGTTCATTCCATGGACGCTGCTTTGATGATGAAAACCACCAACCTAGCAGTACTTAACGATGTCTCGCAGTTCTCAATGATCCACGACAGTTACGCAACGACCGCTGCAAAATCTGGAATGCTTTCCTCATGTATCCGCCAAGCCACGGTCGATATGTTTTCTGAGGATCTTATGGAAAGTTTCGCTAAGCAGATAACACACCTGCTACCCACCGGGGTAGAGTTACCACCGATCCCCTACGTTGGGGGTTTGGAGATCGAGTCCGTCTTTGACTCCCAATACTACTTTGCTTGAACCCATCCACAGGAGAAACCCATGCGTAAACGGAAGCACATCAAACTGACCACCCCGAAGGGGACAGCGATCTATCCGTGGCTGAATGAACCCAACAGAAAGTTTGATCAGATCGGTGTCTACTCAGTGAACCTGCGGATGAATGGGGAAGACGCTGCGGAGTTCATCTCTACGATCACCAAGGTTCGTGACGAGTACCACGATGAACAGACCAAGGAAATGAAGAAGAAGTTGAAGAAGGCTGATCTGCCTGTGATGGAAGTGGTTGATGATCAGGGTGAGGAAACTGGCGAGGTCGATCTGAAGATCAAACTGAAAGCCGGTTATGAGTATGACGGGAAGACCATCACCCAACGACCCACCTTGATTGATGCGAAGCAACAGCCGATGGCGAACGACATCCTGATTGGATCTGGAACCACACTCCGGTGTGGTGTGGAGGTCGCTCCTTGGTATGTACCTACGATGGGCATCGGTGTCTCCCTGAGATTGCGTGTGGCACAGATCATCGACCTCGTTGAGTTCGGTGGTGGTGGAGCCGCTGCATACGACTTCAATAACGAAGAGGGATTTGAAACGGTTGCCGCATCACTCACGTCAGATGACGAACTGGAAGGAATGATGTGATGCACAGAATCCTCTCTCTTGGAGCCGGAGTCCAGTCCACTTGTCTCTTGCTGATGTCGTGTCGAGGAGAGCTTCCAAAACTCGATCTCGCCATCTTTTCGGATGTGGGGTGGGAACCGAAAGAGGTGTACGAACACTTTGAGTGGCTCAGAGAGGAGGCGGCAAAGTATGGGGTTCCAGTCGTTACAGTTCAAAACGGGAACCTGAGAGACGATTACTTAGAAGGGATTCAGGAGGGAGGGCCTCGGTTTGCGAGCCTTCCCGCCTTCACAATGAGTCCAGAGGGTAAAAAGGGGATGATTCGTCGTATGTGTACCTCTGAGTACAAGATCATCCCCGTCGAAAGATACATCCGCAGAGAGGTTTTAGGTCTTCGACCACGACAACACGCCCCCAAAGAAGTTGTTGTTGAGCAGTGGATGGGGATTTCCGCTGATGAGGTGACACGGATTAAGAACGCGGTAGTTAAGTGGAAGATCCATGTGTTCCCCCTCTGTAACTACCCGTCCACCCACGAATATCTTGAGCGTCCGTGGCGGAGGTTTGACTGCATTGACTGGTTAAAGGAAAACTACCCCCACCATCCTGTCCCTAGGTCCGCGTGCATCGGGTGTCCCTATCACTCAAATGAGGAGTGGAGGCGCATCCGAGAAAACGAAACACAGTGGGCGGACGCTGTGGAATTTGATTCAAAAATACGCACACAACGAAACTTAGATGGTCAAGCGTATCTCCACCGTTCATGTCTCCCTCTGGATCAGGTTGATCTACGAACAGAGGAGGAAAAGGGGCAGATGCCCTTGTGGAACGACGAGTGCGACGGCATGTGTGGAGTATGATGTGAAAACCCTGGTTCTCATCATCCCCGTGACTCCCGTCCCTGCGTCCAGACCCCGTGTAACGAGGTGGGGGACATACTACGGGAAGACTTACAGTAAGTTTCGCAAGGATGCGAAGGTCGCTTTGGATGGAGTCTATGCTGGCGAACCGCTCTCCGGGGGTCTTGAGGTTTCTCTGTGGTTCTACTGCAAGAAACCCAAGACTACCCGGCGGGTGGAACCACGGGGTGATGTTGATAATTACGTGAAAGCAATCCTTGATTCTTGTAATAAAAAAATCTGGGAAGATGATGACCAGATCTTGAGATTAACTGCACGAAAAAGATGGGCGGATGACTTTGGACCACGGATCGAACTCATCGTTTCTCCAACATGAACCATGCCCTGACTGTGGATCGAGGAACAACCTCGCTCGCTACAGTGATGGTCACGGGTTCTGCTTTGGATGTGGGCGGTGGGAACCAGGCGACAACCAACAAGTTTCTGAGTACCGAGAGGATGACACGGTGCAATCAGCATTCATACAATCAGAGGCTCGCTTCATAAAGAGCCGTGGTCTCTCCGAGGAGACCTGCAAGAAGTTCGGGTACGGCATCGGGGAGTACAACGGCACGCTCTGTCACGTTGCGAACTACCGTGGTGGTGACGGGAAGATCGTCGCTCAGAAGATACGACTACCTAACAAAGACTTCAGGATGATTGGCAAGGCCACCGCGTTGTACGGTGAGCATCTCTGGAGGGACGGAGGAAAGTTCATCACGGTATGTGAGGGGGAGATAGATTGTCTCTCTGTCTCTCAGGCGTTTGGCAACAAGTGGCCTGTCGTGAGTATCCCCAACGGTGCGAAGGGAGCTGCGAGGGCCATCACCAGAAGCATCGAGTTCCTTGAGAAGTTCGATCATGTTCACTTCTGCTTCGATCAAGACAAGCCGGGTGTGGAAGCCGCTACCGAGTGCTCCTTGTTACTGTCACCGGGGAAGGCGAAGATCGTCACGCTGCCCTGCAAGGATGCCAACGAGTGTCTGGTTGAGGGCAAGGTCAAAGAGATGATCAACGCGGTCTATGGTGCTCGCACCTACAGACCAGACGGGGTGATTGTCGGTGAGGATCTCTGGGAACGGGTGATGACGGATAAACTGGTGGACTCCGTTCCGTATCCGTGGAGTGGCCTCAACGATCTCGCTCACGGTATCCGCCAAGGTGAACTCGTCACCCTTTGCAGCGGCACGGGGGTCGGCAAGTCTTCGGTGTGCCGGGAACTGGCGTACTGGTTAATGGGTGCTGGCAAGAAGGTTGGCTACATTGCACTGGAAGAGTCTGTCGAGAAGACCGCCAGGGCGATGATGGGTATCTATCTGAACTGCCCTCAACATTACTGGGATTTTCCTGAAGAAAAATTAAAGGAAGCATTTGATGCTGCCATCGGGAATGACCGGCTGGTTCTCTACGATCACTTTGGCTCGATGGCTTGGGACAATTTGGTATCTAAGATCCGGTACATGGTTCTCCACCTTGGAGCCACCCACATCTTCCTCGATCATCTCAGTATCATTGTCTCAGGTATCGGTGATGGTGACGAAAGACGGATGATTGATCATGCCATGACCCGCCTCCGGTCGATCACAGAAGAACTGGGGATCGCTCTGATACTGGTTTCTCATCTACGTAGACCGGAAGGACGCGGCCATGAAGATGGTGCTCAAACATCACTTGCTCAACTACGCGGTTCTCATGCTATCGCTCAGCTTTCTGACATTGTTGTTGGCTTGGAGCGAGACCAGCAAGACGAAGACAACCCCAACGTCACGACCATTAGAGTTCTTAAAAATAGATTTTCAGGAGAATGCGGTGTCTGTTCAAACAAACTCAAATACGACCGAGAAACAGGAAGACTTGCAGAGTGGATTCATTCGGACTCTGTTGGAGATCTATCCGAGATCCCTTTTTAATGCGATCCGCGAAGTGGAAACGGGTGGACACCCCGACCCCAACAACGCTGAAGGTGATGGCGGCAAGTCACTTGGTTCCTACCAGATCTCAAACGACTATTGGTTTGATGCCCTAGAGAAGCACCCAGAGATCGGGGGAACCTACGAGGATGTTCGCAATCCGTACTATGCGGAGATGGTGATGCTGGCGTACTGGGATCGCTATGCACCTGATGACACCCCTGAAACACTGTGTCGAATACACAACGGCGGACCCCTTGGATACATCCGTGCTGCCACTGAGCCGTACTGGAAGAAGGTTCAGCGATGCCTCCCATGACCTACAAGAAACTTGCGGCTCATCTTGAAGCAGCAACCGGGAAAGAGATCTCTTACCAAAGAGTTCAGCAGATCGAGGCCTCTGTGCTCAGAAGACTCAGGAAGTTGTTGGAAGAGGATCCGGTGATTATTGAATATCTCAAGGAACATTGTAAATGTACCGCACCCTAGATCTATTCGCGGGTATCGGAGGGTTCAGCCTTGGTCTCGAAAGGACCGGGGGTTTCCAGACGGTTGCGTTCTGCGAGATTGATAAGAAGGCTCAGTTGGTCCTCAAGAAGCATTGGCCTGGTGTACCTATCTACGGGGACATAAAGGATCTCACAAGTGAAAGACTGCAAGCAGACGGAATTGTTCCTGATGTCATCACCGGAGGATTCCCATGCCAAGACATCAGTGGAGCCGGAAAAGGAAAAGGAATTGTTGGGGAGAGATCCGGTCTCTGGTCAGAGATGTTTCGACTCATCGGAGATGTACGGCCAACGTGGGCAATTATTGAAAATGTATCAGCCCTTCGATCTAAGGGACTTACCTTGGTCCTTCAAGATCTCTGCTCGGTCGGGTATTGCGCTGAATGGCATTGTATTCCCGCTAGTGCCGTTGGCGCGCCTCACCAGAGGGACAGGATCTGGATCGTGGCCCACCCCATGCAGCAACACCAGACCCAACGAGGGGAATGTTCGTCTACTCAGAGCCAAGGTGGAGGCGGGGGAACTGAGCAGGGAAGAAGCGAAGGCGATGCTGAACGGCAAAGATCCCTTCGAGGCACAGGGGGTGATACCGCAGAAGATGTGGCCCACCCCAACGAGCCGAGACTGGAAGGATGGCTCCGCACAGGCTTGCAAGAATGTCCCAGCAAATTGTCTGTTGGGAAGGGAAGTCCACGCGAGGAAAAACTATCAGACCAGTGGCGCATTGAACCCAACGTGGGTCGAGTGGCTGATGGGGTTCCCAAGCGGGTGGACAGACTTAAACAACTCGGCAACTCCGTAGTTCCCCAGATCCCCGAACTATTAGGACGAGCTATTCTATCCACTAACGCATTACATGAAGGATGACCATGCACTCAATCATTATTGATATCGAAACGAACGCCATCGAGGATTGGAGAGAACTCTCGGATCTTCAAGAAATCCACTGCATTGTTATCCGTAACAAGAACAAGGTGGAGACCTACAACCACCAGAAGGAAAACATCTACGAGGCGTTGCAGGAGATTTCCTTAGCTGATGAGGTGATCGGGCATAACGCAATGTCCTTTGATATCCCCGCCATTCAGAAGTTGTATCCAGACTTTCGGATGAACGGATGTCTACGGGATACCATGCTGTTGTCTCGATTGGTGTGGCCCGACATCCGCGACGAGGACTTCAAGCGGGGCGATGAGTACCCCAAGAACTTGATCGGGTCTCACTCACTGAAGGCTTGGGGCTACCGTCTCGGAGAATACAAAGGTGATTACACCGACTGGTCTGCCTGGTCTCAGGAGATGGAGGATTATTGCGTCCAAGATACTCATGTAACCCTGCGGTTGTGGCAAGCAATCCAGCGGGAAGACCCCTCGGTTCCCAGTGTGATGCTGGAGCACGCCTTCGCTGAGATCATCATCGAACAACAACGGCATGGATTCCGGTTTGATGTGGACGCGGCCAAGGAACTCCACGCAGAACTTCTAGATAAGAAGGCTGAGTTGGAGCGGAGGATGCGGGATATCTTCCCACCTGTCGAGGTTCCCATGAAGACCCCTCAATACTGGATGGCGGATTGCGAGCAGTACCCCACAAAGACGGCGGCTAAGGCTGCTGGATACAAAGATTCACAAATCTTCAAGGGGCCACTCCGCGTGAAGACTACGCCGTTCAATCCCGGCTCCCGTGATCAGATCTCCCGCTGCTTGATTGATAAGTATGGTTGGAAGCCTCGTGACTACACACCCAACGGTAAACCAAAGATTGACGAGACGATCCTCAAGGCGATGGACTTCTCTGAAGCAAAGCCCTTGGTGGATTACTTAACAATCTCCAAACGTCTTGGGCAACTGGCTGAAGGCAAAGAGGCGTGGCTCCGCTGTGTAGAGAATGGCAGGATTCATGGTCGCGTCAACACCAACGGAACTGTGTCAGGCCGCTGTTCGCATTCCCGCCCGAACGTCTCTCAGGTTCCCTCTGTCTCATCCCCCTATGGATCTGAGTGCAGAGCCTTGTTCCTTCCTGATGATGGGCATGTCCTTGTGGGGGTGGACGCAAGCGGCTTGGAACTCAGGATGCTGGCCCACTACCTCGCTTACTTCGACAACGGGAAATATGCGAAGACGGTTTGTGAAGGTGATATCCACACCATCAACCAAGAGGCAGCGGGATTGGAAAACCGTAACCAAGCGAAGCGGTTCATATATGCGTGGCTGTATGGTGGTGGTGATAATTTGATTGGAGAGATTGTTGGTGGTGGGAGCAAGGAAGGCAAGCAGATCAAGAAGCGATTCGTGGATCGCCTCCCCGCCTTCAAGAAACTGAAGAAGTACATTGAAATCCGAGTTGACAAATATGGGAAACTCACTGGTCTTGATGGGCGGTCCCTGCCGGTTCGTTCAAAGCATTCCGCACTGAACTTGTTGTTACAATCTGCTGGTGCGGTGGTGATGAAGCAGGCTACCGTTCAACTACACCTCACTCTTCATGGGGTGGTTCACCAAGTCGCCCATATCCACGACGAGATTCAACTCAGTGTTCACGAAACGATTGCGGAAGAGACAGGGAAGATTGCTGTGGAGTCCATCAGAGCGGCTGGTGAGACTCTCAATCTCAAGGTCCCTCTCACTGGAGAGTACAAAATCGGAGCGAACTGGAGTGAAACACACTGAAGAAGATCTTGCGTATGCTGCGGGGTTCCTCGATGGCGAGGGCTGTTTCAAGTTCACCAACGGCACACCAGAAGTCTGCATTGAGAATACCTATGTTTACACCTTGGTATGGTTCGCAGAGATGTTCGGCGGAACGTGCCGTGTCAAGACGAAACCAGAGAACCCTAAGTGGAGACAGGCGTATGCGTGGGCGGCCACCGGGGATAATGCGAGAAACTGTATCAATGCAGTGCTCCCATACCTTCAAGAGAAACTCCCCCAAGCCAAGATACTGCTGGAGATCTCTGCATACCCCCCACGTTCTCATCAACGTGAGCGACTCAATCAAGAACTTAGAAAGTTAAAACGGATCAACTACGAATGGAACCACTCGAATTCGTCGCAACAACCGTCCTGCTCGCTGAACTTCATCGACGCTTCGATGATTCAATTTTCGTTGCTTCCGCAAAAATGACCAAGGATGAGGAGGATATTGTTCTCTCGCTTATGGGTTCTTACCACTCGGTATTAGGATTATCTGTGATCGCCAGGATGGCGGCAGAATCAGGAGATGGACCTCACCATGACAAAGACGAAAACGACACTACTAATTGATGGCGACATTTTGCTTTATCAGGAAGCTGCTTCAGTTGAAGTGGCATTTGATTGGGGAGATGACATCTGGTCTCTGACGGCTGATGCCTCTCTTGCGAAACAAGCGGTGGATGTGTGGATCGCCCAGCACAAAGAACTGCTCAATGCTGACGATGTGATCATCACCCTGACTTCACCGAACAACTGGAGGAAGGATGTCCTCCCCACCTACAAGTACAACCGGAAGGGTAAGCGGAAACCTGTGGTGTTCCCCGCTCTGCGGGATTACTGCCGGGAGACCTACAGGGTCATCGACTACGATACACTGGAAGCTGATGATGTGATGGGTATCCTTGCCACCGGAGGGATCAAGAAAATCAAGGGGGATAAGATCATTGTTTCTGAAGATAAAGATATGAAGACTATTCCCGGTTATCTCTATAACCCCAACAGACCAGAGGAGGGCATCCAATGCCTGAGCAAGAAACAAGCGGACCTCAATCATCTGTCCCAAGCGTTGACGGGGGACAGTACAGACGGATACTCGGGGTGTCCCGGCGTAGGCCCCAAGACAGCGGAGAAGATACTGAAGCGAGGGACTTGGGAGGAAGTGCTGGGGGCGTACACGAAGGCGGGGCTGACGGAGACGGATGCTCTTGTCCAAGCGAGGGTCTCACGGATACTTCGGAAGGGGGAGTTCAGCGCAAACACGGGGAAGGTGAAGTTGTGGAACCCAGCGTGACCGTTGATGATTATCTCGATTACCACCTTGAAATCTGTGCCGATGCCCGTGTCCTCAGTTTAAGAAAGAACCGTGACTACACTGGCAGCGACGATCAACCCTTTGCGAACTTCCAGAGGTGTGAAGCAATGGGGATCACAACCACTGAGAAGGGGTTCCTGGTACGCCTCACTGACAAGTTCTCTCGCCTAAGTACCTTCTGTGAAACTGGTTCCTTTCAGGTTGAGGACGAATCCTTCAGGGATACTTTGATAGATATCATCAACTACGTGTGCCTGATGGGGGCGTATGTCCAGTCCAAGAAGGACGCAAACGATGAATAAGGGCCAAGTATACGAAAGAACTCCTCAAGTTTCTCGTGAATTAATCGAGTGGCTTGAGGAGCAATTCCCACTGAAAAGTCCTGAACTGGATACCCAAGAGCGGGTAATCTTTTACGCGGTCGGGCAAAGGTCCGTTGTGGATCATCTCGCCGCTGTTTTCAAAGAGCAGAACGAAACAATTCTGGAGTCCCCGTGATGTGTATGTCTTCACCCTCAATGCCGCCAGTGCCACCCCCACCGCCGCCAGCCCCCCCACCACCGCAACAAACGGCGGAGACTGCGGGATCGCCCGGTAGTGGTAAAGCAAGGCGTACCGGAACCGCATTGAGAAAACGACGGCAAGGTGTTTCGGGGTTGAAGATTGGGTTTGATAATGTCGGTGCTAGCTCAGGTGTTGGTGGAGCATATTGATGGATAGTGCACGGGGCCTCTATACAAAGCTGGAGACCCAACGGTTCTCCTTCTTAGAACGTGGGAGAGACTGTTCTCGGTTGACTCTTCCTACGGTGATCCCAGATGAGGGGCACAGTTCAAACAAAAAATTTGTTTGCCCTTTCCAGGGGGTGGGCGCACGCGGGGTGAATAACCTCGCCTCCAGTCTCCTCCTCAGTCTCCTCCCACCGAACGCTCCATTCTTCCGGCTGGTCCTGGACGATCAAGCTCTCCGGCAGGTCGAGGGAATCCCAGACGTAAAAACTGAAATTGAGCGGTCACTCGCTGATATCGAGAAGGCCGTGATGAAAGAGGTTGAGACGAACAATGTTCGCGTCTCCCTCTTTGAAGCCCTCAAGCATCTCATCATCTCAGGTAACTGTTTGATGCACTTCCCCTCAGATGGTGGGGTGCGGGTCTTCCCCCTTGCGAGGTACTGTGTTGAACGCGACCCGATGGGGAACCCCCTAAAGATTGTTACGAAAGAAAGTGTCTCCCCACTCGCCCTGCCTGAAGAAATCAAGGGTGCTGTTGGAGCCATCTCACCAAACACCGATGGATCGGTAGACCTGTACACTTGCATACATAAACGAAATGACTCGAAGTGGGAGGTCTACCAAGAAGTCGGTGACGCTGAAATTCCAGGTTCTCGCGGTACATACGCAGATGACAAGTTACCCTTCCTCCCGCTCAGGATGTACAAGGTCGAGGGTGAGAACTACGGAAGAGGATATGTAGAGCAATACTTGGGGGATCTCCGCTCATTAGAGGGGTTGACCCAAGCGATTGTGGAAGGTGCTGCGGCTGCTTCCAAGATCCTGTTCATGGTCTCACCGAACGGGACCACGCGTGCGAGAACACTTGCGAAGAGTCCCAACGGGGCCATCGTTGAAGGGAGTGCTCAGGATGTCACAGTGCTACAGAGTCAGAAGAGTGCTGACCTCTCGATTGCTGCGAGTACGGCTCAGACCATTACGGATCGCCTTGCTTATGCGTTTCTCCTCACTGAAGGGACCATCCGGCAAGCCGAACGAGTAACCGCCGAAGAAGTCCGCCTCGTTACCCAGTCGATTGAGCGTCAACTCGGTGGTGCTTTCTCCCTGCTCTCACAGGAATTACAACTTCCGCTGGTCAACCGGATGATGGCGAACCTTCAGAAGAAGAAGAAACTTCCAAAACTCCCGAAGAAATACATCTCACCTGCTATCATTACAGGTATCGAGGCGTTGGCTCGGGGTAGTGACCTCAACCGTCTCGACTTCTTCCTACAAGGGATGGCCCAAACCGTGGGTCCAGAAGCGATTGCTCAGTATGTTCATCTCGGGGAATACATCAAACGACGCGCAACTGCTCTTGGTATCGACACACAGGGTCTCATCAAGACTGAAGAAGAACTAATGATGGAAATGCAACAAGCCCAGCAGGATGCTGTGGTTCAACAATACGGCGGACAGGTGATGGGCATAGCGGATCAACAGTTCCGTGATTCTCAGAAGGCTGAAACCGACGTAGCCAAGGAGATGGTAAAGAATGGCTGAGCGAGTACAAATGGAGATGGGGGTCACAGGCCCAGAAGCACCAACCGAGGAGGTGAGTGATTCACAAGAGCAGGTATCGGAACGACCAGAGTGGTTGCCGGAGAAGTTTGAATCTCCAGAAGCACTTGCCAACGCCTATGGCGAATTGGAATCCAAACTGGGAACCTCGCCCTCCGATGAATCTGTTACCGAGTCCACTGAATCTCTCTCCGGGTCTACGGGCATGTCCGTTGAAAGTATTTCGGAATACACTCAAGAGTTCGCTGAGACTGGTGAGTTGTCTGGTGAGTCTTATGAGGAGATCCAGAACGAGTACGGTATCCCCGAAGATATTGCCCGCGCTTATGTGGAGGGCCAACGTGCTTTGATCACTCAGGCTCAAGGAGCCATCTTCAATGAAGTTGGTGGACAAGAGCAATATGGTGAGATGATCGAGTGGGCCAGAGAGAACCTCTCAGAAGAAGAGGTGGGTTCCTACGATCAGGTTATGGACTCCGGGGATATGAATGCTGCAACGATGGCTGCTCGTGGTCTGGCTGCACGTTACGCTCAAGCCACTGGAAGCAACCCCAGTCTTCTTAAAGGTACTGCTCCATCCACTAAGGGTGGCAATCCGTTTCGTTCGTGGAATCAAGTATCTGAAGCGATGCGTGACCCACGTTACTCTAAGGATCCTGCGTTTCGTCAAGAGATTCAGGATCGTCTCGCAATATCTCAACTTTGAGGTGATCAATGAAACCCGGAATTAAAACTACTGAGTTCTGGCTTGCTGCTGCTGCCACCGTTATTGGTGGTCTCATGGCATCTGGAGTTATCGCAGAAGATAGCAGTCTTGCTAAGGTTATTGGCATTGCTGCATCCGCTCTGGTGGCTCTTGGATACACAGGTGCACGGCTTGCACTGAAGAAGAAGGTAAGCTGAGAATGTGGGCTGCCATCATGGCTGCATTCTCTTCAATCTTTAAAGTATTTCTAGAACTCATCATGGAGAAGGCGAATGAACCGACTCTCGCAAATGATGCCCCTGAAGTGCCTAAGCGTTATCGTGATGCTTGGGCTGAGCGGGTGCGAAAGTTCAAGAGTCGTATTCGTCCCTGAAAGTGATGGACTGGTAAGGCTTGGCCCTGGAATACGGGGTCATGTCTATTTCTGGAATGGTTCCTCATGGGAACTTTCCGGTAACGAGGTAGACCTCCCTGAAGGGTGGTTTGCTGGTGACGTTCAAATGGATATTCAACCAACTGACTGACGCGGCCCTCTGCGGGGGACAACCGGACTGATCGGGTTAGGAACTGAAGCCATCGAATAACGTCGATGTTTTCAACGTATCTTTAACTCTTTTAGAAAGGAAAGCCTCAAATGGCAGATACATATACTGCTTCACGGCTGGGTCTTGCTCAGGGAGGTTCGGACAATTTCGAGCTGTTCCTCAAGACCTTCAGTGGTGAAGTTCTTTCCGCGTTTGAAGAGCGCAATCTTATGATGCCTCTTCACACCGTTCGTACAATTACGAGCGGTAAAAGCGCACAGTTCCCCCTGACGGGTGTTGCGGCTGCTGCATATCACCTGCCGGGTGAGGAACTTACTGGTGCTTCGATTGACCACGCAGAGCGTGTGATCAATATCGACAACCTGTTGGTGGCACACACCTTCATTGGTAATATCGACGAAGCAATGAACCACTATGATGTTCGTTCGATTTATTCCCGTGAACTCGGGTTTGCTCTTGCTAACCACGCAGATAAAGCGATCATTCGCTCGATCCTCGCCGGTTCGCTCGATCAGGCTGATGTTCTTGGGAATGCCTACACTGGTGGCACGATCACTGGTGGAACGACTGGTGACAACATCGTTGATTCGATCATTGATGCCGCGAAATACCTGGACGATAACGATGTCCCGGCTACTGATCGCTGGTGTGTTTTGACTCCAACGGCGTTCTACACAGTCCTCAAGTCTGCTGGTGGTACTGACACGGCTGCTGCTCTGCTCAACAAGGATTACGGCCAAGGTGCTTCGATCCTTCAGGGTGGTCAACAGGCCATGCAGGTCGCGGGTGTTACTTGCTTTATGAGCACGCATATCCCGACTGCTGACGAAACCACTGCGACAGGTGCTCTCGGTGACGATGACACCCGCAACGATCCGTTCGTTGATGCTGGTGTTTCTGGTGCCATCGCTGATGAAGGTTACTCGGGCGTTGACTTCCAAAACTATCAGGGTGTGGTCTTCCACCGCTCTGGTGTTGGTACAGTCAAGCTCATGGACCTCGCAGTTGAGAGTGACTACATGGTGAACCGACAGGGTACGCTCATGGTTGCTCGTTATGCAATGGGACACAACTACCTCCGCTGCCAAGCATGCGTGGGTATCAAGTCCGCCTGATTGACTTAATGGTCAACAAAAACTAAACGGGTTGGTCTCCGAAAGGAGGCCAGCCCTATTTCTCTTTCATAGGAGCCTATAGATGGCCCTCGCACTCACCACAAAGTTGGAAGCTATCAACACGATGCTGAGTAACGTGGGAGAAGCTCCCGTGAACTCTTTATCTGGCTCCCTTACCGCAGATGTACGGCTCGCCCAGAACATCCTCGATGAAGTCTCCCGTGATGTACAGAGTGCTGGCTGGCACTTCAACACTGAGAAGGATGTCCCTTTGGCTCCCAACTCAGAGAACCAAGTTGAACTGAGTGACGGGGTTGCTCGTGTGGATCTTGAGGGTGATAACATTGACTCAAACTACGATGTCGTGGTCCGGGGTTCCCAACTCTACAACCGCAAGGATCGTACCTACACCTTCACGGCCACCAAGAAGTACACCGTCACCTACATGCTGGACTGGGGACAACTCCCCGAGAGTGCTCGCAGGTACATTATGATCAGAGCCGCCAGGATCTACCAAGATCGTCTGGTGGGATCTGAGACGCTCTCCGCATTCTCTCGCTCTGATGAGCAGGGTGCTCTGTTCTCTCTACGGGATTACGAGATGGAGACCGCAGACTACAGTGTGTTTGATAACTGGGATGTTGCCCGGATCATCGACCGCAGTAGTGTGATTGACAAGTTGGGAAGCGGCTGATGCTTGTTTCCAAGACCATCCCGAACCTCATCAATGGGGTTTCACAGCAACCCGACTCTCTGAGATTCCCCACTCAATGTGAGGCTCAGGAGAATGCTTACCCGTCAATAGTTGAGGGGTTGACCAAGAGGTTGCCAACAGAGCACCTGATGAACACTGGGATTACCACGAGTGGTGACACGTTCGTTCACACGATCAACCGTGATGAGACTGAGCGGTACTCTGTCATTCTTCGGGATGGGTACATCAAGGTCTTTGACCTGATCAACCTGAACGAAGAGACCGTGGATGTACCTGATGGTGTCACCTATCTGGACACCGATAATGCACCCACCGCCTTTCGTGTTGTAACCATCGCTGATGTGACGTTCATCGTGAACACTGAAACGACCATTCTGATGGACACTGAGGCTGATACCCCAAGTTCTGTGAATACCAACGAGGCGTTGATCTTCATCCAACAAGGGACCAACGAGGACACAGAGGATTCTTATGAGATTACTGTTGATGATGGGACTACCGAAACAACCGTTGGAACTGGTGAGGTTGAAGAGGAAGGAGACCTCGCAGATACATCCGAAGTGGCTTCATTATTGGCAACTGCTCTTGGTGACATAAGTGGTGATTGGACTGCGACTGCTGATGGACACATCATTTATCTCACAAACAGTGCGAATGATTTCACAATCACCTCCAAGTTCAAGCACGGTGAGAACTACATCTCCAGTTTCAAAGACTCTGCTCAGCGGTTCACGGATCTCCCAGCAACCGCGAAAGATGGGTTGATTCTGAAGGTTGAAAGTGACCCCACAGAAACCATTGATGATTACTATGTGAAGTTCACCACCAAGGGTGAAATTGGGGGGATTGGTGAGGGGACTTGGGAAGAGTGTGCTGCGCCTGCTCTTGAAGATGGGCTTCAATTTGATGCCTCCACCATGCCACACATCCTGATTCGTCAGGCTGATGGTACGTTTGTGTTTAAGATGGCTGATGGAGATACCCACACCAGTGAGACTGCCCCAAACCCAGAATATGATTACTCCACGTTTGGGTGGGGAAACCGTCTGGTTGGTGACACAGAAACCAACCCAGATCCTTCTTTCGTGGGCCAGACGATCAACGATATGTTCTTGTTCAAGAACCGTCTTGGGTTCCTCGCGTCAGAGAACATCATCCTCAGTGAGTCCGGGGAGTTCTTCAACTTCTTCAGAACCACCATTGTAGACCTTCTAGACACCGCACCGATTGATGTAGCTTCTGCCCACAATCGAGTTGCCATGCTTCGTCATGCTGTCCCAATGGCTCAGAAGTTGGTGCTCTTTTCTGATACCAATCAGTTCATCCTCCAGGGTGGGAATACACTCACACCGAAGACGGTCTCAATCGCTCACGCAACCAGTTATGATTGCTTGTTGAACTGTGAGCCGGTCTCGATTGGTGCTTCCATCATGTTCCCGTTCAACCGTGGATCCTACTCAGGGGTTCGGGAGTATCTCCCCAAGGATGCTGTAGAAGATATCTTTGAGGGGTTTGATGTCTCTGCACACATCCCCAAATACATCCCCGGAAAGATCACGAAGATTGCTGCTGCATCCCACGAGAATGTTCTGGTGTGCATGACGGATGGGGATGCGGATGCTTTGTATGTCTACAACTTCCACAACTCGGGTACTGAAAGACTACAAAGTGCGTGGCACAGGTTTGAGTTTGGGACTGGATCTACGATCTTGGGAGCAGACTTCATAGATACCGATCTCTACTTGGTGGTTTACCGCAGTCAGGGTGTCTTCATTGAGAAGATGGCCTTTGAGGTGGGGAAGACGGATCCCGCTTCGACCTATGTGGCACGCTTGGATCGCCGGGATGGCTCGGCAACCATAGACACCACAGGTAAGATCATCACACTTTCGTATGAGATTACCGCAGGTAGAACTGATATTCAGGTTATCACCGCTTTGGGCGCAAGGATTCCTGTCATGGGTGCGCCAGAAGCTGGGGACACCACGGTTACTCTGAGAGATTCTGTTAGAGATGATGTGGACTATGGGGATATTTCTGAGACACCCTCCACCACAGAAGATGAGGGCGATCTGAGTTCGGCCACTGAAACTGCGGATTATGGTTCAGTTTCTTCCGTGATCGGTGCTCTCGGGTTCTATGTTGGTGAGGCATACGAGATGACCTACCAAATGTCAGATGTCACCCTGAAGGAACAATCTCCCGGTGGTGGCCGTGCAGTTATCACAGACGGTCGAGCGCAACTCAGATACGGAACATTGGTATATGCTGACTCTTCCTATTTCTCTGTGGAAGTTACCCCAGATTATCGAGACACCAACACGCATGTCTTTGCTGGTCGGGTGTTGGGGTCTGCTTTGACCATCGGAGAAGTTCCATTGGAAAGTGGAGAATTCAGATTTCCCGTATTCTCTAAAGCAAACCAAGTTACAATAACGATCAAGAACGATAGCCCCCTCCCCAGTAATCTCATGTCAGCGGAGTTTGAACTGAATTGGTCTCCAAGAGCGAAACGAGTCGGCGTATAGATCTATACGTCCGAATGTCGGTTCTTGAAGATTGTTATTGGATTGCTGAGAACATCCGTGATGCAGACCGGGATGAGATTGTAGCTAACAGTGGTCAAACACCTTTGGAGGCGTTGATAACTGGGTTCAGTACATCGGATGTTCCGTTCACCATTGTTGGTGATGGGGTTCCCGCTGGGATATTCGGGGCTGGTCCCGTGATGCCTGGTGTTGGAATGATTTGGTTGTTGGGTACAGACCTGCTTCTGAAGAACACCACTCGGTTCCTGCGAGAGAGCCGATTCTGGTTAGATCAATGTGCTCGCCCCTATGACATGATGTTCAACTTTGTTGATGCCCGTAACACGGTCCACATAAGGTGGATCAAATGGCTTGGGTTCACTTTGATAAATCTCCACCAGGAGTACGGGGTTGAGAAAAGACCCTTTTATGAATTCGTAAGGATTTTCTGATGTGCGATCCGATGTCCATTGCAATCGCTAGTGTTGCAATATCTACTGCTTCAACTGGCGTTGCGTTCGTCGGTCAACAACAACAGGCCAAGGCTCAGAATGCGATGGCAGCCCGAAGGCAGGAGTTGGGTACTGCAAGAGCACTTGAGAACTATGCCAACCAGACCAGACAAGCTCGTGATCGTCAACTCCAAGAGCGTGAGGCGGCTGCCCATGAGATCAACACAGTCCACCGGGAAGCTCGTAGACGGATTGCGACGGCTCAGGTTGCCGCTGGTGAGGGTGGCGTTGCTGGAGCCTCGTTGGCACATCTTATGAACGACTTTCACCGTAAAGACCTTGAGTTCGCGACGAACGTGAATAGAAACCTCCAATTCAAGGAGGCGAACATTGAGGACCAACTGGAGTCAATCCGGTCTGGTACTCAAGGACAAATCGAGAACCTCATGTATATGCCCACACCCGGACCATCGTTCCTTGGGGCTGCCCTGCGGATTGGTTCTTCTGCCCTTGGTGCTTATGGACAGTACAAGTCAATAACTGGGTGGGGTGGTGGAACAGGAGGAAGCACACTGCATTCCAGTAATTATGACCTCGCCATGTCCGGTATCAATAAATATGGCCCCAATGCTCAATCATATTATTGGAGTCCTTGACCCATGGCTAATAGACACCAAGTAGAAGATTTCAATCCCCAACAAGCAATCCAACCAGTCCAACAAGCCACCAATTCTTACATCTCCCCCGGTTACTTCCAAGAGCCGCAGAACGAGATGATTGATATTGCCCGTTCGCTTGCAGAGTTCTCACCAGAGTTGAAGCGAATCACGGGTGATCTGTGGAAGGACATGGTTGAGCGTGAGACTGAGGAGGGGCTTGCTCAGGTCAACACGATGACTGAGGAGGAGTTGGATTCCTTCCTTGCTGGTGGTTATCAAAAGGCTGGCGTTCCTGTGGGGGCTACCCCAAACGCGATGAAGAGTATTCTTCAACACGCGGGTGCAACCCAAATGCGATTTCAGTTGGAAAACTGGGGTTATGAGAATTTCCTGCGTTACACGGATCCAGAGAATAGAGATGATCCCAGACAAGGTATTGAGGAGTTTTACAACCAAAAAGTGTCTGGTATTGAAAGTTTTTATGCTAAATCTGCGGCATCAGGTGTCTTGGCGGAATTCACAAATAACTATGTTGCCAAAATTCACCAATCAAGAATTGTCTCCACAGAGAAACGCCTTAAAGAAGATCACCACGACAGGGCTTACACCCTTGTAGATCGACACTCTTCAGCACTCCCACCTGACAAACTCAATGTTCTGGTTGGAGAGTTGATCGCAAATGATGATGCGCTTTACTATCAAAACCGTATACAAGCGAGAGATGAGGTTGCGACGGCCCTTTTAACAAAAGCAACAGATCTCGCTAAAAATGGTGAAGTCGAGGCTGCCGAACAACTTCTCTCAATACTTGAGGAGAAACTGCCGGGATACAACTATGACTCTGAGGTTGATGAGGTCCGGGGTAATCTCGCAAGTTGGGCGAACCAGTTTGGGGAGATAAAAAGGAAAAGAGACAACAAGGCGGTGGGGGATTTCGTTTCAGTGTGGTTCAGTGAACGGGATCGCACTGAGTTGATGGATGACCCAACAAAAACCGCTGACGAGTTTGATGCTGCTATCCACGAACAATTTGGGGAAGACCCCCGGTTGGTTGCACTGGCAATGGGATCGTTCAAACAACAACTAGGGACTTTCTCTCTTACTGAAGTGTCAAACCAAGAGGATCTGAACACTGTGTGGGGGATGCTGAACCGACCCGAACCACCAACCGCAGAGGAATTTTATGCTGTCCTTAATCAGGCTGAGTTGACCGAGGTGGATAAAGCATCGCTGATTGATCGGCATAACGCGGTAAGGAATGTGAGCCGAGAGGAAGCCCAAGTTAGAATAACTGCTACAGATAAAGCACTCGAAGCATCAAAAAATGCGGAAATGATTGAGTTAACGGATCTACTGGCTGATAAGGGGTTATCGTACACAGACCCAGATGTTCGGCTTTGGGTTGACGCGCATCTCGCCAATAGGGCTGCTGATCGCCGGGCATTAATTGAAAAGGCAATCGGGGATCTTTCTGGTACTGGTGTGGATTGGGTTGAAGCCGCTGGACAGGTGGGACAAAAACCTCCCACACTTCCTCTAGACCTTGGATCCATCGGTGGAGAAATGGAGGGGGCCATCAACGGGGTTAAGGAACTTGAGAGGATGGCTACACAGGGATATGGATCCGAAGATGAGTTTAAGAAACGCCTTGAAGAATTCGGTCGATATTCCAGTGAGGGGCCAGAAAAACTTCGGGAAGATTGGCGGACTTCTGGTGCGACCCGAATGGCGGCTTTCAGAAGTACACAAGGTAATGCCGCTGGACTCGTTTCACTTCGGCGTGGTGCAATTAAAACAATACACCCCGACGCTGAGTTTGATCCCAACGGGGAACCAACAGAACCCGCTCAAGCAGACACCGCTCTCGACTTTGAGTTGGGCTTCAATGTGGAGTTAGATAGGTCACTCAAAGAACACACTCAACCGGGAGTCTCTCCAAGTGTTGTTGACAGATTGGTGTGGGATGATCTGAAGGCTTGGCGGGATAGGTGGTTGGATGAGCGAGACCCAACAAAAACTACTTTGGTGGGTCCACCTGCGACGAAACAAGAAGTGGGGTTGGTCTCCCCGATGATCAGTGAAGTCACAGAACCCACGATGTGGCGGGCGGACAGTTATTTTCAACACTATCTCTATCAAGTCAGAACCGCGACTCGGCCTGATGTGTCTGCCAATCTGGAGAAAGACGCGAAGAATCAGGCAGATAAACGAATCCAAGAACTCCACGGTGTTACATCATCATCAGATAAATGGGCCACACAAGATTTGGTTAGAGACCCAAGACCAACAATCTTCAGCGGGCGAGTAGCTGAGTGGAAAGGTTCCCCCCAATTCTTGCAGTTATTGAAAGACATTGGCGGCGGAGCGGGGACTTATGAAACTGGTGCGAGGTTCTTAAGAGCACACTTCCGGGGGGAGTGGAATCCAGAAACCGGGTTCGGTGCGAACGCCTCAAGTGATTTGGATATTCGCACCACCGAGTATCTGTATGCACGTTCCTTAAGCAGCACCCCACTTTCTGTTGATGAGTTGGAAGCTGGATATGCCCAAGTCAACGGTGTGAATATCATCGAACTCCCTGATAAGATATATAACCCAGCTTACGTTCGTTTCTATTCAAGCCCAGATGAAGCCAAAAAGGCTTATGAAGAGTGGGATAAAGCACCCGAGAAGGATCGGGACGAAACAGAATTTGGTCGGCGGGTACTCCTGTCAAGAAATCGCGGGCAAAGATGGCCTGGTAAGAAACTTGACGACGGTGAAGAACTCGCTGCTGGATCACCAGAGGCTTTCCTTATCCATCAACTCGACCTGCTCGCAGGTAAGCGAAGGAAGAAATAATGCCACTAGATTACGAGAGGTGGAGCAACGCTCAGACTTTGGGAATACCCCAAGCCAACCTTAAATCACCCCAACCAGAGGAAGAAGACGAACCGGGATTCTGGGGTTATCTTGGAGACATCGCTGCCGCTCCATTCCGGGGTATCGAGGGAGCCTTCCAGGGTGTCTACAACCTTGCGGACTACATGACCTTTGATGCTTTGCCTGACTATGACAACAGGTTGCTAGGGAAGTCCTCCACAATGGTTGGTGGTCTGGTTGAGGGTATCTCTCAGTTCGCCATCCCGTTTGTTGGTATGGGTCTCGGAGCTGCTTCTAAGATTGGTGCACTCACCAAAGTCTCAGGGGTACTCACGAAGGCTGAGAAGGCTGCTGGGACTGGCAGGAAGGCTGCTGCGATTGCTAAGGGGAGGGAGCTTG
>Ga0080013_1001850_pt1 | contig 26691 bp, 46 predicted proteins | sample ETNvirenome_6_85_FD_69236 | JGI IMG/M metagenome (GOLD analysis project Ga0080013, IMG submission 69236) | Marine viral communities from the Pacific Ocean - ETNP_6_85 (SPADES assembly) (version 2) | ecosystem: Environmental > Aquatic > Marine > Oceanic | place: Pacific Ocean | collected 2013-06-19
TACAGGGATACTGTCTACATTGATACAAGGGGTTTTCAAACCATTGGCATTGGTCATCTTGTCAAGCCAAGTGATAATTTTGTTCAAGGCAAAAGATATAAAAGGAAAGTAATAGAAAAAATATTCGATTATGATGTAAAGATATGTGTTCAAGATGCTTACAATTTGTGTAAGGATTTGGACATAAACGAGGAAGCTATATTGATTGTGGCGCATATGTGCTTTCAATTGGGCAGAACAAAGACAGCCAAATTCGTTAAAATGTTTGAGGCATTGGCAAAAAAAGATTATGTTACTGCTGGATTTGAGATGGAAGATTCGTTATGGAGAAAAAAACACACACCAGCGAGGGCAATGAGGTTGAGCGAAAAGATGAAAAAATTGACTTGAGGAAACACAGGAAAAGAATAACGACACCAGAGGAGATACAGGAAATACATCAAAACAGGAAAAAATATCAAGAGGGAGACTTGAAACAAAAAATGGCTAGAATATCCAAACAACAAAAAGAAGAAGGCAGAATAATAGGAGAAGATTAAATGGGATTAATGGACATATTCACAGGTGGAACAGTTAAAGCTGTTGGGAAAATAATTGATGAAGTTTATACTTCGGAAGAAGAAAAAGAAAACATTAAATTAGAATTTGCAAAGATTGAAGCAAAACTAAAAGAAAAACAATTAGATATTAATTTATCAGATTCCAGATCAAAAGCTGTTGGTTTAAGTGGCTTTATGCAAAGAGCTTGGCGACCATTGATAGGAATGAGTTGCGCATTGGCGATATTTTGGGAATTTGTTTTATCAAAATTTATTCTTTTTTTTCTTGGTGTTTTTCATTATGAAGTGATAAACTTACCACAGCTTGATCTCGGAACTTTAATGCCACTTGTATTGGCTTTATTGGGAATGTCTGGAATCAGGAGTTTTGAACTTGTAAAAGGAGTCAGAAAATGAGTAAATTTTTAGATTGGATTAAGTACAATGAACTCAACCCCTTTGTAAAATGGGCGATAGTTTTTGTCATAATCTGGGCGGCACACCAATACATCTTACATTAGAAGTATGCCGAAAATTAAAGTAGGTGGTAAAACGATTCACGCAAAATATCCGAAGAAATCTGGAAAAGGGAAATCTTACACCTATGGCAAAAAGAAAATCGGCAAAGCTAACAATCGTAATAGATAACAAACCTTACGAACTTCAAGAAATACATTGGCTTGACATTGTGGGCGATTCCACGATTGCGAGTGCGGATGAATTTGACAAGATGAAATGTGCGGAGATGGTCAGCGAGGCCTACATCTACAGAAAAGATAAAAATTTTTTATATATTTTTTCATCTTATCAGAAAAATGATGTGGGTTTCGGTGATAGAAACATCATTCCTCTAGGTTGCGTTCAAAAGATAGAAAAAAAGACTTTATCATAAAATGGCTTAAATCTGGGAAATAAAAACCCTCATATCTCAACGAGGTTAAGGTTTAAGGGGAGTAGCTGTATGATTGCACCCCCCTAATTTTTACATCTAACTTTTATAAACCAAACTTTTTTAAAACATCAGATAATTTTTCTTCTGATTCTGAACCCATCAAATGCTTTCTTGTTTCTTTTATTATCTGTTTTTTTTGTAAATCTGTTAAATTATTATTTATGGTTTTTGTTTTAATTTTTTGAACAGATTCATTATTATGATTTAAAATCTTACCAGAACCATTGCATATAAAGCAATCCACTTGATCAAGATTACTATGTTTTTTATATTCAGCTTCTATTTTTTTATTGATTTTTTTCCAAAACTTAAACCGCCAATCAATAGTCGCATTATCACTTAATAAAGACATCTATATACCCCAAATTTCACTTCTTGCTTTCAGCTTGTCATCACTGGCATACTTCCAGCGCCAATCGTTTAAATCTGGAATTAAGATTGTACTCACATCATCTGCTGATCTGCATTTATTCAAAACATCAGCGCAGTTTTTAAGATTCAATTCTATCGTTTGCAAGTGAACGGGATCGTCAACATCAAATTCAGCAAAGTCACATCTTTTGGGAGTGCAGTACAACAGCTTGACATCAACCTTCTTGTCAAACTTTTCCTGCAACGCTTTTTTATAAATGGCCTGTTGCTTGATGTGACCATCCCTTAGTTGAAACTTGGTCGTTGTCTTGACATCTATCACAGTCATTTCCTCGTCATTCTCAAAAGTGAAATCAGTATAACCAGAAAAGGGAATGTCCGATATTTCTGTTTGAACATTCATTTGATAGGAAAGGTAAGCGGAATTTGTTTTGTTAATTTTATCAAACAACAGTTCAATGATTGGCTGAATCAAATCCCTCTGCTTTTTCTTATCCTCATCATTTTCCAAAGAGAAATAAACATTGTCATCATAGTATTGATATGCTTTTTTTAAAACAGTATCGAACCTTTTGGATTTTCTTTTCAAGTTCAAGCTGATTCCGTATTCAATGGCGTTGCCCCTTATCATAGCGCAACTGGGCGCAAAGTCATATTTGTATATGTAATGCAGAACGAAATTACTTTTATCCTCAATCCAACTGTTAATTCTGCTCGGACTAAAGGGAAGCAAGTTAAACTTCTGAAATATTTTTTTATTAATTGATGGCATTTTTTTTCTCCTCTGATTCCAGATAGTCTCCTATTGTATTATCATCAACCAGCACCTTGAAGTAATGGGATATTGCGGCAAATGCAATCGCCCTGTCTTTTTTCTTTAGGTATTCAAGTTCATTATCAACTTCCACCTCAACATCATCTTTGGTTTCTGGATTGAAAACCAATTCAATAATTATTTTATGTTTCATTTTAACTCCATTTTTGTTTGCCTTGCATCACAAGGATTCCATTCATAGTCAATTAAGCCGTAGCTTCTTGAATTAGGAAACTTGCTTTTCAAATCCCTCGTCAATTTTCTGCCACGATTTAATGCGTCAACAGACAGCGCCATAGTTTCGCCATTATGCGATACCTCTATGCCACCATCCCTGATGCCTTGTTCAACGACATAATCCCTTATTGAAATTAAATGCCCTTGCCAAAGTTTCTTAATGAGGACTTTTTTCATAAATCCCCCTTGTAAGTTCTTCGCTTTTTCTTCCTTACTTTTTTAATCCTGTATTTTTTAAAATTACTTCCAATGGGTATTTTTTTTGTCTTGCCCTTGTATTTAATAAAATCCTCATCATAAGGTATGTTGTAAAAATCCTTAAAATTTCGCAACTCCTCTTGTGTTCTTCTTATGGTTTTTTGTTTTGATGAAATTTTTTCCTTTAGCTTGTTCAGTTCATCATTTAATTCATCATAATTCTTCTTGGATATGATTTTAAATTTTAGTATGTCCATTTGTTTTCTCCATTTTTTCATCTATATTATACATTTTTTTTAATAATTTTTCATTGATCTTTTCTTCCAGAATGATCTTTAATTCCTCATTGAACACCTTGTCTATCTCGGTTCTCGTATGACAACTTCTGCAAAGGGGAATGAGATTTGAAATCCTGTTTTTTTTATTCTTGGGATCACCGCCCATTCCACGACCTGTCAGGTGATGAATCTCATCAGCTTTTTTATTATGACATCCCCAGCAGTCAGGGGTATGCTGATCCGCATACCCCCAAAAGTTGGAAAAAAGTTTCCTGTAATCTTTCATTAAATGTCAGGCGATTGGCTGAACGATTCTTCTTTTTCTTCAAACTTGATGTTTAAAGTTCCGTCATCATTTTTCCAAATGGCCATAGAGTAGGTCTTCTCTGGATCAAAAACGACTTTTTCCTTCAGCTTGACATTGCTGTTTGAATAGATGGGTCTTGTATCGCCCTCTTTTTTTTCATCATTCTTAAACGCCTTGAAGTAAGTTTTCATTTTTTTAACACCTCGACTTTCGGTTTGTTATTGACGATTTTATCTGGTACTGATTCATCTTGCGCACCTCTTATTTCTTCAACAGAAGCAATATTGTGATCGCCAATGATTCCCAAACCAGCACAGGCACGACCAATCGCAGTTGTCTGACAAAATTCCAAACAAGCTGTTCTGGTAATGAGGTTCAATGACCTTTTCTTTTCAGCAAAGCCATTGGATAGTAAAACTCTACCATTTTCCGTTAATAAGAATATTTGAGATTCAACACAAACTTTTTCATTTGTGTTTTCAATTATTTTATTAATGATAGAAATTGAAACTCCAAAATGTTCTCGGAGTTTGTTTAATCTCAATCCAACAGTGGAATAATCCTTGCCCTTAATATTGACAATTCCTTTTTCCGCTTTTGTGATTGATTCCCTGACCTGACCTAAAAGATAATTAAAGTCAGATTGGTCTTTATAGTTTAAGTTGGTCATAGTATGTAACCTCCATTTTTTGGTTATTATATAGTATTTATTCAGTATTTAAAATAGAATAACCCCTATTTTCCATACATTTTGATATAACTTTCTTTTCGTTATATCCATAGCTAAAGCCACCCATTTGACTTTGCGCTACAAATCGACATTCTGCCAAATCATCATAAAATTCCTTGTTTGTACTCCCAGAGGGGTCATAAACAGGCATATAAGATGAACAAGCTGATAATGTTAAGGCAATAAATAAAATAATTTTCTTATCCATTCTGCTCTCCATTTTTTAAATTTAGAATCGTAAATCTTTAGATTGATGGCATCTAGGTAATGGTCATAGCCACTTGCACCATAAAGATTCGCCCATAATCCATACAACCATTGTCTGGGCATTGGGGTTACGATCATTCCTTTTTCATTTACTTCCATCTTAACTTCAATCTTGTATCTGTTGGACTTGTTAATTAACTCTTTATCCAATTCCTTTGTGATCTTGAAAGTCCTGTCGCCCACTATGGAAAATACATATTCAGCATCGTCTGGAAGTATCGTTAATCTGGGTTGGTTCATTTCACACCTATCCTGTCCAAGAATTTCTTCTTGTCAAACACGGGGTTGGATTCAGCGAATTTATCAGCAAATATTTTAATTAACAAAGAATTGGCTTCTTCCAATACATCAGTTTCGTTATCTTCTGATTTTTTATAATCAATTGTATATAATTTATGCTCATTAATTTCCTTTAAAATATCAGCGATAAATTCATAGTGTCGTTTCTGTAATATTGGGTTTTTAAATGTCTGCATTTAATCTCTCCTCCTGTAATTGTTCTTCAAGCCATTCTTCAGCCGATTGCTTTGCTTGTTCCGCTGTCTTGCAAGTATAATCTGTAAAGACATTCACTTCCTCGCCATCATTAAAAACATTAAAAGTCGCTGATCCATTCCAGACAATCTTAATGTTCTGTTCAAATTCAAAAGCTGTTGTGCTGGTTATCATTTTATACTCCTTAAAATATGATTATCAGCTAATTTAATAGCTAAAATGAAATTTCCAATACAGTTAGATATTTCATAACCATAAAATTCTGTATCTATATAAGCCATAAAATAATCCCTAGAATCAAAAACAAAATGTGCGTTTTCAATTCCAAGAGTATTATCTCGCCCATAATCTAACTGCTTTGGTTCAGTTTGATTTGCTGGTTTGAAACTTTTGTCTTTACAAGGATCAATGCCATCAGTCATTCCATTAAAACGATTTATTGTACTGATAAATATTTTACCTTTATTATCTTTGATAAATTTTTTAATTGTAGTTAAGGTTATTTTACTCATTATTTTTTCTCCATTAATTGTTCAAATTCTTTAATCCATTTTTGATTTACTTTTCTTCCTGTTTCATCAAAAACATTAGCTAATTTATAATTTTCTACAAAAGCATATTCATCTAATCTTTCTGCATTCATATGACTAATTAAAGATAATTCTTCAATTCCAGAATCTAATAAATGTTTTAAACTTTTATAAGGATTAATAGCATCAGCTAATTTATCAAAAAACATCACATCATCTGTTTCAATATTTTTTAATTTCCATTCAATCATTATTTTTTCTCCATTATTTTACTAGACATAACGACATTATTATCGCCATCCCTGACTTCCGTTGTCTTATCCAAAAACCATATTTTGAATAAATCTTTTGTCTTGCCATTCTCAACAAGAGTGAATCTTTTAATTCTTTTAAACAGTCTTGGTATTATCATTACGCTTCTCCATTCAGTTTTTTAGAATCCAATCCCCATTCACAACCCATTCTGTAAACAGCAATACTTCTTTCAGAAAAACCTGCCCAGCCATTAGCAATTTCTTTTTCTTCTGTTAAGCCAAGTTTTTTTAAAATTCTGCCTGTGCCTTTGCAATTATTAAAAGGCACATATCTTCTGTCAATGCTTTCATCCTTGTCAATTAACCAAACCCAGCCATCTTGATGTGAAAATGGATTATGGTTTTTAATTAGTTTTGCTTTGATTCTTCTGTTTCCAGAATACAAACCAATGAAAACATCTTTTCCAGATTGGCGGCATATCCTAGCATTTTCTTCTGACATATGAGCGCAATCAGATTGAATGCTTTGAGTTAAAAATCCATCAGTATCACAATCAGCAAAACTTTCCTCTTTTCGTGTTCTGTATTTTTCGGATTCAACATCTAATTCTTTAGCTTTCGCCAACCAATCTTTTTTAGATTTAATGGTATTGGCAACTTCTAAATATTTATCTTTAGTTGTTCTCATTATTATTCTCCATTGTTAATTTGTTCGTTCAAGCAATCTTCAATAGTATCAAAAGCATTTTTTATTTCTATAATTTGATCTTCATCCTTAAAATAATTACTTTTATCAATTACAGGATTACGACCAATTAAGTCTTCTTTTAGAGTTTCAAGTTCTGTAATAAAACTTTCTAAACTTCTTTTCATTTTATTCTCCATTGTTAAGTGGCTCTTTATTGAGCCACTTTAAGACATCTTCATAATCTTTTTCAAGGATGCCATCACCATCATCATAATCATATTTATAAAAAATCTTTGCTTCATCAAATGAATAAAAATTATTACCATTTTTTGTATTGTTCCAAATTCTTTGTGTTGGTTGTTTAGGTTTATGAATATCAATTACCCAAATATTAGAATTAAATTTAATAATATTAACAACAATATTTTTTCTATTAATTATTAATTTGTTCATTATTTATTTTCCTCTAATATTCCATATCCTTTTGCGACTTTTATTAATTCATCTTTGTTTATTTTTAAAAGTCTTTTTGCCTTATCGTGTGACCATTCATTATGAAATTCATTATAAAGATTTTTATGTTGAAGTTCTTTTTCCCAATGATCAACAGAACCTTTAAGTAAATTTATCTCGGAAAGTATTTCTTTCTTATCTTCTGGAGTGCAACCACTCCAATCAAATTTAATATCTTTCATATTATTCTCCATTGTTAATTTGTTTTGAAAGAAGTGGGCAGAATATGGGCAACCACTCTGTCCAACCCTGTCCACCTCTGTCTCAAAATTTCCCAATTTGTCTTGTTTTGTCTCATTATGGGAACTATTCTATAGAAGGTTCCCATTTAATACAAGAGTTATTTTACCCTAGAAATCAGCCATTTTCTTACATAATGGGCAACGACTGGGCGAAAAATTTATTATTTAAACAGGCAAGTCCGTCACCAGCTTGTTAATCTTATCCTTGTCGCTTTTTATGTAACCCAATGCAATCTTGGAGCTTTTCCAGCCAACGGAAGTCATAATCTCCTGGATGTTCGCACCTGAATCAGAAATCCAACTTGCGTGAGTGTGACGACAGGCGTGGCGATTCTTATACTTAATGCCGCACTGCTTCAACATTTCCCTCCATCTCATTTTCAATCCATTCGGACTCGTTGGTCTGTCCTTGTTCTGATCGTGCCATTCAAACAAATTCCCATCCCTGTAATTAATCTTCTTCAAGTATTCGTGAATCTTGTCGTGAATGGGTTTGGTTATCCATTCATTCGTTTTATGCAGCCTGATGTTAAATTCATTTTTTTCCAAATCAATCATCGGTCTGTCGTCATTCTCAGGATTGGTTCTCTTCCAGTTCATATAAAGAGCTTCACCGATCCTGACACCCGTATAGATTAAAAAAACGAACAGGAACACCACATCAAAATCATCACAATTTTTTTCAATTTTTCTTACTTCCTCTATCGTGAACTTTTCTTTTTTTCTCTGTCTGGCGTTTAAAACGGGGAACAGCTCGAAGGTGGGGTCTTTGCAATACCCTTGCTTGAATCCGTAATGAACCACCTTAGATATGACGCTGATGAAATTATTGGCGGTGCTGTACTTGCTTGACGCTTCGTGCTTGTCCTCGTACTCCAGCTTCTTGAAATCAGTTCCCTTCCACTTGTTTAAAACAGGATAAAACTCGTAAATGTATTTGAACACCAGGTCGTCATTGAACTCATCCAAGTAATGATGACCGATGACGTTTTCAACTTTCTTAAAAATTGACATCCTGTACGGTGCTGGGCAGTGCTTGGGATTGTCTTGCATTTTTTCAAGGCATTGACTCCAGGTCATATTATTTTCCTGCTCTATGCCTAAGAGTATCTCCCTCTCCCTCTCAGCACGGACTTTCTCGGCATCAATCTTTTTTATGCGACCTGTGGATTCCTTGATTGTTATTATTTTCCTGCCGACACGAACCGTTCCTCTGATGTAGTAGTACGGACTTTCTTCTCGCTTGAATGTTGTAAGCATAACTTTTTTATCTCCTCTATGTCAATTCTGGTAAAAAACTGCTTTTTACCGAAGAAACGAGATAAACAAGTCTTATTGGGAAATTTAACATATAACTCATCCAGCCTCCTTTGTATAGTCTTAGGTGAACAGTTGAAGATTTCAGCCAGATCCTTTCGGTCATACACCTCCTTATTCATCAATAACAACCTTTTTTTCAGGCAACAAAGCCTTTTTTCTCTCCACCGCATACATTTCCTCTGCCGTCATATTATAGGCAGGATTCTTCCTGCCCTCCGCAATCTCCTTCAATTCGCTATCCGAAGTCGTCTTATGGATAGGTTTTAAATTTATTGCAGATGATATGGCTGTGGAGATGTCTCCTCTATCACCTAATACAGTTTCAGTCTTTTCCTCCTCCTCCTTCCTGTGACCTTCATAAATTAAATTATAAAACTTGTTCGGCAGCAGCAGATCGTGGTCAATGGGATCGCTGTACACGATTCCCCACCAGGTATGAACCTTGTCGGAGGAAGTAATGGTTGTTTGCCATCTTCTAAAATGGTGGATGTTCTTTGGAGGACTTGTTCCTTTGGTCAGGTAGTGCAGCATTTGTGTGTTGTCCAGAATGCGAGGACTCTCACATCCCTCGAAATACAACTCCCAGAGCTTGTCAACCTGCAAATCATTTTCATTCAGACCGCCTTGATCCAATTGATTTATTTTAATTATTTTCTTACTCATTGAATTTTCCCTTTAGATTTTTCATTGGCTGCAAACTGTGGATTTATGTTTCACTAATAATTTAATGGCATCCCTTAGATACAAATTCCCCACCTTCTTGTTGATCCATTCGTTTCTGTCAAAGTGACTTGTCTCCGGCAGAATTTTGTCATACCACTCCGGTTCAAGAACTTTTTTTAAATTCCACCCATAATAAGATATGTCAGTGAAGCGGCAAATATAAGCGGGAGTCTTATAAACACAATTATTAACTAAATAATCGTACTTAAACTTTTCTATTAAAGAGCCGTCAAATGTTTCTGATGAGTAATCTTCACGATTCTTCAACTCTATGACGTAATTCGTGTTATAAGCATCAATTGGACTCATTGGATCTGTTGCTTTTTTGATCGGATCTTGAACGAACACTGACCTGTTCAAGTCTTGAATCATTTGTTTTTCTTTTTGATGCCAACTCATTACGGAGTCAAACTCCCAAGTTTCATTTCAGCTCTCGCAGTTGCATTGGCATCCGCCATCAGCTCTATTTTTGTGGTAATTCTATCCAGTTCCGAAAAGGCTACATCCATCAGCTCTTCAGCTTTTTCCAACTCAACGACAATTTCCTTTACTTCACTGTCAATTTTAGCCTTTGCTTTGGCATCCTCAACGCTGTGTTTTTCATTGCTTAAAAACCTGTAATGCAGGTATCTTCCCTTTTCCTTTTCATCCTTAATCCTCGTCAGCTTATTAAAAATTCTTTTAGCTGTTCTGTAATTTTTAATTGCTTCCATTTTAGATTCAGCGATCTTGTGAGGATCGTATTTGTTCAGGGTGTTATCCAAGTTCATTTTCTAATTTTCCTGTTATGCGTTTAAGGGTTTCAATTCGCACTCGCTTGTTAAATTCTTTGTCATCAGCTTTTGTGTGGCAGGGTCGGCAGAGTGCAGCCAAGTTCTCAATGTAATCCTTGCATTTAGATCCTCCCATTCCACGACCTTGAATATGATGAATATCAACCGCCTCATACCTGGCACACATAAAGCATTGGAACGATTGATAGATCGTCAGTTCATCATTCCAAAAATCAGCAAAGACTTTAGTGTGACCTTTCATTTACCTTCCTCTTCCCTTTCTTCTCATTTTCTGTCTTTTCCTGTTTCTCCTCTTCTTTGATCCAATCTTCCTCCTGCCTCTGTGTTTTTTTGGATACGCCATTTATTTTTTTTCATCTAAATTCCTGCCGATGATAAAAACCATAAAAGCTATGAAAATTAACACTGATAAAATGAGTGCGTTAAGAACGATGAGCAGCATACTTCTCCTTGATCCATTTCGCAGGGTAGTTATTCATTGATGATCTCATCTGCGTTGAAGGGTGATTTTTTTATGTGATGCAAGATGGTCGTGTGATTCCTGCCCAAGAACCTGCCTATCTCAGTGTAATTTTTGTTAGTTTTCCTGGCAGCCAGATGGATGAAATCCCTTCTCGCCATCACGATGTTGCCGTTTCTTTTCTGTGACTGGAAATCCTTGCTCTCAATGCAGTAATAATCACAGACCTTCCTTGCAATGTGGCGGAGCTTTCCAGGAATGAAATCAGTCGGAGGATCGTACTCCTCGACCAATTTCTTGACCTTCATTATTTCATCTTTCGTCAGTTGTTCTTCCATAAATCAATGGCGAGGATGAACCTCGCCACTCCCTTTAAAACGGTATGTCAACATCATCCTGCGGTTGCGGTGCAGGTGTTTGTTGTGGCGGCTGATACCCTCTTGGATCAGCTTGATAACCGGTTTGTTTCGTCTCGATCTTGTCAGGCAAAATTTCTTTGACATAGATGTAATCCTGTCCGATCTTGAACTTGAACATAACCGCATCGTTGTTATGCTTGTCACGGCTCATCCAGCCTTTCGCCCATATCCGCCTTTTCTGTTTCGACTGACCCGTCTGCTTGTCATTCCATCTTTCCAGAACGAACAAGTCGTGTGTCGGTCTTGACGGCTTCTGATTGTTATACATTTCTTTCCCTCCTTCCCTGCTCACAAAAAATCGCAACATTGCAGTAATTGGCACATCTCTTGGCTATTGAAGGTCGTTTCTCAACGGAAGTGCCTTCAATGTCCTTTGCGTGATCTTGGGCATCCTCACGATCATTAAAAAGTTTCAACGCCCTTTTTTTGCCTTTTCTCATCACTGCGAATTGAGGAGGATCTTTCCACATTTCCTTCTCAAAGCACTTAACTTGTATGTTATCGGTGTAAAATAGCTGCTCAGCCTGTTGATGAGCCTCCACCCTTGACCTGACGTACTCATCCTGTTTTTCATTCGACCAGAGGGGAATGGGGATCATTTTTATTTGAACAGGAGGATAGTCCTGATCCTGGTCATACCCATCCTTGCTGGATTCAAAATAGGCTTTCGATTTCTGCCAATCCCTCGCAAGTCCAATAATGCGTAAGGACTGGACATCATATCCGTTCTGCCTCACAAGCCACGCATAGCCGTTCAGTTGATCCTCCCATTCAGACTTGTACCCTCTGGGATTGTTCTTATTTTTGAACATCTGCCACACGGACACCGCCTTATAATCATATATTTTTATTTTTTTAATCATCACTTTCCACAATTTCAATCCTGTCTATGGCTCCAGACACCTTCCATCCGTTGCATTCACCAAAAAACCTTTTCTCTAAAATTACATTGTCCTTTTTTTTCTCTGACTGCTGGAATAAAAGATGGACTGCGTTTCCAAACACCTTCCAGATGTCATCGGACACATCCTCCGTGATTTGATCCTTGTGTTCATCCCTCAGTATTCTTATCTTGGGTGAGTCCAGCAACTGCGTCATTGAAATGTGAGCATCGCCTCTCGAATATAAGGAGGTAAAATATGTAATTGCGGAGACGATGCTCTCCGGCAGTCCTTTTATGTTTGTCTTGACCACCATCTAAACAGGCAGCTCAATCAACATTATGACAGAATAAACCATAATGAATGCGATGCCTGAAACCAGTATTAGACCTAAGATAAATTCCTTGTTCATTTTACAAACTCATTTTTTTTCATCAATTCAATCAACTTCCATTTCCACATTGATCTCATATCTTCGTGGATGGCTTTTTTCCAAGCTCCTTTTAATGCTCGTACTCGATGCCAGAATTTTTTTTCATTAAGGGATTCTTCCTCCGGCTTGATTAAAATGAAATTTGTTTTTAAAACCATCCACATTTCCTTTAGTTTGCAGGGAGTCAGCTTACCCAACTCCCTGCACCCAAGTTACAGTATGCACGGACAGCAGGGAGAGCAAATCCCTACAGTCTTATTATGGATGTTTAATTATTTATTCTGATGTTGTCAAGATAATTAGTCACTTGTCAACTTATACGGACTATGCACTTAATTATTTGTTATGCACTTATCTTTACACTTGTAAAATTAATTTGACAACGTAAAAATAATATTTATTTGTAAGGATATGCTAATAAGGTGCAACTTGTGTGATAAAACAAGGGAAGTGCCTGACAACCTGACAAAAAAGCAAATGAGAGTATTGAATTTCATCACTGAATTTAAGAAAAAAAACAGAATCATTCCTTCAGTCAGGGAGATTGTCAGGGGGTTGGACTATAAATCAACGAGCATCGTGGCGTTTCACCTGGATGCGTTGATCGCCAAGCAGTATCTCGCCAGAAAGCCTTATCATTCTCGTTCCCTCGTCATTTTGAAGGACTTATGTGCCTGAAGCACTTGGATCTCTGCTCTGGTATCGGTGGATTTGCTCTGGGTTTGCAATCAACAGGCTGTTTCAAGACCATAGGATTTTGCGAGATAGATCCGTTCTGCCAGAAAGTTTTAAAGAAAAATTTTCCCGGTGTTCCCATTTACAACGACATCAAGGAGTTCAAACCAAATGACGAAGGACTCCGACCAGATGTCATTACCTCTGGATTTCCTTGCCAACCATTTAGTGTCGCAGGAAAACAACAATCTAAAAAAGATAACAGAAATCTCTGGAAGGAAACTCATAGAGTTATCCAAGAGTCCAGACCCGCTTGGTTTATTGGAGAAAATGTTAATGGAATCGTTAAACTCTATCTCGACACCATACTTGAGGACTTGGAAAATTCAAACTACTCCACAAGGTGCTTTAATATTAGCGCTCAAAGCATCGGTGCTTCCCACCAAAGACAAAGAATCTGGATTGTTGCCAACTCCAATAGCATCAACAGCAAAGAGGTCAGAAGGTGCAGTAAGGCAGATGAGAAGATTGGTGGAACAAGGAGTTTACACAAAAGAACAAGCGGAAGCGATGATAGAAGGAAGTTTAACTCCAAAAAGAATGGCGAAATGGAATATGTATCCGACTCCGACATCATCGGAACACAAGTACAGACTGAAGGGAAACACGCAGCAGAGCAAATGTTTGGAATCAATGGCGAGGAGAACTGGTGGCAGACTTTCAGCAAATTTCACAGAATACCTGATGGGATTTCAACAGGATTGGACAAAGATCGAGCCAACAGGATCAAAGGACTCGGAAACGCAATCGTGCCGCAAATCCCATTCTACATCGGACAAGCCATAGGGAGGTTATATGAAATCAGCCAGTGACAACATTCCAGCTTTATACGTTTATGCAGAATCCTGGATAGCAGGAACGAGAGACTTGCATCCGCAGCAAAGAGGAATTTATTTCGACTTGATGGCTCACGCACAGTTATGCGGTTCAAAGGGTCTGCCTTACGATATCGTAACGCTTCAGAAGTTGGTTTTGTTGTGCGATCCTGACGACCTGGAGGACTGGGAAAGACAGAAAAAAGACCTCTATTATGTGCTGCAAAAGAAGTGGGAAGTGAGAAAAAACGAGCTGGGAGAGGATGCTTATTTCAACAACAGGCATTGGAAAGAGTACGAAATTGCTAGGAAAAAGAAGGATTCAGTAATTAAATCTAACGAGAAATATAATAAGAAAAGAAAACCAAATAACGATATCGTAAAAATATCGTCTGATAGTGATAGTGATAGTGATATAAATATAAGTATTAATAAGAAGGCTAAATTATTTGAAACATTCTGGGAACTGAACAGGAACAAGATCCAGGTCGGAGACGCTAAGAAGGCTTGGGTTAAGCTCCCTGATGACTGGGTTCAAAAGCCTGAAGAGTTGGCAAGGCTCTACAACAACCACTTCACCGACAAAAAGGATTTTAGTAAGCATCCTTCTTCCTGGTTAAACGCTGAAGCGTACCTCGATCAAAAGCCTGATATGTCAGCTCCAGTTGGAACGGATCAGAGTCCGGCAAGGTTAAAGATGTTTCAAGAGGACAAGATTTCGCCATTTTTAAAAGGTTACGCAGTTAAATACGAGCAGGAAGTGAGGGAGGCTGTAAGTAAGAATGAATTAAGCAGGGAGAGGGCGGAAGAACTGGGCATCAATGTCTGACAACTTTTTATACATCATTGGAAACAGAGATCAAAACATATACAAGGTCGGCATTTCCAACAATCCTTTAAGCAGGATCAAGGGAATACAGACCGGCTGTCCTTTTCCCCTGACCATCATTAAGAAATACAACCTGAACAGCCATTCTTCAAACATTGAAAAAAAGATACACAATTTCTTGGAGCAGGACAAATCAGTTAAAAGTATGGTCGGTGAGTGGTTTTCCTGTGATGTGAGGATGATTGACAGTCTGGTTCAATCCGAAATGGTTGACATACAAAAGGAAGAAGCCGTTAAAAAACAAAAAGAAAAGGAACAAATAGAGGCGGAAAAAATTGCACTGACAAGGCAGAAGGAAGAGCTTGAACTGGCGATGATTCCCCTGTTTGAATTGCAGAAAAATTTAGATGAAAAATTCGCCATCCTGAGAAAAACTGAATCAGACATAATCAAGATGACGGAACATTTTAATGAATGCAGGAAGAAACTCAACAAACAACACAACAATAAGGAATTAAAGGAACATTACAGGGAAATTATAAATAAGTGTTTGAGCAATATAAGGCATTTAATCTCATCAATTAATACTCCTCTAGATTATGGATCATACTATGACAGGATTTTGAGCTTGTTTAATGTATTTTCAAAGAAAAAAATGGTTGGTTTAATTAAAAGAAGTTACAAGTCTGTGGAAACCAATGATAAAATAAAATTTGATGATGGCATTGTTCGTAACGCCAATTTTTTAGAAAAGAAATATCTTGATTTATCTAAATACGATCAATTCGCTTTAGTTTGTAAGACAAGAAAATACTTGAATTGGGATGTGGTGCATTTTGAAAAGGACAGTGAATATTATCTTATCGAAGAATTAAGGGTGTCATATGGATCGTGGGATAGGGATTTCCATATTTCTACAGATTCACTCTTTGGCAACCACGAAAACAAAGGCACATACAGCAAATTTTTAGAATATTTAAAAGAACATAAAGGAAGTTTGAGCATTTATTAAATGCCCAAAAGAAAAAAGAAAAAAACCATTCCAAACACCATTGATCTCGGCAGTCAGGAGCTTGTGAGAGGAGATGAGAACGGCACTCTCATCCGCAAGGTTGACGGAGAAAAGTTCAGGCTCGTTATGTACGGCAACGACAGGCACTTGGAGAAGGTCTGCAACTCAGTCCTGGACAACTATTATGCGAGAAGCCTTCTTGACATTGCCGACAGGGAGAGGAACAGCAGGAGGTACTGGGCGGGTTGCAGGTTTGAAAAGCTCTGCAACAGGGCTGGACTCGACTCCAAAGTCACGGCAAGACTGGAGGAATACATCGGTGGAACGAAGGAGGAGTTCATCCACCGCAACATTGACGCACACTCGGAGTTTCATTCCGTCATCAAGGAACTCGGAGCCTTCAGGCACAAGCCGGTCTGGGATATTCTTTGGAAGGTCATAGTAACAAACAAACCAGCTAAAAAAAGAATGGATGAACTGCGAGAGGCACTCGACAAGTTAATCATTTATTTTGATATGTAAAAAAGGTATATTTTCAGCCATTTTTTATGTGTAAAACTTCTTGCTTCTTACACAAGAACTAAATTTTTCTAAATGGTATTCTAAATCATAATTAAAAACAAAGGAGTTAATTATTATGACAGAAGCAAATACATTAATGGCTAGAATGGTTAAGGAATTATTCGATAAGCGAAAAAGACCTAGATATAAAAAGCCAAATAGATTTAAGTTATTGTTACAAAAAAAGAATTTAGAAGAAGCATTGAAAAATCCTCTAAATTCAGAAGCAATAAAAATAAATCTTAAAGATGATTTAAGAAAAGTTAAAGAAAAATTAAACATAGTGGCTCAATAACGAGCCACTTTTTAATATGTAATTTTTTTTTGATGTTCTATATTCATACCCATTAACAAACCAATTGTAATTTGCTATAAATATATACAATCACTAGAATTACGACAATTCACACAGCCATCTTTTATGATGGTTTTTTTATTTTATGGAACATCAACAGCTATGGATAGCTGTCATCGTTCAAGGGATCACTGATGCTTGTGGAAAGTTTCTCTGGTCGAATAAAAGAAACTCCCGATACCAGCAGGAGGCGAAGGAATGGATGGGCGGCAAGGACTTCAACCTGGTCTGCTCACTGGCAGGACTTCAGCCGAACCAGGTCAGGGAGACTTATTCAGACATCAGCAACTACTCTCACGACCATTATCTCACAACAGAGGACATAAGGCGATTACTCAATGAAACTTTTAGCAGACGATCTATTTTGTAGTATGTTTATGATCGACAATCCTGAGACGAAACAGCCGGAGATCATCATCAGGTTCGCCAACTTCGACTCGGAGAAGGATGCCATCGCATTCGCACAGGCTTTCAAGAGCCAACAGGGATACACTGACTTGATGCCTCCTGAAAAAGAAAAGGTGACGATACACTGATGACCGAACAACAGCTCACAACACCGCCCAAAAAGGGCAGACCGACCAAATACACCAAGACACTCGTAAGAGACATCATCGACAAGCTCTCTCGTGGCGTATCCATAAGGGATGCCGTGAAGGAGTGCGGGATAACGTGGGTGTGCTGGAGGAACTGGATCCTGAAGGATGACAAGCTGAAAGACGCTTACGTCAGGGCGAAGGAGCTTGGCATTGAATACATCATAGGCGACCTCGACAAGAGGATCGAGAACGCTTTGGACAGGCAGAAGATCAGTATGAGTGAGGTGAAGCTCCTGGAGGTCTATTCAAAGAATATGCAATGGAAAGCCGGGAAACTGGCTCCCAAGTATTACGGCACGGAGAAGCAGACTCTTTCCATCACTGACAATGATGACAAGAAGATAGAGATAAGTTGGCAAAGCTGATTAAATGACAGTGAAAAGACATTGAAATGAACTGCAGCATAATGACGGTTGATTCAATTAATCCAGGTTGTTCAAGGGGAAGTTACGAAATTGCTCTTTTTTTATACAAAAAGCTCGTGTAATCTTAATTTTTTTATAAAAAAACAATAAAATAAAAGAAAACCATTTAATTTTTATCAAGTATCAAGCCAATTATTAACATAGTGGGCAAGTTCTGGTCAAAACCGGTTGAGCTTCGATTGATTTGATTGAAAAATAATTCAAGCACCCCACGCAACTTCTTGCAAATTGCAAGGGAGCCACTTCAACACAAGACAAACTTCTTATGAGTTTTTATTATGAACAACAAGGACATTAAAACCAATGCCGACAGGATTATTAGGAACGGAAGCAATACCCATAAACCCATTACTTAATCCTCCTCCTGCAACGCACTCTTTTGGATATTCAAATCCGAGAGCCAACATAGGAAATCCTAATCGCATATTAGGAAACGTTCTTCCAGGTATGCTGCCATTGACTGCATTCGGACTGTTCTCACAGGCAGGAAACCTCATTAACAATGAACCGATGTCGGCACAGGATGTCATTAACGCACACCTGTCCGAAGGTGACGCTAGGGCGAAAGGATATATCATCCCTCCCGAGCCGACCGTGACTGAAGAGGAGAGAAGAAAAAGCATAATGCCACCGAACATTCCCGCAGTCGATCAGGGAGGATACGTGGAGACTTTCCCTGAGGAAGTCTATGACACGCCCGTAGTCATTCCAGACTTGAAGCCTGACGATCAGGGATGGAGGGAGGAGTTTCCCATAGAAGATCCAAGTTCGGACTCGATGATCCTTCATACGGAAGGCTTGTTGAAGGATGAAAAGGTCACTTCAGGGATTCTCGATGAAACAGCGCCTCCGTTCTACTCCAAGATCAAAAAGACGATTGAGGATGCGAAGATGGAGAAGGGCAGTGCGGAACAGTGGACGGGATACATCAACAATGCGGGAGTCAATCAGGAGGAGCTGGACTGGATCGGTCTGAAGGACTACCTGGCTGACAGGAAATCCGTCACTAAATCGGATGTCTTGAACTTCGTCACGATGAACGATCTCGCAGTGCAGGTCAAGGACATAGTTTTAGGTGCTGAATCAGATGCGATAAGATTCACTGGCGATACAATGGAGATGATTGAAGGTCAAGGAACGACATTGACTCACGATCCAAATGTGCCGGAAATTTTACGAAACGCTGCTGGTTATGAGGATGCTAAAGACATCGTGATGAACGATGGAGAATTATTTAACCATTATCAGTTTTATTTAAAAGAAACAGATCAAGTTCGGGGCGATCAAGTCGAGAGCCTTGAATCATTCTTAAAGGAAGAATTTGGCATTGTCAGAGGCAGCTCGGATCAGGGAAAGACGATGTTCAACAAACCTTCCCTTATAACCGAAGGAGACTACACCGACTACAAGGAGATGGTTTTTCAGCTTCCAAAAAATGAATGGAAGATATGGGATTTAAAAAACGAAATAAAGGATCTTCAAAAGGAGAAGAATTTATTAGCTGATATTCGATCTGAAACTGGAGCAATTAAAGACGAAAAAAAATGGCACGAACTCTCCGACCAGCAGGACAAGCTGATGGATGCCATAGAACAGTTAGAGAAAAGCACATATGCACAAGGTCATTACAAGAAATACCCCAACACCTTCGCCCACGCAAGATTCAACACTAGGGAGATTGACGGCAAGAAAACCCTTTTCATAGAGGAGCTGCAGTCCGACTGGATACGCAAGGGCAGGGATGAGGGATTTATTGAAGGTCAAACCGATCTACAAAAAAGACATCAAGAAATTATTAAAGAATTGGATCAAGAAAAATTTGAACAAATACTTAATGAGACAGACCAAAAAGACTATGAAAAATTAAATAAAGAATTTAAAGAAGTATCAGAACAATTAGACGTTGAAAATCAAACTACAGTAAAGAAAGTTCCTGACATTCCGTTCAAGAAGAACTGGCAGGACATCGTTCTGAAAAGATTAATCAGGTACGCATCTGAAAACGGCTTTGATGCCATTGCTATGACGGGCGGCAGCATCCAGGCTGACAGGTATGATTTAAGTAAATATATTGATAGTGTTAAAATTAGTGCGTCAGATAAAGCCGAAGGAAAAATACATTTAATTGCAGGTAATGAATTAGACCTTCATATTTATCCAGACCAGTTGGAAGAACATATCGGAAAAGATTTAGCAAAAAAAATTAAAAACGATTTAAAAGAAAAAAATATTTTAGAAAATTATAAAGAAGCAAAAATATTAGAGCAAAAAGGTGAATTTATAAATATTGAAGATTTAGAATATAAAGGTCTTGACCTTAAAATAGGAGGTGAAGGACTTAAATCTATGTACGATAAAATATTCTCCAAGTCCTTGAATAAGATCGGAAAGAAGTTTGACGCTAAAGCGGAATTAAAAAATTTAGATGATTTTCAAAGATGGTCTTTTGAAGATCCTGAAGAGGCATATGATTTTATTACAGATGATGAGTTTCTCAATGAGCAATTTATGGCTTGGTTTAAAAGTGATCTAAATGAACTAGACCCAGTTTCATTATTGGAGAATGCAAACCAAGATGAAAAAAATTCTTATATAAGTGAATTTTTCAAATCCTCCACGATAGAGGATTTGAATGAAGGACAAGATTTAGAATTAAAATTGAAAACTAAGGACAATCAATCGGATATGTGGTTTATGAACATAACACCCTCGATGAAAAAAAAGGCGATAGAGGCGGGATTTCCCATCGCTTACAACAAGCCGGTCAGTCCGTTGTTTCAATTCGCTTAAAAAAATATGAAAAAAACAATCAAGATGTTATCCATACTCACCAAGAAGGACGCTGAAAGGTGTTTAGTCTTGTAATGGCGAACCCGGTAGCCAGAGATTTAAGGACACCCAAGTACAAGATGCGAGTGAAGAAGAACAAGAAGAAATACACCAGGAAAAAAACCTTCAACGACCCCTTCAAGGAACTGGTCAAGGCGATGGAGAACAAGACCCGCTATTCTGATTCCGCAGGAAAGGGAGTGGTGAAAGGCGATGACGTGGCATCAATGCGAGACGTACTCAACAATGAGCAGGGAAGCAAGGATGCGTGAAGATCGTCATACCCTACAAGCCACGAAAGCACCAAAAGGAAGTTCACGATAAGTTAAAGAGATTCAATGTCCTGGTCTGCCACAGGCGTTTCGGCAAGACTGTTTTGTGCATCAACGAGATTTTAAAAAAGGCGATGCAGAACACATTGTCCAGACCACGATACTATTACCTCGCACCGACCTATTCGATGGCGAAAAGAACGAGTTGGGATTATTTGAAAGAATATACGAATGTTCTTCCAAATGTTACCTACCACGAGACGGAGTTACGAGCTGATCTTCCCAACGGAGCTAGAATACAGCTTCTGGGATGTGAACGACCGGATTCCCTTCGTGGACTGTACATTGACGGAGTAGTTCTTGATGAGGTTGCACAAATGCCGCCTCGACTGTGGACTGAAATTATCCGACCTGCCCTGTCTGACAGGGAGGGATGGATGATCGCCATTGGCACTCCTCAAGGACACAACGCATTCTTTGATTTATACGATTACGCTAATCATCAAGATGGATGGTACGCACAAACCTTTAAAAGCTCCGAGACTGGAATCATATCGGACTTGGAGTTGAACGAAGCCAAACACCTGATGCCGGATGAAGTCTATGAGGCGGAGTTTGAATGCTCCTTTGACTCGGCAGCACTGGGATCAATCTACGCAAAAGGATTGGCGAAGGCGGAAGAAGAAAAAAGAATCACGAAAGTACCCTACGAGACAGGAATAAAAGTCAACACCTTCTGGGATTTAGGAATGGCGGACAAGACCGCCATCTGGTTTGTCCAGCAGAAGGGATCGGCATTTCATATCATAGACTACTATGAGGACAGTGGTGAGAGTTTAGAATTTTATGCAACTGTTCTCGATGAGAAGAAGTACATTTACGATACGCATTACCTCCCACACGATGCAAATGTCAGGGAATTGGGAACTGGAGTATCACGAGTAGAGACGGCACAGTCTTTAGGAATGAGAACTTCCATCGTTCCCAAGCTCCCTGTCGAAGATGGCATCAATGCCGTGAGGATGGTCTTGTCAAGATGTTGGTTTGACCACGAAAAATGCAAGTACGGACTTGACGCACTGCGTCAGTACCGTTGGGCGACCACTGAAAGAGGAGAGATAAAGAACAAGCCGGAGCATTCCTGGTGTTCCCACGCTGCTGATTCATTCAGATATTTCGCAGTCGGCAACAACCAGTCAAGCGATTGGAATACGAAAATACAATACAATAATTTAGGAATAGTTTAACAGATGGCACGATTATCAAAACAGAAACTGCTTTCATTAATATCACAGGAGATTTCAAGCTCTCTGGGTTTTTATGCGAGTGACTTGTCCAAGCAGCGAGAGAACGCACTCAAGTATTACTTGGGCGAACCTCTTGGAAACGAAGTCGAAGGAAGGTCAAGCGTGGTTTCACAAGACCTGCTTGAAGTCATTGAATCCATCCTGCCGAGCCTTATGCGTATGTTCACGCAATCGGACAAGGTCGTTAATTTCGAGCCTATGCAGCCGGAGGACGTTCCCTACGCTGAGCAGATTTCTGACTACTGCAATTTCGTGTTCAACCACGACAACAACGGATTCAGTATTTTACAGTCGATGTTCAAGACCGCACTCTTGCAGAAGAACGGTTTTTGCAAGGTGTACTGGAAAGTGTCCAAAGAGCAGAAAAAAGAGACATACAAGAATTTAGACGAAACGCAATACCAGGCGTTGCTCATTGATGATGAGATTGAAGTCATCAATGCGGAGGAGATCGTTGATGAAGAATCATTGAACGGATCTCTTGAGTCACAAGTGACTTATGACGTTGAAGTGCGAAGGACTAAGGAATACGGAAGAGTGGCGATAGACCCGGTTCCACCGGAGGAGATTCTGGTTTCTTCCAGAGCCACTTCATTAAAGGATTGCGACTTCATCGCCCACAGGGTCAGAAAGACCATCTCCGAGCTTCTCGATATGGGATTCAAGAAATCCGATGTTGAAAATTTGCCGAGTGCCGAAGAGGAGGTCTTTAACACTGAGGCTATGGTGAGAAAGAATTATGACGATTCAACCTCTAATTTAGAAGTCAGCGACATCGACCCTTCAATGCGAGTCGTTCAGATAACGGAATGCTATATGAGAGCCGATGTTGACGGAGACGGCATTGCGGAGCTGAGAAAGATCATTGTCGGAGGAAGCGGCTATAACAGCTACAACATTCTGGAGAACGAGGAAATATCCATATCGCCATTCGCTATGTGCGTGGCTATACCGATGCCTTTCAGGTTCTTCGGATTGTCAATGTACGACCTGTTGGCAGACGTTCAGTTGATGAGTACCTCCATTATGAGGCAGACTCTCGATAATATGTATATGCAAAATTCAGCCAGAACGGTTGTAGTCGATGGTCAGGCTAATCTGGATGATTTATTAACTACTCGACCTGGAAGCATAGTGCGAGTGAAATCGCCTAACGCAGTGACAGCGTTGCAAACGCCAAACTTCCTGAACGAAGGTTTGGCAATGATGCAGAAGATCGACCAGTTGAAGGAGAAGCGGTCAGGCGTTCCGAATCAACTGATGGGATTGAATCCTGACACTATTAATAAAAGTCACACAACGGCACAATCAGTCAATCAAATGATGCAAAGCTCCACGCAACGCATTGAGTTGATTGCAAGAAGTTTTGCTGAAGGCGTTAAGGACTTATTCAAGAATATTCTTTCTGTGGTCTGTGAATACCAGGACAGGGAAAGAATAATCAAACTGCGTGGCAAGTTCGTTTCGATTGATCCAAGAGAATGGGTGAATCGTTATGACTGCACCGTGCAGGTTGGACTGGGAACCGGCAATCAAGACCAGAGGCTTGATGTCTTGCAAAAGGTGTTAAGCGTTCAGGAAAAGTTGCTACAGGCAGGTGGACTGGGATTAGTGACTCCACAAAATATCTACAACACTTTAGAAAATTATTTACAAAACAGTGGATACAAGGATGCGAGTCAATTCTTCGTCAACCCTGCACAGCAACCTCCTCAACCGCCCAAGCCGAAACAGCAAGATCCCGCAATTGAACTGGCGGCAAAGGACATTGAAATGAGAGCCGCAAAGAATCAGGCGGACATACAATTGAAACAACAAAAGCAAAAAGCCGATGAAATGTTCAAGGCGGAAAAATTAAACCTGGATCAGCAGAAACTGGCAACCGACATCATCAAACAGGAACAAGGCAAGGAAATGGAAAAGGAAAAACTGGCGACCAAGATCATTGATTCAGCGATGGTCAACGAGAGATACAACTAATGGCGTTCACTCCGTTTATGCAGGGATCAGAAGCACAGGGCATCATCAGCAATTATCTTGGTGGTAACTATGCTTCATCGCCCAATGTAAATACAGCAGGTCAATTTCGCAATCCCATTTTTGACATCAGAACGCAGCAGGAATTAGCAGGAGATTTAGATCCTTCAGCCTTGTTTCCAAATCCTCAAATAGATTTTTCTGTTGAAGATACACCGGCAGATCCTTGCAGGGAAGGTTATATGCTGGTTGACGGAATATGCCAACCGATTGAAACATTCGGAGAATCATCCTATTCCGAGAGGGAGCAGAGTGATTATGAAAAAAGACTGGAAGAGGAAAACAAACTCTACATTCCAAGCCAGGAAGAAATGGAAGCGATGACTGCCGAAGAATATTTGGACAATCTTCGCAGCAGGGGATGGATGTCCACAAAAGATGGAATTGAATATTTTGATCCGACCAACATTGGATCTGCTGTAGGTAAGCAATTTGATATGCGTCTTGGAATGCGTGGCAACACACAAGCGAAAATAGAAAACATCATTAAGAATTTAATTGCTAAAGAAGTGTTTGCTCCTTCAACAAGCACGACTACGATGCAGGACATTCCCATTGGTCAAGGATTAATTGGAACACAGCCAGTAACATCTTTTGTTACTGCCGACACGCCACAGGCACAGGCAGCAGAAATTGACAGGGTGATACAGGAATCAGGTTTAAGCCAAGCACCAATTTTAACTTCTTCACAGCGACAAGGAGATACAGCTCAAGACAGACAAGCACAAAGAGAATCAGATAGGGCGATGGCACAAGCTCATAGAGATCAAAACAGAGAAGCATACCAGACTGCTGTTGAACGATCAGGATGGTCAAGATTTTAATGGAATTAGAAAAAGAACAAAAAAGAGGATTTAGAGCCAAAGCGATACTCGAAGATGAAATATTCGTGGAGGCAGTACAAAAAGTTTCAGGAGGGTTAGACCTAGAATGGGTGAACTCGCCTGTAAGAGACACTGAAGGCAGGGAGAGAATCTATATGATGAAAAAGATGCTCAATGTCCTTCTGGTGCAACTGCGATCCGTTATGGAAACAGGCAAACTCGCCTCCAAGCAGATCAATAAAAAATAAAAGGAGTTACAATGGCAGACACACCTGCGACAAAGGAATCTGCTGTTTCAAAACCATCCTATGACGCAAAGAATGAAACAGCACAAGCAATCGCAACCCTATTGAATAAAGAAGAGACTGCAAGGAACGATGAAGAGCTTGGAACAGAAAAATCGGAAGAAGAGAAAGTCGATCTTAAAAAAGAGATTAAAGACAACGATGATCCCTTGCTAGAGGATTTGGATGTAAGTGAAGAAGAGATAGTAGATAACGAAGAAGCCTCATCAGAAAATGAAGAGACGCTTTATGATGTTACTGTAAATGGTATTAATCAAAAAGTTAATCTCACGGAATTAATGAAAGGCTACTCAAGGGAATCGGACTATACCAAAAAGACGATGGATTTAAGTAATCAACGCAAGGATGTTGAATCAATGCAGGGTGACTTAAAGAAAGAGTTGGAAGCAGTCAAAAGTTCTCGAAATCAATATGCAACGCAATTGGATCACCTTTCCAAGCAGTTGCAGCAAGAGGAGAAGATTGATTGGGAAACCTTGTATCAAGACGATCCAGCCGAGTATGTTAAAAAAAAGGCGGATTCAGACAAGCGTAAAGAGGCATTGCAACTTGCACGGCAAGAACAAATGCGTATTCACCAAGAGCAACGATCCGAGCAGGAGAAAGTCTATTCTGACTATCTTACGAAGGAACGAAAGATCCTGGCTGAAAAACTCCCAGTCTACGCAGACAAGAACAAGAGTCCTGAGTTCGTTAAAAGACTGACGAATTTTGCGAAAGAGAATGGATATACGGATCAAGAGATCGCTATGATGGTTGACCATCGGGCAGTCTTGCTACTGGCAGATGCCTACCGCTATAACCAGCTCAAAAAAACAAAATTGTCAGGAAAGAAAGTGAACAAGGCTCCCAGAATTGTCAGCTCCAACGCTGCCAACATCAGGGAAGAATCCGTTGAAAAGCAAAACCTTGATAAGAGAATGAATAAACTGAAAAAATCTGGGCATATCAATGATGCAAAGGATGTATTCAAGGAGATGCTCTTTAACAAATAGGAGTAAAGTATGGGTGTACCAAGTAACACCACAGAAACCTATTCCAGAGTTGGTGTAAGAGAAGATTTAGCAGATGTTATTTACAATATTTCACCTGTTGAAACCCCTTTTATTTCCAACGCAGGAAAAGGAGTTGCCACGCAAACTAACCACGAGTGGCAAATCGATGCTTTAGAGGCTGCGGCAGCTAATGCACAAATTGAAGGAAACGATTACACTCTAGATTCTAGAAGTGCAACCGTTAGACTTTCTAACTACTTACAGATCACCGCAAAAGCTGTTGGTGTATCTGGAACTGACGAAGTTGTTAAGAATGCAGGAAGAGGAGACGAACTTGCATACCAA
>Ga0080013_1001851_pt1 | contig 26678 bp, 39 predicted proteins | sample ETNvirenome_6_85_FD_69236 | JGI IMG/M metagenome (GOLD analysis project Ga0080013, IMG submission 69236) | Marine viral communities from the Pacific Ocean - ETNP_6_85 (SPADES assembly) (version 2) | ecosystem: Environmental > Aquatic > Marine > Oceanic | place: Pacific Ocean | collected 2013-06-19
AGACCGGCCACCTCTGTATATTCAGTGGAAGCAAGACTGGAAGAGGCGGTTAAATAGTGCAACACAGTAGACAACATGATCCTGATAAACTAAAACAAAGACTAGCCACTATCACGGATACCCTTGGCTGGTCTACTGCGGAAAAAGTAAAGTTTCTATTAAAATACTCAGAACTTCCAAATGAACTCTTTAAGAAGGCTATTATCCGCCTAGAAAGAAAAACTAATGGATGACTTTGATGATATTCAATGTGAAGACTATTATGGCGAAGAATTTCCCAATGCTTGGGATCTCGCCTATGATCTCTTTTTCAAAAACATGGAAATTATAAAAGATGACAACCGGACCACAGAAACTACAAGATCTAAGTAATCATGAAGATAACTCCAAGTCTCTCTGGAAACTTCCAAGTGGACAACACGTAGTTGTATCGCGTGTTCTTGCTATGGATCACGGAGGCTGGGAAACTATGATATTCCGTTCCGATAACCAAGGAAAGGTAAAGAACTTCCAAGAACTTTACGGAACCAGAAGATTTGAATCTCATTCTCAATCAATCAACAACCTCATGAAAGAGACTTATGTATGAATGGCTCTGACATGCGAGACTTGGGTCGTTGGCATGCTTCTAAAGACAGAGAAGCTGATGCTCACTGGGATGATGACGATGATGATGATACTCAGGAAGAAGATGCTGAGTACGAGCAAAATCTTAAACTAATGAGGAAACGTTTACTTAATAAGTAACAAAGGGGGATCTTATGGACTACAAAATCGTAGAAGTTTATTGGATTGATGCAGAAACTACTGGAGAAGGTGGTTGGATGGACTTGACAGAAGGGTTACAATGTGCTATTGTACCCCCACCACTAATGAGAACAGTAGGATACTTACTAGCAGATGAAGATAATCATATATCCGTAACCGATTCTCTTGGTATTGAAGAGTGCGGTAACATTAATAAGATCCCTCGCAACATGATAAAAGAATGTAATGAAATACGGCATATGGGTAAGTGATCTTGGTTGGCTTGAAGAAAGTCGGACGAAGAATCTTAAGACGAATACGTATAGTTCTAATCCGTCGCTTTGGACTACGCTTCGTGAAGCCCGCAGGGAAGCTAAAGAACTCAACAATCTATGGCGAGGCCGCTCGTCATGTTATGAAGCAAAGGAGTACAAACCATGCTATTAAAACAGGCTACAGCAGACACAGGTCACCCAATCACAAGTAAAATAGAACTAATTGAACATGAGGATACTATAGGCAACCTTTCCTATGAACTACTTCACCAAGACGTGGAGGTCTCCTTTGATTCAAGAATTGCTGACTATATTCCTGCCTACGAGAAAGGTTTCTTCACTCGAAAAGGTCACCACATTCATTGGAGAGCAGAGTTAATAAACGTACGCCCAACCCTCAATGGCTGGATAGCCACTTATGGTGTATGGGATGATGAACTGTAATTTAAATGGGACGTACTCATCGCAAAGAAAAGAAGGATGACCGTCCTAAAAAACGCAAGTCTTATTCTTCCAGAGACAAGGTTAAGAGAACCTTGGAAGACTGGGAAAACAAAGACTGGGAAAATCTGTCAACTGAAATAGGAGAGCAAAATGGCTCACGAAATGACGGAAAATGATTCTGCCGTATATTACAAAGAACGTGCTTGGCATGGTCTAGGTAATGTTGTTGAAAGGTCCATGTCAGTCATGGATGCTTACGACAAATCCGGCCTCAACTGGGAAGTTGAGAAGAGTGAGGGTATCAATGTTATTAGTGATAGCATGTTGTATACCAATGAATACCGTGGCATAGTGCGTACTGATACTCAAGAAGTTCTTGGTATTGTATCACCGCAGTATCAGGTAGTACAGAATCACGAGGTATTCGATCTGGCTCAGTACTTTAGTTCTGTAGCCACAGTAGAATCCGCTGGTTCAGTACAAGGTGGACGAAAGAACTACCTACTGTTGCACTCAGATTCCTTTGAGGCTACCGATAATGATCCCATGGAACGTTACATGGCCTTGATTTGGGGTCACGATGGAGCCTCCAGTCTTATTGTCAAGCCCACTGCCATCCGTGTAGTGTGTAAGAACACCATGGATATGGTCTTAGGTTCTAAGACAACAGGCTTGACCATCAAGCATAATGGTAACATAGAAGAAAAGATGGCTGATGCTCGTCTTATCATCTCTCAATACCGTGAAACTGGTAACCTATTCCAGCGTGAGGTACAACACCTCGCCAGAAAGCCTCTCAGTGTTGACGGTCTACGTCAATTCTTCTTCCGAGCCTATGAGCAATTCTGGAATGACATTCCTACGAATCCAGAAACCAGCAAAGAAGAGAATGCTTACGAGCAAGCGTGTCGAACAATTCTCAACTGGGAGAATACATTCGAGAGTGAGACTGTAGATATTGCACCCAGCCCATGGGTAGCGGTAAACGCAGTTACCAACTACATTCAACACAGCATCTCTAAGCGTGGCCGTAAGGCTACTGAGGAATCTAAAGCCTTCAGTAGACTGAATGGTCCCCACGCCAAGAAGACTAGCGACATCATGCAGATGGCCTTGTCTACATTCTGATCCCCCACGACTCACTTGTCTCCCCTTCGGGGGAGCAGGTGGGCCACTATCACGGAGGTACTTATGCTAGCCCAACTACTGTATCCCATGCGAATGAGAATTATATTATTCATTCCCCTAATAATGTACTGCTGATGACAAGAGACGTTGATCAAAACTTTGGTGGATCTTTCAATGCCCACAAACATTGGAGGAAATTACGTGAGAAACACCGCAAGAGGGATGCTCACATAGCCCGAGGTGGTAACACATACAACATACCAGAGACTTATCAGCCCAACAACCAAACAATAGAGGGCTCAACTAGAGATATCTCAAAAGAACTGTATGATCTTAATTACGAGCTTGCCTTTGGTAGAATAACCGAAGAAGAATACAAGCAAAGGAAGGCAAAACTTGATCTGGGAGAATGAGTCTGAAGACGTTCAGTTAGACCGACGTAACGGTCAAATTCTATACGAGCAATCCATGCTTGAGTATGGTCGGCAGAAATACTGGAAAGACTATGAACGTGCTCCGGACGAGGGAATACCCGAGCAATGTCTCATAGATTCTAGTATCAAAGAATTAGAAGATAAGTACCAAGAATGGATCGACCGTATATGTAGTTCACCCAAGGTTCCCAGTTGGGTCTACCCCCTAATGGAACTAGGTTCCCGGAAGATGGCTGATATTACAATACGTGCCGTCATACGTCACTGGTTCTCTCCGGCCTACTGGAATGGAACCTACAACGAACACATACACAAGCCTCCTGTGGCTCAGAAGATAGCCTGTCAGATTGCAAACGATGCATCCGACATCATCGCCTATCAACAAGCCAAGGAGGCGAATTATACTGACTGGAAGAAGCAATCCAAGTTCATTAAGAATTGGACCCTTAAGAGGTGTAGGGCATTTGCTGAGAAGATGCAAACCAATGTAAAACTCAGTACAAAAGCCAAGCATTCTTTCGGTCACCATATGTTAGAGATCGCTTGTAGTTCTAACATTATTGAGATGAGAAAAGAGAAGATAAAAACTAGGTCAGGTAAGTTCCGTACTTGTAGTTTCATTGAGTTTCATCCTGAGATTCTTAAAGAGCTACACAAGAGACATGATATTCTCCAGAACTCTACCTTAGTTTACAGACCTATGCTTATTCCTCCGGTAGACCATACCCTGATTGCTTCTGGGGGCTACATCTCCAGAAATCTCAGGAAACCTGTTGTTCAACGTTATCAGAATAACTACTTTGGTAATATGCCCAAGCAACAGAAGTTCTCCGAACCGTCTGAACTCGTTTTACGAGGTATCAATGGTATGCAGAAAACCGAGTGGGTTGTGGACGTTAAGGTCTACGAGGTAATGAAAAACCTGTTTGAGAATGGTACTCAACTAGCCAACCTACCTCCCTATGATTTTGATGGCTTCATGTACACAGAAGAATACCCTAAAGATGGGACTAAAGAAGACCAAGCCAAATGGATGCAGATCCGGGAAGAATGCTGGGGTAATTGGTACAAGTCTGAGCAAGCCCGTGGCCGAATGCTAGTACGCCTAGCCTTGGCTGAAGATCTTATTGCTTGGGATTACTTCTACCATGTGTATACCTTGGATTTCAGAGGACGAGCCTATACTACCTGTGAACTACTGTCTCCTCAATCATCTGATTTTGATCGAGGATTGATTAAGTTCGCCGCCAGAAAGCCCTTGAATTCCGAAGGTGTCTATTGGCGTAAGGTAAACATTGCCAACCTATTTGATCAAGACAAGGGAACTTTCGATGAGCGAGTCCAATGGGTGGATGATAATTATGATATGCTACTACGCATTGCTCAAGATCCTTACGAAAATAAGGACTGGATAGATGACCGAAAGAAGAAGAACAAATCTTTCCGTAGACTACAAGCTGCCTTTGATTACGCAATGGAAGACAACTGTTCCGATATTGCTGTCCAACTAGACGGCAAATGCAACGGCAACCAGCACTGGAGTTCCATAATGAGGGACGAGAAGATCGCTCACCTCACCAGTGTGGCCCCCGACGAGAAACCACAAGACTTGTATCAGTATGTAGCAGATAATGTGACTGAATACTGTCGGGTTCATATAAATGAAAACCTTTGGTTCAATCAATTCCTAGATTACTGGGAAACTGGTATTAACCGTGACGTAACCAAGAGATCTACCATGTGTGAAGCCTATGGGCTTACGTTCTATGGTATCCAGAAATACATACGCCTAGAGGGTCATGTAGACTGGGTTCCAAGGGCTACCAGAGGAGGAGCTATAGTAGAACTTGCTAGGGCAACCCAAGCAGCATTAGATCAAACCCTAAGCAGCAGCAATGCTGGCAAGGCTTATCTCAAGGAGATATCTGATGTTGCTTCTGATCTTAATCAACACCTGTGCTGGACTACACCCTCTGGTTTTAAAGTAATACATTACTATACTCAAATCCAGACACGTAGATCCATAGCCAAACTATTCAATAGCCGTGAGCTGCACTTCTTTGTGAAGACAGATATTCCCAACGGGAAGGCTGCAAAGCAGGCTATCAGTCCAAACTACATCCATTCATTGGATGCCGCTCACATGTTCCTTGTGTTAGCTACTTTGTTAGCACACGGAATAACAGACTTCTGTATGATACATGATTCATATGGATGTCACGCTAACGATGTCCCCTTAATGGCTAAGACAACCCGCGAAGAATTTGCGGGCATGCATCGTAAAAATCAACTACAATTCTTCAAAGAAGACGTAGAAAAATCTCTAGGGGTAAACCTCCCCGACGTACCAGTACAGGGAGACTTTGATGTTGATTCTGTGCTAGACTCACAATATTTTTTCGCATAATATGGAGGTGACATTTGAGAACTCAACTTGTGATTACAAACGAGGGAGACCTCGAACACAATGTAAAATACATAACCAGATTAGCTTTAGAACCGGGAGACACGAAGTCTCTCAGCATTAACTTTCCATCAGAGGATATGATGCATATCTTTATGGATAATCTATTCAAAACCTTCATTGTAAATCGAGTACCCCGAAATAACAATCTTGATATTACTTTGAATATCCCCGGAGAAAATCATGACGATACCGAAGTGGACTATTCTGGATGATGGTGATTATGTTGATATTGTTGATAAACTAAACGAAGATGAATGGAATGAACTATGGGATGATGATGATGATCCCGATTTCTACGACGTAAAGGAAACTTGCGATGGCTAAGGTTTTAGTAATAGGTGACCTTCACCTACCTGCTGAGCGTAAAGATTATCTTGAGTTCTGTTTAGGACTTAAGAGAAAATATAAAACAGATACCACGGTATTTATTGGTGATATAATTGATCATCATTCTATATCCTTCCATAATAAACACCCGGAAGCCGAGGCTGCTCAACAAGAGTACGGCCTCACTATGGAAAGTCTAAAAATTTGGCGGAAAAAATTTCGGGATGCCAAAGTATGTATTGGGAATCACGATGAGCGAGTTCACAGAGTTGCCTCTGCTTCTGGTATCCCTAGCATGTACCTCAAGGATTATCAAACTGTCTACGGCACACCGAATTGGGAGTGGGACTATGAGTTTACTGTTGATGGAGTATATTATACGCATGGCACAGGCATGTCAGGCATGCGTCCTGCGTTGTCTATCGCCGCATCTCGATGTCAATCCACGGTATCTGGACATGTCCACTCCGTGGGTGCAATCCACTGCATGACTGGTCCCACTGACAAGACAATTTTCGGATTTAATGTTCCTTGTGGACTTGACAGACACCACAAACTAATGTATTATGGACGGAACTTCTTGAAGAAGCCAGTCAACGGGGCTGGCGTAGTAATAAATGGAAAACCCTATATGGAGTTAATGAATGACTAGTAATGAAGAGGCTATTAAGGTAGTCGAAGAAGAATCTGACGAGATGTTCATCAAGGTCTCAGATCTTGAGAATTTCTTAGGTCAGGTAAGCTTAACGTTGGTATCAGTTGTCACTGGTATCAATAAAACGATGGAAGAACTCAAAAGGAGTACACCAAGTGATGACAACAAAGATTGAAGCGTTTACTACTGACACCCTAATGGTTCAGTGGAGCCACCTGCACCAGCCCGATGATAAGTTTGGCGAAGACTCAGCTAATCACAATATCGCTGTGATTGTTGACAAGCCTCTCCAGAAGTCTCTGGATAAACTTCTCAAGGAAACTGGTGCCACCAAGATCAACGGCATGCGTGTCGATGATAATGGTAATACTATCCTTAAGGCCAAGTCCAAGACTCTGGTTAAGAAGGGTGAGAAAACTTTCCCCTGTCGAGATGCCTCAGCTGCTAAGACGGATGCTCTGCCCTTTGGTGGAGACACGGTTCGACTTAGGTTGGCTCCGGTTCTCTTGACCCGAGATGGAAGCATGTCCCTGTTTCTCAATGGCGTTCAGATCATTGACAAGCAGAGTACAGGTTTCGATAGCACTGGTGGCTTTGAAGCTACCGATGGCTATACGAATCCAGTGGACACAGACCCAAGTGATGCGGATAATCTCCCCATCTGATGGAATGGGTTTTCCCAATTAGTCCCGTCGCAGCAAGTAGGCCTCGTGTCTCACGACATGGGGCTTACTTCGCTGGCCCTTACAAGAAGTTTAGGGAAGAGTGTTGGGACCTAGTGCCAATGGTGCTAGGTCCTGACTTCTCTCCCTTTGATAAGGGGTTGTACGTTGACGTTGAGTTATACGTAACCAGACCTAAGACTACTAAGCTTGATACACCCCGACCTGATATAGATAATTATCAAAAGGCTGTGTTTGATGCCCTCAATGGGTTTCTATGGACAGATGATAAACTCATCGAGGCTGTCTATGCTGTAAAGCAATGGGCTGCTAAAGATATGCCCGGCTACTTTGTAGTGGGAGTTAATTATGCAGATGAATACGACCTCTAACTTAACTCATCCTCCATTACATAAAGAACTACTAAAGGTTCACGATCAATTAGCCCGCCGTAATAATCTAAGTACAGATCTTATTGCGGCTTCGGCTTTGGTAGAGAAAGACTTTGGTTCTGCTTGCATTGCAGCCATCGCCACTTTGGGTGGACTGCATGCTCCTCTAGAACAAACCATGTATCTATTGTTAGTTGAGGATTCGGTACAGATAGCTGATAATATTATATCATCTGGTTTACGAGTACCCGGCTGGGGTTCTAGTTTCGCCAAAGACCACAGTGATCCTTTGTTCGATATACTGGACAGTAAACTATCTAGAATAGATGACGAATTATATTGTAAGATTGTATCCATTACTAACTTACTCTTAAACAAAACCAAGAAACGATTGTTCCCTAATGCTGCTTGTTACACAGCAGCCTGTTGTATTATAAATGATATTGATCCACGAGTTGCTTTAAAAACTTTGGTTCAAGGAAGGATTGAGGCTTGGTCTGAAATATATTTACAAAACTATAAGTCCCGGCTCCCGTAGCTCAGTTGGATAGAGCAACGGTCTTCTAAACCGTAGGTCGCACGTTCGAGCCGTGCCGGGAGTGTGAACAAAAGGAAATGATGATGGCACTAATGTATGATCACGAAGTCGAAGTAACTATGACGGTCTACGCCCAAAGCACGCAAGAGAATGATGTTGACTGCAAGGAAGATGTAATAGATGCGGTGAGAGCACATATCACATACGATGGCGGAGCCGTTGCCTATGAAATTGTAGACACAACTACTGGAGACTATTGACAAGGCTCCCTCGGAGTCCAATAAGGAGTTCGGCATCGGAACGGTGTAGACCTCAGGCAGTAGCACATTAGTGCTCGATCCGCCAGCTAAGTACAGTTCTTCTTGTTGGCTCCGTAGCCCAATTGGCAGAGGCAGTGGACTTAAAATCCATACAGTCTGGGTTCGAGTCCCAGTGGAGCTATTGGATACACGAAGTGCTGCCCTAATGGTGCTGCGGGATGTATCCAAGTTGGGCTGGTAGCTCAGCGGTCAGAGCACCTCGCTCATAACGAGTAAGTCGTGGGTTCAAATCCCACCCAGCCTATTAAGGAGAAGAAGATGCATAATGCAGTTGTATTTTTAAGTGACGGGGAAACGTGGACAACCATAGATGGTTGTTCAATCTGTATACTAACTGACGAACAGTTAGATTATCTAAGCATTGGAGACAAGCGTCCCGAAGACTTAAATCCTATTATGGAGATAAGCTTAGGAGATTGCACACCAAATTGGGAGTTATCATGAAAAATGATTACTACACAAGAGACGAACTAATAGAGATCATAAAGAACTTTGCTTATGCTTGTAACTGGGATACGGCGGACTTTGATATGGCTGAGCATCTAGGTGAGAAGTATTTCCCAATCTTTATTGGAGATGATGATGAAAGTATTTAGAATTGTACTTGATGTGGTCAGCACATCTTGGGAAACTGCTGATGCTTTTGTTGAGGCAGAGACTTTAGAAGAGGCCATTAAACTATTCAAAGATGACCCTGATTGTTATGACTGGGATAACTGGGAGACCACCGACAGTGAGGTTCATAGTTGGGAAGTCAACGAAGAGGAGTGTAGATATGCGGTAGTCACCCTGTCGGATCTCCTTGCAGATCAGAACAAGGAGGATCTCGATGAGTAGATTAAAATCATTCATGCTACTTGAGGGTGGTGATGATATTGTTTGGAAAAGGGGTGGACAAACTTACGAGGGTAAGGTAGAATGTCTACAGTCCGATACCCACTCCATGACTGGTGAGGCCTACGTCGTATCTCATATGGATGGGCCTGTTCTTAAAGAATACACAGTGTATCCTTCCGAAGTTTGTTTCAATGAGATGATTAAGGCTCGTAAAACTTCCGACCGAATGGATACCTTAATAAGAGGAGATGATTTAAATGATTAGAAAACTTGCATTAGCCTTGACATCATTGCTTGCTGGGTGTTCAACCACCAGCTGGTTTAGTAAGGATGTGGTCCCAACTGATATGCCTGCTGCCATCAGCAGTTCATCGGCCTGTAGCCCTATGCTTGGATGGCTTGGTGGTATCTGTATCCTAGGAGGCATGGTTCTCTTAGTAATTACACGAGGTTCCATGGGCTGGAGACCAGTCATTGGAGGTCTCATCTTTATAGGAATTAATTATGCGCTATATATGTATGGTCATTGGTTTTTCCTGCCTGTGGCTATTGCAACTGGTGCAATCAGCTTGGCATGGAGTGGTAAAATTGTGTGGAAGATTGTTAATGATGATAAGCTTAAACTTAAGGAGTTAAAACTATGATGAGTTCTATATTAGGTACTATATTTTATACTATTGTTGTATTTGTACTCGGAGCATTTGTTGGCCGCCCGGCTTTTTCGTGGCTGAACAAGTATCTCCCTTGGAATATGTGGCAGTAGGATTAAGAAAAGTGAGATGTAAATGTCTAAGGTAATATCCCGAAGTAGGTGCCCAAAGTGTGCCTCTAATGGCAACGACACCGCTGGCGATAACCTCGCTATCTATGAAGATGGCGGTAAGTATTGCTTTGCTTGTAAGTATACACAAAAAGGATTTAATAATTTGAGTAATTCTGTAGAAGAAGAGTATGTACCACCACCCGTAGAAAAGAAGACCACTGGTCTTAAATTTCTCAATGGTAACATCACTGCTATTCCAGAACGCAAGATAAGTGCCGACACCTGCCGCAAGTATGGCTATGAGACCTTGGTCTCTAATGGCAAGCGTGTAGAGATCGCATCATTCTTTCGTGATGGTCAGATGGTAGGCCAGAAACTACGTGGTCCTAACAAGACCTTCCAATGGAGAGGACAGACTGTCAACACTCCTTTGTGGGGTCAAGATTTGTTCAAGGCCAAGGGTGGCCGTATGATTACCATTACCGAAGGCGAGATAGATTGTCTGTCAGTCAGCCAACTCTTGAACAATAGGTGGCCTGTGGTTTCGTTACCCAACGGAGCCGCCGGTGCTGCTAGGGCAATCAAGGATAACCTTGAGTTCATCTCTTCCTATGACGAGATCATTCTAATGTTTGATCAAGATGAGGCTGGTCGAGATGCTGTTCAAGCAGTAGCCGATTTACTACCTCCCGGTAAATGTAAGGTAGCCAAACTACCTTATAAGGATGCCAACGAATGTCTCGTGAATGGCCAAGGAAAGGCTGTGGTATCTGCTATCTGGGAAGCCCAACACTATAGTCCAGATGAAATTGTTCATGTGTCTCAGGTCATTGCTGATCCGAACATGGAACATACTAAGGTGTATCCCTTTCCGTTCGACAACCTGTCTGAGTTCTTACTTGGTCAGCGGTCTGGTGAAGTTACTCTTTGGGCTAGCGGTACTGGGAGTGGCAAGTCTACTATCCTTCGTGAGCTCATGCATCACCACTTGACCGAGGGTCGTAGTGTGGGTGCTATCATGCTCGAAGAGTCTCCACAAGAGACTGTAGATGATATGATCTCTTTGATCTTGAACAAACCCGTCCGAGCCATTCGAGCTAAGAAGCTAATGAATGAACTCCGAGAGAAGTTAGGCAAGCCTATTATTGAGGTAGATATAATTGATGACCTCACTGACGAGGAGTATGCCGAAGCAAGGAAAACACTGGAGACTACCAGCCTCTATGTTTATGATCATCTTGGTAATTCTGCTCTGGAGAATCTCTGTGCAAGAATGGAGTTCATGGCGGTATCCCTAGGAGTTGATGTCATTGTTCTTGATCACATCACTGCTGCGGCTGCTGGTTTATTGAATACTTCTTCTGATTATGATAATTCTAATTCCGAGAGATTGTTGATTGACAATATCATGAAGGAACTAAGATCATTAGTCAGTAGAACAGGTGTTAGAATTGATGTTGTATCCCAACTGAAGAAGACGATCAAGTCTTACGAAGAAGGGGATCGTATTACACTTCAAGATCTTAGAGGCTCTGGTTCTCTGGCTTCTGTACCCAATGTCGTTGTTGCCCTTGAACGAGACAGGCAGAACCCAGATCCAGTAGTTGCTAATACCACTACAGTTAGGGTTCTGAAGAACAGATTAACTGGCAGGGCTGGTATTGCTACGTGTTTATTCTACGACCGCTGTAGTGGCAGACTCAGGGAGATGGAGTTTGCGGTTACTGACGAGGGTAAGGTAATTACGGACCCAGACTCATGATTGTAGTATCAGGCATGCCCCGGAGTGGCTCAAGTCTAATGATGCAGACCCTAAAGCATCTTGGAGTTCCCCTCATTGGTGAAAATGATTACGCCTTTGAGGGGAATAGCTACCTCCACAGCCAAGAAGTTCCTGCTGAAGACCAAGAAAGAATAGCCAGCCATAATCCTTGGGGTTATTATGAGATACCGTTTGAAGATCACATTGATTATATCCTCAACAACCACCCCGGCAAGGCTATGAAAATATTAGGGCCTGTATTAATTACTCTGATTCCTATTAAAAATATAGAACGTGTGATACTATGTGAGCGTGGAGATAAGGATGCCCAAGCCACAAGCTTTGAAAAACTAGCTAAACTAGATATAGAAGTTATGGACAAAGAGATTGAAGCTGGACGTATGGATCCCCTAAGCATGCGAGCAAAGTCTATAGAAGTATATAGGACTATGAACCTTGAAGACTATAAACGATTAATTGACTTTGGTCATCGATCTATCCAACGGTGGTGGCAAGACCATGATATTAAATTCAAGACTTGGTTTTTTGAAGATATGTTAGAGACCTGTGGTTCCAGTAGTTATTATTCCAGCACCGAGTTTAGTATCAGAGAAATACAGAGGTTCTTGGGATTACAAGGACCAATAGATAAGACAATAGAAAATGTAAGGAAATGAAAAATGAGACTAGCTTTCGACATCGAGGCTAACGGCCTGAGCGAAGTCACAATCGAAAAGAAGGGTGTAGCTACACCTGAGGGTGATAATATCTTCTGCTTGTGTATACAAGACGTAGATACCGGAGAAAAACAAACGTTCTTGGAAGAGGACATGGAAGAAGGCGTTGAGGTACTGAGGAAAGCTGACTTAATTATTGGTCATAATGTAATCATGTACGATATTCCCATGCTTGAGAGATACTATGGACCTATTGAGACAAAGGTGTTCGATACTTTAATAGTATCTAGATTAATGTATCCCGATAGACAGGACCATCCCCTTGGTTCTAACAGTCTCAAGGCTTGGGGTGAGTACCTTGACTGTCCCAAGCAAGAGTTCCACGATTTCTTTGCCTTGTCAGAGAAGATGGTGGAATACTGTGTTCAGGATGTAGAGGTAACCACAAAGGTATTCCATACCGAACAAAGATATGCCAAGCAGTTTCCCAAGTCGGTAAAGTTGGAGCATAAAGTCGCTAGAATCATATCAAACCAAATCGTTAATGGCTTTGGCTTTGATATGGAACGTGCCGAAGAACTTGAGGGTGATCTTCTTATGGAGAAGGTAGGTATCGAAGATGAGTTAGGACAAATCTTCCCTCCTTATGTAGAAGAAAGATACTCTGACAAGACTGGTAAGCGGTTAAAGGATAAGGTTACTATATTTAATCCCAGTTCACGTAAACAAATTGCTGAGAGATTGCATACTAAGTATGGGTGGAATCCCCCAAAGACTGAGAAGGGTAATCCCAAGGTAGACGAAGCGGTTCTAAAGAAGCTACCTTATCATGAGGCCAAGGAATTGGTAAGGTACTTTGCTATTACTAAACTGCTTAGTCAAGTAGAGGATTGGATTAGCAGGGCTACTGTCTCTCGTGACGGCAGGGTACATGGTGGGGTTAATACCCAAGGTACTGTTACAGGACGCATGACGGCTTCTCAGCCCAACCTACAACAAGTATCGGGTGACTCAAGAGCTAGGTCTCTGTTTGTCCCCCGGAAGAACTGGGTTGAGGTAGGGGTAGATGCTTCGGGTCTTGAGGCTAGGCTACTGGCCAGTCGTATGGCTAGGTGGGATAAGGGTGACTTTGCTCATCAGGTTCTCAATGATGACATACATAAAGTTAATCAAGAGGCCGCTGGTTTACCAGACAGAGACTCTGCGAAGACCTTTTTCTACGCCCTTATATATGGAGCTGGTGACCTGAAGATCGGACAGATCGTAGGCAGTGGCCCAAAGAAAGGTAAGGAAATTAAGAGACAGTATCTTGATTCCATGCCAGCCCTGAAGCAACTGCTTGCTAATGTAGAGTGGCAGGTACAACGTAAGAAAACAATTACATTGTTAGACGGACGAGAAGTACCTTGCAGAGCAGTACACAAAGCATTGAATGTACAACTACAAGGTGACGGTGCTATACTAATGAAGTTAGCTCAATTATTATTCCACCGAAGTCTTAAGCCGTTTAGAAATCAAGTTGAGTTTATGGCAACTGTTCACGACGAGTGGCAGTTAGAGTGTGATCCCGTCATTGCTGACATCATAGGTACACTAGGTTGTCAAGCAATCAAGAAAGCAGGTAAGGTTCTTGGTTGTCAGATTGAAATGGACGGGGAGTTTAGAATTGGAAAAAATTGGTCGGAGTGTCATTGATGAGTAAGTATTTGAAAATTTATATAGCGGGTCCTATGAGGGGAATTAAAGATCTTAATCGAAAAGAGTTCGGTAGAGCTGAAGAAAAACTTAAGGCCAAGGGAATCTATCAGATTATAAACCCTTGTATTTCTGATATTGATTCAGGTTTAACGGACGAGGAACTAGAAACTCCAAAGGGATTGAAGATTGTTATGGCTAGAGACTTGACTGATGTCTGTTCTTGTGATAGCATATACATGTTACACGGGTGGCAGAAATCCGAAGGAGCTAGAATTGAACACGATTTGGCCGTCATGTTAAACTTGATAATCCTTTATCAATGAATCCCAAACTAACCGAAACTAATATTAAGGTTATCTTTTATGGTAAATCTAATCGGAAAGATTGGAAAGCATGGGTATATCGATTCATATCCCGACAAGATATGACACACACTGTTGTTTGGTTTACGCAATTAGATAGGGAATACGTGTACGTCATAAACACAAAGGGTGGGATGTATTTAGTAGAAAAATCTAAGTATGAGTGGATATTAAAGAGACAGGGTATGGTGATAGAAGAAACCGTAGTCGATCTTGGTTCAGCTCCCGTCAGTTTATATCAGCTCAGTTCTTTCCTAGATAGACCTGAGTTTCGTTTATCGAATACTTTCGAGAACTCTTTCTGGTGGTTAGTTGGTCGATTCATTTCAAAAACTTACACACCAATGTCGTGTTCTTTAGCTACAAGTTATTTATTAAGAATGTGTGGATTCAAGGTTGATCTTCATATAGCCCCGCATCTACTACACAAGGAGCTCCGAGATGGAGTTGATAATCATTTCTGGACCAGCAAGGGTTGGCAAGAGCACACTAGCTAATCTTTTGGCAAAGGAATCCTTTGAACTTGGCCTTGTTCCTAAGCTATTGTCGTTTGCAGATCCCCTTAAGGAAGAAGCAGAAGAGAGAGGCTATTCTAAGGAGAAGGATACCGAAGAGTATCGAAAGTTTTGTCAAGAATTAGGGGCTAGTTATCGTGAAGTGAATCCAGATCACTGGGTAACTTTATTTGAAAGAAAACTTAACACAGTTCTTACGGAAGAACGGGTGGACTTACATAAGAATAATCCTTATTGGGAGAGGTGTGTAATAGTAGATGATTGTAGGTATCAAAACGAAGTCGGGCTCGGTTTGAAGTATAATGCCACTATGATTTTCCTATCCTCTGGTAACAGAGATTTACCAGAAGCAAATGCTTCTTGGAGAAAGCACCACTCTGAAACGTTAGCTAAAGAGGTTGAGAATGGGGATGAAGAGAAAATTCAATGGTATGATTTCCACCTATTAAATGATGGAGACATTGAAAATCTCTCGATTAAAACGAGGACTATGGCCCCTATCTGGTGTGGTCTACAAGCTAATTCTTTAGCCACTAACCTAGAAGACCTGAGTACTTCTGGTTCGTTAGAAGGTATGGATGAAATGCTCAGTGAGCTAATTGACATCTTAATGAAGGAGTTTGAGGATGGAGAAGATCCCCCCGTGCCCGACGATGGCAGCGATTGATGCTGACATTGTTGCTTACCGCGTAGCCTTTAGGGCTGAGTCTGATGACCCCGCATTTATTCCCCAGATGATTGAGGAATGCCTAGAGAACTGGTTGCCAGCTGAGACAGATGAGTTTACGATGTGTCTCAGTTGTAGCCGCAAAGATAACTACCGAAGAGAAGTCTGGCCTCGCTATAAGATGAGTCGGGAAGGTCAGCCTACCCCCGAATATCTCTCAGAAGTACGGGATTATATGTTTGATGTCTATAACTGTGAATTTATAGATAGGCTGGAGGCTGATGACATCCTTGGGATGCGAGCCTCGGGCTACGAGGCGGTTTCTGTGACGATTGACAAGGACTTGAGGTGTGTGCCGGGATGGCACTTCAATCCGGACAAGGAAGATGCTCCTGTACATATCACCGAAGAGGAAGCAGATGAATTCTTCTTGGTCCAGTGGATGGCAGGAGATAGTACTGATACAATCCCCGGTCTTTGGCGAATAGGGCACAAAAGAGCCCGATCTTTCCTTAAAAAGTGGGAAGGTGAGGACATAATTCAAAATATTATAGACATGTATTCAGATAAAAAGTATATTCCTAAGCATACGTGCGATCTTGAGGACCTAGACTTGGCTCTTGCCATGGCTAGGTGCGTTAGGATCCTACGAAACGGGGATTATGATATCATAACAAACGAAATTGACCTTTGGGTCCCTAAAGTTGGAGTATAAAGAACAAATGGATAACTTTCAACAATTTATAGCAAAGTCCAAGTATTGTCGTTGGAACGACGAGCTTGGCAGACGAGAAACTTGGGAAGAATGCGTAGATAGATATTATGATTATATTATTTCTCGCTTCCCCGTCTTTGCAGGGTTTCCTGACCTCGAAGATGCCCGTGAGGCCACTAAGAACCTTGAGGTTTTCCCCAGCATGAGGGCTTTGATGACTGCTGGGCCTGCGGCTGAAGTAGATGACACTTGTATGTACAATTGTTCCTATGTAGCCGTGGATGATCCCAAGGTTTTCTCTGAGATCATGTACATTCTGTGCTGTGGTACAGGTGTAGGCTTCTCTTGTGAATCTAAGTACACCGAGCAATTGCCTTTGGTTCCTGAAGAAATTGAAAGAACCCACGATCTCGTGCTGGTTGTAGAGGATTCTCGCAAGGGCTGGGCTGAAGCCTACAGTAGTTTACTGAAGTATCTTTACCAAGGTATTCACCCTACTTGGGAGACCCACCTCATCCGACCTGCCGGTGCTAGGCTCAAGACCTTTGGAGGCAGAGCCTCTGGCCCCGAACCCTTAGAGAAATTGTTTAGGTATACGGTTAATAAATTCATGGGAGCACGAGGCAGACACCTCAAGCCTATTGAGGTCCATGATATTGTGTGTATGATTGGAGAGATTGTGATTGCCGGAGCTGTCCGTAGGTCTGCGTTGATCTCTTTATCTGATCTTTATGACAGAGACATGGCTACTGCTAAGTCTGGTCCTTGGTGGGAGACATCAGGACACAGGAGACTGAGTAATAACTCAGCAGTGTACACAACTAAGCCGGGTATGTCCGAATTTCTAGACGAATGGGTTGCTATGTATAACTCTCGCTCTGGTGAACGGGGTATCTGCAACCGAGAAGCATTGACTATGCTTGCTGAAAAAGCAAACAGAGAACCGTGTGAAGATTGGGGAACCAACCCATGCAGCGAAATCATTCTTCGACCAAGACAATTCTGTAACTTAACAGAGGTGGTTATTAGAGAAGATGATGATTACGATAGTCTAAAGAAGAAGGTAAGGCTGGCTACCATACTAGGTACAATCCAGTCTGCCTGCACAAAGTTCCCGTATCTAGGAGAGGAGTGGAAAACAAACTGTGAAGAAGAAAGATTACTTGGTGTCTCTTTTACAGGGATATATGACAGCAAGCTCATGTCTGGTCAACTTGGTATGCCCAAGCTTCGTTGGACTCTTAAGAAGCTTAAAGAATATACGCAAGACGTAAACCTCCATTTCTCTGACCTACTGAACATAAACCCGAGTGCTTCTATCACATGTTGTAAACCAAGCGGAACAACAAGTTGTATTGCAGGGACAAGCTCTGGTATGCATCCGCGATATGCCAACCAATACTTGCGTCGAGTTCGTATTGATATCAAGGATCCTATCTGTCAGTTCATGGTAGACAGCGGCGTACCTTATGAACCCTGTGCCTCACAACCAGATAAAACCATGGTCTTTAGTTTCCCGCTACAGGCTCCAAAGGGATGTATAACTCAGGATGAATTAGATCCTGTAACACACCTTGATTTGTGGTTGGAGTATCAAAAGACTTGGTGTGATCATAAGCCCAGTATTACTATATCTTATTCTGATGTAAACTTCTTGGAGGTAGGTAGCTGGGTGTGGAATAATTGGAAGTATGTGAGTGGAGTGTCTTTCTTGCCAAAGGATGATAACGTCTATGATCAGGCTCCCTTTGAGTCTATTACAGAAACTGAATACAATATCTTGACAAATAAGATGCCACAGGATATAATATGGTCGCAGCTTTCTTCTTATGAAAAAGAAGACTCGACTACAAACTCTCAAGAACTAGCGTGTCACGGGGGTGCTTGCGAAGTTGTTGATTTAACGGAGGTTTAAAATGGGTATACACGATTTACAAACAATTCAACGAAAGATTTCAATGAATGCTTCTGTTACCCCTGCTGAAATGTTATTATTAATGCGGGACGTAGTACTAAAGTTGAAGCTTATAGAGGAGAAGTTAAGTGGACTGGAAAAGGCTATCAACACTGGACAACCTACTGGTACAGTACCTAAGAGAAAAGTATCCTCCAGTAAAGTACCACGAAACGATGACGAATGATGAGATGGTTCGACTTCTGGCTATTCAACATGGCAAAGAAGAACTTATTCAACACATCGAAAAAGTAATTTCTAATCAGAAAAAAGGAGGCTAGTTATGGGTTGGTTTAGTGATCTCGTCGATGATGTAAAGGATGTGTTCAGAGATACAGTCTCTTCCGTTGGTTCAACTTTAGGTATCCGTGAATTGGATTTCAATCAGCAAATAGAGGATGCTGAAAACGAAGGAAGACAACGTATAAAGGAAGAGCGAGAACGTCTTCAAGCCCAACTTAATTCTGCTAGTGCCAAAGAAAGAATAGCCGCAGAGAAACATCTCGCTGCAATAGAAGAATCTCACAAGCAGGAGATGGTTCAGCTTCAACGAGAGGCTATTAAAGCATCTCGTGAATCGGACGCTGATTTCGAAGCCAAACAAGCCAGTCTTTTGACAGCAGCTAAGAAGACTCCCACTAAACCAAAGTTTGATCGTAAGAAAATGCTAGGACTAAGAGATCGAGCTATTAGAACACCGAGTGTTGGTCCAAGGCCCGGACAAGGTGCAGTAATACCAAGACCTACTTCCACTTCTGGTCCAAGATCTGGACAAGCTGGTGCAAGAAGACCACAATAGTATAAAGGAGTTTAATTATGGGTATGGGAGGAGTGGACATTCCGGCGCAAATGTCAGCAAAAGAAAGACGAAACTTGTTGACCTTTGAGAATGAATTAGCGGGAGAACGTGATGCAAAGGCCAGAGAATTTCAGCTGGAATCAGAACGTCGCCGTGAAGGGCAAGAAAGAGAAATCCGCAAGCAAACTGAGCTTACAGAGCAACAGCGAATTGCAGAGCTTGAGGCAATGGAACAAGCTGGTATTGATGCTGCTCCTTCAGAATATGATGCCGGTATATTAGACCAAGAAAATGCGGTTACTAATATGTGGTCAAGTCTTGGCCAAGGTACTAGTCCCAATACAACTCCTGATGTAACTACAGATAGGCCGGAGTAATATATATGTCAACTAATGCAGACAGGTTTCGAATACTAGATTCCCTAAGGGTCAGTAAATTAGAGAGATCTAGATACTGCTCTAGCCTTACGATTCCTTCGGTCCTTCCTCCAGAGGGCTGGAATGAGCAGTCCCAATTACCCCAGCCTTACAGTTCTGTTGCGGCCCGAGGTGTTACTGCTATGGCTTCTAGGATGCTGTCTGCCCTGCTACCCTTGAATGATGCTCCCTTCTTTAGGTTTGAGCTCTCGTCTGGTATGCAGCCAGAGATAGAGATAGACTCCTATCTCAATAATCTCTCTTATCAAGTATATAATAAGATATCTAGTGGTAATCTCAGGGAATCTATTTATCAAATTCTTCAACACCTTATTGTTGTTGGGGATGTGATGGTAATTTTAGAAGACGATATGAATATCCGTTTGATTCGTATTGATAGGTTCGTGGTTCGAAGGGACGTGAACGGAGATATTAATGAGATTATATATAAAGAATACGAAACTGTAGACGAAGACTTGAATGACCAAGATATTCTTTTCTCTTCATCTCTTGATGCTGATAGCAAACAAGGCTATAAGCCTTTGTATACAAGGCTCACAAAGGGTGATGAGGATGTATGGAAGTCGGTAACTGAAGATACTGAGGGAGGTGTTACGAACTCCGGTGAGTTTACTGTACCAAACTTTATTGTCCTTCGCTGGGCCAGCATTGCTGGAGAGAACTATGGTCGAAGTCACTGTGAGGATATGATAGGTGATATTAAAGCCCTTGAGGGTTTCACGGAAGGCTTAATCAACGGCATTACTGCCTCGTCTATTTTCTGGATGGCCGTAGACCCAACGGGTATGGCTGAAGTAGACGATATTAATGGCACTCCAACAGGTGGTTGGGTCAGTGCTAGACCAAACGAAATACATGTTGTTTCTCCAGCAACTACTATGAATCCCCAGATCAATCATACCCAGAATGGTGTGAATCTCCTTAGGCAGGAAATTGGTAGAGCGTTCTTGCTTGATTCTGCCAGCATTCCCCAAGGAGATCGAGTGACGGCGACGGCTGTCCGTATGATTGGTCAAGAGCTAGAGCATGTTCTTGGCGGTGCTTTCTCAGCAATCGCTAGAGATCTTATGCGACCATTGGTTGCTCGTGTTGTATTCCTCATGACTACCAAGGGAGAAGTGGACAAGCGTCTTGAAGAGATGTTCTCTAAAGAAGGTGGCCTAATTAATGTAGATATTATTACAGGTCTTCAGGCACTTAGTAGAGACTCTGATCTTCACAAGCTCATGCAAATGGGTGAGATGATCAGAAATCTTCCTGAAGCAGCAGCCATGATGTTCCGTTGGGATCAGTATGGCAAAGCTTTGATTACCTCCTTAGGCTTTAATGCTGACCTCTGGATTAAGTCTGAAGAGCAGGTACGAGAAGAGCAAATGAAACTTGCTCAAGCTCAAGGACAAGTGCAAAGTGCTCAACAAAATGAGCTTATGATGAACCAAGCTGTAACTGGGGCTGTAGCTCAAGCAGCACAACAGGACCTTGCTGAAACTGGCGGGGCGGGAATCCAACAAGTTATGCAACAAATGCAAGGAGTATAGTAAATGACAACCGATCCTCAGGCCCTAAACTTTACAACGTCTACTACGTCGTTTAATGGAAAGAAAGTCGTAGCTAGTAATCAAAGTGCAGTACTTTCTTTATCCGCTAATGAATTAGTTACAGCTACGGTTTCTTCGCAGTCGGTTCCCATTACCTTGGCTGGGGTTAATATCTCTAATGCTTATACTAATGGAGTTGCTGCGGTTGCTGCTACTACCACACTTACACTTGATGATGCTATTGAATCTACCAGTTTGTCAACTGATCCCTATGTACAGTTTACTGATGCTGGGGGACAGACGAGGACTTACTTTGGAGTGAGTACACTTGGAGTTTCTGGCTCAGCTACCTTTACATTCGATAAGGCTGCTACGCTCAATGAATATATTACTCTTACCTCTTACTTTGATGGGGCGAGTGCTACTGTTAGCTTTAAAGCTGCTGCTCGGGGAACAACCAATGGCTCCACAGCAGGTGGGTATACTTTGTTTGCTGTAGATGATGACACTTCAACTGGTGATCCTACTTCCGCTGTCGATGCTGCTGCAAACTTAGTGGCTGCTATTAATTCATCTAATGGTTTACCAAACTTAGAAGCTTACGCTAATCGGGTATCAGATACTGATGCTACAACGGCTAACGGTAAAGTTTATTTAAAGGCACGGGATGCTGATGATGCCACTAATACGGCGATTGCACTTTCTACGGTCACAGCCGCAACAGCTACAATTATAGGTACTGCTGCTTTGGATGATGAAGATGGTACAGATTTTATATTAAGAAATGCTGACGCTTCAACTGTAACCCTCCACACAGACCCCACTAAGAACTTTGGTGATACTTCTTCCGATGATGGGGACCACAGATGGATACTCAACACCAGAGATATTAGTGGCGGTAGTGAAGTCAGGAAGGCTACGCAGGCGTTGTGGATTGCATGCAAGACAGCAATAGACGCAGGCGAATTAGATATGACAATTACTCCCAGTACTGTTGACACCATTGCTGATGGATCACAAGTAGATTTTTTATTAACTCAAACTACTTCTGGATCTGCTGGTAACACAGCTATAACTTTAGTAACTGGTGTTACGGCTAGTGGTGAAACTGCCTTTACTGGTGGTACTGCCTTTACAGATTCTACCAGTGTTAATCCTCCCGCCGCCTTTACAGGTGGTGTTGATGAGGCTGTAGATATTTCTAAGAACAAGTGGTCTCGTAAAGGTAGTGCAGAGAATGCTGCTGAGTCTTTGAAGGATGCTATTAACGAGACAAGCTCAGGTCATGGCTATGCTAATGGCTTGACGGCAACTCGTAGTGGGGCTGTCCTAACAATTGTCCAAGATGTTGGAGGAACTGAGGGAAATACTGCTGTTGCTTATAACAGCGAGTTTCAAGAGATCTGTTCTGTTCTTCCAAAAGCTTTTGCAGGAGGTTTAGCAGCGGCTACTCCTAAGTTTGGGATTCAATACTCTACTAATGGCACAGATTGGACTACTCCGGTTGAGGTGGCTAGTGATGTAGTTGCTAATGAAACAGGAATTAAATTATTTACTTTACCCGAGGGGGTGACTTCTTATCCAGCGTATAGACTAGTGTTTAATTATAATCTAACTACGGCTGGAACTTCCGGCAGACTTACCTTTGTCGGAGCTTATTGAGATGTCTTCCCTAAATGGATGGAACGAATACAAGGTCCATATTATTCATGAATTAGAGAGGGCCAATAGCGAACTTACTTTAATAGATCGCCGCCTCTCCAAGATTGAGAAGAAGTTAACAATTCTTGATACTAAAATATACGTCGCCTCTTTCTTCTTCAGTGTTATATTTGCAGGGGTGTTTAATATTATTATAGGAAAGTTTTAGAATGGGAATAGAAACTCCTTTACGTAAGCTAGAGATCATAGGTAATGATACCACCAGTATCTTAAAAGCTAATCATTCTAATCTTATTTCCAAAGGTTCGAGAGAGTATATTCTTTCTGTTAGAGAACAGATGCTTAATAATAAAAGCTTTAAGGTTCCAGAAGATTGGGATGTAGATTGGAATATTCGCCTCGGCCCTATCTGGACTCCAGCAGAGTTAGGAAGTACTAATCTTGTATGCTGGCTGAGTCCAGAATATTATCATCCTCTAGATACTGATGCTGATATAATTGCTCAAGCCAACGACCGATCTGGTAATGGAGTTATTTGGGAAAATACATGGACTTCGGCTTCTTGTCCGACGTTTACTTCTCCTTTAGTTGGACTCGGCAGTTCTTCTGATGGTTTTAAAGGTATGGGGTTTGATGGAACCCAGTGGATATATTCTACGGATGAGTCTGGAGATGGTGAACTAGATCCCGGTACAGGAGACTTTTCCATAACTATGTTAGTAGAGTTTGGTGGAATCAGTACTGCTGAGAAGTATGTATTGTGTTCTGATGGTACTAAGGACTTTGCTCTATCAGTTAAAGAAAACCTAGTTACTGGTGTTGATCAATACAAGGTATACTTCGATGGTTCGGCTACAACAGCGGCAGTGTCGGTAAATGTAAGTGCACCAGTAATACTTACTGTAGGCAGGTCTGGAGGAGATCAGTTCCTTAAGCTTGCTAATCTTTCTATAAACGATACCAACATTACGGGAACTGAAAGTGTGGATATTGATAACTCGCAGCAATTCTTTATTGGCGGAAAAGAAGCCTTATCTGATAGATCAGCAGGAAATATGTTCACTGGAAATATTTACGAAATCATGTTCTACAACGGTACTTTGAGTACTGACGATATTAAAAACTTGGAAGGGTATCTAGCACATAAATATGCTCAGACATCCTTCCTATATTCAGCACACCCCTATAAAACTAATCCACCAAGAACAGAGGTCCCCGCATAAGGAGAAATAGTATGGCAAAGAAAAAGAATGATAAGAAGAAGAACGCTACTAGGAAAGCCCCCATGAAGTTTACGCCCATGGGAGCTGCTAGTACGATTAAATCAAAAGCGAGCGCAAGAAGTGCTCAAAGACCAAGCGTTCAGGCACAGTCGTTTGCCAGCATGGGCGCTGGCGGCGGCGGCGGTAAATAATAAGGAGTTTATGATTTATGTCTAATGAACAAGTTGAACAATCCTCTGACGGGACTCAGCTTAATGTAGGAATTTCTAATCCTGAACCAACTTCAGTTACTTTTCCTTCAGGAAAGGTTGAAGATGCTCAAGTAGAAGCAGAAAAGAAAGCGTTTAAGACTTATGTAGAAACCTCCGGAGAGAAGGTTCCAGATAACTTCAAGGATGTTGATTCGTGGTTTTCCAGTCTCAAGGAAGCTCAGAGTAATTATACCAAGGGGCAGCAGGAGATGGCTGAACTACGTAAGCAGTATGCGGAAACAGCAGGTAACCCAGAAGAGCCCGAACCTGTAGCAGAGACTCAGGCTGAGGTTGCCCCTATACTTACAGAAGATAGCCCTCAGCTTAGAATTCAAGCTAAAGAAATTCAAGAAGCGACAGCTGTGGAAGCTGCAACCATTGGAGTAAACCAAGAAACATACGAAGCTTGGGGTATGGAGATGGCAGCTACGGGCAGTATTTCAAACGAAACTCGAACTGAGATTCAAAATAAAACAGGTTTCTCAGATAAGATGATTGATGATTTCGTGTCTGGTCAGAAGGCTAGGCTACGAGAAAACTTTTCTAAAGCCTCCAATGTTGTTGGAGGACAGGAAAAGTTACAACATATATTCGACTGGGCTAGTAGGAATCTTAGCTCAGAAGATCAACAAATGATAAACATAGGACTTGCGTCCCCATCATACGAGGTGACCCTACGAGGATTATCGTCTATGTATGATCAAGCTGTGGTATCTCAAAAGGCTGCGGAACCTACAAAGAATCCCAATCTCGCTACCGTTTCGGCAAGTGAGACTGGTGTACGTCCGTATAGTACTAAGAGAGAATTCACAGCTGAACGAAACGATCCTAAGTTTATGATGGAGCCTAAATATAGGCACATGGTAGAACAAAGAATGTCTATGACAGACTGGAATAATCTACGACAATAAGGGTTTTTGCGGACCCATAGGCAACTGATTAAGTTGACCACGCCCCTCTTTGGATAAAGAGACAAGGTATTGTCAGAAATAGAACGAGCCATTAGTATTAGACTCCCTCGGGAACAATCGAAAGCTAAGAATTAAATCCGCTTTTAATTAATAGTTTTAAATTTCTAAGGAGAAATGAAAATGGCAGAATCAGATGTAGCTGGACATGATTTTCCAGCTGGTGGTGGTGGACTAACTTATAGAAGTAGTTCCGCTGCATCCGATGGTATATCCGGTAGTAATACTACTGGTGGTAAGCTTTGGCTTCCTATTTGGGCGGGCGAAGTAATTAATGCGTATGATGAGTACAATATGTTTGAGTCCTTAGTCGGGACTAAGACAATTGCTAGCGGTACTACGATGGAATTTCCCATCACAGGCACCGTGTCACTGCATCCCTCGTGGAATGCTGGTGAAGAACTCATCGGTGGCGAAGATGCAACCGCATCGACTTTCAAAGTGGTTTTAGACAAGCGACCAATGGCCGCTCACTTTGAGATTGATAACGTTGACTTGATGCAGACCCAGTGGGAGTTCCGTAGTGAGCTTGCACGACAGGCTGCAATGACTTTAGCTAATGCTAGAGATAAGCAATTGTATTCGTACATTTGCCGTGCAGCGATGACGAGTCAGGTTGCGAGCGATCCTCGCCCGTCTCTTAATCTTGACGAGGCTCTGTATGGTAGCAATGATGGAGATGCCCTTAAGTTAAGATCTTGGGGTTCTTCGGGTGCTGCTGTGGCTGATCGTGCTCTCGGTGCTTTGACAGCTTTGTCAAAGATTGAGGATTACATCGTTTTCCTTCAGGAAAATAACATTCCTTACGGGAATCTATACATGGCAGTAAGCCCCGCTTGCTTCATGGATATTCGAGCACTTGGTGTTGCTCGTACAGCTGCTGAGGCTAGAGATGCTCAGCCAATGTTTGGTGGCGTTGCTCAGGCCGGTGGTCTTGGTGCTCCATTCGGGCAAAGTCTGGGTCAATTGCACGACGCTCTTGAGTACATGGGTTGTACTATTATCAAGACGAACCACGGTTCGGATCAGCTTCGTGATAAGTATGACGGCGGTAGTGGTACTGATCTTGGTGAAGCCAAGTATAACTTGGACTTCCGTCTGAGTGATGATGCCGACACTACGGCAATGACTTACGGTATTCGTGCCGTGATGTGGACTCCCGAGGCTATTGCTGGTCTTCGACTTCAGGGTCTGAAGGTTGATAACGTTGATGATATTCGACGCAACACTTCGTTCACTGTCGCTTCGATGATGGCTGGTACAGGCGTTCTACGTCCTGAGTGTGCAGCTGTAATCCATACTAGGGATGGTGCCGCCGATGGTGCCGCCGATACCCGAGATGAGATTGCTGCGTTTGCCCATTGTGGACTCGCTATTGGTGAGTATCAACGGGGCTGATCTTGTTCTTGACTTAGTATAGTTTAACTATGCAACTCTCCTCTCCTAGGCCTTGACGGGTCT
>Ga0080013_1001852_pt1 | contig 26666 bp, 32 predicted proteins | sample ETNvirenome_6_85_FD_69236 | JGI IMG/M metagenome (GOLD analysis project Ga0080013, IMG submission 69236) | Marine viral communities from the Pacific Ocean - ETNP_6_85 (SPADES assembly) (version 2) | ecosystem: Environmental > Aquatic > Marine > Oceanic | place: Pacific Ocean | collected 2013-06-19
CAACGGAGGGCGGTTTTTTTGTAAAAAGTGAGCCTAAATCCGAATGAAAAGGGCTCCTCAAGCTTATAATAGATGCGCAATGCGCAAGGAGAAGTCATGACGACACTAGTACTAGCAGCCCTGATAGGTATGGCACCTGCAGAGGCACACACCCCGAAGCAGCATGCCAGGCCGCCTCAACACCACCACAGATCCCAGAAGCCAAGGGCGGTTCCACAGAGACAGTGGGTATGGGTATCAGGACACTGGCAACGCAGGGGACAGAGCTCTGTCTGGGTATGGGGTAGTTGGCAGCTACGTCCGGCACCACAGCACACCCACAGACGTGGATGCAGTCACAGGCGCTAGGAGCCCAAGCCCAAGGGGCTAGCGCCACTTAGGGGGCCTCTCTGCAGAGCTCAGTAGGGCTAAGCGGGGGGCCCTCTTCGAGCGCCTACAGACCTCTCTACAGACCCCGGAGGGGGCCCCTATCTATAAGGGGCCCTAAAAAGCTGCTTAGAGCCCTGGGGGGCGCCCCCCAGCCCAGAGGGCCCCCGGACAGGTTCAGTAGAGCCCTAGGGGCAGGGCTGGCCTAAGGCACCTCACTTCGATTGAAATTTCCGGAAAATTTTCCAAAAACTTTTTAACTTGTGGTGAATAGTTATACCAGTAACCCCACAGGGAAATATAAAAATGTCTAGAAGAATTACAAGAAGAACATTGAGAAAAATGATCCTAGCAGAGATGAGACAGATCATCAGAGAAGAAGACACTGTAACAATCAAGATTACGGTCCCAGATGTACCGGACAGCGTCAAGCGTAGTCTAGAAGCGCTTGGTGGTGCTGCAGGTCTGGGACGACAGCTTGGTCGTGTCGACTGGAACGAAGCACTTACAACCATGAAGAACAATCATCCAGCCATGTTCGATAACGTTATGAATGCAATGGAATCAGCTGCAGATGCCGGCGAAGATGCATTTAAGGAGTATGTCGAAGGTGTCGCTGAAATCATGAACAGCACGAAAGGCTTCTTAAAGAGCATGCCAACGGGTGCGAAGCTCAGCATGGGTCTGCCAGGACTTCTTATCGACTATTTATGATCAGATTAATTCCATAAGATTCTGGGAGGCGCAAGACGCCTCCTTTTTTGCGTTTTCTCCCAAAAAATTCCAGAAAAATTCCGGAAACTTTTTCACTTTCAGACAGATAGTTATAAGGGATACGAACCACTAGTGACGGAGAACACAACATGCGGTTAACAAAGAAGGAATTTAGAGATCTCATTAACGAGGTAGCAGAGGAGATGAAGGATCTCGAAGAGGACAGAGAGTCTAGACGTGAAAGAAGGTCAGACAGACAGGATGCAAGAAAGGCACGCAGGGAGTTTCGAAAAGAGGTAGAAACAGACGTTGACGTTGCACGTGATGCACTCGATGACCTTGACCTAGATGACTTTCCAGAGGAGGCAGACGCACCGGAGGATAAGTTTCTAGTTCCTAGAAATAGAGTCCTAGCAGCAATAGAGGAAGCGGGCCATGATAATCCAGAGGAAACGCTTCGAAAGGAGCTCGTCAGAAGTGAGACACACAGGTGGAGAGAGATTGGAAACAACATCGCAGTGACGATTCCAAGAATGATGGCTCTCAACATAGAGCCGGAGAATCTCGCTAGTGAGGCACTTGCAGAATCAGCCAAGATGACATCAGGCGGCCTTAGACAGATGATCCTTCGGGAGATGAGAGGTCTCAATGAGCAAGCCGACTGGAGGCAGAGTACAGAGTATCATCCCAGTCAGATGTCTCTGGATAGAGAGTGGGAAGCAGCACAGGCAGAGCAGCTAGAAAAGAGAGCAGAAGCCTTTGAGTACTTTAGGACATTCACCATACCGTTGATTCGCGGTCCCATACACACAGAAGCAGAAGCCATGGAACTTGCAATGGAGAAGTTTCCAGACATACCGAAACAAGGAGAAGATCCAGGTCCAATGGCTCGCTCTGGGGTAAATGTACCGACACTAGACAGAGTACCGATGCAGGAGATGAGATCGGCCGGGACTCATGCAGGTGCACTCGAGATGATGCAGGCAGACCCAGATGAGACAGTGATGTTCGAGCCAGGTGAAGAAGTCCCTTCAGCAGACGCTATTGCAGACGCAGTTGAAGGTATACAGGATCAAGGTCTACTCACAAAGATCTGGAGCATGATCAAGTCAGCAACCAAGCCAATCAACCCAGAGGATGCTTTCGAATATGCACGTCAGCAGAGAAAGAACCCAACGGGAGTCAACAAGTGGTTGGGCGGCGGTGCAGCCGACGCAGTCTTAGATGACTTAGGCACACTCTCAGAGGGCTATGAGCCCGGTGGCTACCGTTACGAGGGTGATAGAAGACTAAATGATGTCTCCATTGGCACCGGACGCTGGAACCTGCTCGCAGGGATAGATAAAAAGTGAAACTCACGCGTAATGCACTCAGGGGCCTAATCCTGGAGCAGATGGGCATGATGGGCATGGGACAGCAAGATCCCGAGCTCGTCAAGCAGCTTCAGCCCTTTCTCGATAAGATGCTGCAAAATCCGGATCCGGATGCATACGCAATAGCCCTAGAAGAGTTCGAAGACGGTTCGGCCTATGATCCGATGGGGGCATCCATGAACTCGACTCTTCAAATGGTCAAGATGCTTGCAAAAAAAGCAGGTGACACGGAGATGATCCAGCTGGTCGACAATGCAGTCCTGCCGGACGGAAGAACATTTCTGCAGACTTCCCAAGAAAATGAAGCTGAGCGCGTTGCAGACATAGCGGCATCTGTAGACCCCACCGGGATGGCAGATCCCTACGCTGCGGCACCAGCAGATCCCACAGCAATGGATGATCCCTTCCCCATGTCAATGAATGAAGGAGCGTGGAAGGCATCACGCTGGCAGGAGCTTTCCGGCCTTCTCACAGAGGGCGTCGACTAGGCATAGGTTCGGGCGCTGAAGACCCCACCCCAACCCCTCAGAAAAAAGCAAATAAAGTCAGCAAAAGGCTTGTAAAACCCCCTTTCCTGGTGTATTATTACTCTGATTGGCCAGTAAGGCCGTCTATGCGTATATAACATATAATAGGAGAATATAAGCATGCCATTTAGCAAGACCAAGTCCACGAAGCGCTTTAGCTTCGGTATCAATCGCAACTCAACGGCCAAGAAGGCCGGCTCTAACAGCTTCACCATCGCCACCCAAGGTGACTACGGCCGTTATAGCGGAAGCACCAGCTCCATCACCATGACAGTTAAGGAGGCACAGGCCCTTCGTAACTTCCTCAATGAGAGCCTTCCAGTTCCTTCCATTGACAGTTCCGTTGATGGTGCAGGAAGCATCGACGTCTAGGACTTGGATTTAAAGGTGGGGCTCGCGCTTTTTGGCCGGGCTCCCCTTTTTTTGCCTGCGCGATGCATAGTTATTGTTGCTACCCACTGAGGATTTGATATGAAGATTAGTAGATCACGACTTAGGAGTCTAATTTTAGAGGAGTGGGATCAAGATGATCCAACACAACCTCGTCTAGCTGACATGCTATCTACGGATAGAAGAGTTCGGGAATACGGTCCGGAATCGGACAGTCCAGGTGATGCTGTGACTGACCGATGGGGAGGACAGTTCATGATGACTGACTATAATAAGGTTGCTGACCTACTGTTCCGAAACACAGATGCTGCCGAAAATGAGGAGACCATGAACCTAATCATCGGATTTTTATTGGCGATGCCAGAGTCCGAAAACTCTGGGTTTAGGGATGAGTACTCTAATGATGAAATTGGCTCTATGCAGGCACTTATAAGACCTAGTGAGGAAACCACGCGTCGTGAGAGACGTCAAGCACGTCGAGATGCGAGGCGAGGTAGTGGTGAGGCTGCACTTGAAGAGCCCAGCTATAGTGAAAGAATCCAGTCCGATGACTATTATGCCAGAATAAGTTCACAGACAATGCCCATCATTAAGGGTGGGCGTATTAAGTTTAGAATCAAGAGTGACAAAATGGATCTCATTGATGATATGGACGAGGGTATGCTTAAGGAGCTTGAGCCAAAGATCCGGGAGGAGCTTGGAAAGATTGGCTTGAGCAGTATCATTTCTGAATCGAGAACTGTTGAGTTCACTAGAAAGGCTCTTCGCCGTCGCATTCTCCGTGAATTTTACGGTCGTGCTGATGATGAGTTTGGAACTGTTAGGGTGACGAGAAGCGACCTAAATAGGGTGATTGTTGAGGAGTTTGGTCTCTCCGGAATGATTGGGTCTGGTGTCTCTAAGGTAAAGGGAATGCTTGGAATGTCACCAGAAGAAACTGCTGGACCCCCTACTGAGATGACCAGTGTTCCTGTCACAGATGTTGAAAAGGTCCACGCTGCCCTCCAGATAGGTGATCCTGAGTCTGACCCTGGCTTTATGGATGTCATGGCACGGCGAATGGAGGACATGAATGTCCTAAATGATGAGTATGCCGCACACCTTAGCTCAATTGGACAGGCAGGTGACCTTGTTAGCTCACTTGAGGGCGCTGGACTGGTTCAACAGGCCCGTGCCATGATGGGTCACATAAAGGGGCAGGCATTATCTTCTGGAGGCAGGAAGGGAATGTTACAACAGATGATTCGTGAGGAGCTCTCTTTTTTTTTAAGTGAGGACTATCTTCCAGCTGGAACCATTATCCACTCACCGTCTGATCACGCTGCCGCAATGAAGAATATTACACCCCAGGCATCTGATACGATATCTGCAATGCCACCTGTTAGAGATCCCTCTCCCGGTCCGTTTGTTGACCCTCAAGCATCTGTTAAATTTTCATCTGATGCTCTCCGTGATGCCATATCTGGTCTGGGTGAGGCTGATGATGCAGACGAGGTCGATGATGATGAAATCATAGAGATTGATCTTTGATCTCAAGTCACTTATCTAGTTTTGTATATATTTAAACTCCAATAGTAATCCACTAACATAAGGAGATAATCATGTTAGAGCTACTAAACCAGTGTTGGAATCTCGTTTCCGGCCTGCTACTTGCCGTCTGGGGCGTTCTTGTCCTAGTCATGAGCTTCGTATTTGAAGTTCTAGTTCATCTGCATCTTGAGATGCCTCGTCTAGAGGGTCTTTTGGTAGGAATCCTTCTCGCCTGGCTTCTCTCACGTCGTGATAAGCACCCTGCATTGCGCGTTCTTAGCGCTCCGTTAAGGTTGGTTCTAGAGGTTCTGGATCTCGCCTGGGATCATGTCTGTGATTTCATAGGGGATGTTTTGTCCGTTGCAAGGAGCTGGGTCCTGGGAAGCCTGGAATGGCTTCGGGATCGCGCATTAGGAGTCTGGAGTAGAGGTCTAGACCTTCTACGGGGACTCCGCGATAGACTTAAAAGATCAGAATAGCTTAGATCTTTTCTCTTTAAAGGTGCGGAATTTTCCGCACCTTTTTTATTACATTGAGATAAGAAGGAATATAATGTTAGTATGACAGTATCATTTGACAAAGGCTACCCAGTCGTATCTTACGATGTAACAAGTTGGAAGAGTGACTTTGATATCTCGCTATTTTCTAAGTTTCCAGAGACAATTAATATCAAGGAGGGATCACTTCCCTGTATTAGATCGATATATCACGATCTATTTCTCACTATTTCAAAACTACATGAGGCACAGAATGAGATGGTTCGAATATACAACAGTCTTAGAAATAATTTAGGAATACAGGCCTCAGGTGTCAGTAAAAATATGAACCCAATGGAAGCAACTAGATACATTCTTGAAGCAGGTATTCCATTTGAAATAAATGTGGGTCCGAATGGAGGACATTTCGGTACGTATGGACAGGGAAGTATCTGGAATCTTGTAAGCACAATGTCAGCTGAAATGTCTGAATTAGATCTATCAGACCCCGTCGACCCAGTCCTATTTGACTGGTCTTCTGAATGTGACCAGGCTTTTTCATGGTGGAGAGAGAACACTGACAGGTTTCATGTCCCAATAAGCGATGACAATATTAGTGCTGTCTGTGCAGAGGTCTTAAAGCTTAACAGTAGGATAAAAGACGATAGCGAGGGACCCAAATTCATACTTGAGATAGGGGTGGATCAGGACTCTCAAAAACTTGGTCCAAATCACAATCAGAGTAATTTTACAAAATCTCTTAAGCATAGCAAGGGCGATGACGTTGTATACTGTGGAGTTGATTTTTTAAATAGGGCTCATGTTGCAAATTCTGATGAGCTTTGTTTCTTTATTAGGGGAGATACAAGAGATCAGGATGGTCTTAGATACTCTCTTAGGGAAGAGGGATATAGGAAATTTGGATTTAAGACTATTGACATTCTTCTCATCGACGGTGATCACTCTATTGCAGGGTGTTTTAATGACTTTCTATATGCCGACATGTTATCTGAGGATGGTGTGATCATAATTCATGACACAAACTATCATCCAGGCCCTGTAGTTCTTCTTGACTGTATCAATAGGGATAATTTTGTTGTCGAGAGACTGTTTCACGATCAGTGTGACTCAGGTCTTGCAATTGTTAGAAGGCGGACATAGACTGTCTAAGACTGTCATTATATCCTGGATTGATAAGCTTTTCGTGACTGCATGATTGTGCCTAAGGAGTCTGGAGTGGAGGTCTGGACCTCTTACGAGGACTCCGGGGGAGGTATTCTTCTTCCTCTTTCTGTGCAACGATGGTATAAATTTTTCTCCGCACACAGGGGTATAAAATTTTCGCGAAAATGTCATGATTTGCAAGATAGTTATAAGTGTTATACTAGGAAATATTGATATGACTACTAGGAATAGATTTTCAAAACTGGCGGGACTTCTGACTGAGGGTGATGGTCACATTGCTGACGGGGTGGAAGAAGACAACTCCTCAGAAGCCCTTCACACAATGGACCCAGCTGATGATCCGGAAGCTTCACTTGGAAGCGGAGGCGGTCTATCAGCAGATCTATCAGCTGGATATGAGCTAGGTGCATACGGTGTTGCAACCATGTCGGAGATTTCTGCCCTTCAAAACATTGTTCTTCAGGAAATGAAACGCATGGAGGAGGGAATGTTTGACTTTCTTGGTAGCCTTGCACCTAGCAGGTGGAAGGATGCTAGCGGTATGGAGCATCCAGATATGGGTGGCGGTCCAGCACCTATTCCAGTTGACAGGGCTGCGTATGATCTAGCAACAGCTCTAGTTGATAGAATTGAATCAACAACAATGTGGACTGGTCCGGAATCCACGGGTGCAATGGAGATCTATGATAGAAAGGGATGGCACAGGATAGATGGACCAGGATCAGATCACTTGCAAACTGTCGTGGGATCCACTGGAATGTCTCCAGATGTTGTAGAAAGTGTTCTTGATCAATGGGAATCTTCTGGATACATTGCTAGAACTGAACCGGATGTCCTTAGGGTTCCCAATCTTCCTGCCAGCCCTGGTGTATGGCTTAAGTGGAGCGGCTATCAATCAATGAAAGATGCCAGGGACAAAGGTCAGCAGTCTGGAAGACTACAGTTCGGAACGTGATGGTCAGCCCTATCGATGATAGGGTAAATTTTTTTCTTTCGGTCACGACGTATATTTATCCCTATGCTTGATGTCGGTGCCCTGGTGAGAATTATTGGATCTGATGGGAGGGGACCTGTTCCCGACGCACCTCCAGCAATGGTTATTAAGCGATATGACGGCTTTCCAAGCGACGGTGTTCACGGATCTGGAGAGATGGTTGTCTACGATATCCTCTTTATGGGAAGGGTGGAATATGCGATATCAGGCGAATGGCTTCAAAAGATAGATAGAGTTTAATCTGAATGGGTATAATTAATCTTATCTCAGACTGGAAATCAAACTATGAAGATTACAGAAGCTAAATTAAGAAAATTCATAAGAAGCCGCCTTCAGACCAGATTTAGGCTTCTAAGTGAAAATGTTTCAATAAGAGATATTGATCTCACCGTAGACACCGGCGGCATCGATGAAAGATATAAGAAACGGGTAGATGTAGGATCTACAAGCATGAAGTACATCTGGTGGAAGAACGTTGGCACCGATGAGGAGCCAGTTCCCGTTAGAATTTTTGAAGAAATAAATGAGGATGACGACAGATATGAATATGTATTTCTTCCTAGTAGCGGTTGGAATAAGCCGGGTAAGAACGAAGTAGAAATAGCTGTTACAGCAATTCCTGGAAAGGAGAACATCAGTAGAAATAATCCCAAGATTGTTAAATCCGGTGGGAAAGCGCACAACGCCCTTTACGCTCTACTTGATGAGTGGTGGAAAGTTGTGAAGCTTCCAGGTGAAGCTTCGGCAGGCCAGGATAGCGAAGATGAAGCCGAAGAAAAAATCGGAGCAGCATATTCCCGAGGATGGAAAGAGGGATACCAGGAGTACTCCAACAAGCATCGCAAAGAAGCGAGTGCCTGGGTTGTCAGCATTGTGATGGGACCAGGTACATGGGAAAGGAGAAGTATGTGGTATTCGCCATCTTATAATGCATTCATCAAGACTACCGGGGCTACCGATGAAGAAAATTACGCAGCAAGGGTTGGCTGGTGGAATGGCTGGAGCACAGCTTTCAAAAGAAGCAAAGCAGGCAAGATGGTGGTTCGTGATGGGGAGACTCCATTCAAAACAGCTGAGATCTTGAAGGACGGTGAAGCCGACCCTCCGGCCTCCGACCACAACTCGAATAAAGAGGCCGCCAGTCTATGGTTGCTTGATATGCGCGACTGGGTCGACGAGATCCAGGAGCTTCCCGGTGCTCCAGGAGACACGAGCGGGGAATTCGGAGCATTCGATGAGGATGATGGGTATTTCTGGGCTCCTTCTGGATATACAGCAGGATCAAAAAATCAAAGTTAATAGCTTATTAATATCAGAAGCAATGGACTATTTTGGAATTACACATAGTTTTCAGCTATCTACTCTCTCTAGATTCTGACTGAATATCTGTCTCACGTCTCCTCTCACTAAGATCTCATAGACATCGTACTCAAACCATCGCGGGTCTATTCCTATCGTCATTGGCCGCCCTACAAACTTAAGAATGATAGCGATATCATCTTCAGCAACTCTTGTTGAGCTACCCTTATAGTCATTGCATGAGGGAAAACTTTCCAGGGATATCTCCTCAAATATATGGACGCCCTTACTATCCTCGTGGACCATTGCGAATCCGTCCTGAGTGTATGTCAAGCCCTCAAGCTTGATTTTTACAAGCTGTCCCTTCTTATATTTCTTGGGAGGCTTGTCTTCTATTACTCTTCCTGATCTGCTTCTTCAACGAGCATTAGATCTATGATAGTCAGCATTGTCTCGTCACTATACCCGCGCATAGTCGTTCTTAGCTTCATTTCCTTATCTATAAAGTAAAATGTTGGCCAGCCTTCGACAGACCATCCGTCTCCATCTCCGCTGTCAAGAAGGTCTCTACTTCCCTCCAATACGGGTGCTGTGATTCCAAAGTTATCTGACCACCTTGTAAGAAGCCCACTATCTGCAGGGCTTCCAGATGCGCTCTCTATCATTATTGTTACGTATATTAGATCCTCATCAGCGTATGCATCCTGAACTGTCTGTGCGTCTGCGGCAGCTACTTGACAGTAATAGCACCACTCTGCGCTAAAGTCTAGTACGATTAGGCTTCCGTAGTTATCATATAGGTTCCAGTCATCTCCATGCTGGTCTTTAAGCGTAAAATCACATGGATGATCTCCTATATCATATCCGCACTCAGTCCAAGTAATGGGATCTGGATCTGGTGCTTCTATCTCAGCTGGCTCTTTATTGCAAGCAGAGCATCCAAGCAAAAACAATATGGGTAAAATTTTTTTAATCATGCTGCCACCAATTATTAAATAAACGTTCTATCTACTTAATATGTATTCACGTTGGCTAAGTCGACTGACAGGAGATATTTATATTTACCATGCTTCGTTATAGAGAGCTCATTGCTATATCGCTTATTAGCTGTGCACACGGTCAAAAAAATGTGTATATTGAAAATGAAGACTATCTTGATATTATGTCTGAAGATGATCTTGAAGATTTGCCGGAAAGCCAATCCCTAGACGAAGAAAATGAACCAGAGGAATAAAATGACTAAGTTAATTACTGAAGCTGAGCTTTCAAGAATTATCAATGAAGAGATAGAAGTTATAAGAGAAATTGAAGTATATCATCAGGCATTTTGCAATGAAAGCAAACGCTGGGAGGGTGAAGGACATTCACTACAGATGATAAACGAAGGAATCATTGACATGCTTGGAAGCATAATAGGCCACGCACCAAGCGGTGTTGTTGATATGTTTAAGGCAAAGTTAATTAGAAAAGCTCAGGAAGGACTTGGATTTAATCCAGATAGCTTTCTAGGAAGGGTCGTTGCCAACGTTATAGAGGCAATTAAGTTAAGTGAGCTTTCAGAGTACTTCGGACCTCAAAAATGTGGAATGCTTGCAGACATGGTTATAGACGGTATGGCAGAGACACTTGTTGAGCAACCTGGAGATAGAATAGCTGCATCTTTTGGATTTGATCCAACAAGTGCGCTCTGGATGACCTTTAGAGAGTCAATTACAAACGCTCTTATGGACGAGGGCGGCATTGGTGGAACTCTTAAGACAAAAATTAAGGAGTTTGTCTGTAATATAAGCTTCGGTGACATTATGGGTGGCGAAGCTGGCGGAAGAGGATCAGGTAGCCCTGGAATTATTGATAGAGTTAAGGGATTCTTTGGCGGAGGATCAGGAGCTGCAGCTCCATCTACAGCAGCTGGCTCAACTACAGTCGTTCCAAGATATGGATCGTCCTCTTAATAATGTCTGAAGAAAATAAGCTTAGAGTGCTTATTAGGGCAATTTTAAATGAAGAGAGCAATGTTCTAACCCTGAGAACTCCGGGCTCTGATCACTACGGATGGAGTGCATCTCACCCAAAAAAAATTAAGGCCCGAAGGCCTAGTCTTGGCTTTGAGGAAAGCCCTGAAGATTGTGAAGAAGACCCTGGTCTAGTTATTGTGAGTAGGGCCTTCGATAGGTAGAGTTGTAGACATTCTCTCTATAGAATGTTTCAAACGCCTGAGCCATTTCTTCACTATTGATTCCCTGTCGTGAAAGACAGTACTGATCATGCCAAAAGTGATACATTTCGTGTGAGATGATTCTCATCCTATCTGCAGTGTACAGATCGATATCTGTGTAGATTGTAGAAGGAACCCTTACCGACTCACCTTTTTCATAAAGTCCAAGCATGTTCCAATTTGTTCGACCAGTTCTATTTGGATCACTCCAGTTTACAGTTTCTCGTACTCTTTCCTGATTTAAGACTTCTGTCTCAACGTCATAGACATTAATTTCTTGTGCTCTACACCTGGTTGCACTTACACCTCTAGATGTTAAGAAATCAGGAAACATATCTGATGCCTGTCCTGCATGTCTAATAAAGTCTTTTGACTTGTATTCATATGACATTCCGCTATAGCTGATAGAAACATCACCTGATTCAGTTTCAAGCAAAACCTCTCTAGTTGTTTCAAACTCTACAGTTCTCATCATATCAGCATGAATATCAGCATATGCAACAGCAGATGATAATAGTGCTGGAAGTATGATCTTCTTCATTTTATTTCCTTTTTATTATTCTTTTAAATTATATCATAGTATTTGCCACATTGCACGCGACACAGAGTTATAAAACAATTTTTTTGATATGTATTTCGACAGTTTAGCTTTTTTTAATATGGTAAAATCATATTTTTTGTCTCTTGGGAAATATTTACTAAGGTGCACAGACGGAGATACACTCTATGTTAATGACAGAATCTAGGCTTAGAAAAATTATTAGTGAAGAAGTTGGTAAGAAAAAGATGAAAAGAATGATGGAGCAGGCAACAGCTCCGGGAGCTTCTTCACCCTTCCCATTACAAAGCGGATCAAGAGGCCCAGAAGTTGAAAGGCTTCAGCTTGAACTTGGTGTTGCAGTTGACGGCATATTCGGACCTCAAACAGAGACTGCCCTTACAGGTAGGACGGGAAATGCTTCAATTTCACAAAGTGAGTATAATGAGCTTCTCGGGTTAGCTGGAGATGCTGAAGGCGGTGGTCAGGCTGGTGATCCCCAGCTTGGGACACTAGGACCGGCAGAGGTCGCTATGCTAAATGCTGCACTCGCTGCTGTTGAAGAGCCCTCAATACCAGAGCAATATAAGAAACCAGACTCACAGGACCTTAGAGATTTTTGGCCTGCATGGGCACAATTTCTTATGCTTCACTACGAGCCAAGAACAATAGACGAAGAGACACAGGCGAAATTTGAGGGCGTTCTAGACCCCAAGGTCATCTACGCAAAGTGGGATGATGAAGCTGCAGCTCAAATGGGATACTCTCCAGACAGAGTTGGAGCAATTCAATTCATTCAAGCAAAGGGATCACCGGCCGCAGGATCTCCAATGGCTGAGATCATGGGAATGGGTCCTGATGAATCTATCATAAACATAGAGTTAATTAGATCTAAGATTGATGAGATTAAGCCCAAGGTAGAAGAGATGCAGGGTTACATTACTTTCCCTGTATCCTTTGGTGATCTTACAGCAGGTGCTCAGATATGGTCAAAAGTCATTGAGGCAGATGAGGAGAACCTTGTAAACACTAAGATATTCAATGCAATATATGCGCTGGAGAACTCATCAATTGGTGAGACATTGGGAGATATGGCTCTAGGTGCTGCAGCAGCAGCTGCAATTGTAGCAACAGCTCCTGCATCAATTCCTGCTCTTGGCGCCATGACTGTTGGTACCGGTGTAGTTGCGGGTGGTGCTGCTGCCGGAGCTGTTCCGGATATGTTTGGAAGATCAATAACTTCCATGATCATGGATGGATTTGACTACGAGGCAGCTGTCCTATCAGCAATCGTAGAAGGTGATCAAGAGATGGCTGATGATATTGCCAAGACAAAGTGGGTGCGATCAGCAGGAGATTCGCTACGCGACGGTCTTGTTAGTGTCATAAGAAAGGTCTCTTCTCAAACAGAAGAGTACACTAAGACACAGGCACTATCAGATCTAGCAGGCGTCGGATCAAGTGCTGGTGTGAGCTTGGCTGAGGGCTCGATTCTCATAAGGGCGATTGACCAGCTTATTCTTGAGGTTACGATGGGAGTTGCTGATGCTGAAATTCCTACATTTGGATCGCCTCCATTTGACCCTGAAGCAGTTGAAGAAGAGCCTGCTGAAGAAGATGCTGTAGCAGCTGCAGGTACAGGCAGAGGCAGAGGTACAGGCAGAGGCAGAGGAACTGGTGAGGCAGCTCTTGAACAGCCTGCTGCAACAGGAAGAGCGGGAGTGGTTCAGGCAAGGCAGCAAGGAAGGACAGAGAGAACAGCTATCAGGCAGGGAGAGAGAACAGGTAGAGCTGGACAGCGACAGGCAGCTCGAGCAGAGAGAAGAGAGCAGAGAGGTGATAGACAGGCAGCTCGCGGAGAAAGAAGAGCTGGTAGAAGAGCTGCTAGAGCTGATAGAAGAGCTGCTAGAAAAGGATAGGGTATCTCTTATCCGCATATTATAGGAGACCCTAGGTGAGAGTTTCAAGGTCAAATCTTAGAAAGGTTATTGCAAGTAATCTTGGATTGAGCATCAACGAGAGAAAGTCTCGTGCTGGGGCTGATGTTGAAAGAACTGCTGCTGCAGATGCTGGCAGTGTAAAGAAAATTGAGTATAACGAGTCCACGCTAAAGGCAATTCATCAAGACAGAGTCAAGGTTGATCAGACATATGATGATCCCAGTAATGGAGAAAACAATTTTGACCCAGATCTATTCGGCCTATCAGAAGAGGATAAGCTACACGACCTGGTTGAAGAGCTTTCATCAAATGATGTAATTGGAAACGGTGGTTCAATTAACTTTACACCATGGCAGCCGTGGTCACAGGCAGCTTCGGGAGAGAGAGAAAATACAATTGCATGGACGCTTGTTAACAACGTATCTGGTCACGATGGTGTTCCAGACTCAAGAGCATTCATCCTCACGCCCACCACAATCGGCTTAAAGACAAAGGCTGAAGTTGATGCAGCAGCAGCAAGAGCGGCGGAAGAATTTAGTGATCTGCTGTCAGACTTTGAGAGCGGCTTGGATACTGCACACTCTGCTGGCAATCGCAAGGGTACAGATGAACCAAAATTTGATAGAGGATTAAAGAAGGCGTGTGGAGCCTGGCTGGAAGCCCCGCACAAAGGGGCTGATGGTCTTGGTGATAGGGCTGATCCATACATCCTTGCCAAGGGGGAATGGGACGACGTCGACGACATGATTACAGGTGAGTTCAGCGGCGGCGACGAAACTGACAGACTTGCCGCGTGGGCGGATTGCTCTGGAATCTATGCTGAGTCTGTTGAGCTTACACCTGCTGAGGTTTGGTTGTGGGAGGCGGCTTCTAGAGACAGCCTTTTACTTGAGCAGAACGAAGAAACAAGGGCAGAGTTTGATCCAGCAAATCTATCTAGCCCGGGAACCGAGCTCTTTATTGAGAGAGTTGAGGACATTCTTTCTGGATATCCCAATATAGGGTGGGGGCATCGCGACGAGGTAGACCTTCCAGAAATTGGTGGAAGCAGGATATCAGGAATTACATACTTCTTCTCTAAGACAGCAGCTGATGAGGCATCTTCGCTTAGGGCAGCCGGTCTAGAGGCACTTAAAAAGATCTCACAGGCTACTGAGAGGAACTCACCTGCAGACAGAGATGCTCTTAGAAGGATAGAGGCTGATTCACTTAGAACCAGAGGAATTGCAACAGCAGAAGCTCCAGCCGGAGAAGATGGTGAGGAAGAAGAAACTGTTTCAGAGTCAATTATTAGATCAATTATACGAAATCAATTGACAGTCGAGAGAAGAGAGAGATCAACTGTTACAGCCACAAGTGAAGAAGGTGGCAGTGAAGAAGAAGCTCCTAGTGACGATGAAATAGACTCTGGGGGTGGAACTGCAGGTGGAAATATTGATCTGATCAAGAACGAGATGACTAGCCAGGGTATCACAGATAAGAGGCTGAGGCTTGCAGTTCTTGGTGTAATTGGAAAAGAGTCCGGCTTCATGCCGCAGAGTGAGAAGGGGTATGGAAATACATCAAATTCTAGAATAGTTCAGATATTTGGTGACCGTGTTTCTTCTGAAAATCTTCCTGACGGCAAGTCTCTAGATCAGCTTAAAGCTGATGATGAGGCATTCTTTAATCATGTTTATGGCGGAAGATATGGAAACGATGATCCAGGTGACGGGTATAAATACAGAGGTCGCGGATTTAATCAGATAACATTTAAAGGCACATATGAAAAATATGGGCTGGGTGGAGATCCTGACTCTCTTAATGATCCTGCTGTTGCTGCAAGAGTTGCTGTTGAATTTCTAGCAAAGCGCTTAGATAAAATAAAGGGAAGAGATCACGAATACGGTGTAGGTGGACTACCAGACGCCATCAAAGACGCAGCTCAGGCAAATGCCGGGCTTGGAAAGAAAGGTTCCGCACTTGCAAGAGCGATACAAAGCACAACTGATGCAATATCAGATAATTTTGGTGAAGAACCAGAAGCTTCAGAGATATCTTAGAGAATCCTACCTCTGATAAGCTTTCTCTCGTATATCCTGGTCCGCTCTGGAGAGCTTTTGGCAAAAAGCTTGATTAGCTCACCGGCTTTCGAATTCGCTTGATCCTCGTGAAATCCTCCAGCATCTTGGATAGGACCATCAATCATTCCCTGCTCATCTTGCATCATGTGTGTCATTTCATGAGCAACAGATCTCATAACATCAACTAGTGCTCTATTTTTTGCATATACTCTGCACTCATTTCCACCGACCATGTAAGCAGCAGTCGTACCTATTCTATGGGGCTTTCTCTGGCTAACGACCTTTATTGTGTATCCACCCATAATTGGAAGACTCTTTTCACAGAACAGTACGAAATATGAAAGCAGATTGAGCTGCTCATGAGAGAGGTTGAGGTCACCTGATACCAATAGTTTTCTTGACTTTTTCATGTAAATCTCTTTAGATCTATGGTATAATTATTCACCGATCGCTAAAATAAGTATCGGAAATTAAAAGAGAGAGATTCAGGCACAATTGGTTTTCTAATTGGATCTAAAGCTAACTGTAAAAAAGGTGAAAGTCGCCAAAGTGCCTGGTGATTAGTAACCATTTTTTCTATACATGAATATTAAAAGATTTCACATTCAGCTAAACATGATAGAGCTTGGAATAATTCCAGCTGTTACAAGGTCAGACTTTTACACTATGGTTCATAGCCTGTGTGAAGATGATCGCAGAAAACTTAATAGAAAGTTTAGAAAGGTCTGGAGAAAAATTGCTAAAACTGATCCGACGATGGCAAAATTCCTCGGTCTTGGTATAAGAGATCCAGAACCCAAGCATGTTAAGAGAAGATTAGCAATTGTTGTGAGTAGAATTTCAAACCTTATTGACTCTATTTCAGAAGATCAACTCCCAGTTCCGATTCAGCCCTGGTAAGAAATGTTCTTATTGCAGTTACGCCGACACCCATGGCAACATTTTGCATATAGTGAGTCGCCATTTGTGTCATTCCAACTATCTCACCCCTGCTGTTTAGTATTAAACTACCAGAGCTGCCAGGTGCTGCGGGAATTGTAAAATAACACGTAAACCCATCGCACCCAGAATACTGTCCATCAAAGTGAAGTGCTGAGCTATTTCCACCCATTCCCAAGGGTGATGCTATTGAGTATACAGAGTCGCCTATGTCGGGCATGCTACTTGCTACAGATATGTTTCTTGAAATAGGCATGTCTGTAGATATAAGGCAGAGATCTTTTGAAGAATTCTGCATGACAATTTCAGCATCCCACTGGTTTCCCTGAAAATCGTATATTGTCAAGATTGACCCAAGATTTAGCGATGTTTGAGTTATTGACATTTCTTCAAAGTTTTCACAAAAGTGATCTGCTGTTAAAACATATGTTTTTTCACCATCTGATGCTATTGCCATACCAGAGGCCTGGCCTTCATACACATCAGGATAGCCGTCGGCTGCTATTCCCGTATCTGAAAATTCAACATCTGACATTGATATGAGATATATTTTGACAAAATTATCTTCTGGATATCTCGCTTCTTCAACATACATTGTTGCACTTGGAATCAGAGGTATTGCAACTATTGGGACGAGGCAGATTAATATTATAAGTAATTTAGACAGGCTTTGGAAAAATCCAAGTGTCATCTTTAAGATTTTTTTAATCCAAAGTTTCAACAAAGCCCCCTATATTTTACCTATCTACCAAAACAAGTGTAGACAAAATAAAAATTAAATTGAAATTTCTAGATAGGCTATCTTGAAAATACTTAATGGTTAGATGAATAATTAAAAAGAGCTTAAATGTCAACAATAGATCAGATAAGTCAGCTCAGAGAAACCATAAGGTATATCTTAGAATCTAGTGATAGGGATATTGGTGCTGCTGGTGTAGTAGTTGTAAAAAAATTTGATAATGATTGGAAAATTTTAGGACTTGTTTCATCAAAGCAAAAGCATAACGGAATGTATGACCTAACAAAGGGAATGATTGATGAAGGTGAGACATCTTTTGAAGCAGCTGTTAGAGAGACACAGGAAGAGTCTGGAATAGGCCCACAAGATCTAAATTTTAGGTGGGGTATGATTTCAAAGCCTTGCAACAATGTCCTGCTCTACGTAGCAGAGACTAGTGCTGAGCCGTCTATTTCGCCCAATCCAGAGACAGGAAAGATGGAACATACATCTGCAGACTGGCTTACTGTTGATGAATTTGAGAATCAGTGTATTGAATACTTTAAGCCAGTGTGCCCTTGGGTTAGAAATATTTTAAGCCAAGATTAAACTTTAAAAAGTAAAGTTTTAAGATTTTATGAATAATTGTTATCATTAGCTTGACAGAATACTTATCATAGATGTCTACATTTAAAGAACATAAGACTTCTGCAGATAGATCTGCAGCAGATAGAAGCCGACACAAGAAAAAAATTGAAAAGGCTATGAGGGAGGGAATATACAATATTGTCTCTGATGAATCTATTATTGGCAAGGATGGAAAGAAAAAAATAAAGATTCCTGTTCGAGGGATAAAAGAATATAGATTTGTATACGGAGACAACGATAAAAATAAAAAAGTCGGATCAGCTCCAGGAAAAGATGTTCGTCGCGGACAGAAGATTTCTCAAGGCAAGAATAAGCAAAAGCAGCCTGGAGAAAAAGCCGGAGACAAAGAGGGAGAAGAGCTTTATGAAGTTGAAATCACACTTGAAGAACTTTCTCACTACCTTTTTGACAGCCTAAACCTCCCAGAATTAGAGAAGAAAAAGTTTAATAATATTGTCGGAGAAAAGTTTAAAAGATCAGGCTATAGAAAGAAAGGAATTAGACCTAGACTTTCAAAAAAGGAAACTCTTAAAAATAAGATTAAAAGGAGAAAATCTGCTGAAAGGAGTGGGACATTTGACCCAGACAATGATGATAGATTTCCCTTTCATAAAGATGATCTTAAGTACAAACACATTAAACAGTCTCCAAAAGAAAATAGTAATGCTGTTATATTTTTTATGATGGATACATCGGGATCTATGAGTAAAAATAAGAAGTTTATGGCGCGATCATTCTTCTTCTTGCTTTACCACTTTCTTAGATACAAGTATGAGAATGTTGACCTAGTGTTTATATCTCATGATATAAAGGCAAAAGAAGTAAATGAAGATGACTTTTTTGGAAAAGTAAGTAGCGGCGGAACATTTGCATCATCAGCTCTTGAGAAATGCTTAGAGATAGTTGAAAAGAGATATCACCCAGACTCATGGAATATTTACTCATTTCATTGCTCAGATGGGGATAATTGGAATGATGATAACGATAGAGCACTTGATCTTTCTAAGAGATTGAAAGACATATCACAGCTTTACTGCTATACAGAGGTTACACCAGATGATGAAAAGCTTGCATGGTCTGATGGGCCTACAACACTTTACTCTCTGTATTCTCCAATAGTTGGAGACTCATTTAAAATTGTAAAGATTGGATGTCCGGATGATATTTGGCCATCTTTTACAAAGCTGTTTGGAGGGCAAAATGTCTGACTGGAATTTTTCTGATCTTGAAAAATGGGATGATAAAATTTGTAAGCTGTGTGAGGATTACGGACTTGACTGGTTTCCAATTATCTACGAAGTAGTTGATTATTTTGAAATGATGGGACACATGGCGTATCACGGAATGCCCTCGCACTATAGACATTGGTCATATGGAAAGAGTTTTGAAAGAACTCACCAGATGTACAACCTTGGAATGGAAGGATTACCCTACGAGTTGATTATAAACTCTAATCCCTCGATCGCATATTTGATGAGAGAGAATCCCTTATATTTGCAAATATTAATCATGGCACACTGTGTCGGCCATTCAGATTTTTTTAAAAATAATAGGATCTTTTCAACAACTTATCCAAATTCAACAATAATGCAATTCAAGAGTGCAAGGGATCGGGTGAGAAGATACATTGAAGATCCGAATATTGGAGTCGAAAAAGTAGAAGAAATCCTAGACGCTGCTCACTCAATTAGATTTCAAACAGACAGGAATGGAAAAGAGCGGATCAGTCATTCAAAAATTAAAAAAGAAATGATTGAAAAAATAAACAACTCTAAGAACGGAGTAGTTCCAAATTCTGAACGGTTGAATAAGATTCCCATTCATTTAGATGGTGATCTTTTGGGATTTATAGTGGAGCACGGCAACCACCTAGAGGAATGGGAAAGAGATCTTGTCAATATAGTAAGAGAAGAATCCTATTATTTTCTACCACAGATAAAGACAAAAATAATGAATGAAGGATGGGCCAGTTTTTGGCATTATAAAATAATGCATGAATTAGGGCTAGATAGCGCTCTTCATCTTCCATTTTTAAAATCTCACAATCAAGTAATTAGGCCTCACATCGGTGCAATAAATCCATACCATCTTGGATTTCATTTATTTAAAAAAATTGAAGAAAATGAAGGACTGGATGCATGCTTTTTCAATAGAGAAGTTCACGATGATGAATCAGCACTCAGGTGCCTTTTAGAAAGGCAAGACTGCGAAGATTTAAATCTATTTAGCTATTCTCAGAAGAAAAAGGGAATAACAATTGATGAAGTCTCAGATGAAGATGGGTGGAAAATTGTTAGAAATAATCTTTTAACTAATGTTGGGATAAATTCAATACCAAGAATTATGGTAAAAGATATTGATGATGATGGGTGCCTAATACTTGAACATGATCATGATGGAAGAGACTTAGATCTTAACTATGCTGAAGAAGTTGTCAATCATATTTTGAGACTTTGGAAAGGTGGTGTAAGATTCTTTACCATTATTGAGGATGAAGTTTGGGAGATTTGATATTTATTATCAAATTATTTATGATACAATTTTTCATAGGGAAAAAACATGTCTAAAAAAGACTTTCTTACAATTATAACAGAACAGAGAAAAAAGAAGAAGACTAAGAAGTTTTCTGGAACTTTCTTACAATATCTAGATATCGTTAAAAAAGACCCATCTGTGGCTCAAACTTCTCACAAAAGGCTCTGTGGTGTTATTGAAGATCACGGTGTGGATCGGATGGATGATTCTGATCCGAGATGTAGAAAGATATTTGATGGAGACAACGTTAGAACATACACATACTTTAAAGATGAATTCTTTGGGATGGAAAGAGTAATTTCTAAAGTTATGAGATTTCTAAACTCAGCTGCATCTAGGGGTGAGGAAAGTAGGCAAGTTCTTCTTCTCATGGGTCCCGTTGGTGCCGGAAAATCTGCCTTGACTGAGCACATTAAGCGTGCGCTGGAGGGAGAGAAGTTCTATCACCTGGGGGGAGATCCACAGAGAGGGGAACCTCTTCAATTGATACCCAGATCTCTAAGATCTCAGTTTGAAGAAATTTTAGACGTAACAATTGAGGGAGACATTAGCCCTATTGCAAGACACAGCTTGCTAAATGATCTTGACGGTGAGTATGAAAGATTTCCAGTCGTTGAGAAGACATTTTCACAAAGGGCAAGAAGGGGTATTGCATCTGTTCCTCCTATGGATGCAAATAGCCAAGATGTATCAGTGCTAATTGGGTCAGAAGATATATCTAAGCTTGACCTATATCCAGAAGATGACCCAAGAGTTCTTTCTCTAAATGGGGCATTTAATGTAGGCAATAGGGGAATTGTTGAATTAATTGAGATGTTTAAGAATGAAATAGAATTTCTGCATACTGTCATCACAGCAACTCAGGAGAAAAGAGTACCATCTCCTGGAAAAAATGCAATGATTCATTTTGATGGCGTAATCTTAGCACACTGTAACGAATCTGAGTGGAATAAGTTTAAAAGCGAACATACCAACGAAGCAATTTTAGATAGAATTGTTAAGGTAGAGGTTCCATATGTTCTTGAATTAGATCAGGAAATTAAAATTTATGAAAAGATGATTAGCAGGTCTGACTTTAATGATATTCATATTGCACCCCACACTCTTAGAGTTGCATCTATGTTTTCTGTAATGTCAAGACTCCAGCCGTCTCAGAAGTGTGACATTGTAACAAAGATGAAGATATACAGTGGCGACGATGTTATTGAGAAGGGAAGAGTTAAGAAGATAGACATAAGAGATCTTAGAGATGAATGTAGAAGTGAGGGAATGAGAGGAATATCAACAAGGTTTATTATGAAATCTCTTGACAATGCACTTACTGATTCAGATCGCGGAATAATTACACCCATATCAGTAATGGATGCACTTGTATCTCAAGTTAATGAACAGGTCGTATCAGAAGAAGATAGATCGCACTATCTTGAACTATTAAAGAAAGTAATAAGAGATGAGTATCTAAAAATGTTAGAGAATGAAATAGCCAAGGCGTTTATAACTGCATACGAAGAACAGGCTCAATCTCTTTTTGATTCGTATTTAGATAATGCTGAGTGTTTTACAACTAGATCAAAGGTAAAGGACAAGGTAACAAAAGAAGAAAGAGAGCCTGATGAAAGGTTTATGAGATCTATTGAAGAGCAGATAGGGATTACTGGATCGTCAAGAGATGGATTTAGATCAGATGTTACAGCATATATGTTTGCTAAAATGAGAAGAAATGAAAATGTAGACTATTCTTCATACGGTCCGCTTAAGGAGGCAATAGAGTCCTATCTAATATCTTCTGTCAAGGATATTGCAAGAATTGTTACAAAGTCAAAGACTAGAGATGATGAACAGCAAAAGAAATATAGTGACATGATTGAAACACTAGTAAATGAATATGGGTATAATGAGCATAGCGCAGAAGAGGCGCTAATTTATGCCTCTAATAATCTCTGGAGAGATTCTTAGAAATTACCCGTTAATTTAAAATGAGTCAAATTATACTTTCTTCAAAAATGGCTAGTAAGCTATTTTTAGATCATGTAAAGCAAGCGATAGCTTCTATCCCCACTAAGGACGATGGAATTCTTATCTCAAATCAGGTCAAGACTTCAGATATTATTCAAACATATCTTCTATCAAAGGATGATGAGTTCCATGAAAGAATATTTAAGCCGATAATACTTAAAGAATCCATCCTATCAGAGATAATGTCGCCTGGTTCTGGCGAAATTACACTGCTTCTATCTCTTTTTATTTTAAATGATATGCTTCCTGAAATTATTTCAGGAAAGCATTATAAGCCCATATCTGAAGATCTGAAGCTTGATATGGAATGTCTGGTTAAATCAATATTAAAATCTTCAAGAGTTGTTGATAAAAGATCATTTGGACAGATGATCAATAGACAGTTTAGTGATAGCAGGGCAAGAGAGATAGTTAAGTATGCAATTAAGCTTTCTGGATCTTCTAGAAAGATAGTAGTTGAAAAAACAAATAAAGTAGATACTTCAATAGTAGTAAGAGACGGATATAGATTCCCAATAGAGACAGATGTTAATTTCACAAAAAATAGGTGGAATAGACGAGATGTCAATTGTGTCATAATTGACGGTGTTGTTTTAGAAATTTCAGAGATTCACCACCTTTTAACTTATGCATCTGAGTCAGGTGAACCCTATATTGTGTTTGCAAGAGGGTTTTCACCTGATGTTAAAAATACAATCTACGTTAACAATAGAAGAAAAACAATAGACGTCATACCTGTAGAAATACCAATCACAGAAGAGACTATTAATATTTTTAGTGATCTGGGTGCTGTATGTATGTGTGATATTATATCTTCTTATAAGGGTGACTTAATTTCCAAGTCAATAACTGAAAAGATTTCAAAAGTTGGAAGCATTTCTATAGGTGATGGGATTATATCAATATCAAACAAGTCTGCAAAAAATAGAGTTGCAACTCAAGTAAGAGAGATATCTAAAAAGAGAAGTGAAATCCTAGAACCACAGAATAGAGAGATTTTTGACAAAAGAGTAAAATGTCTCCTATCCGGAGTGGTAGAAATAAAAATAGGTCAAAGTGATCTCATGAAGTCATCAAACCTAGTAGAGAATATTGATAAGTTCTTTAGATCAATTCCGTCAATTATCAATAATGGAATTATAAGGACTCATGACCTTGAAAAGCTGCTGGATGGAGGATCTGCCGTTGATCTTCATACAGTATCAGCAGTTAAGTATAAAGATCTTAAATACCTTTCTGTTCAATCACTTTTGACTTCCATTAAGATGACATCTTCAATAGTTGAGTCTATATTATCAACAGGCTGTATTTTACCATGTGAGCAGTCATAGTATTTTACTTTCTCTTATAGATATGTATTAATAACAATGGAGGTGTTTTTTGACCACTAAAATTAATAGAAGTGTAAAAGAGCTTTTATCTTTTGCAGGAGACAACGTTACAAGAAATCTAATATCTGCATCAAGACAGAATATGATTGAGGTTAGTGAAAACGACTTAAGAAAGATAAGTGCAATTGTAGATAGGACAATGGAGCAATCATTAGTCAATGGATATAAAAATGTCCAAAATGCTTTGAATGAAGTAATTGATGAATCTTCAACTTCTACAAAGAAAGGAAGACGAAAAAGATAGGTAAATGAAGGGTATTAGACATCTAATTCAGTGTCACTGTATTCTTCCTCAGTATAGGAAGAATGAAGATCCAGTGTTTCATAAATTTGTCACATTTTCTATCGCTGATGAGAATCATGAAATAGTGCCAAAGTTTGTTGAATGTAACAATTGCGGTGTTATTCATAACGTTATTGACTTCTGTAAATCAGAAATAGTTCATAAAGTTGAAGATGTAAGGTCTATAATAAAAATAGATGATATTATTCCTACAATCCCTAGTAATGTTGTTTCACTATTGAGCACACATAAATGTGATATCTCAATATGGGAAAATATTAAATTTATATATGACAATGATATATGGGGAGAGTCTGTAGTAATAGCAAAGGATCAACTAGATGATTCAACACAAATAAAAGTTTTAACAATCAAATCAGAAAATAGAGTTAAAATAGAGACACATGTTAGAAAAGATGAAATACTGGGAGAGTATGAAATAAGATGAATAAATACGGAAAATCTGAAAGTGACATGCATACTGAGAAAATGATTCAATGCAGAGAGATTGTCAGAGAGATAGTTGATTTCGGTGTATCAGAGGCACAAAAGCTTCAAATCATATACCTACTATCTCTTGAGCTTGAAGATAGAAATAAGATGTTGGGAATATCTGAACTTGTTAAAGGTCAGAAAGAAGATTCAAAAGATAAAAAGAAAATACTTACAGTAGACTAGGAGAAATAAAATGTCATCAAGTATGTTAAATGAATGGGCAGAGCTAAAGGTTCTTGTTGAGAGCCTTGAACTAGATGTTCACAAAAATGCAAGCGGAAATAAGTCTGCTGGAGTTAGAGCTAGAAAGGGACTTCGTCTTCTCAAGCAGCGTGCAGCAGAGCTTGTTAAGACATCTCTGGAGACTAGCAAGTCATAAGGGCTCGAAACGGCTTCGACGGGGTAGGAGAGAATGAGAGTGCAGGTGGTCACACGAAACAGTAGACCTAAAACGCGGTTTCAAAATGATAATTGCCAATAACAATAATCACTTCGAATCTGTCCGCCTAGCGGCTTAATCGGCGGGGTTGCTTAAGACCTTATTATCCAACTTAAGATAACAGGTAGAGATCCTGCGAAATAAAAAAATCACAATGGTTCCCTGGAAACAGGTGGGGCGCAACAGGTTGATAAGCGCAGGGACAATCAACTACCTTTTCTAATTTGTGATAGTAAATTAGACAAACCTGTGAATGACTTGACTTTGAAGCTATTGCGGACGCGGGTTCGACTCCCGCCGGGTCCACCACTTAAAGGAGATAGAAATGAAATTTTTAAAATCTAGATACTTTAGCCTAGCATGCGCATTTATAAATGGAATTTGGTCATTGAGTAACTTTGCAAATGGTGAGCTGGTGTGGGGTGTTATAGGTGCAGGATTTTGTATATTTTGCACAAGAAACTATCTAAGTGCAAGATAAATGTCTTACCTGGGTTTTTCAAAGCTGCTGGTAAGAGATTTTTTAACAAACTTTAATAGTCCAAAAGTTTTAGAAATTGGACTAGACGCAGGTCAGACAACACTTCCAATGCTTCACAACATGGCTGTTCACTTCGATGAATTCACATATGTTGGAATAGATGTAAGTGTTAATAATCTGCTTATTGAGCAAATTGGGCAACTTTCTGGAATTCATCTAAAGGGTGTTGATAAAAATCCAGGTAATAAAAATGTTGAAATATATGAAGCTAACAGCCTTGAATGGCTATATTCCAACATTAATCAAGAAAGGATATATGAAAATTACGACTTAGTCATGATTGACGGGGATCATAATTACTATACTGTCTTTAATGAGCTTACAATGCTTGAGGATCTCACACACGATCACACTCTAATTGTTTGTGATGACTATCAGGGAAGGTATAGTGATAAAGATCTCTTCTACATCGAAAGAGACACACATGCAGGAAATAAGCATCTTAAAAAACCTGTTAGATTAGAAAGACAGGGAGTTGGTCGAGCAATTAACGACTACATATCAAGAGCTAATGGTCGATTGGCCTCTTTTGCATTTGGGCCTCTCGACCCTTGCTTTATTTGTAATCCAGAATTCATAGAAATGAAGACTATTACAACTGGAGATAGAATGAGAGAGTCTATAGTTAAATTTACTTTTAAAGATTTTTAAAATGAAATATCTATCAGTAGCTTTCTTGCTATCATGTGTAGAGCCTTCTCAATCATTTGAAAGAGAAGGCTTTGAAAATGAGTGGTGGGAAGTACAAGAATATTCAGTTTGCTTTAACTTTCATGAATCTGGAGACTTGCTATCCTACCAGCAGCAAGACATTATAGGAGATAGATGGGGAAGGTTTGTCGATGAGGGAGAGTGGACGTTCTATGAACCAAATGAATACTCTGTTCTTGATAAGTCAATATTCATCTATGAAGAAGAAGAGTGCTGGAAAATAGAGGAATATTTTGAAAATAAGGCAATTACAGCATGTGAGTGCACAATTTTTTAGATTATTTAATATTGAATATACTTGATATCTTTAGAGAGAATAATAAAAAATGAAACCTTTAAA
>Ga0080013_1001853_pt1 | contig 26660 bp, 25 predicted proteins | sample ETNvirenome_6_85_FD_69236 | JGI IMG/M metagenome (GOLD analysis project Ga0080013, IMG submission 69236) | Marine viral communities from the Pacific Ocean - ETNP_6_85 (SPADES assembly) (version 2) | ecosystem: Environmental > Aquatic > Marine > Oceanic | place: Pacific Ocean | collected 2013-06-19
TCGTTTTAAAAACCAAAACCAAAAATGATAATTTAATTAATAAAAATAATATTCAACAAACCATTAAGGAGAAGATGACGACGATGACGGGTAAGATGAACGTGTTGAAGAAACTTCTTCAAATTGAAATTGATGAATATAATGAAATGGTGTTAAACCCCGACGAAGTAATTTTTGAAAAAATGAACAAAGATGAAGTTGAAAAGAATTTTACCCCCGAAGGAAAATATTATGAAGATTTCGGTAATAAATCTTTTAACCTACTTTTATATGTTAAAGAAGGTAATGATATTATTGAACAAAGACTTAAAAAATGTAAGAAAATTCTAACTAACATTGAAAAAGAAAAAGACATACGAGGAGATGAAAAAAAATGTATGAAAAAAACGAATGAAATTATTAAAAGTCTCGGTATTAATAAGAATTTGGAACAACTATACGAAGACTACGTAGATGGTAAAAAGATAAACCCAAAACTTAAAAAGTATCTAGATGAAAATGGTATGACTAATTATAACCCCTACCACATATATAACCAGTGGTTTTACTGGAACGGAGAAAAACAAAAATGAATTATATAAAAACAATTTTTATATAAAAAGCAATGGTTTTTTTATGTCTAAAATGTGGGTTGGAAGATGACGAAGAAATATGTGATAACTGTCTTATGAAAGAAGTATTTAATGAATATGAATACAAATATACATCCATAAAAAAAACAACAACACCACTTGCACCAGATAACCAAATAGCGTTAGAATTATGTGAATCTATTTTAGAATGGGATGAAAAAATGTTAAACTTTAACACAGACTTTGTAGAAAGTGTTAAAAAATGGATAGTTTCGGGTAATGATTGTAGTGAAAAACAATACCTGGCATTACATAATATTGTAGATAAATTTCATATCAAAATTTAAAAGTGATTTTTTATTTCATAATTGTTAAAATAAAACTATAATAAAATGAGCGTTATTAATATTCTTAAGGATTATGAGCAGTTTAAATTTAGACCAATAAAAAAAGATGGTTTGAGACTAACAAAAGAAGATTTAAAAAAGCACTTAGAAGAACAACAAAAATATGAGGTAAAAGAATTTTATTGTAATATCTGTAAGAAAAGTGAATTAATAAAAAATGTAAATAAACACATTCACGTAAAATTAGATAAATACGATAAAGAATATATTTATGGTAGTAGTGATTCTGATTAATTATATTATAATATAATTAATCTTTTACGCTTCAAAGACATCAACCTTACCGCCCTTCATCTGTAAAACTCTAACTTCTTCGGTAAAGACCTGAACGGTTTTAGGTCTAGAACCCTGAGTATCAGCAGAGGCACCACTGGTTTGAGTAATACGAAGAATTACAGAGGATGAACCAACACGATAACCGGCATTTTCGGGCACAACTTCTGAACCATCATCAAACTTAGACAAATCAAAACCAATGTATGCTTGGTTTCCTGCGACAGTATCCCTAATTTCCCGAGCGGTTAACCCATTGTTGGCGATATTGGGTGCCTGTCCGGCAGGAGTGTAAGAATCACTCACAACATCAGTCACAGCAACAGCACCAAATTTGTTTCTATCGTAGGTGCCCGCCATAAGAGACGGGGGGCGTTGGTGTGCTAATTCTAGGAAGTTATACGCCTGTGTGGCACTATTAACCGGTTGGTCGTGAATTGCCAAATCGTTAATAAACAGGTTGTATTCAAAACCCTTGTTTCTCTGAGAACGACAACGTCCGCATCCACGCTGGGGGGCGAGAACAGCACCGACCAAATTTGTGTTATTAAGACGATGTGAAACATACATTTTCATTAGTAATTTACCCTGTAGGGCAAGTAAAACATCGGTTGTTTCACTTGTATTATCGGCACTTGCCTCAGGTATAATTTTAGAACTAACACTAGTATGAACAAACGGAAGAGGTGGGGCACCTTCCGCCATAGTCATTTTAAGTGCCATTTCCATTTCTTCATCCACAGTAAGATAATCCAAAAGAAGTGTAGGGTTTTTAATCTCAATAGTGGTATTAGTAATAGCGGTGGCACTATCTCTAAAAATGTAGGCGACTTCATCAAATCCGGTTTCCCAATCAATTTCAATTCTACAGTCATCTAACTCAGCAATAGGCAATTGAATAGATTTCAAACCACTAAAGATATCTTTAATTTTCAACGAGCACTGAATAGAAGTATCGCTTGCCCCGTCTTCACTGTATTTACCAAGAGCACGGCAGTAAATACCCCTGCTTCTCTCTGAAACAGCACCGTCCGGTATCAATTCAAATTTACCATTTGTGGTCACATAATAACCAGACTGCCCACCACTGTAAAGGTCATCAACTTCAACACGATAGTCTGGTGAGTCGGAAAGTTTCTTAATATGAACCGAACTTCCAACGTCTTCATTATCAAAAATTAGTTTAGACCCAACGAAAAAACGGGCACGACGGATAGAGGCGAGACCACCACAAGTGTTTTTAAGTAAAACCAACTGGTCCCCGTCTACTTTGGCGGGGTCAAAACCATCCCACGAAACGTGCCACGTTAAGGTAGAATTACTATCAAGCAGGGTGCCCTGTCTAGGTAAAACAAAACGAGTTTGCACATTGCTTGTAGCGTGTGGAAATAGTTTAACAGTATCCAAAACTTGGTCTTGCGTTTCATTAACAACCCTAGGTTGTAAAAGTGTAAGTGGCATAGACATTTTTAATTAATAAAAAATTAATTTTTTTTTATTATTTGTTTCACGCACTAATCTGAGTTAGACCACTAGGAGAGGTAAGGAAAGATTGGCGAGAAAGGTAGAATGAGAAAAGGGCGTAGGGTTCGGTAGTAAGACCGGTTGCCACATCTTCTAACTTACTCTGTAAATCAAGTGAAAGAGTGCCGGCGAGATTAACACCGGAAGATTCAGGCGAGAAATTAGCACCAAGACCGGCAACACCACTACGGTTGGCAATACCCTTAAGAAGTTGTGGGATAACCTGAGTATGTTTTAAATCTCTAGGTGCCATCCAAGCACTCAAATAATCGGTGATAACCTCAGAATACAACGAGGGTGTGACCTCAACTCTTTCGGCGGGTTTCTTATCTGTAATGGTTGTTTTTTCCATAGGAGACCGCACACCATTTTTAAGGAAGGTGAGACGTTCAACACCCGTTTGTTTAAGTGCCATCTGGTTAGAGGCAACATTGTTAATTTCTGCTGTGGGTAGGGCGTTGTGAATCATACTAACCAAACCACTGAGGTAAAGACGATGAGCAATAGAAGAAACAGAAGAATCCAAAACAGAGAAAAGAGAAGTCCAGTTTAAGAATTCAACCTGAGATTCTGGGGGCGTCATTGCTATCTGCTGGGCGGTCTTATAAACAAGTGGCACCGTTAAACTAACATCCAAAAGTTTGTAAGTAGAAGCACCTGTAGGGGGATTGGCACCGGTTCCAAAGAAAAGTGCTTGAGGTTTAGAAAGGTAAATGGCGAGTTCAACGCCCCCCACTGCACTCAGGTCAACGTCATCTTCAGTAAGGAAAAAACCGGCGTGTAAAGGTATAGAAACTTCTTGTAAATCCTCGGAGAGAGGAGAAGGAGAAGCAACACCGGTGGTCACAAGTTTTTTACGCTGGGCGGTAAGTCTCAAATCTGCTAGGGTGGTGCTTGCTTCTGTAGTTCCGGCAAAACGAGCATAACGCCCTAAACCAACGCTTCTAGTTTTCATATAAGAATGCGAGGCAACATCTTTGGGTGAAAATTTAGACCTGTAATAAGCAGAATCAAGACGGTTCATATTTGTGACCTGTTCAATCGTGCTACCAAATCGTCTAGACGAAATAATAACCTGGTCCAAAACACCACAATAACCGGTCACAGGGTCAATATTAAAATCATCAGTCTGTGCGGCAGGGGTGGTTCCGGTTCTAATAACCTGAATTCTAGCGTTAAGTCTAGCATCTTTCATAAGGGCAAGTGCCTGAGTATCAGCAAGACTAAAACGAATAATAGGTTGGGAAGAATCGGGAGAATATCCGGTTGTAGAATTGTTGCTAGGTATCAGTTTAACAAAGCGTTTTTCCTGAATGGCAACAGAGTTAGACATTTTTAGTTATTAAAAAAAAATTTATTTTTTTAATATTTTACATCACACAAACCCCTATTTTGTATATTTACATTGTCTTGGGTCTAATATCTACACTTAGGGTGGTTGGGTGTTTTAACTGGGCAATAGGATTGCCTACAGCGTCGGTTAATCTAATTCTAAATTCGTTGTGATTCACAGGTTGGGCATTTGCCAGTTTATGATATGTAAGGTTGTATGGTTCGTGATAAAATATGCCATCAACTTTTACAGGGTCACTACTAGCGGGGTCTAAACTAGGGGCAACAGCACCGTAGGGCACACTACCAATTGCTTTTTGTATGCCACCTTCTTTACAAATACTTTGAATTTCTAGTTGGTCTAAATTAACTAACATTGTGCAGGTTTCACGGTCCGTCCCAATTCCTGCTAAACCTGTAATAGTGTGGGTTTTATCATCAGAGACGCTAGAAGGGGGCATACCTGTAATATCTCTAAATGATGCTTGAGAGGTGGCAAAATCACTGTCGGTATCTTCTTTCAACGGTTCGTCTCCAAAAGAAGTAGTAGTCCACCTAACGCCCTGTAATGATGGAAATTCACTCCAAGTTGCTTGAACTTCAACGTCTCCGCCCGTTGTAGCACCCTGAACAACATCTAAGGTGTCGCCGTCTAAATTAAAATTGTAAGTAGCATTCAAAGCAGTAATAGTAAAATCTTGAATTTCACCACCAGCACCAACGCTTATAATGTTAATATCAGCAACTTTATTACCTGTCCCAATTTCGTGTAATTCGGCGACATTCGCAGTATAACCAGTGCTTGGGGTTGTGATAGTCATAGATTGTTTAACATCTACAGTAATTCTGCCATTAGTCGCACCAGATGCACTACCGGTGACCGTGCATAATTCAGCATTAACAAAACCTGTGCTGTTTTCTTCAATAACACTAAAACCGGTAATCGCACCGGCGTCAACCTCAAGAAAAACTTCAACACTAGCACCAGCACCGGCGAGGGTTGCTTTTTCCTGGTCTAAATATCCAGTGCCGGCGAGGGTAATAGTAGACGAGGGGGCATCAACACTAGAAGTGGTAAAAGTTGCGGGTGTGGCATTAATTATTTTTTCTTCAATGGTTTTTTCATTTATAGAACCACCACAACCAAATTTTGTAGTCTGTAAGTATTGGAAGCGTTCAGCACCGGCATCAAAAGTCGTAAGTTCTAAATCATTATGAAAATATCTAACAGTCCCGGGCGTTGTGGTTGATAGTCTATCAACTCTAATTTCAAATTTATCATTAAAACTAAAATCTACACCGGCGGGGTCCACATTTTCCCAAGTTCCTGCCAAATTTCTTTCTGACAGTCTAAATTTACCGCTATTTAAAAACCTAAAACCAGCAGATAAATTCGAATTACCACCACTCACATACCAAGTGCTTGGGGTGTCTTCTTGGTCGTAAATTCCTACACTACATTGTTTGTTTACCTGTCCAATATGAAAAATAAAACTCCCGTGGGGACTTCCTGCCAAATCTTCGGAAGTTCCCCAGAGATAATGTTTCACCCCTAACGAATCCCGTGAATCAAAGACACGAACACCCCATCCAGTTCCTCCAACACCTGAAGCAACAATATTTCCTTCACCTCCTAAATTTATATCCATAGCATCTAATGTTGCCTGTTGCCTAACTACTGAGGTATCGGGTGCGTTTAAAACTTTCAAAGACTCCCACGCCTGTGGGTCGTATACGATGGTTAATTTAATTTGATTTTTAGAAGAAGAAGTAAACGCCCATACAAGACCACTGGCAGGAAAAAGACGACGGATTTTATAAGGTGCGGTAGCAAGACCGGCAACAATAGAAGCGTTTAAAGCATCAATGAATTCATCAGGAGAATAAGACCCAGCAACTACAGTAAATGTAATATCTACGGTATCGTCGGCAAAACGTATGGTGTATTCGTCATTCACACCAACAAGAATAACAAACGAATTTTCAAATTTATAACAAATATTGTGTAGGGCAACTTCACTGTTAGCAGGTATGGTCACAGTTTGTTTAAAATAATTCGTAAAATCGGAAGCATCAGCATCACTGTTGGATTGTAGCGTGATTAACATTTTTTAATTACTAAAAAAATTAAAAAAATAATAAAATGAAAGGTGGTTGCGAATGTAATACTATGTGGATTGAGACTTTGAGGAGACCAAAGGAAGTAAAAGAAAAAAAACAAAAACCGTTAGATGTAGAAAAGATATTTGACCATAATTATAAGGAAGGTGGAAAAGTTAGAAAAGGAAAAAAGGAAAAAAAGACAACCAAGGAAGGTTTATATTTAAGTTTGAATAAGGATTTGAAAAATAATTTTAAATTAATAAGACCTCAGTAATATTATTTAAAAATTTAAATAATAATTTACGAAATTACTTCAATTCCACTGTCGGTAATCATCATTCTAATGTTATGATGAACAAAAGACACAGTATCACAACCTTCAGAAGGAGAAGTAGCATTGGCGTATTCTAGATAAAGATTAACGGGGCGGTCACTAAGGTCCATAGAAGCACCATATTTGGCAAGGGCACGAGAAATTACGAAATTTTGTTTGGCACCAACAAACGATGTCACACCCTCGCCGGCAACCTGCCACGCTTTTTCCATCTCACGTAAATGTTCCTGTGCGAAATGATAACCACCCAAAAACTGTTTCAAATCAATGGGTAGGGTAGGGTAATATTTACCGTTAATCTGCCATCTGTAATTAAGAAGGTCTAGGTATTTACCCCCAAGATATCTGTCATCACTGTTATCAACTTTCAAACGACCACTACCATCAAAAACAGCGGTGACCGTTAAAATACAATCTGCACCACCACCCGTAAGTGTTATAGTATCGGCGGGTGTAGCATCAAGGGGTTTATAACCACTACCAATTTTAACAATCTTAATACCTGTCACAACACCAACGGCAACAGTTGTAATGTTAAGCACACCACCAACACCGCTTCCACTAGTGGTAAAAGGCACGTTCTGAGCAACAGCATAACCGGTGCCACCAGCAGTAATGGTTAAAGTCTCAAGACCACCCAACGAAGAATACCCACCAAATTTCTGAGAGCGGGGGACCGTAAAAATAGATTTGGCACGTGCCTGTGTGGTAGGAAGTGTAATAGTTTGGTTTTTAATGGAAGCAAGAATAGTGCTTCTGTAAGTCGTGAAACTATCGGTATCAATCATCATACCTTCACCCATAACTTGGGCACTGAGTTGTTCAACATACTGGGGCGGGGGTCTAACAACCTGTAATGCCATTTCAACTTTATTAACAATGTAAGCAACACTACTACTACAGAGAACAGCACCATCCGTGCCTTTAACAATAGAAATGGCAGTATCCCCAATATCAGCACCACTAATAGGTGTTCCTACAGTAATGGTAATAACGCCGGTGCCCTGTTCCTGTGCAAGACCAGTTATAGCGTAATCATTAAGACCGCTAGTGCTTCTAAGAGTCATACCGGTCACAAAAGGAGAATCACCAAGACAGGTAAAACCGGTAAAAGGAGGGGTTAAGGTCATAGCAGTGCCGGCAAGCAGTGCCGTGCAAGGGTGAGAAAGTGCCGTAGCGGGTAAAACTTTAAGGACATTCACAGATTCGGGGACAAATCTAAATTCTACGATAATATCACCAACAAGCATAGATGGGAAAACGTGGAGAATCTCAAAAAGTGAAATATAATCAAGTTCTAATGAAAATTTCATTTGCTGTTGGGCGGCGGTCATACCATTGCTACCATCTCCTACAAGTGCCTGCCCGAGGAGAAAATCACTAGAAAGTGCTTTATCTCCGGTTTTATCATTAGCACTGTAATCCACAATACCCTTGTGCTGGGCATCTCTCTGTAAAGCACTAGCACTGCGGGTGAAAGTTTTTAAACATTTCTGAAGGGTGGCATATTCTAAAACTTCACTAATAACGGTGCCGTTCTGGGATATTCTAATCATATCAATCATAGAAGCAACGCCCACTACAGGGTCCACGAAACACATTTTGTAATTTGCGTTCTCAACACTAACTAGAAAATTCATTCTAGAAAGGTGAGAATCAAAAAACCCCACACTTCTGGGTATAGTCATTCTACAAATCTGTCCACCTCTAAAATCACTTTGGGAGTTAGAAGGTTGAAGCACTTGAAAACTGTCAAGACTCATTTCTTGTGAAACTGAATACATCTTTTTAATTAAGTAAAAAAATAATTTTTTTTTTACTGTAAATTGTTAGAAATGCTGTTGAAATCTAATATTATGTTGGTGTGCTGTGTTAAAATCATTTCTTGTGACACCCTGTTCTTGGTATAACCGTGGGGCATACATTACCGGTGCTTTAAACTTTGGTATTGTTGGAGGGGGGACAATAGGAGGAGAGGGCACAGTCCCACTACTGCCCGCTTGCCCTTTTCCTGCTCCTGGATTTGGGGCATAACCCTGTCCGGGTTTTTCGCCTCCACCACCCCAATCTTCACCACCTCCCGCACCGGTGCTTGCTCCTCCTCCACCCATACCTTCTGCTATTTTGCCCATCATCCCACCCATTGTGTTTTTATTTACTTAAAAATTAATTTATTTTTTATTTGATTTAATAATTTTGTAGGGATACTATATCTTTGTTCTAATCTACTTTTCTTATTTCCTATTTCCTTAACGTTTGTTTTATAACTACTATTACCAATACTATATTGATGTCTTCCGTCTTTTACAAATTCACATTCTGATTTAACACATTTATTACCAATAAAATTAATGTTGTGCCATAATCTGGTTCTTTTTCTATACGGGTATCCATACTGGCAATAATCAACATCTGTAAAATCAATATCATCTAATATACCTTGATTTTTTAAACATCCTGTTTGTGGATTTTCAATAACAAACGGGCATTTAGCATACTCAATAATTTCCAATCCTTTTCTTACGATTTTATTACTGCCTTCTATATCTGGTATTTTATCAGGGCGGGCGTGGTTTAAAATTGAGTATTCATTACAAGGTGGACTAAACCAAATAAAACACGGTGTGTTGTTAGTTTTAAAATATTCTTTATAATCCCAATCTAAAATACTTGTTAAAATTTCAGGTTCATATTTTTCTTCAATATCTAAAGATACATAGTCCCATTCATTATTAAATGTCTTCATACTTTTAGACCCACTGCATAAATCCAAATACCACATTTTTTAAATACCACATTTATTTTTTATTTCCTTTCATCAATACTAAAGCAAAACTCACCCGTTTTTTTAATAAGGGGGTCATCTTTCTTTTTTTACCCCCAAACGTAAATTCTTTGCCATTTTCTACTTTTTTCATTTTTTCTAACTCAGATTTTTTAAATGTGTATTCATCCTTAACCCCTAGTTGTCTATGTAAAGCACCTTTTTTAAATTCTATTTTTTCACCATCAATTTTTACGGTCTCCTTTTCGTATGCCATTTTTAGTTTATAATAAATTTATAAATACTAAAATTATTTTTAGTATTTTATTTTCTACCCCTCGCCCTACTTTCTTTTTTCGCCAGTTGGTCATACTTCTGTTTCTGTGCTTTGGTCATATCTTTAACTTTCACCCCCATACGTTCTTTATATTGTTTGGATGTTTCGTTAGCATTTCTTTTAGAAGTATAAACACCTTTTTGTCCCCTGCTTCCATCACATACGGTATATTCTCTACCACCTCGTGCGTGTCTTTCCCAACACTGTGTTTTTTTCGGCATTTTGTTATAATAAAAAAATAAAAATTATTTATTATTATTACAGCAACAATTAAAAAATTTACAAGCAAAACACAACCCCACAATAGCACAAGCAAGTATCCCAATTTCTAACCCGTATATTCTTACTAATTCTTCGTATTTCTCACTATCCATTTTATTATTGTTTTTAAATTACAAAATTTAAAAATCTAAACATTAATATATTCTAATTTACTTGCCCTAGTTAATGCGGTATATAACCACCTTTTATTAACGTGTTCATATTCGGTATCCCAAATTTTAAACGGTTCATTTATTGTTTGTCCTTGTGCTTTATGGCACGTCATACAATAACCAACCGCAATATATTTAAACCAATCAAAAACGTGTAGTTCTATTATTTTGGATTCATCCAAAACGCTTTTCATTTGAATTAAAAACCCTTCACGTCGTAATATTAAACGTTCATCTTCCATTTCATTTGGTTGTTTCAAACCAGTTATAATGAATCTTTCACCATTAACAAAACCAAATTTAGATTTTGTCGCCATAGCAATACAAGGCATACCTACTACAAAATTTGTTGGTTGTCTAAAATCTTGTTCTTCATTTTCTGGTGTTGTCATCTCATCAATTTTCATATCTGCTTTTTCATTATTGTTATACTCTACCACATCGGTTTGGTTATGAGATTCTAAATAATTTTTGGGGTCTATGAAAAAGTTAGTTTGTATTATTCCTTCATTCTCTGCTTTTATTTTCCAATATTCCATTCTACTACGATTAACCGCTTTTCTAGTTTTGTTGGTAAAACAAATATTAACGTCCACGTTTTTGTTTGTTTGTCCTTTAGCACGAAGTGCATTTTTACCTTCTTTATTAAATTTTTGTGGGTCTCTATACTTAAAAACAAAATTTCTAAGTTCGTTATCGTATCTACCAATTTTTGGGTCATACTCTAACATTGCTACATTACTATTAACTAACTTTTTAAGTAGTGGGTGGTTTTTCCAACAATAATTTGGGTTTTCTAAATCTACCGGCAAGTTTTGTTCCCAATCTAAAAATATGAAAATTCTTAATTCTGGGTTGTGGTCTTTTATCTTTTCAACGATGTGCCATAATTCACCACCCACCATACCACCTTCATCTATAATGATTGCTTTTAATTTCAACATTGCTTGAAAAATCTTTTTACTAATCTTACATTCACTATCAATACCAAACGCTTTGTGGAAAGTTTGCCCACCAATATTTAATGAGGCAACATTCGTGGGTGCTAGTAGTAAATATTCTTCTTCTTTGAAATTCTTTTTTAGTTCATTTATAACATAACTTTTACCACATCCCGCTTCACCTTGAATTAAACACCCTTGGTTTTGGTTATATAACATCATTAGTTTTTCAGCACAACCGGTAGAATGATTAATATTATTACAAATGTGCCAATCACCATCAAACAATAATTTTTTCCATTCTAAACAACTATCTTTATATATTTTTTGGTAATATTCAACATCGGTTTTAATCTCTTGTTCTCTAACTTCTCCTATATCGGTTCCTAGGTGTTTTTCATAATCTTCTTTAACGTTTCTTAAAATTACGGTATCGTGTTTTCTATAAACAATTTCACCACCTAAATTAATTCTTGCTTGGTCTAATTTAATAAGTTGTTGGTCTAGAATTTGAATATACATTGGTAAGTTATGTTCGCTTTTATCAATATTGTTTTTATTCCCATAAATATGAAAGTTATAGTTTTTACCCTCGTGTTCAATGTCTTTTATAAAATTGAAAATCTCTTTTTCATCATCGGTGTTTTCTAAAAGATGGTTCCAACATTCATTAACATCTAATGAAATGTTTTTTGTTAATAATTTAACTTCGGTTTTTCCTAACATTCCACTTGTCATATTGTTTAACAACTTATTGAATGCTTTTTCAACTTCCGTTTCATTTCCGGTTATATCTAAATACTTTTCAAACAATCGTTTAAAATATGTTTTACTTTTACTACTACTACTATGAATATAATATTTTATGTCTTTCTTGGTAATATATTTTTTAGATAAAGCATAATTAACGGCACCACTAGAATATAATTTTTTACCAACAAAAAACAAATATTTGTTCTTTTCCGGTGGTTCAACATAATATAAACCAAGTTTAATATTACCACCTTTAAATGGTAAAAAATGGTTATGTCTTTTTAACAATATCCAATTTTCTATTGGTTCTTTCAATATAGATGTATGGCATTTACAAATATCAAAACTTCTTAATTCTGCCGTTTCAATCTCACCGTTAGAATCATACGGTAAAATACCACCTAAATGGACCCTATCTTTTACCCCTTCGGTTAATAAAATTTGGTTAGTTAGTGCGTTTGGTGTGCTCGTATCAATTTCTAAATTTTCCATACAATCTTTAACAATTTGGGTAGCATTTAAACCATCCCATTTTAAACCCCGTTCATCATACCAATCAAAAACGGGACCGTTTATTTCGTCTTGAAAAATATATTTTTTGTTATTAAGAATAAATGAATATAATCTACCTTCTGCGTCTTTCAATTCTATGTTTTCGTTTAATGTTTCTGTTTTTTCTTCCAACATTTTTTTCATCATAAATTGCCATTCTCTTTCATCTTTAGTTGGTTTAATATAAACCATTTCTAAGTTTTCACGTTGCTCTTCTCTTTTTTCATTCATCTGCTCACGCCATTTTTTGTTATTAACTTTAACACCATCTACCGTGCCACTCAACGTTTTGTTAAGTGCTTTTATTTCATCGGTATTTGTTATGGGGTGTATATGTTTATTATGCACAATAAAAACAAGTGTTTTCCGGTGTGCTCGTTTTTCTGGTTTCCAAACTCTTATAATCTCTTTGTTTTTGTTTAGTGCTAATCCTCTAATATTCATAGCATTGCACCACCCATCCAATAATTCACGGGCACTAACTCCTTCTTCTCGCCATCCTTCATTAAAAACTTCATCAAATGCTTCATCACTAAAATAATCTTTTTTCAAATCTCCTTTTTCAATATCATCTTTATAATAATATCTTAAAAAATCTACCGTGCATTTACCTTGTTGAGAATCCCAATGATGCGGGTCGTCTCCGTCTAATTTCAAACCAATACGTTGCATTCTAATGTCCGCCATAACTTTACCTTCTTGTTGATTAAATCTAAATCTACTGCCGGTTATCTCTTCAAATTCAATTTGGGTATCGGGTGAATCTATATAACGTGCTATTATTTGTTGTTTTAAATTTTCTTTCCAATTGGGGGTATATTGAATATCAAACAATTCTTCACGTGGGTAAGAATATAATTTATTCTTTCTTCTTACCGTTAATCTAAATTTAACGGTTCCGCTCACATTTCTTCTATCTTCAACTTTGGGCACCAACTTATTGTTTTCTAGTTTTAAACCCGCTTTATCAAACTTTTCAAAAATCTTACCTTTCTTTGTTTTGGTGCTCGTTTCTAAAATAATGTTGTTGGTTGTTGGGTTAAAAGTATAACCACGTGGTATTAACTTATTAATGTTTTTTGCTACTTTTATACTTTTATCATCAAAGTTGGGCGATTTGCCTTTTTTATAATTTCTAACCAACCAAGATTTATATGATTTATCTAAGGTGCCATCTGGTTTAAAAGTTTTTTCACCTCTATAACCAAGTTTTCTAACAACATTACTAATGGTAGAGATACGCCCTTTGTCTTGTTCTGCGACTTTACGGCGTTTCTGCTTTTCCTTCTTTTGTTGTTGTTTTCTAGATTTCTTTTTTTGTGCCACCCTAGATTTCTTTTTTTTCGGTGGCATCTTTTTATTTATAATTATTTTTTCTTTATTGTTTTTTTAAATTCATTTTTGTTTTTTAATAAAACAAAAAAACTAGTATATATTAGATTTCTATTTTTCTTAAGACTACGTAAGCGTGTATTACATCTAAACCATCTACATTTCTAACTGGCACAAATTGTATAGGTTGGGCGAGTTCCCAACCGTGTAAAAGGTGGTTGTTTAACGTTTCAGAAACATTAGAAAGTAATTTTAAAACTTTAAGTTCTACCATTTTTATATTGTTGTTTTTTAAACAAAAATATTTTTTTTACATAACTTCACCACCTTCAATTTCAGGTTCAGTAGGTGAAGATGGTGAAGATGGTTTATAACCGCCAAATTCCCGTAGTCTTTCCATTTTAACATAAATGTTTTTACTTCTTCCTAAAGAAATTCTAACCAACTTGTTATGTGTTATAAAGTCATTGCCGGTTTCGGTTTCCCATTTATTACCAATATCTTTACAACTCATCCCGGTGCATTCCCATATAGGTTTCATATTAACTGGACTAAGCACGGTCACTTTCCAACGAGGCAGAGGACTAGACATTTTATATAAGTTGTTTTTTATACAAAAATAATTTTTTTAAATTCATTTTTATTTTTCATCAAAATCATAATCTTTGTCATCACCTCTGTTGTAGTCGGGGTTATAATCCCCGTTTTCATTGAATTTACGCCATATTTCTTCTGTATGATTGTGAAAAACTCTTAGATTACGATAATCAAAAAAAGCAAAATGATAAGGTTTTTTGGTGCAGTCGCTCAACATTGCTTTTATACTGTTTTTATTTCCAAACGTTCCTTGTAAATCTTCGGATAAGGCATCAATTTGTTTATTAGAAGGGCACCTAAACATAACTAAACCTTCTAAGTTATTTTTAACTACAGGGGGTAAAGAATACATACCTTGGTAAGTTTGGGTTAAATAAATAATACTACACTGTAAATGTCTTAGATACGTGGACGATGTAAAAATTTTGGCGGTTGGTCTAGCGTTCAATGCTATAAGGTCATCAGCAATAATTAAAATTCTATCTTTATGTGACGCTGCTTTCTGTTTTTCAATGATACCATCAATTATAGAATCTTTGTAGGTCATATACATATTTTGCTCACCGGCAATATCTTTAAGTGCTCTTGTGGTAGAATCTAAACCCATATTTGGTGAAAATACATAAACAGTATCAAAACACGGGTCTTTTCCACCGTAATAATCCTGTCTAAAATAATTCATAAGGTAGTTTGACTTCCCTGATGCACTACTGCCAACCACCCCAATTCTCCACGCCGGTTTTAGTAGGTTTTCGTGAACATCACGGTATTGTGCTTTTTCTGGGTCTTCCAAAACTGGTAATATTTCCAAATCTCCCATTTTATATTGTCTTTTTAATTATGTTATTAAAAAAACTAGAAATGAGACCCACCGCCCACCATTTTACTAGTATCAAACGTTGGGACCGCCATACTTCCAAAAGAAGGGGCACCACTACCAACTTTTTCTAAAAACTGGTCGGCACTTGCTTTACTTTCTAAACTTCCAATCTGCTTACCATAACTTTGAATTTTTCCACGAATACCGGCGTATGGGTCTTCTGCTCCTGCTTTTCCTGCTTCCACAGCACTATGGATTGCTTCATAAATAGCATAACCACCAAGACCAATACCCGCCGCCCCAGCAAGACTACCAAGGACACCCCCCAAAGCACCAAGACCACTGCTTATACTTGTAAGTTCGGGTGCTAAATCTCCAACTTCTCCTTCAATACCTGCTTCATCGCTTGCTAACCCTTTATCGCCTCCGGTTAATTTTGGTATGTCTTCTTCTGGTATGGTAGATGGTTTAAAACCTGCTTCTGCTCCTTCCTCTACGTCTCCCCCGCCTTCGGGTAAATCTCCCATTTTCGGGGCATCTTTAAAACTTGTAGCGGGTTGCATTTCAATATCACCACCTTCGGGTTCAACTGTTCTACCGGCACTGGGTCTTTCACTTTCACTGAATCTATCCGCCTGTGCGGTTTTCCATCTAGAATCCACGGCACCTTGTGCCATTTTGGCAAGTCGCTGTCCGCCTTTCAGTGCTTTAGGTATCAAAACACCCCCAATACCACCTACCGCTTCACCGGTCTGCCCTTTCAATCCAATTTCCTGTAGTTTTCTAGCAAAACCACTCGCCGCTTTGGATTCCATCATTCCTTCACGACCCTGTATTAAATCTGCTCTACCGGCGAGTAAAGATTCCTGCCCCGCTAAAGCGTTTCTTGCCAGACTACCTTTTGATGCCATATATTGTTGTAATGCTTGAGAGTAGTTGTCCATTTTTTATTAATGAAAAATTTTATATTTTTTCAATCTTTCTTTGGCAATTTTGAAAATCTCGGGGTCTTTTTCAACTCCTATAAACTTTCTGTTGGTATTACGGCACGCTTCGCCAACAGTGCCACTGCCCATACAGAAGTCCAAAACAACTTCATTTTCATTAGAATAACTTTTAATTAACCATTCGCATAAATCTACAGGTTTTTGGGTTTTATGTAAAACTTTATGAGGGTTGTTAAATTCTAAAATTGTGCTCGGGTATCTTTCGGTTTTATTTTCGCTTGTTTCAATTGATGGGGCATTGTAAATTTCAATTTTTTTAGGTCTCGGTCCGTGGGTATATTCTTTATGTCCTGTAGTTTTCTGCGGGTTATAAGTTCCTTGTTTAGGTTTAAAAACATACACCATTTCGTGGCATCCTTCAACTTCCATATACGCCGGTATAAATTCACCTTCAACTTCACTGGGTAGGGGTGTTTCTTCAAATTCACCAATAACACTTGTTGGGTGTCTTTCATCTGTTGTGTTTTTTCCTTTTGAAATGTCTATTTTTTCACCATATACAGTATCCACAACACCCCGTTTATTTTCGCTTCTATCTCTTAGTTTATGTCCTGCTGTTTTCTGGGCGTTATAAGTTCCTTGTTTGGGTTTAAAAACATAAATCATTTCGTGCTGTCTTAACGGCATCTTATTAGCACTTAAAAACCCAACTTTTCTTGATTTCTTCCAGACTAGGTCATATCTAAACCACCTTGGATTACTTTCAATTAGTTTATAACCAAACTTTGTAGTGCAAAAGAATATCACAATGCCTGTAGGTTTAATAATTCTTTTAATTTCCACCCACATCTTTTTTAGGTCTATTTCACAATCCCACCTACAGGCAGTTTGACCATACGGTAAATCCAATAAAATTAAATCTACTGTTCCTTCTTTAATCTTTGGTAGGTATTCTAAACAATCCGCATTGATTAAGTCCATTTTATTATAAAAAACATTTATAATAAATTATTTGTTAAATCTATTTCTAATTCTATCTTGCATCGCCGCACTTCTCATAAAAACACTGTTGGGTTTCCCCGCCATCATCTTATAAGACATATCACGTTGGTATTTTCTGTGCTGGTCTTCTTCAAACTTTTTTAACATTCCTTCATAACTAGATTGTGCTTTTAATTGTTCTTCTCTTCTAATATCCTGTTGTATCTGTGATAGTTGCTGGTCGCTTTTCAACTTAGCGTATATTTTTTCCGTTATTTCATCGTAGTTAATTTGCTGGGTTCTAGTATCCATTACGGCACTAATACTTTGGTGGGTGGGTTCTGGTTCTGCCCTTATCTGAGGTAGCACCTGTTGAGGCATCGGCGGTGGTTGTTCAACCACTCTTTCATTCATATATTGTTTTTTCTTTTTAAGTTCTAAATCTCTTTCTTCAACAATCTGTTGTGCTCTACTTAACATTAATTCACGTTCTTGTTTTTTACGTCTTCGTGTTTCTAATGATTTTTCACGGCACATTGCTAAATGTGCTTTTCTTTGTTCACTGGCGGGTTTATGTTTTCGTCTAGCAACTGGCACCGGAGGGGGTAAATCCTCTTCACTCTCCTCGCTTTGTTCGGATTCAATAGCATCAACTTTATCATTTGCAACTTGCTGTATCTCCAATGACGCATTTTTAGGTTCTTTCTTTTTTTTTGGTTTAAAAATTTTACCCTCGTCTATACCCTGTGTTTCTGGGGGTTTTTCCTCCTCCACCGGTTCTGCCGGCGGGGGTGGTATCTCTTTTAGCGGTATCATAATTTTACGTTTCTGCATCTTTTTTAAATACAAATATTATTTTTATATTTATTTTTGTGTAAAAATTGTGGTTTTTTTGTATTATTCCTAGAAGTTTAAAAAAGCAATGTTGTTTTTTTCTATTCGGTTAATTTCTTGAATTCTTCCCGTTGGCGTGGTTCTAAAACTTCCCGTTTTTCACCGCCTACAGCACGGTGCCGTGCCTCTTCTCTAAAATGCTGTTGTTCCATTACCCTGCGAGATGCGTGCAATTGTTGATGTTGGATTGGGTCTGTTCCCGGTTTCATAATACCTTTCTTGTTTTCACCTGCTTTAATTTTCCTCAATGTATCTAAATAAACTGGTTCAGATGTTGCCAAACCCGCCACCCTTGATGCTTCTTTTTCTCTGTAAAACGGTAAATCACCTTTTTTATCAAATTCTAGTTTTGGTAGAGTTCCTAAATATTCACGTCTTTGTTTTTCTAAATCTCTAAATCTTGATGTTTCTTCTCTGGTTGGTCTTCCCCGTCCTTTACGTTTTAAACCTTCCCTAAATTGTTTAACCTTACTTTCTGCTTCTGTTTTCTGTTCTCCGGTTAAAAATCTATAACCCGCTAAATCTTTATCACTACTGGTAATACCTGATTCTTTAGCACCGCCTATACCCACGGTGCGTGGCACTTCCCCGCCCCTACCTGCTCTGGGGTCTTCTCTTAATAAACCTGAATGTTGTAAAATCTCAATTTCATTTTTAGATAAATCAGCGGTTCCACTTTCCACTTCTTGCCGGTATCTTTTAACCTCTTCTTGTAATTCGTCTGAGGTTCTAAACTCTGGTGGAAAAGCGGTAGCACGTGCCCTAACATCAAATGCCGCTTCATAAGGATTTTGAGACGCTCTATCCAAAGTTTCAGGTGAAAGGTGCTGTATTAAATCTGGTTCAAAACTTGTTGTTTCTGGGTTAAACATATCTTCACTGCCTGGCGGTGGTTGTAAAACATTACCGTATAAAAACTGTTGGTATTCTTGGAAAGAAACGGGGCGTCGTCCTTCCATTGTTCTGTTATCTCTATATTCTTTATATCTACCATAACGGTATGGTATCGCTTCACCAAAATCATCTTTACTAACATTCTTAACATTTACTTCATCTAATGAAAGTAAGGGTGGTATCTGTTGTTCTAAACGTTCAGATGGTCTATAAAAAATACTTGGTATCGTGGTTCTAACTCTTTGGGATGCTTCACTAATTTCTTTTTCTAATTGTGATTGTTCTTGTCTCAATGCTCTTACAGTTCTAGCGTTTGCCGTGGGTGCTTGTAAATCTTGCACCGTATCCCGTAATTGGTTGGTCATTGCTCTTATCTGTATCATTTGTTGGGCGTTTCTTAACATTTGTTCGCCTTCTGGTGTTCTGTAAAATTGGGTTAAATTATTTCTAGATAAATTTGGTAAATCGTGATAATTTATTTGGTTTCTCATAGCACTTACTAAATCACCTGTTGCTTTGTTATGTTCTCCTAATAAATCTATTCCTAACTGTCTAAAATCACCGTAAAGACTATCCAACGGCGATATTTTACCCTGATTCTGGGCGGTAAGATGTTGTTGGACCATCTGGTTAAGTTGTATATCTATTTGTTGTTCTTGTTCAATTGTTGGTTGTTGTCTTTCTGGTTTTGGGTTATAATTAGTTATAGAATAAACAACAGTGCTGTTAGTTCCTAGGGTAGAAGGAGACCCAAAATTTGTATCTTTAATTTCTGTTGTTATCTCAGATAAATAAAAATCTTCTTTGGCGTAAAAATTGGTTTCAGATTGAGATAAATAAAAATCACCCTGCACGAAAGTTTTATTAACCGTAGCAATAGCATTAACCCAACCGGCACTACTCATATAAAAATTAGGTTCTCTTATTAAACTAGAAAGTAAAACCAAATAACCGTTAGTTAATTTTCTAGGAAGTAAAGACGCTTGTTTTAACGAAGATTCGCAAGCAACCGTGTATGCTAAATATAAATTGCAATCTGGGTTCAATGTTCTTGGGATGGTAAAATCTGAAACTAAGACGGTAGACCCTACGGTATTTGGAAGACCCATACCACGTTGAGAATTTGAAAGTCTCAAACCACCAACGCTACCGTATGTAGAAGAAGCATTATTAAATTCAACGTCTGTAGCATCTTTCGCTACTTGGTTAGAATCGGTATTTAATGAATATGGGTAAAATATAAATTCACCCCACTGTAATAATCTTAAACTACTTTTACCAATTAATGGTTCTATTTCTTGGTTATTAACTGCTAGGGATGCTTCTTCTTCCGGTGCCCCTGTTTCTGATAAAATAGCATCACTGCTGTCTAAATCTGCCCGTGTTGTTCCAAGTAAAGATTGGTTAAAACTACTAATTGGTATTTGTGTTCCATTGTCGTTTTCTAATGTTCTATCAAATAAAACTAAACTTTCACCCACCTGCCCTAAAGAGGCACTAACCCGACCGTTAATTACCCCAACATCTTTACTGGTAAAACCTATTTTTTCTAAAAACTGTAGTCCCAATAAAGAAGCATCGGTTAAAGGATTTACCCCGTTTGGTAAAAGTTGTAATGTAAAAGTAGGGTCGTTTATTTCACTTTGGGTAAAAATTCCACGTGGGTATTCTGGGCAAGCATAATTAAATACATTACACCCACCTAATGTTTCGTGGTTATAAATTCCACGTTTTCGGTTTCCGTAAAAAACACGGGCAGATACCGCCCCACCCTGTCCATCTACGAAAGGAGACGTAAAAGGTTGGTGAATAAATTCAAAACAAAACGTGCTTATATTTTGGTTGTAAGTTAATGTTATGTTATCCGTTCCAATATATTGTGATGTTTTCGCCTTATCAAAAGTTAAATATCTTACAGGGTAAGTGGTATTATTATTATCAAATCTTACCGGTGTCCCTCCCGATGCCACACCGCCTGCCGTTCCCAATTCGTATGCTGAAGGTTCAGTGGCAGGCACTCCGGTTTTTGCTAACATTGTTGAACCATCTAGTGCTTTTTTACTTGTGCTCCCGCTATCATTAGAATTACCTATTTTATCTGCTGTAGTATTCACCGTAATTAATGGTGTTCTATCTGGTAATGCTGTCGTTAAAGTTCCGGTATATTTTAACGGGTCATACCCACGAATAAACGTCCAATTAGTCCTAAAAAAAACGAAATAATATTTTCTACCAAATTGGTCCCCAAGTAAATTTGTTTGTAATTGGGTTGCCAACCAATCATTATCACTATCTAAATAATCAATACCAACACAGTGCCCCGCCTCTAAACCATTGCTACTAACATACGTGTTATAATCTGGTCTATATTGCCCGTTGGGGTCTATTATATTATTAGAACCATAAATGGGCATAACAAATTCGTTTTGTAAAATTCCTGCTTTATCAGAAGACGTGTAATAATCGCCACTTGTAATATCTAAAGCACCCGTTAAATCGTGTGATTGTTTCGTCCAAATTCCGGCAATATCTGTAGGTATGGCAAAGTTCTTATTAATGGTGAAAGTTTTTTCACGGTATAATGGTTCATAAGCATAAACACTAGAAGCACTAGAAAATGAATTATTTTTATTTTCGTTATCTGGTGCTGTATATGTTGGTTTTATGGCGGGGTCGTTTGAATCTGGGTAATAAAATTTAACCCAATTATAGTTATCAGAAGGTAAATTACCAATTAACCAATCTGCCGTCCCAAGAGAATTAAAACCCATTTCATCGTTAAAATCTCCGGTGTTAATATTTTGGGTTTCATCGTAAGTTGTTAAAATACCACTAAAATGGGTTAAAAAATACTGTCCACTATCACTATAACTTTCAATAACATTTGTTGGTGTAAGTCGGTAAATTTCACTTAAAACATTCTTGTTTTCATCATTATTACCAAAAAAACCCGTTTGAGAAGTTATCCCAATACTACCAGTCGTATCGTTTCCAATTCCTGCTATACCGTTGCCCCATCTGCATTCTATACCATTATTCATTAGTAAAAGATTTGGTGAGTATAACCACTGCATAGAAGCAAGATTATAATTATTTGTAGTAGTAGAATAAGAAATAAAATGATTTTTACCCGTATAACCCATAGCAGTGTTTAAAGCGGTAGAAAAATTATGGCGTGAATTTTCCATTACGTGTAAGTCTCGTTGTAAGATTGTTATATAATAATATGTGGCATCTTCAATAACACCACCCGTTAAATGGTGTTGTTCAGAAGCAGTATTAAAACCAATGATTAAATACGTATTAATTGGTAGTTGTTCAACTGTATAACTAGCATTCCAATTTGCTTTATTTACTTTTAAATATTGGTCATCTGTAATACCACCGGCATTTAAATAATCTGAAACACTCGCCGGTTCAACGTCTTGCCCTGCACCAAAACTTAATGATATACTTAATTGGTTTATTTTATCATCATCTATGGTTAATTTTGCGTTTTTATCGTGATTCACCTTAAAAAATGTTTCTGGGTTAAATGTTAAAGAATCATAATTAGCATTTCCACCAAATCTATATAAACCGTTTCTTACATATTCATCTACGTTATCACTTGGGGTTATATCTGATGTTTTAGATAACCAAGCGGTATCCCAAGTTGCTGGATATATATTATCATATTCATAAACTGCTTGGTATTTTTTCTGTAATGAAACACTAGCACTTTGGTTATCTTTTGTTTCGTAAAAAGGTAATGGTATAACATAACAAACTACAGTTTCTAAAGTAGATAAAGTTAAATTTGCTTGGGTTAAACCTATACTACAATCTTGAATTGGGTTTTGATTTTGTCCGCCCAACATAAAACGTAAAAAAAAGCGGTCGGGCACGTCATATACCGCTTGATTTACTTCAAAAACCATACCATAACGGCATCCATCACCATAATCTAAACTGGGTGGGTCGTAAATTGCTACAATAGCACCTACCCCGTTTGTAGAAACTTGTAATTTTGGGTTTCTGGTGGGTGGGTTTCCTCCGTCTTCAATTAATGCCGGTGTTAATTCAACCTCAAAAGTTTCATTTAATCTTGGTGGAGAAGTTGCCGGTGCTCCGGTGCTACCCCCAGTATTACCACTCCAAAAATATTCCGTGCCCTCGCCTGCAAATTCTCCATCCCAAAACCCAAATTGTATTTCAGCGTTTCCAGATTCGTTGGGTTTCATATCTTCAACCCCATACAACCCGCCGTATTTATCTATAAATTCTGTGCTCAAATTAGTAAGTTGGGTTGTTGTTAAATCTGCCATTGGTATATTTTCCAACTCAAACTTTAACATTAACGCAACACCTTTTGGGTATTGTGCTAGAAGATTATCTAAAACACTTTTACTGTTTTGAGAAATAACATCACTATCCACTTCTAAATTTAAACCAAATTCATTAAACTGCATATTGAAGTTTTTAGTATTATCTAACACCAATACAGGTTTGAAAATGTTAAATTCTGTATCATATCCGCCGGTGTGAAAAATACCACTTGCTAGTTCATCTTCTTTACTAGTTAATAAAATTTCAGATGATAGACACGGTTCAATTTGGTGTGGGGTTGGTTTCTGTTCAACCACAACTTCTTGCCCACTTTCTGTAGTGTAGTTTCTGTTATTTAAACCATTACCATACGAGTAATTAGAATTATAATCAAAAGTTTGTGCCCATCTATTTACAGGTGTATTTTTATAATTATAACCTTGGTCAAAGGCACTTTCAAAATTTAATGAACCATCCCCATAAATCTGCATAACTCTGAATTTTGCTTGGTTTTCAGCATCCACCGCAACACCTCCGTTTTCAATAGCACTTGCTATATCATTTCTGTTAAAATTTAAACCTCTGGTAGCATCGGTTCTACCCGCACCAACTAAACCATCGGTGCCCGCTGTAGTATCAAAAAAGCACGGTCCAGCGGTTGGGGTAAAAACTAAACTAGCATTTGTTCCGAATTGGGTATCTATTGTAAAATTCATTATGGTCGCATCATCAATATAAGGAAATGTTAAAACAACCGTTTTAATTGCTCCTTGGTCATCTGTAATAATATAACCTGTAGCGTCTACAGTTCCTACTGTTGGTCTTACAATTATAGTTTCTCCACTTCTATAATTTAACCCACTGTGTAAAATTTGAATGTTTTGAGGTCTAATACCGTGAGTTTTACCCGCACTTAAACCATAATGTGCTTGGGCGTTTCCGTCTCCACCACCCAACGGTTGTGCCCCTATAACTGCTGTGTATCCTTGCCCGCAATCTATTACAGATAAAGCAACATCACTACGTGCCATATAATCATAAGAAGTTGTTTTATTATTAAACCCATCATTTGTTGTGTAAAGTTGGTAAAGCATCGTATGGGTATTATTTTGTTCTAAACCTGTATTTTCAAATTGGACAATCTGCTCATCCACACCACGCATATCAATAAAACTTTGGGATACTCTTAATTCACTACCTTTTTTAATGTGTATGGGTTGTTTTAAAATATTGGTCCAACGTGAATTGTCGGGTGCTCTGTTATCTGCTTGGGCACAACTAGACTCAATTATTTTAACATCTGGGGATAACGGGTCTGGTTGTATTACGTCTGTTCCTGCAGGTGCCCTGCTTCTGTCATTTGCTGTGCTCATTTTTAAATACAAAAATTATTTTTTGTATTTTTATTTTTTCAGATTGAGAAATTTAATTTATTTTCAAGCACCATATTTTCCATATTCCAAATGCAGTTCTTTAAGTTTTTTAAGTGCTTCAATTTTTTTGGTTGCTTCTAATGATTTATAAAATTCTTTTTCAATCTCATCTTGCAGTTCATCCATATCCCAAATTTTGGGGTGGTTGGGGTAAAGGTCGTTATAGCACTCTTCACAAGCACTAAATCTTTCACCCAATCTTTTTTCTAAGAATCGGGGCATAAGTTTTTCAACTTCTTCGGGCATATCGCACGTCCAAATGTTAAGTAGGGCACCCCCGTTGGGGTCTTCTCCGCACAAGTCACAACACATCTTTTTATAAGATTGTTTTTTTAAACATAATTGTTTTTTAAAATATCATTTTTATTTTTCAGTTTCAATATTTACAGTTCTGTAATATGTTTTATTTTACCCCCAATAACTGTAAATTCTTTAATATCTTGGGGTGATGGGTCAGAGTTTTTACGCTGAATGCATTCAGACTGGCAACAACTACTTTTACACTTACAGTTAAGTGCCTTTATTGCTTTTACAAAACCATTTAACAGTGCTGTAATAAACGATATCTTCATTTTATTATTTTAAAAAATTACACCACCCAATTTTAAAATCTCTATTTTTAATTCTTTTATTTTTTCTTTTAGTTGTGATATCTGTAAATCTGGATTTTTTATAATCGTCTGTAGATTTGCTTGAATTACATATTGGTTGGAAGAATTAAGACAAATAAAAGTATCTACATTACTCTTGTTCTGTATGTTTAAATTTTCTTCATTTACAGTATAGGGCATTTCATTTTTCACCATTTTATATATCTGTATTTTCTTTTTCTTTCCTTTTTTTAATCAGATTCAATCTCAATGAGTTCTTCTTCTTCTTCTTCAGGTTTGAAAATATCATCAAAAATTTCTGTGTTATTATAATTATCATAAAACCAATTTTCAAAATTTGATAGTTGAGACGAATGAATCATATTTTCAATATCTTCAACATAACAATCAAAAAATGATTCCCAAGATTTCTTTTCTCTTTCTTCATAACCCATTCCGAGAATCATCTCGTGGATAATACTTTTATTAAGTGAAATACGGAAAAGTCCGCATCGGGTGTCTGAGTAGTGAGGCATTTTTCGGGGGAGTTTGTTAATATTATTTTTATTAATTAAATTATCATTTTTACTTTTGGTTTTTAAAACGATTGTTGTTTTTTTACAGTATAGGTTGTATAGTTTTTCAAACTTACATACTGTAAAAATTTAAAATTACAGTATAGGTTGTATAGTTTTTCAAACTTACATACTGTAAAAATTTAAAATTACAGTATAGGTTGTATAGTTTTTCAAACTTACATACTGTAAAAAATTAAAATTACAGTATAGGTTGTATAGTTTTTCAAACTTACATACTGTAAAAAATTATATTTTAAAAAATTTTAAAATATAATAATTTATTCTTGTGCTCGTTTAACTAATTCTTCTTTTTTATCTTTTTGAACATCCATTGTCCACCGAAAAAGTCTTTCTCCTAAATCTTCTTTCATTTTTTCATATTCTTTTTTAACATTTACTAGGTGGTATAATACTTCTTCATCGTCGGTTTCGTCTCTGTTTTTCTCATCTTTAGTAATAATATAAAATTTTAGTTGTGCTTTTCTTCCGTTTTTGTTAATAACTTGTGTATTCTCTATTTTTTCACCTGCTTTTTCAAAAAACATTTTATGAATCTTTTTAATTTTGGTTTTACGTTTATCTATACATTCTAGGGGGTATTCAATAAATTTAGGAGAATTTCCGTAATAATGTTGTTCTTCTTTACGAATAATAACGTTCATCTTACCCGTCATCGTCGTCATCTTCTCCTTAATGGTTTGTTGAATATTATTTTTATTAATTAAATTATCATTTTTGGTTTTGGTTTTTAAAACGATTGTTGTTTTTTCGCACGCCATCCTTTTTTATAATACTTTTCCTTTAAACATTTTTCAACAAAACCCGACGGCACGTTTAAAAAAACAATTTCACAAATAAGTTTTAGGTGAAGGTTTTTTGGTCGAAGACAATCTCGACCCGCTCAACTCCCCCCAAAAACTGAGTTTGTGAAATTGAAAAGGTGAATGAAACCCTACCATT
>Ga0080013_1001854_pt1 | contig 26659 bp, 33 predicted proteins | sample ETNvirenome_6_85_FD_69236 | JGI IMG/M metagenome (GOLD analysis project Ga0080013, IMG submission 69236) | Marine viral communities from the Pacific Ocean - ETNP_6_85 (SPADES assembly) (version 2) | ecosystem: Environmental > Aquatic > Marine > Oceanic | place: Pacific Ocean | collected 2013-06-19
ATCAGCAAAACCCTCTAATAAATCGCCCAGGAGGACCCGTCAACGTGCTGTTTTCAACGCCTTAGCAATTGCTTTGTCAAAATTATTTCTGAATGTTTTCGCAACGGTTCGTCCGACTATCTTTTCAAACTTGAAATAACCTTTGTTGTATTGCGCCGTCGGTTCCCATGCGATAGGCATCCTGATCTTTTGCGTTCTGTTCTTTTTACGCTTCGAATTCGCAGGCATCCTTTCCCAGATACCCTCTTCCGCTTTACTCCATTGATGCGGCGCGCCACTGAAATACTTATCCTTATCCGATAATAATTTCTTGATCTTTCCCCGTGGAATGTTCCCTGCTTTGTTCGTCACCTTCTTTCCACTACGCGGATTCGGTACTGCAATTGATGTATGCCTGGGTGTACGTATTCCACCTTTGATCATGAAATGCATGTACTCGGCTTGAGGTATCGATCCAGATGAACGTCCGAAACCCTTACCCGCAAAGCCTACAGTCGCGATCAGAGTATCTTTTTTGGCCTTCTCAACCTGAACGCCTTTGATTGTATATTTGAGAGGATTGTCTAAGGCAATAGGAAGTGCGTGCTTGACGGCACGCTGGACATCAAAGGCGGTTGCATCGAGGCCGCCTTTAACTGCGAAAGGAATCTGCCTCTTGGCATGCTTGAGCTTACGCTGAAGCTCTTTGACATCGCTCTTGACTGAAATCTGCATCCATGCGATTTCGGATATTACTTGATATCCTTATCATCACCATTATACCAAATTTGTCAACTAATCATTGCACCTTTTATCAAAGCTCAAATGGATCAGGGATCAAGCCCCAGTAGATCAGCTCCAACTCCTTTTCTGTCACATATTTAGATCGACCCTCCCTGATCCCTTTACTTGAATAACTTTCATATATTTTGATTAGCTTTTTCTTTTGAACTTCCTTCTTTTTCTTTTTACCTTTTCCCCAGTTCGTCCGGTCACGATGACGCATCCGGTTGAAACATCCACATGACTGAGTCTTGCCACGACGGACGTTGCCATCATCAATAATCTTTTTGGTTCCGCATGAGCATAAATACAGGCCGCGTTTATGTCCCCAATCATCTACGGGCGCATCAGCGAGTCTCGTTAATAGTTTACTGCTTGCATCCATTCTTCAAATGTTCCAAGCGTTCGTAAAGTTTTTTTGCCGTCGTGAATAAAAAAAAACTCACATAATCCTCAACATCCTTGCGATCACGTCCGCAGAATTGAAACGGCACGTTAAACAAACTCGTCCAGCTTGCAATCGTGTGAGTCGCCGCTGATGGTTGCATCCGTGAACGGTAACGTCCTTTGACCAGGTCTTGCCAGTCGGCCTCGACGACGACACAACGATAATCGTAAGCCTGCATTCGTTTAAGCTCACGTTCAAAACGTGGGCGCCCGCTCGTCATACATCCAAGTAAATCATCCAAAGACTTGCGTTCGACTGTCAGCAAATCTTCCAACCCGCGCACACTATAGTCCCCGGTCGCAAGCGTCCCCGGTGTTGTATCCAATTCCAAAGTCAATGGCTGCTGCTCCCGTGTATCGATAATTGCGGTGATATCTTCAGGTTTCAACATTACGCCGCATTGTATTCAGTCCAATTGACCGTATTAAAAACAGCTCGATGATTCACCCAACGTGCAAAACGCATTTGTCTTTTATTCTTTTTATTGAACGGCATTACATAAGGATCAGATCCCCAATTCTTAATCATTTCAACACGGTGCAAATCTTCTTTTTCAGTCGTATTAAATCCTATTAATACATAAAACTGCATTTCATAAGGTTTAATTCCAGCATCAACGCACCGGTCGAAACCTCTTTTAATAACTTTTTCATCCTCTATTTTATCCCACGCAAACGTAACTTGACGGTGGTTATTTTTAAGATTTCGGAATTTAACTAAGGCAAGTGCTTGCGCTTGACGTTCCGAAATAATCCTGATGTTTAATCCCTGACTAAAATTAATTCTTAAATCATGTGCAAGTATTTCCTCGATTCGATCCGACCAATTGGGATTTCCGAAAAAATCATTATCCAATAAAACAATAAAATTGCTTGAACGTTGCGTCCAAATATTTTCAATCGTCTTAACCGATCTTGGCCCCCCCTCTTTTCGTGGGACCACGCAGAATCCACATTTGAACCGGCATCCGCGCATTAAAAATCCTATATTATGTTTGTATCCATAGAAGGTGTAATCCGGTTCAATATCTTCGATTTCGTCCGGCAACATGATTCCAATATCTATCCCAGTTCCTCCCATGATCATGTCATCACGTAAATAACCACCGTCAGAAAAATCAAAAATCTTGCTTGCGTAAACTCGATCAAACATGTGATGCGCAAGTGGCATGTAATGCTCGACATTATCCCCCTGAGCCTTGTGCCATGCGCTGATCTTCATTAACGCCAAGTTTGGTATTTTTGAATCAACGTCGTAAATTCCGATTTTCATTCCAGAAAAATTTGTTCCCACTTTGGTCCCAGTATGGTCCCAGTATGGTCCCAGTATAGGTAGTTTATAAGTCTAGTGTTTCCAACGGTTTACAGGGTAGGTCCCAGTGGTCCCACTATATTCGGCAAAAACTTTATATTTTTTTTATTACCCCGTACACGTACACGTACCCCGTGATGATAATTATTTACATATCTTTTATGGATTTATAGTGGGACCTGTGGGACCAGCGTTGGTATCAGTGCGTTTAGAGTGGGACCTATAGTGGGACCAGAGTGGGACCAGAGTGGGACCTAGAGCTTTTTTCATGGTCATATTACTTTTTTTGAACTTTACCATATCGCCATTCCCGCAATTCACCGGTCCTATGTCGGTAACGTTTAAAATTGTACGCTCGTAAAATTTTGACAACTCGGTTCTGGTCAAGTTGTGTCCAGCGTTCTTTTGGAACTTCTAAATAACTCAGTATTTCCTGCACTGAAACATCGTTATTCTGTGCATGGACATAATCCATTATGGTTTCCTCCCATGGATCTACACGCCTGCGTTTTTCCTGTTCTTCACGTGCATCATCCTCCGGTAATTTCCACCACGGCGCGCCGGCCTGATACAGATCAAGTGCTTCAGCGAATAATTGATCACGGTTTTTGGTTATCCATGCGACATTGATATTGTCACATGTGACCGGCCAGAAACGCCGTCCGCCGGTATGATCTCGCAAATACTGGTCCTCATTCGTTGATCCTGCAAACACGCATGTACGCGGGTGATCTTCAGTATAGTGTCCGTATGGTTTACGATATCGATCGGTTTGGCATGTAATGACCTGCTTGATTCTGGTCGTTTCGGCCTTGGAAAATGAATCAAGTTCTGCGATTTCAATAATCATTTTGCCTTGAAGTGATAAATGAAAATCTTTGGATTGAACGGATTCATTGACCTCGGCATACCAAGGCCCCCCGATGACCCCCAGCGCGGTGCTTTTCAAAGATCCCTGCTCGCCTTCCAAGACAATCATATTATCCATCTTACAACCTGGTTTCATGATACGTGCGACAGCTCCAACCATGAAATTGACCATGACAAGTCGATGGTAGTCGGTCGGTGCTGTGCCAAAGCCTTTGGTCGCAAGGTCACCGAGTCGGTCTTGTTTGTCCCAGACAAGACGTGTCAGATATTCCTGTGCCTCATTTTTCCGGTTGCGTGTTCCGATGATTGTAAGCGCACGTTCCACATGGATCGTTGAAAGCCTTGGAATATGTTCTTGGAGGTCCATAGATATTAAGAAAATATCATTGTCACAGACCTCAGAAACCTTGTTATCGTGCTTGAATAGTTTGCCGTGAAAATCGTCAATCCAAAAACGTTTGGACCAGTCTGAACGCTGGAGCAACCTGTAGGCGTTCGCTTCGTTTGGTACAGGCGCCCCATCCTTATTACATATAAGCGGCTCGATGCTTTCACGTCCGAGTCCCTCGTCGATTTGATCCCGGACAGCGTCCATGCCTTCCAATGCGGCCAAGTCATTGAAATCCGAATCCTTCGGTCCGGGATCTTTAAAACGAACCATGATGAATCGGGAACCGGTCTTTTCTGCTGCCAGGGTCGCGGCCTCCAATCCTTGGTTCTGGTCAAACGGTTTTTTCCGTGAATCATCATCTGCACAGAAAAGGAAATTTACAGACATAGCCCGCCGGAATTCCAGCGCGGCGTGGGCAAGGTTCCCCGTGTCAAATGCAACTAGGACTGGATGGCCGGTCGCTTCATGCAACGTTGCACCAGTCGCCCATCCTTCAGCTACGAGCATCACATCATCTTGTTTTGGATCACCAATCACATGGAAACACCCTTTTTTCCTTCCGCCTGGGAGAAAGCGCTTGCCGCCTTCTTCGTTTATTTCTTCAACCGACCAGACTTTCTTTTGAAAATCAAAAATTGGAACAACCAGAATTTGATCGTGTTGGAGCAAGCCATGCGGTTTGACGGCCTTCGCTTTCAGATATTTATGCTTTGGATTTGCACGGCTAGAATCCTTAATAATCTTGATCGCACGTTTGGCGGCTTCCTGGTGGCGTGCAGTCTTTTCCTGCTCGACTCGTGCAAGCAGCGCACGCCGTTCCTGTTCGGCACGTATGCGTTCGCCTGAGTCAGCCCGTTTGCGTTTCCAATCATCCCGGCTTGACCACTCGCCTCGGGATCCGGTCCGCCAGTCACCAAAATATCCAAGTTGTAAATCAAGATCAGGAATCTCCGAAATGACATACCACCCGGCAGTGTCGCCCGTGTCCCCGTTTGTACTGAATCGATGGATCTGCCCGTCTGGAATGATTTCAACCGGTGGCGGAATCCCTGCGGCGTGGAAGGCTTCGTTCAGCTCCATTTGAACTTTCAATACTTTCGTGTAGTTTCTGCAAGTAGATTGCTATTTGTTCGGCTTGGTCAATAAAATCTCTGAATGCAAGTAACCATTCGTGTGAATGCGCTTTCCAACTTGCTTTCTCAGCGTTTTCAAAATCTGGAATCATGTTATTTTTGATTATTTGAAATTATCATTGCATTTATGATTTCGTATGCGACTTGTGGGACAATGGCGTTTCCAAGTCCTCGCAATTGGTCCACCCTGGAGGGTATCCCATGAGCCACTCGATCCACGTCGGGTTCAACTGTCCATCCTTTATGTTCATTTCCTCCCCGATTACTGTTTCCAAATTTGAATGGTGACCGTCTTCCCTTATATGAACTTTCATCATTAACGCTCTCGGCGTTGGCCACATCTTTTCTACATGATTCACTGCATCCTTGAGCTTCACGCCCCATCGTGTCCCGTCCTTGTTCTTCCTGCTGAACGATCCGTTTTTCATTTCCACATTCTTGACCAGACCTTCCTCGGTGTCCGAGACTCTCGGCGTAGGCCACAATCCAAACCCGATCCCGTCGGTGCGGTGCATCAACGGCGCAAGCTGGAACAATAAGCGGTTGGCAGGTGTAGTCTTCACTTTCCAGATCAGAAAGCACTTCGTCGAGACCCATGCTGACGTGTCCAGCAACGTTTTCAGCAAGCACCCAATCGGGCCGACATGATCGGATAATCTCAAACATCGCAGGCCAGAGATGGCGGTCGTCTTCCTCGCCTCGGCGCTTCCCGTCCTGACTAAAAGGCTGGCAAGGATATCCTCCGGTAATGAGCCAAGGTCGCTGAAATTCATCTGCTGGGAAGTCCCGGACGTCCTCGATGATCGGGACGCCTGGGAAGTTTTTCCGCAGGACTCGCTGGACGTATGGTTCGATTTCACAGAATGCAACGGTTTCGACTCCGGCCCATCGTGCGGCAAGGGCAAATCCTCCGATTCCTGAAAAAAGGTCAATGTGGGTTGGAATGTCATTAACTCGCAACAAGGTTATCAAAAAGATTAGGTTCCACGGTGTGGCGCGCATGTTTGAGATTCTTTTCCGCCTGCTTGTAGTAGCTTCTTTTCAGTTCTATTCCAATTGCTTTCCGTCCTTGGTCTACTGAAACATAGACCTCAGACCCGATTCCCATGAACGGCGTTAAAACGGTATCTCCAGGATTACTCCATAAAACCAGGGCGCGTTCGATTACGTCCATCTGAAGAGGATGAATATGTCTCTCATCCTCTGGGTCTCGGCTTTCTTTATAAGGAAGAACTCGGCCGATACGTATATCATCCCATACACTCGATGCATATTGCCTCCATATCCAATGAGAGAACTTATTTCCTGTTTGTTTTCCTGTAAATGATTTGTATCTATGTAGTTCCTTTGGTATTTCACGTTCGCCCGCATATGATAAAAGTCCGACAGGATGAGTAACTGGAACCTTGTTTTCCCCTTTTTTGCGGAACATGAGGAGGTAGTCTGCACTTGCAACATCACATAGAGTTGAATCCTCAACTATTTGTGCGTGTGCAAGCCCTTTCGCCATCGTGCGGTTTCGGACTCCGAGCGGTTCTTTCCATATAGCACGACGTCCTGCGAACACAAACCCATGTTTTTCATGAGCGCGAATTACATCTCCAGGGAAATCAATAAGACCTGTACCGACGTTTACCCCACTGCCCATTTTAGCTGTATCCCCATTACCACGACCAGGTACATCCATAACATGTACTGCACTGATGCGTCCTGCCTTTGTTATTCTTGATATCCCGGCAATTACATAATCATAATGGACAAAGAATTCAGAGTATGACCGACAATTCGATAAGTCGCGCTCATCACTTGAGTAATTATACAGGCCGCAAAAAGGCGGCGAGTATATTGATAAATCAATTGTGTCATCCGGTATTTTACTTATAACAGAAATGCAGTCCCCATTATAAATAGCATAATTTTCCGTTATAATTTGATCTTTTAAAGCCATGATGGAAGTTCCTCTTTTATGTATTTTTCTTGTTTTTTAATCTGAAGCTCATTTCTCATCATAAGTACAAGATTATCGTACAACTGGGATGCGGCCTCTGATTTCCTTTGTAGATTCGCCAGGACGTTGTCCTGTCCATCTGTTGTTATTAAGTCCACAATAACAGGGTCTTTCTGACCAAACCGCCAGCATCTCCTAACACTCTGGTAATACTGCTCATAACTATGAGACGGGAAATACGTTTGATGAGCGCAATGCTGGAAATTCAGACCGAATCCTCCTATTGATGGTTTGGTGACTAATACTCGGATTTTCCCTGTCACAAAATCAAGAAAGGTTCTTTCTTTGTGATCTTCACTGTCACAGCCTGTGACCTCAACTGCGCCTTTTATATCACGTGTTAGTTTTTTCCCTTCTTCATTAAGGTTACACCATACCAAAGCCGGTTTGTCATGATCATTTACTAGTTTTGCAGCCATACCACACCTCTCATTGATTGTCCGTCGTAGGTCTTCTCTTTGCTCTTTTAATCCAACTGCTGGTAGATCAAATAAGTATCCATCCCTCGGTTGTGCCGCTTTTACTGTGTGCTGTCTTACATGTAATGATGGCAATTCAAACCCGCCATCATTAAATCCCATATCCTCAGGTTTTCTCATAGCCCGTGCCCATGAACACACCCAACGCCAAAAATCAGTCTCAGCATGTGGTCTTATCATATACACGCTTGAGCCTATCTTTGTATAATTCCGCCCACCACTTTTCCCTGCACGATTCATAAAAGAACCATTATTTGTAAAAAAACGTGTTAGCATATCTTTTTGCCCCATGTATCCTAATGCTTCAGACGATGTACCAAGCTCCTCGTAGTCATTCGGTGCGGCAGTTGCAGTACAAAGTAAACGGAATGGAAGTTTCCTCATAAAGTCAGTCACTGATTTTCTAATCTCCCCGTCAAAGTTCTTGAGGATGCTTGATTCATCACAAATCATTCCTGTAAAATCATTTGAGTTGAAATAATGCAAACGTTCATAATTTGTGACAACTATTTTATCTCCTTCCTGGATTCCATCACGACGATGAATAACTTTGACTCCGAATTTTTCACCCTCCCGTATCGTCTGGAATGCCACTGCAAGAGGAGCTAGAATAAGAACACGACCTCCTGTTTTACGGGATACATTCTCGGCCCAGGTCAACTGCATAGGAGTTTTGCCGAGTCCGCAATCTGCAAAGATCGCGGCGCGGCCCTTCCGGCATGCCCATTCAACGAGCGATACTTGGAACGGGAACAATTCCCTCGGCATCCAAACCGGATCAAAGCCTTGGTCGGTTCCTTCGTGGGTTTTCGCGTTAAGGAAATCGTTGTAATCCATATTTTTGATTATTGGAATGGGATATCATCATGGATTTCTTCACCCGAACGCGGCAGGGTTTCCGGCACTTTCCCAAATGGATTTTCTCCAGTAAATAATTTTTGCAAATCAATATCCGCATCCCGTGCTGCTTGCTTTGCTTCGTCAGGAGCCGGTGCAATCGGCGGGGCAGGCACGACCGTATAGACCGTGTCGGATAAGGACTCGCCTTTGCGTGAAATGCTCAGATTATATTTCGTGGGACTTCCCCAATCTGGATTATTAGATAGTGTGACAATGGCGTCCTGGATGGTTTTCTGCGTGATTTCCCAAACTGCAATGCGTTTGACATCACACAACCAAATTATCAATGCCCAGAAATGTTTTGGCTTTTCAGTGTACTTTTTACACTCGTCAAATCCTTCAGACGTGTATGGACCACGGATCGGATGACGTTCGCCCATTTCATCAGACCAAGCCAGCCATCCCATAATAGCCGTTTTTGGATGTTTGAATTCTCCAAGAATACGGATCTTATATGTTTCACCGGCTTTGATTTTGAGATAATCACCTGACAAAGACGCAGGCGCCTCATACGTTTCTGGTATCCAGCTCATGATTTCCTTTCGTTTAAAATTATTTTTGCCGGGTCATCAAATTTTATGTAAATGTCGACCCGGTCCAAAACATCAACATCGTAAAAACATTCTTTAAAACGTGACTCCATAGATTTTTCCCAGTCTTCTAATTGTTTCCATGCGTTCATTTCCATCTCGAAAACACTTTTATGTTTTTTCATTATACGATCCTGAAAGTTCGGACCGTTGATTGTTTCGGGAATTCTTCCCAGAGTTCAGGCCGTGCTTCCTTCAGCGCGGCCTTGTCGATATCATTACGTGTTGAACTTTTCCAACTCGCGAGTTTTTTGCCTTCGTAGCTGATCAAGAATTCTGCCGCGCCCATCCTGTTCTGGATCGTTGCTTTGTGCCGGTCGAGGGTTTTTTTCAATTCGTCGATTTTGCCGGATATCTTTTTGGCGCAATTGATTTCGTTATGGACAAAAACACTCGCTTCCATGGTGGAATCTGGATCACTCACCGGATAAAGCATCGAGGATTCCCGCGTTTGGATCGGTTCCGGCAGAACATCGGAGACGACGTGATCCTGCCAGAAATCGACTTCTTTCCGAATCAGATCGCGGATTTCGTCCTCATCACGGTCCACCGTAAATATACGTAAACTCTGCCCGCCAATTAACGCGGCTACGTCCCAGAATCCCCATCCCGTTACTGCAAGATAATGGACGACCTGGGCGCGGTAATGCGCCGGGATTTGCTCGGAACCTTCTTCACCCCATAGATGAGCAGATCGGATTCCGACTGTCTTGATTTCAAGACCCGCCGTCATGTTTGAGATTTTCCGGTCGATATGACCTTGCATGAATTGATGTTTTCCATGTCGAATTGTGCGGTTCACCCGCCTAACTTTACGCCCGGTCCGCCGCGTGTATTCTTCTGCAATCGGTTGCTCCAAATGAATTCCCCATTGGACAGCTTCAACGTCGGCCAAGTCAGGAGAATCGGCCCGGCCTGTTTTTTCCTGCCATAACTCAAGCCGTGTGCGCCACGGATTCAGACCAAGAACAATGCCTGCGTCTGATCCGCCGAGGCCTAGTTTTCTAATTTCTGGATTTGATGCGTTTTGCATGGACACAATTATGTAAAAAGATTCGGAAAAGTTCGATTTTTGCATTCTTGTTTCTTCTATCACGGCATTCGTCTGCAATTTTCTGGACGCATTTATTTATTCTCATCTAGCCCCTTAATAATAAGTTCATGGAATTCGTTAACTGCGATCATAGCCTCATGCGTTCCGCCTTTGTCTGGATGCCACTTCTTTGCACTTGTTTGAAATGCACTTTTAATAACATGTGACGGGTCTCCATTGTCTGCCCCATACAATTGGAATTCATAACTTTTTTCCAACTGTTTCCGCAGCCACCCGTCGACATCTGTATTTTCAAGAATCCATTCGATATAACTGACAGGCAACCGCTCAATGCTGGTTCCTTTGTGTTTTCCAAATGGCATTTCTTCAAAGTCCATCATTTGTTTTCTTTAAAACAATTTCGTCATATTTAGATATGACATACCATAAAACGATTAGGCCTGCGCTGATGCCTCCGACATACAAACAAAAGAAAATGAAAGTCCAGTCCATGGTCCCCCCTTTTTGATTCCCCGGCGACGGTGAAGTAGAAACCCGTTATCCAGCTATTAACGCGGGAGACATGGAACACGCGTGGAGCCACTAGATTTGCACCGGGGAATCATTTTGTCTCCATTGGTTGTAGTCATCTTGATTTCCTTTTAAGTTAGATACGCTTTTTCTTCCCAATAATCATCATCAGGGAAGAGGTCGTCATCGCCAGAATAATAATTGAGGACCTCATATCGTGCGCTCTTGCCGAGCTGGAGCAGGTTCGCCTGGTCAATCAATTCCTGAGCGCGTGGGTCGGATGGTTCGCACGCGATTTCATGATCCAAATCCGGGTTTTTTAAATCTGGGCATAACACAGCAAACCCGCCGGAGACGTGTTTCCGTACGCGGAATTCGACGACCTCATTATCTTTTGGGTGCCGAATTCCCGTTCTTACATACTGATACCATCCATCATCTTCTTTTACTACAATCATTTTAATCTCCTTCAATAGTGTTTTAATTGCCAATTCCACGACGCGTGAAATCGGATTCCGTCCTTGCTCCCACGACCGGACAGTTTGAAATGCGACTCCCAACTGATGGGACATCTTGGATTGAGACAGGCCAAGGGTCTGCCTCGCATTTTTAAATTCTTGTGGGGTCATTATTCTAGGACTGACACGTATTTGTCCAAGGTATGGTTCCAATAAACCGGGATGACTTCTTCCCGGTCCACGGCATTAACTTGTCCGCCATCTTCATTGGTGTACTGCCATCCTTCGTAATCATCGACTGATCCAGTTTCAACGTTCATGTACATTATCATCGACTGGTCTATTTTTAAATCTTTTGTGGTTCCCATTTTCATCTCGCATTCTTTATTAATTAAACATTTTCAGATAATGCTTCTTCCTTACAGTCCATTGCTTCACCAATAGTTTTGAAAGAATCCCAGTAAATATCATATGATTTACTTTCTTCATGGTCTGGAATGGATGATTCGTAAAGCGTATGATAAACATCTGCTGTAACCAATCCGTTGTTATAAATCTTTTGTTCACATATCCACATATTTTCATCTCCGTTCAATGTTGGATGCTGGTTTATTCCCTCATCCTTTAATGTTATTATATAGATCTATTGCCTAGCATGTCAAGCAAAAAGTGAATTATTTATGTTAATAAAATCATGCACTTAAACAATTAACTCAAAATTTTATAGAAAAAACGAAGAATGGAAACGGACTTATTCAGTAGGACCAGAGCGCTTGACGCGGCAGGATATCAAGATGAATGAAACGATGTTTATGTACGCCTTTCTGCGCAATTCCAATGCCGGAAAAGCCGACGCGCCGGGCGTGATCGACCAGGGCGAGCGCCCGTGGTCCATAGATGCGGATATCTGCTCCCATCGACTGAAGATGGGCGCTCTTAGGATAACCACCTGAATCTTTGTTATGTTTCTCACAACGCACCCCTGAAGTTATGGAGAGCGGCCCTAGTTCGTCACGTAAGGACTGCAGCATCTTCATAAAATTCTCATCCATATGCGCCAATCCGCATCCGCATTTACATTGCATCTCAGCGCGGGAAAAGTTCGGCGTGAGCATGTCAGCCATGAACGCACCTGCTGCGATTATGAAAGTCCGGCGTAATATAAGCAGGCCGCATTATAATTTTCCTACTAACTGCGCTTTATATGCGGCCAAGATTTGATTGTCCAAATCGTTATCCGTGGAATCCACCAGCCTTTCCAGCAGTAGCAGAACAACTTTTATGAGTAACTTTTCCCCAAACAAACTCATCGCCAAGGTCTTGACCGTCCCGGCGATCACGGGTGCCAACATTGAAATCATATTTTATCCAGTTTTAATTCAAAACGCCGGAGGACTTCGGTCAAAAGCGTGACGCTTTCCTCCATCTTGGATGAACGTTCGTTAGTTTTGCCGATCAAATCCTGCAACGCTTTATCGTTATCGCTATCTTTCTGCATCCACTCCGTTCTTTCATGGACTTGGAGCTTGAGCAGATAAACAATCAGCCACCCGGCAAAGCCTAAGCTCGCCAGCGTGCCGCCGAGGTCGGCGAGGGATTGGATTAAATCGGTGTCCATTTATTCACTCGGTTCAACTTTCTTGGTTTCAACTTCTTCTTTTCCATTTTCTTTTTCCATTTCCACAAGTGCTTGTTTGTAGCCGATCAATCGTTGGATTTGATTATTTAAATCTTGGATTTTTTCTTCACATTCCTGGGGTGTTAACTGCATTATGCGTTCTCTAGTGATGTTACTTTTGCGGATAGTTCTTGGACTGCCCCAACCAAATACATATTCAAATCATGTGGTGTGAATTGGAGCATATCTTCAACAATAATTTCCCGTACTTCTTCAACCGCTTCAACAGCAGGCGAAATTTCATTTCCTTCTTTATCAAAAACTGCTTCCTTTGCTTCGACAGATTCAATAGTGATTTTTTCAAGATTTTCGCCCACGCTGACCGCATCAGGGAAAACTTCTTCATACTCTTGTGCTATAAATGAATTATATGTTTTTGAATCACTTAATTCAGAGTGCTGATCAAGATAATCTTTGGAATAATTGAACGATACCGGGCGTAATAGTTTTATTTTATCAAGAGCATTTTCAATCGTTTTAATATTGGTTTTGATTCTTTCATCTGAAGTGTTAGTCCAAGCTGTTCCTGTACTCAATCCTGCACTTCCAGTTACTTGTAATTTATGCGATGCATTGATAGTGGGGATGCCAACGTTATCACTTGTACCAATAGTCATCGCAGTAGTTGCCCCTGCACTAGTGGCGAACTTCATCGGATGAGACCCGACTGTATACAACCATCCCTGAGCAGCGTCTGCAGTCATCTGGATGGAGACAGGTCCATCCGTATCCGTGCAGCGAATCGCTGGCGTTGCATCCGATACCTCTAAAAGAACTGCTGGAGTCGGAGTACCAATTCCGACATTATCATTTGTAGCAATAGTCATCGCAGTAGTTGCCCCTGCACTAGTGGCGAACTTCAACGGATGATTACCGACTGTATACAACCATCCTTGAGTACCATCTGCTGTTATTTGGATGGAGACAGGTCCATCCGTATCCGTACAACGTATAGCTGACGTTGCACTCGATACCTCTAAAAGAACTGCTGGAGTCGCAGTACCGATGCCGACCTGACCTCCGGTGTCAATCGTCAGGGCTGCTGCACCTCCGTCTTCATAAAGAATAATGGACCCGCCATCGGTGATGCGGAGCCGATCAGTCGAGCCTGCATCTTCGAAGACTAAATCAGTCCCGGAGTCCGGTTTGAAAATTCGATCAGTCATTTATATCACCTCATGTATTTGAAATTCTGTTTGTGTCGCCGATCCTGAGTGCGTCGCATATGCCATCGACGGCGCAGACCGTAAATAATAAAATCCGGCCATTCTCGTGTTTTCGTTACGTGCCGAATCGAAACCCTCGGCGATGATCGCCGGAAAAGGTTTGCTTCTGAATGCACGGTAAAAACCCTCGAAATTCTGCACGTTGGAATCGCTTAACATTGCGGAAACATCAAAGCCTTTGCATGTATTCCTTTGGGTTTCGCTATATCCGCCATTCAAGAGCGGACGACGCACCGAATAATCCGTAAAGGTCCGGGATAATCCAAGCTGTGGGTTTTCAATATTCAAAACACTTCCGGCGCGGGCTATTCCAAGTTTAATCGGATGTTTGATTGCGCTGACGGTTGCATCACTGGCGGCACTGGAAAGCTCCACATCACCGACTCCGGTTCCATCTCCAATAATTTTGGACACCTGATAATCAGTCCCGGAAATCGTAACGATGGAACCAATCATCACATTTCCAAAATTATTCAGATTGATAGCGGCCCCGGATGAGTCTTCGAAGCGTCCTGCTACGCCTGCGGCTTCCTGGTCCCACTGATAAATCGAATTCCCGGAAACGGGCGAGTCTTTGCGGTCGGTCGAGGTCGTCAGCGTCAGCGTCACCGTTGCCGCTGTAAGTGCGGCCCCGGTGCTGATCCGTTGGATTGAATTGGATGAATCAGTCAAAACAAGATCCGCCGCGAGGGTCAAGTTTCCGGCCAAAATAAGCGTGGTCGGTCCTTGCGTATACTCCGAAATAGTTCCGCCTGCGTAGGGGCTTGAAATCGTATTCGCCGCAGTTGCTACAGTAAACGAAAACCATTCAGGACTGATCCGCTGGCTTGTTCCCGTCGCCAGTTCCGAAAGGCTGGAATATGGAGTTGTGTTTATATTAATCTGTCCGGAATTATCGGTCGATGTCACCAATTCAATTATTCCCGAATCCGCCTGAAGTCCAGACAAGAAAAGTGCTTGCATCCCACTCGATACGGTCAGCGTGATTGTGCAGGAAGTCGCGTTACATATATACGGTAACGATGGAATGTCGTCTTGCACGTTCCCAACCGGATACGTCGCGCTTAAATGGCTTGCGCTCGATGAAACCGCGCTGATTAAGTCGTCCTGGAGTATCTGCATCAGCTTGCCTCGTATATCGAAAGCGTTGCATCACCACGCATCGTTGTCGTATTCGATCCCCAGTCAAAAACAAAATCCCGTGCAAGCATATCAACTTTGATTTGATCCTCTTCACGGTTGAACTCGAACCGATCCCCAGGCGTGTAAGTCCCTTGAATCCCGTCCACTGTAACGCTTGCAATCGGCTTTTTTTCAATGTTTTTTATTGCATCCATTCGGGCCTGAGCAGTTACGATTGGAGTTGATGCCGCATCGAATCTACGCGGGAGAGTCCCCCAATAAAATGGATAAGTTTTGACTTTTCCATAGCTCAAATTGTCACTGGTAACGGTCCGCGTTTTTGTTTCTAATTGTGTCCCCTGAAATACATAATATGTTAAAGTCGAATTAACTTGTTGAAATGGTGAAAGGACCGAATACCATGACGAAATAATATTTGAAGCACTCAACGTCGTTGCTGATGGACTGTTCGCGCGATCTATCAACCAAATCATCGGTGCATTATAAAAACCGCTCGTGGTATCGGGATTATCTGCAATATAAAAATGATAGTTATTTGCTTCGGTAACCTGAGATAACAGCTCAAGAATGTCGATTGCTCCACGTTGAACAAATCCGAGAGTAATTGATGATGCTCCGCTTGCTTTAGTCGTATCCACGCGGGCTTCCGCAAATCCGATATAACGTGCACAACTATGCACGAAATCAAGCAAGCTATCGCATCGTGATGCTTCGGCTGTTCTGCTGGTTCCTAATTTGTTCCCAACTCCTGAAATTAGTGTTTGCCCGTTTGAAAATGCAGGCGTCAAAACTCCACCATCGAATTCTGAATCGGAAATGGTTGGATTACCGGAAGAATAAAGCGAGGTTCCGTTTGCTAAAATATAAGGATAAGCATCTGCAACCAGATTAAAGGTGTTGAATCCCGCTTTCCCTGATGCACCGATTGCCCAGGTTTGGGAACCTTTGTAAACTGTTGCATCGGCGGCGTTGTAAAGTTGCCCGATTGGATAGGGAATATTGACAACTGCGCCACTTGAATCGGTTGCAGTTTCATCTCCGACAAACTTATCTGATCCGGCAATCTGCTTAGATGTTAAACCCTGCATCCCAAAGCTCAAAACATCCTCAGTAATAGTGTTTAATTGGAATGCACCTTCAAAAATAGGTGTTCTTATTCCCGATTCCGGGTCTTTGATACTGATCTTTGGGAGATCAGTATCCGTTCCAGCATTTGCTAATAAATCCCGATAGCGTTGACCTCCAAACGGATGATTTGAATTATATGGCTCATTGACTAAATCAAGACGACCTCCCTGGGTTGTGATCCATCCGCCCCTGGTCGCTCCGATCCGAACCCGTGGACGTTTAGCCAGAAACGGGAAATAGTATTCACCTTCACTTCCCGCGTGGCCTTCATCGCTTACGTAATAGGTTGTGGAATCAATCACGATTTGTACCTCTAACATTTATGCCGCCTGTAATGCCGCGAATTCATTATAACGGTTTGCACGGTCCTGAATCTCAACTCGAATCGCGCTGTCATATGCGCTGATACGTTGCCCGGTTCCATCGTAAATGTTTACTTGAATTGGTGTATTTCCTCCGGTACTTTCCAAGGCGCTTGACCCGCTTGACATGGAAGATCGGCCGCTTGACCGCCCGCCGCCATAAATCCCTGGAATTCCGGTGACACCGGGTCCGGTCATAACAGGATAATTCGAGTGTAGAGTCTTATAATCGAAATACGCATTAGGATCGCGGGGGGAGGTCGAATCATAAGAGACCCTGACTTGTCCTCGATTAAAACCCTCTCCTAAATACGTGCTTGCTTTTTGGCTTGCCGCATATCCAATTGAGACTTGAGCTTGCCGGACTCCATAATAATTCACAAAGTCTGCGACTGATGCCATTGACCGTTTAACCGCGTCTTTTGTGTTTGATTCAATCGAGTTTAAATCGATATTTACGGACCCGGAAACCGTGAAAATGTCCGCCGCTTTGACGGATTTCGTCCCGCTTACAGACAAATGATTTGATGCAGAAATATTTTTCATTCCAGTTATGTTAAACAGGTCCGCCGCCGCGATATTGGCGCGTAAGACCGTAAATAAGTCTTCGGCTTTAAAAGTTTTCGTTTTCATCTCGTTTTCAATCGCATTCAGGATGCCGGCAAATGCATCTGAAATATCATTACGTCTGAAAACAAGTTGATTCTGCAATCCGGTGATCATTTCTGTGAAATCCTGGCGGATTGTTTTTAGGTGTTTTTTAACAATTCCAGCAGTTCCAAATCCGGTTCCAAGATAATCCTCAGCAAGCACCATCAGATTCAGATAAAATTCTGTGAATTTCTCCAAAGATCCGCCAAGTCCTTGCCTTCCGCCGATTGCCGGGATGTCGAGCTTTCCTGCAATCATCAAAGGTTTGACCGTCTTTTTCAGTTCCTTTGCGACGGTATCGGTTGCCTTAATTGCCTTCTTGACCTTCGTTTGTGCTTTTTCCTGGTCTTTAATGCTTCCTTCGATCTTTTCAGAACTGAGTAATTCGGTCTGAAGTTCTTTTATTTGTTCTTTGTTTGTCTTTAACCGTTCTTGTGCTTCTTTCTTTTCTTCGCCTGTCGATTTCTCAATCTGACTTTGGTAGAGTGCAGTTTCCTTGCGTGTTAGTTTAAGTTCATCCGAAATTGTATTGATGTCTCGGATCTTCTTTTCCTGGTCACCGAATTTCTCATTCAGCTTTTTAACGCCAAACGTCCAACCATCAATGATGTTACCGAAATATTCGAATGTTCCAGAATCGGCCAGAAAACCAGTAAATGATTTGGAAAGAAGGTTTATTTTGTCATTTAAATTTTGAATAGATTGGATCGATTCATCATTGATCACGCCACCAACTGATTCTAATTGCTTCCCGAATTTATCAACACCATCTGCGCCCGCATTTAATAACGGGATCAACTCGACTCCAGCGCGTCCGAACAGGTCGCTTGCAATCTTAGCACGTATTGCATCCGATTCGACGTCACCGAATGCCCCTGCAATATCTCGAAAGATCGTTTCCGTTGATTTGACTTGACCGGAAGATGTGAGCGCAGAAATGCCTAACTGGTCAAGGGCTTCCTTTGCTGGTCCGCCCTTTAAAACTGCCTCACCGACTTGTTTGTTGAGTTTCTGGAGTGCTTTGTTCATCGACTCCGCACCGACTCCGCTTTGCTCGGCGGCAAATTGGAATTTTTGAAGATCCTCTGCCGCTACTCCAGTTTGAATCGCGACTTTCCCGATCCGATCACCTAGCGTGAGGATCTTCGAAGTCAATGCGCCCAGACCCGCGACTCCGGCAAGTGAAACCGCGGCCCCTGCAAGACCCCCAAACGACTTTTTCAGCTTTGAGGTCCGGTCGTTGATCTTACGAAACGCCGCTTTCGTTTTGTCTTCCGCCCGTATCTGGACTGTCGTTGATACTGCCATTTATTTCTGACGTTCAGCTTTTATTTGAAAATATGCATTCCAACCCTGCAATTCTGCTTCGTTTATTTCCATCACTTCGCTGACGGTCTTATGGAGATGCTCAGCCAATTGAAAATAGAAATACAGATCGGAATGCGCCTTCAGTTTCCCAGGATTTCATCGGTTTCAATCGCCTGGTAATTATTGATTTCACCGACGACGCGGATTAAAACATCGACGTCACAATGATTCATCAACTCGCGCCGATTTGCAGAAACAAACATCGCGGACCCATCTTCGTTCAATGCACGAATATACAAAGCCTCAACTGCGGCCTCGACTGGTTTTGATTCATTGAAAAGTTTGGCAAGCTTTTCCTGCGTTTTCGGATTCGTTGCAGATTTAAACCAGATCCGCAAAGGTTCTGTCTCTGTTCCCCATTCAGGAACGTCGACTGAACCCAATCCTCCTGCTAATTTTGAACGATAATGAGCTTTGATACTTTCAATCGCACTCATTAGACGGTTGTTTTGGTCAATCCACCTGTTCCTTGGAAACTGAAACTGGCTGTTACCATTCCGTTGACACTCGCTGACCGTGAAACCGAAGTCACAATCACGCTCCCATGCCAATAGGTATCTCCCGACGTCGTGCCTTCAGCATAAAGCTCAAGCGTCTTGATATCAGGAGATCCCATATCTGTATCGATTTGACTTTGTGCGGTGTCCGTTTCATCCCAGAATGCCTCAGCGCTTCCGCTCCATCCGATGATGCCTGTTAAATATGACCTTGCACTCTGCCCAAGTGCAGTATTTTCAACTGCATCTTGTGTCTGATCAAATGACCATGATGAAATCGATGCTATGGCGTTCCCGTCATATTTGACGACTCCGTCTATTCCAGTATGGGTACTCATTTTTTGCCTTTATTTTTTTTAGGTTTTGGCTCCAGATCCGCCTTTTCTGGGATTCTTGCAAAACCCCTTTGAATCAGCTTTTCCGCGTTTTGAGGCGAAGCACTAACCAGCGCGCCCGCCTCGTATGGCACGCCTTCTATAATCGTGTTTTTCGTTAGTTCAATTTCCATTTATGCTCCTAATGTTGCGACGTCCGGTGCGTTCTCCGCATATCCATATCGGACTTGATACGTCAAGCGATTCGATCCGGTCGGTTTTGACCCTTCACCGGACAGCGATATATCAGCGCTTACTGGTACGGAATCGCCTGCAAGCGAATTGATTGAAACATCACCCGCCATTGCGACCTGGACCTCTTTTTGAATTCCTGCAAGCGTGTCTAAGACTGTTGCACCATCTCCGCCGTTTGCATATCCTTCAATGACCACATTCAATGTCGCTTGCATTGACCTTGACCCGGCAGGGGACAATGTCTGCACTTCAATCGATTCCGCAGAATCGTAAACTAAAAGACAAGGAAGTTTCGATCCCTCAACCGGATAAACCCGCCCCTCAAAAACATTGCTTCCGGTCGTAGATAGTCCGGTTACATCGATTACAATACGCTCCCGAATTTGTCGCCGGAGATGGTTTGCCATTATTGTTCTTCCAAAACTAAAAGCGTGGTCCCTTGATAACCTGAGCCGCTATCCGCCTGCACTCCGATTACGTGGTACGTGGTCGAACTGATAACAATGACGTCACCATGTGCCGCCGCAGAAACGTCGGTCGTCTGGCAAAGTGCGGTCGGTGTATTTGATTCAACATCGACGTCGCCCGAATCCAAAGGAATACTATTGAAAGGCGCATCGAATAATACATTAATCGTTGCCGCTGACTCACCCGCCGCGGTATAGGTTGCCGCAACCGCGAAGTCGTCCGTCTTGAAAAAGTCCCCTAGATCGGTTGCAGTTTCAATTGTCACCGTCGGACTTTCCTTTTCTTCGGCGTTGAATCGGAACCTTGAACACCAACGGCCCGGTTTGTTGCGTCGGCTTCAACGAATTCTGCATTGCCGGAACCTACGTGCATATCTGCTATCTGCGCCGGCAGTGTGTGAACCGTTCCAACCTTTGCGACTTCGTTGCTAATAATCGTCTGTTTTAGAATCTTTATGGTTTTATCCATTTTTCCCTCGGTAGATGGGCGGAATGTTTCAGTGTTCCAAACCATTCCGCCCTCTTAAAATTACTCGGTTGTTTTACAGAATGCCGTCGGTAGACGTACTCCAACGTCAACGTCCTGCAAGGCGTAAAAGTTTACCGTCCCAGACTTACCCGAGGTAAAAGGATCGGTGAGAATGTCGAGCCCAGACCAATAAGCCAGAATAAGTTGTCGCCATGCGCCGAAGGTCAATTGGCTACAAAGTTCTGAAATAAGGACCGGATAATTCAATATTCTCATATTATCATCAAGAACAAAACGTCCTGACCCAGAATCTTTGGTTTTCACCATCAAGTTACCTGCAACCGTTGCGGGGCATGCCCATGCGAACTCATCGCGTGGTAATGAAAGCGCGCGGTTTGATGCAACCGTTGACCAGACTCCAACAGCCTCGGCCCACGTCGGATCGTTTTGATCCGTACAAGTCTTGGTTGAAATCGAAGAATTATACAATCCAGTCGGCGTGTCAGACGATCCATCACCACTCAACGCTTTATCCTGAATGGCGGCCGCGATCTGCTTTGCCATATCATCGATGATCAACGTTTCGACGGTGTAGTTGGTTTTTGCTTCCTCCAGCAGGCGTCTCGTGACTTGAGAATAGGCGCCAACGGTTTTTGGAGTAAGCGAAACCTGGTCCAACGTCCCTTGAGACTCGGTCAAGTCCCCTGCCTCGGCGACCCAGTATGCAGTCTGAGATGCGGTCAATCGTGGAATATTGATTGGACCATTCAATCCGCGAAGCTCCGTGACTCCAACATCAGTCAAAAACAGATAATGTCTCAAGCGATCAATGAACGAAACTAACTGAGTCTCAATCAAATATCCGCCTGTTGCATTCGTCGTATTCCAATCACGTTTCATACGTCCGTTTTCAACTAATGCCCTGTTAGATAAAGGCTTTGAAAGGATGATATCTTCGGGTATCATCAAACCTTTTCCGGTTCGTGTCGTTGTCTTTTTGTATGCCGAGACGACATCACGCTCATACGCGGCTTCTTCCTGGGCGGCTCGGTCATGCGGATTTGCTTCTGCATTAAGAATTTTTGCAACAGAAAAGCGCTTCACTTCTGAATCGCTTAATCCCATTGTGGTATCCTCTAGAGGCTGTACGCGTAGTCCTTCCTTTTCCCTGTAATCCAGGGCGATTCCACGAAAGTCGGCAACGCTGGAAACATCGTCATATATTGCTTTATGAACAATATCATGCGGAATGTTATTCCGTCCTGCGATTTCCCAAATTTCTTTGGATCGACTCCGGTCTTCTTTGGCCGCTTCTTTTTGAAGTCGTGCTTTCAGCTCCGGGTCGTCCACGATGCTTTTTTGCACCGTCTGCTCTTGTATGTTTTCCATCTGTTCTATCCTATGATGTGATGGTTGTGTATTTTGTGCGCGTCCTACTCCTACCTCGATATCGGACGGGATGGAGACGCTTGAGATTTCAAGTAATGTCCAATCATTGACTCGGAAAGTCGGCGCTTCCGCGCGGTCCTCAGAATCCTCCTGGACAAAATTGTTGACGTTGTAACCAATGGACACGTTGGTACGTATCCGATCTACAACATCCTGAAATGCCTCTTTCGCTAGCACGGAATTTCCAAACCGTGCCGTCGCTCGCAGTTTCCGCTGCGATTCGTCAAGGCGTATGGAATCGATAACTCCAATAAGTTTTTCCGGGTCATGGTCCAGCAATAATGCTCCAGCTCCGTTTTCGAATCGTGATAAATCAACTGATCCGGGTGAGTGGTCTAAAACTTCACGACCTTGCACACCGTTCCAATTCCGGTTCACAGGCGATTCACTGGATACACTCATTTCAATCGTTTTCGTGTTTGTATCTTCAGAATCGATTTTAAAATCTCTATATTCTATTTTCTTTTCTTCCATTTTATTCAATCTCCGGCTCTATGGATTGATGCGGTGAACCAAACGGCTCAAAGGCTAATTTGACGCCATATTGTTGCGCCAATGATTTTGCAGTCTGATGCTGTGCCATTAACGATTCAAGATCGGTCCCACGGTCTGCGGCCACGTCCTGCAAGGAAACGAAACCATTCTGCAATGCGACTTTCTTTGCGTTTGCGTCCTTCAGCGGATCGACGCCTTCGAAACCTCGTGGGAAAAAGTGCGCGCCCTCGCTCCATTTAAAAAACTTTTCTACCGGAAGTTTTAAAATGGCTTCGGTATCGCTTCCTGGAGTTGTTAAAACTGAACTCAACCAGCGCTGATAAATCGGATCAATGAATTGGTCTATGAACCATTGTTGCAACGTCCGGTAATATTCACGGCTTTGAAGTGCTTCCTGGCGTAATGATGAATAACTCGCGCCTGTCATGTTCGATGAAAGATCAGAATATGGAACACCAAGACCGGATGCGATTTGCATGATTACGGTTTCCAGCATCGGCTGGAATTGGGAAGTCGGATGCGAGAACTCCAGCGGATTCATTTCCCAACCTGATGGAAGTTGCTCAATCGACCCTGGTTCCATGTTTGAAATCGGCGTATACCCGTCAACCGTTCCATCCATTGCAACGTCGTCGCCTGAATTATTCGTGATTGTTGCAACCTTCGCGGCGGCTAATGAACTAGCAACGACTTCGTTTTCTAAATACGTTTGTAGTAGTTTAATGGTCGGCATTGCAGGCGCCATCCAGGGAAGGCCGCGGCTTTGTTCCATGCGTTCGGAATAATAAACATGAATGATCCGCTCGGCAGGGATTCGTTCATATGTCCCGCCCAGTGCTTGGATTTCAAACGATTCATAAATCGGATTTTCTCCCATATTTAAGAAGTATGCCAACGGCCGGCGGGTACGCTTTTCCTGTTCGATTCCCATACGGATAACATTGCCGCTCCGTAATACTTCATTCTTTTCAATATTCAAACGATCCGCGGTTAATAACTCCAATTGAAACCCATGCGGATTGCGCCTTCCTTCATGCATATATATAAGCGCTTCACCATCACGAACCACTGCATCCAAGACCTGACGTTGTATATCAAGAAAAGTATATTGACCGGATGCATCACATCCTGAATAGTCTGGGCCTCCACGTCTTCCCCAGTTCGACCATAAACGTTCAATGATATTATTTGCGGCCAAGTCCAGAGTCTTATCATCATTCCGCGCTTTCATCTGAAGCCGAATCCCATAACGTCCTAAAACCTGAGTATTGAGAAGTGAAATATATTTTTTAGCAAGCGGCTCATTTTGGATCAGTTCGCGTGATCGTTTACGAATTGTTTTCAGACGGTCTTTGATTTCTCCATCTGCGCTTCGATCCGTTCCGGTCTGCCAGTTATAAAGCCGCGAGGTATCTCCTGCAACATAACTACGATTGAAAACCTGCGGATTAACTCGGCGGGTTTTCTTTTCTTTCTTCCAGGGCCATTTCATCGTCTGAAATCCGGTAGAATGTTTGCTCCTGTTCCGAATCCTAATCGGATTCTTTCTCTTCGCGTTTCCATTGTGACCTGACGTTTGTAAAAGTCCCTCATCGTAATGAGTTCATCCGGTCCCATCTTTGAAAGTGAACGCCCTGCAATCGAATAACTGGAAACATCACCTTGAACACGGTTGTATAAAATATCCTCAATGAGTTCTAAATTCTTCTGTGCATCACTTCTAGGATCAGCAGTCGATACGGCCCAATTTGCTTTGACTTCGAACGTCCCGTGCTGGATTTGATGCCGTTTATTCGCATCGGATGAATCGGTGACGAATATTGACCAGGCGTAATCTCCGGTCGTCCAATCCTTTGTGCTGTTTCCATTTACCGTGAATAGATATTCGGAACCCGATTCAGTTGCAGAAATCGGTATTTGCGCTGCACTTGTCGTTGAGGTTGATGATCCAAACAACGACGCGTTGAATGTCACCGCATAGCTTGCAATCGGAAACGCGCTTGTCAAGTCACCACGTTTAAATGCGAAATAATCCCCTGCAATGAAAGGATCAGGCGGAGTCGAAGGCCATTCGGTAGAATCAAAAATGTTACTCATTTAAACCTCTTCGCCCAGGTTGGTTTTGGTTTCATGTATCTCGGTAATGGAGGTGCCTTTTCCGGTTTCCTGACATCTTCCAGACGTTGTTGGATTTTTTCAGTGTTTACGTTGAGCATCGCGAATGCGGCCAGGTTCAAGACCGCGAGGTCAAGTGCTTCGTTCCGTGGGCGCATCTTAATATATTCAATTCGCGGAATTCCTTTTGAATATCTCTTAACGGCTTTTTCTGCAGTCAGTTGATAACACCATTCTTGATCGAAAAAGTCTGGTATATGCCAATATCCCGGCCCAAAATCGACGTTTCGGAGTCGTGCAAATAGTGTCTCCTTTAAGGTATTCACTCCAATTGGCATGACTGAGACTCGGGCCGAGTTGGATTTTGAAGCACGTCCAACGGCAGGACGTCCGGCTCCTCCAACTCCCTTCGACGCATGGACCCGGTGGCCGCCCATGCGTTTTACAAATTGATAAACACGCTGCGTCTCATAACCTGAATCAACCAATGTTTGAGAAATCTTAACATCCTTGCCATTAACCAGACGCCAAGGAGTAGAAATAAAGCTAGAAAGCTCAGTCCAAATAGAATCGTCTGCCGCGTCCCCGTAATAAATTTTATGATCCAAAAACCACATCTCCGAAAGGTGACCGTGACCGCATACCAGACATTCGAGCCGGTCCTTTTGAACATCGACCGAAGCTGTGATGACAAGAACTCCATCCGGGACCGGATGCGTATAATGTTCGCGTCTTTCGATAATCTCATTGCTCTTTATTTCTTCTGAATCTTCGGACCAACTTTCGCCCAATGCGGTATTGATAAAAACACGGAGCGATTCTGCCCCATGCGCCTTTGCTTCCAGAAATTCCCGGGCAAGTCCTTCAAGACTTGTCCAGGGACTTGAAAGTGCATTAAGTGAAAATCCTGCAGTCCCATTGAACTCTGCCGTCGAATGCCATCGGCCTTTTTTGAGTGCTTGTTTTCGTTCGATGTCGGTCCATTCATATCCGCATTTCTCACATTCAATACATGCAGTTTCAGGTTTCTTGTCTTCCCACTTAACATGACGCCATTTAAGCGCCTGAAAATGTCCGCACTTGCACGGCATTTCCCATAATCTTTGATCTGATTGTTCGTATGCCGCCTCGATCCGGCTTTCATTCTTGACCGTCGGCGTAGAAAAAAGAGCTATTTTCCGGTTGAAATAATTCTGAGTTCTCCGGCTTGCAAGTGCAACGACATCACCCTCGGCGCCTGCCGAAGGCGGAAAACGGTCAACCTCGTCCATCAACATGATCCTGACAGGACGAGAAGCCAAAGACGCGGGACTGTTAGATCCACTTATCGTGATCCTTGCGCCGTTATAAAAGATTTTTTGAAGGATTGAATTATCACCTTCCTTTGCCTTTGGATCGCTTATCAGATTTTTGAGTTGAGGCGTTGAACCAATCAATGGTGCAAGCCGATCCGTCGACCATGCGCGCGCCATTTCCAAACTCGGTTGGATTATCATCAAAGGTCCATTCGGGTCATGTTCACAGAAATAACCTACCAGATTATTTAAAATCTCAGTCTTTCCAACCTGGGCCGAAGTCATCACAACAATACGCTCAACTTCAGGATTTGAAAACGCATCCATGATCCCGCGTTGATACTCAGCACGATCCGTCCGCCAACGCCCAGGGAACGGCGAACCTACAGGCAGAATCCGTGTTGAGTCAGCCCACTGACTGACTGTCAACTTCGGCGGCGGTTTCATTATCGCGAGAAGATCCGAAGAGAGCGGCGGCGGCGCCAATCTCTGCAAGTGCTTCGCGGATAAGTCCTTCGACAATTTCTTTAATGACTGACGCATCTGTTTCTGTTGCAACAATTCCAGCAACCGACGTTGGAATCGTTAAAAGTTTCGTCTTTGCAGAATGGAAAGCCGCACCAATTTCCTTCAAAACCGCGTCCCGGTCCAACAAATCGCCCTGGATTACGCGCCGTTCTGTCTGGCTGATCAGCGCGTCTTCTTTCATTTTCAAGTTGCGCCATTCTGCAAAATCGATGGGACCAGATGCGGTCTTCTGTTCTTCGGTCAATTGAATCGGTCGCCCTATCGCCTCGGCGGATTTCTCAAGATCAAATAATCGGTTCTTCCCT
>Ga0080013_1001856_pt1 | contig 26654 bp, 37 predicted proteins | sample ETNvirenome_6_85_FD_69236 | JGI IMG/M metagenome (GOLD analysis project Ga0080013, IMG submission 69236) | Marine viral communities from the Pacific Ocean - ETNP_6_85 (SPADES assembly) (version 2) | ecosystem: Environmental > Aquatic > Marine > Oceanic | place: Pacific Ocean | collected 2013-06-19
GCAATAGCCAGTCTTCTGCTTCTAGTTTTCGTGCCACGGCAGTCATGACATCTTGGATATCACGAGGAGTTGCGCGGGCACCGATTCCGGCGTAGGAACGATTCATAATTGCAATGCATTATTTACATAATAAAAAACCCCACCCAGCAGAAGCTGAGCGGGGCATGTGTGATCAGAAGGGGATGTTGGTCGTCTCAGGAGAATCGAGGTCCTCCTTCTTGATGACATCGAAGGCGAAGATCCTCTTCTTGGCGGGGTACTTGAACTTATGCTCAGTAAACGCCTTGCCGGTCTTCTCATTGACCGATTGGACTTCGACAACGTCTTTCGCACTGGAAGAGAACTCCCAATAGAGGCGAACCACTGCGTACTTAGTAGTAGTGGCTAGAGCCATGAGCTGGCTGCCTACGGGATTGGGCTCTTCCTCGGTTCCGTTATCCCATGCTGTGAACCAAGTCTCTTGGACCTTTACACGCTTGTATCCAGATTCGGATGCTGCGTCTTGGATCTGCAGAGACTGGATCGCTGGGATATCGAAACCTCCTTCAACAGTGGTGCCGTCGTCCTTTCTCTTCATGGAGTAAGCACGAGTGATTGTCACCACTGTGGTGTTGTCGGCATACAGCTTGCGGCAATCCAGCTTGCTCAGCTGGGGCTCGTCAGGAGTAGCCGTGGCTTGCGCTTGAAGCTCGTCGATCCGGGCTTGTAGCTCAGATGCGTGCTGCGTCTCAGTGGCGAGAGCAGTTTCGAGTTCAGTCTTGGTTGCCATGTAGCACGAGCCGGCCTTTCGACCGGGAGAGAGAATGCACCGTTGTAGTGGTGCAATAAAAAAGCCCCCACTCCGTAGAACGAAGCAGGGGCGGGTGATGGGGTTGCGTGGAACCTAGCCAAGTTGAGCTTGGAAGTTCTTAGCGCTGCTGATCAGTTTGTGAGCGATGGGCGTACAGGTATCAACGAGTTGTCTACCTATGCCTGTCACCTCTTGCCAGAGCAGAGGGCGCTCTTTCCTGTCAACGGCAAGACCTTTGTGGAGTTCACGCACGTAGACATCGATTCCAAATTGAGGTCCTTTGGGATCTGTGTATTTGGACAGTTTGCGTAGAGCATCAGATAACTGCTTCTCTACTTCTGGCTTAGTTGCCATAGATATCGCCGGCCGGCCGACCGGGAGAAAGAATGCACTGTTGTATGGGTGCAATAAAAAACCCCCACCCAGCAGAGCTGAGCAGGGGTTGGCGGATGACTACCAGCCGTGGGAGTAAACCTGGCGCTGGCAATCCTTAAGGTCGCAGCTGCAGTGAGCGCTGTACTCGGGATCTCCCTCCGCAGCCCTGTAATCACTTACAGCTTTGGCTAGTCGACGTAGCAGGTACTGCTCTTGGACGGCCTGGTATTCGAGAGATTCGCGGGGTGAAATAAACATGCGAATGCACTGTTGTATGTGGACATTAAAAAACCCCTACCTCGATTGAACGAAGCAGGGGTTGTGGTTTAGGGAATGTAGACGCCGCAAGCCTCGAGTTCGAGATCGTACTCTTCGATCGCAGCATCAATCCTGTCTTCCCAGGCACTGCGCCTCTCTCTGACTATGAAGTCCCTAACTTGTTGAGGGTGCATAGTCGCGGGAAGAGATCTGCCTGTCATCCAGGCGTACTCTCTTAGGTCTGGCCTCCACGCTGGGATTGGAGTGGTATGCAATGACTGATTAGTCATAATGCACCGTTGTAAGTGGACACTAAAAACCCCTACCTCGAGTGAACGAAGCAGGGGTTGTGGGATACTGTTTCTTGCAGATGTGACTTAGAATTGTGTTTAAAATAGTCAGGATAGATTGATGCGACTTGCTTTAGACAGAGTTATTGAATTGTATAAAACAAGTCCTATATTTCAAGATCTACTCGAAACAATAATATCGACAGGTGTCTTAACTACCGGCCAAGCAGTGATGTCTGACATGACACCAGAAGAGCTTGCCCTGGCAGCAGGTGCCACGTTCGGTGCCGGCATGATTGGAAGACCCATCGCAGGGAGAGCGGGTCAGCACTTAGGGAAATATGTAGACAACAAATACCCAGCTTTCGGCATGCTGGCCGAAAATGTGATGACCGATTTGGTGGCGAGTACAGGGCCGCTGAAGCCAGCGGTAGAAGCAAAGCTTGCGCCATACAAGCATTTAGGAGGAGCCGCTCAGTATTTCAACTTAATGGGTAGAGGTTATGGAGATAACATTGCTCAACTTGCAGTGGCATTGGCAGCTCCTGGAGTATTGGGCAATAAGGAGGAAGTGAATGAATAGGTGTATGTGGACATTAAAAACCCCTACCTCGATCAAACGAAGCAGGGGTTGGTGGTAGGTCCTTAATAAAGAGCTGCCGAAGGAACGGTGTCGTACTCCCATGGCAGAGGGTTCTCCCAGGAGTACGTCTTAGCGAATGACTCCTCCATGTCGTCGAATGCCGCAGCCTTAGAGACGAGGCAGTCTGACCTGGAGGCTCTCTTGGCAGTTCGATGGCGCTCGCTCAGGGACTTAGCCGGCGGAGCCTTAACTAATTGGACTGAGCTAAGGAAGAGTTTACGGAGGATTGACCAGTAACTCATTGGATGCACCGTTGTAGGTGGACATTAAAAAACCCCTACCTCGGTTGAACGAAGCAGGGGTTGGTGGGCTAGTGCCAGCTGACGCCTTCGCAGAGGTGCCAGAGTCTTTCGACTTGGCCCGGTGTCTCAGGGTCGTATGGGTGCTTGCCAAGCGTGCGCCAGTAGGCGCCCATGTCGGAGGCGTGAATCAGATGGACTGATTCGTCGGGGTCGTCGGTCCCCCCAATGGAACCTTCAAATTTGACGTTGTCAGGTAGCCAGAGGCGTTCGACTTTGCCCCACCCGGACAGGAGGAACCCGTTAAGGCGACTAAGATCCTCGTTGTCATCGCAGATCCTCCAGAGTTCGTAGTCAAACTCTTGATCGTGCTCAGACTTTATCCAACACTCGCAGTCTTCGTGAAACATCTCGTACTGGAGTGTTCTGAAATTGGCAGTCATCTCCTCCAGCATTCGCAGGCGTTGATAACTACCGCTCTCGACGTTGCACAACTTTTCAAGGTTGGCAGGGTTCTTAGTGCGGGGATAGAGACGTGTTCCCATTTGAATGCACTGTTGTAAGTGGACATTAAAAAACCCCTACCTCGATTGAACGAAGCAGGGGTTGTGGGTTACTTAGTGATGTAGCCGTATGTATGGCAGAAATCTATGTGTTCAGCATGGTTCTCTGCCGGCCAGTCATGGGACGCGCATTGAGCAGCGGTAGCCGCATCAAGTAGGTGGACCTGGCTACGGAGCGCGGGAACGCTAATGGCAATGAAGCCGATTAGTGCTACGAGGGCGATGTTTACTGGGTTGTTCACTTGAATGCACTGTTGTATGTGGACACTAAAAACCCCCACCTCGTCGAAACGAAGTAGGGGTTGATGGGTTAGGCAAGTCGACGGATGTATCCCGCCTCGATCAGGTCGGCATACATCTCTCTGGCGTTGACTCGGTCAGCGTCGATGCTGTCAGGAGGCCCCCAGAAATGTTCTCCGAAGAGTTCCTTGAACGGAGGGAAAGAGTCCCCAGTCCAGACAACTTCGACCTCATCCCAGTCGGGGAAGGGATTGCGCTCGAAGTCAAAGCCGGTATCAGGCCAGATCCTGAAGATCACGGTCTGATCCTTGTTTTGTAGACAATGGACCTCAGTAGTGGTCTCTAGTTGCGCATCAGTCACCTGAATGCACCGTTGTAAGTGGACACTAAAAATCCCCCACCAGCATTGAGAGCTGATGAGGGATGATTGGGTTAGGCAGTGGTTGTTGAGCGTGATACCTGGAAGGCATCAGCGGCATGATCCAAAGCAGCTTTGAGATGGTCGGATTTCAATCCGCCGGAGATGGCAGTCCCTTGCTCGACTCCATTGGTCTCGCCATAGATACCGCCTTCAGCCCATGCCCAGCCATTGCCGCGATGGAGCCGAGCGCCGACCTTCACCTTGGTGAAAGGTATGGGAACGAGAAGATCCATTGAATGCACTGTTGTATGTGGACACTAAAAACCCCCACCTCGTCGAAACGAAGCAGGGGTGTTTGGTTAGACAGCGTGTAGCTTGGTCGTGGCATAGTGCTTACGACCGCTGGCCAGGGAAGTAGAAGTGCAGCAAGGGTAGGCTTTGTAGTAGTAGCCGTCACACGCTGCGATAAATACTCCGGGTCTGGGCCAGTAGGTGATGATTACGTTAGCTCCATCAGCCTCGTAGTCATACCAAGCTGAATCGGTTAGGAGTCTCGTCATTTGAATGCACTGTTGTATGTGGACACTTGGGATATCTCCCCCTTCAGTGCGATTAATAGCGGCTAGTACTGGTGTTCTCTTAATATGAGCACGAAGTGCGAAGCTTAAATGGAGCGAAGCGATCACACTGAGCGAAGCGATGAGTGTGATTGCATCGTGACTCATTAGTTCTGCTTATGGAGCGAAGTGATCACACAGAGCGAAGCGATGAGTGTGATTGCTGAGTGACTCATTAGTTCTGCTTATAGTGCTATGCTTTAGAGGAGAGGAAATTTGAGCCCAGGCATGGGATTTGACCTCCCAAAGCGAAGGGGCGCGGGGCAGCGCGGAGAACGCAACCCAGAGGCGAGAGCGCGTGGGAGAGCTGTTGCGGTCTTAGGCGAGCGTAGGGAAAAGCGAGGCGGGGCCCGGCGCGGGGTGCGCGGCGAGGCGGGAGCGTAGCGGCGAAGCATAAGCGGAGCTTATGACTGAGCAGCGGGTGGAAAGGCGCGAGGTTACGCGTTGCTTAAGCGATCATTCGCTGCCAATTGTTTACATCCAATTAACAGCAGATCGCGTTGCTTTAACAGACGCGCTCGCTGCCATTCCATGCGCTGCGCCGTGACGTTGCTACGCAACGCAGCAGATCCCTTGCGCTCACTGCAGTTACGCAGCGAGGCGCGTGGCGCACGCAGTGCGACTACCGCCGAGCGGTGCGAGGCCTCTTCTTTTTTTGTTTACACGCAATCGCAACTTGCAGGGGGTGTTTGATGTATACCGCGCAGCGCAGCAAAAACTGACTTTTCCCCGCGAGAGTTCAAATAGGGAGAAATGGGCTTCAGATGGAGGAATGAGCCATTTTTTTGGTCAAATTTTCATTTCTCCCTATTCCCCGCGAGGTCTAATTTCAAGAAGTAGTTAATATCAATCTCGATAGACTGGACTTACGTAATAACAACTTTGAGTCGTTAGATGATTGGCGGAATAGGACGTTTTCGCGACATAGGTAACCCATTCGACCCCAGAAGAGCACGATCTCTGCCTACTCCCGCCGCTGCAAATCTCTCGGGTTTGCCGTCAGGAAATGCTGAGAATATCCTCTCTGTACTAAGGTCTTCGCTGCCTGATTACGGCGAAAACCCTGTTCCAGGCTCGAGAAGGGACAAGATTCAGCGTATAGCGGAAGGGTTGCAAAATGCTGAGGAAGGTATCTACAGAGGCGGCGTTGAATACGAACAAAGGCCTGAAAGCTCCTACACAATCGGTCGATCACAGCCCAGCCCCGATCCTGGCTCGGGAACCTGGAATCTTGAGTCAAAAGAGCCATGGCATCAGCGGATTAACCGGACAAGAGCCGTTCCTAGAGGCATAGAAACAGTAGGGACAGAATTCACTCCGCAGCAATACCCAGGTGAGAGGGCGCAATACCGAGGTGCAACTGCGGCTGATAGAGAGGATGTGAGAAATGAAGTATTACCCACTGAAAGAATTTCAAGTCCAGAGATAAAGGGGACAAGATTGACTGATGAGATTGCTTATCAGGCGGTACGTCCTCCATATAGGTCAAAGGACAAAACTATTTACTCGACCAGAGCAGGATCGAGATGGTCGACTGAATCTCCCGAAGCTAATGCTCCTCAGAAAGGAATTGGACCTCTCTTAAGGGGCGAAAAAGCTGCTGTTCAGATGGTGGATCCAGCGATATCGAAGGAAAGGAGGCTGCGGAGAAAACCTTCGACAGCGGCTCGGGGAATAGCCAATGTTGATGCAATTGTGGGGGTTCGTGATGCTGATACTTCTCCGTATTCACAGATTCCCTCGGCTGAAGCACGCCAAATTCTTGATCAATACGCCTCTGGGATGGTTTACAACCCCGAAGTAGACATTCCAGACCTCAGCCGGTTAGCTGTTGTTGATAAAAAGAGAAGTGAAGTTTATGGAGTCTCAGATCGTAGTGAAATTCAGCGGGAAAGGGGCTATTTACCCCGCCAAGACACCCCGGAATTAGCTGCATACGGCAGAATTCCGGTCAATGTGCGCGGCAGAGATACACAAATAAGCGGAATTGTGGAGATAGACCCAAGGGAGGTCGTCGAAACAAGGTTGGTTGACCCGGACAACGTCACTCCTTGGGAAAGAGAGAAGGAAATTACCCGTGGAGACATAGCAAAAGAGGCCAGATCAGACACAAAAACCCCTGTTATCGGTGAATCTGCGCTGAATCTCGAACTCATTCTCAAAGATGATGACGGAGAGATTGTCAAGGGACGTGCGCAGGTTTTTGAGACACCTGAAGGCAGAGCAAAGTTGGCCCAGAGGTTCTACGAGATGGGGATATTACAGGACAACAAAGTTGGCTCATTAGTGGGCTTTATCAATCAAACGAGAGCCGTCAGGACTCCAGGCGGAGTGAAAGAAGTCGTTGTTCCTTTGCCATTATTCGCGCCAACGGAAGGCGGTCGGCGTGTCACGGGTAGAAAAGATGTTCCATTCGGCGATTACTCCTCGCAGACGACTACAGAGCCTATTTATCGCATCGGCAATCCACAATCACGCGATAAAGATGAACTTAGGCGTCAAGTAGCTGAAGCGATGCCTATGCAGACTATGCGCAGGTTGAGGCGCGAGGGTGAACCAAAAGTCAGAGGTGGCGCAAAAGCGAAAGGGAGAATCTCAATAGCCGAGGTTAAGTCTGCGATGGAGCAGGGTTATACCTTCGAGAGGGCTAGTGAGAGGGCTAATGAGGATGGCAGTGTCACATTGATGACAGCATTGATGACACGTCCTGGATCTGACAAGAAAGTTCTCTTGTTGCGTGATGCAAATACAGGGGATTTCATTGTCACTGATGCCTATGCCGGTGGCAAGCGTTACGAGACAGGCCCTGCCGTTGCTTTGACACAAGAGTTTAAAGGTGAAAGGGTGCCAGAGAGAGTCGGTGGCATACGCCAAAGAGCTGAAGAACTCCCCGGCGGGATTCAGATAGAAGATTTTGTAGATGAAGTAGCAAAGGGCTCGTTCATGGAAGATCCTGCCGACAGCTCACATGAGCGAGTTGCAGCCAGGGCGTTGGCTAATGCATTGCGCACGGGCAAGATGGCTGGCCCTGGCGGAAAATTAGTTGATGTTGATCCGCAGCGAATCTGGGAAATTGTCAAAAGGAATCCAGAGCTCGTTGTTCAGAATTTGCGCGAGGGGAGTGGACAATCCAGAAGGGTAGATCTTTTCCAGGAGCCTGAGATAGATAGAACTATTCTCGAACGTTTAGGACTAATAGATCCTGCGACTCAGCAAAGGGCCTCTGCACAAGGGATGCTTGACCCTGGAGATATTTCTGTTGAAGATTCAGTTGACAGCAGAATAAGGGCTGCCTCTCAATCAGGTACTTCCGAAGGCGACGACCTCAGAGGTGGCGATCAGAATTGGGATCTTGTCAGGAACCAGGAGAAAGAAAGGGGCTATCGGGTCGAGAGCGTAGAGACTGAAAGGCCAGATGATCCACTGGCGCCGGCCTTGGCCATGGCAAGTCAGATCACTCCAAATCCTCAGGAAGCAGAATACTTGGCTCGTCTTGCGGTTAACGAGAACTGGGCGAGGGTAGAAAGAGGCCTGGGAAGTGACTTGCCGGGAGTTATGCAACGTATCGCCAGACCGCAGCAGGCAGTTCTTAGCGAGATGGCATCTAATCAGCCCGAAAGTATTAAAAAGGGTGTCCCAAACACTTCAACTGTTTCCGCGCTAAATGCACCCGCATCTCAGCCAGTTGCCCCAGGCGCTGGGATTGTTGGCATGGAAAATATTCCAGAAGGAGTCCCCGCTGCAGTTATAAGAGGATTGCAAAGTGCTCAAGGAAGTCCTGCTTATATAGGTGCTATGAAATGGATGGCAGACTACGGCCCTGGTGTTCAGAGATAGAATGAATACAGGGCTTATATCTCTTTGATCAGTACTAAATGAGTAAGGAGAAACATGAAAAGGCAAAGGATCTCTCGCAGGCCTTCAAGAAGATGGATAAACCTGCCAGCAAGGGCGGGACGGGGGGAACCCTTACGGCGGCTGCCACTAAGGCAGGCTACGAAGATACTCCTGAGGGGCGAGGAAAATATGCTGATGAGGTGTTAAATAATAAAGATAAATATTCTGACAAAATGGTAAAGAAGGCGAATTTCTATAAAAATGTAATCGCCAAGAAGTGAGCGCTAAGATAGTTGTAAATACTGGCGTATTGAGTGGCCTCGAATATTTTAGGTAGTGACCCTGCTCAGACATCAAGACAGATAGCCTATAGCAAGGAGGAAGTCGGAAGAAGGAAAGAACTTCCTTCTACGTTAACCTGGAGAGCGGGGTCTCCATCGAAGCTCACAGACCCTAAATTTGGCGATAAGCGATATGCGGGAGATATCTTTGAGGGCAAAGGTGTGCAAGGAGAGTTTGCAATGGCATTAACAGACCCGAACAATCAGGATGCACGTCAAGGTACGGAGGACTGGATGTCCCAACTCATGAGCGGTATCTACTCGCCACTTGGCGGGGGGATGGCCTGATGGGACTACGGATGGCGATGGCTCCGGCATTGAGAGCCTTTAAGCAAATCTTCCCGTTTAGAGGGAAGGGTGCTCCGATGCAATATGCGTTTCGTTTCGGCCCTGAATTGCTCGGCGCGGGAATGATGGCTGCGGCCGCCCCTCCCGAGACAAGTGTGGGTACGAGGGCTTTGATTGGCGGCGAAGATATTCTTGCAAGTCTCGGCTTGTCACTATTAGGTAGCGGTATAGGCCGGACGATCGCAAGAGGGTCAATGGCCAGGAAGATGGGAAGGAGGCCTGGCGGACTGCCAATGCGCAGTGGTATTGAGGTGCTAGACGATGCTGGCAAGAATATTAATTTGAGCGGTTTATCTCCCGCTAAGAGAGCTCACCAACAGAGACGTGCGCTAGCCATGGCAGGAGTAGAGGGGGCAGGTATCGGTGACATGGTGATGATGCCTGCTCAGTTCATGAGGCCGAGCCCTTTACTGAATGCGGCTCATGACGAATATGCCAAAAAACAGCAAGACGCTCAGGCCCAGGCATTAGCCGTACAGCAGACACAGCAGAGCATGAAGCTAGAAGAACTAATGGGATATCTGGCAATGGGAGGAGGCGTGGCTACTGGGGTCCCATTACTGCGTAGTCCGCTCGCGAATGTGTAATGGCTGAGTATCCTCGCGATCCGAGCCCAGAAGAGCTGCGCAATATCTTCACAAGGTCGTTCCAATCTGGCCCGAAGTTGTGGTCTAATGCACAACGTCTCAAGATGGGAGATCAGTACGAGCACACACCTGTCCACGACATGCTGACCAGTTCGGCCGGCGTGGATTATGCCCGTCAATATTTGCCAGAGAAAGTAGAGAGTACGGCATGGGGAAAGTGGGTTGCCGATCAATTACCAGGCGCAGATCCAAGATTGGGTCCAGATAGTAGGCGTCGAGCAGCTAATGAATTCATCCGCGGAATCCGTTTAGGCGGCTACTCTCCAGAAGAACTTAAACAGCTCGACGAGCTGAGAGCCACTGACCCTGAGGTACAGCGTTACACCGTTCGCCGAGGAGAAGTTCCCACTCCAGATGGCACAGGTGTAATCAAAACAGGCGACAACTTCCGCGCCGCTGCCGCACAAGCTGCAGGTGTAACTGCTTCTGACTTCGCCACTGATGGACTGCGAAATATCTGGTGGTTCCTGAATGCCCCTCAGGCTGTGAGCAGTATCGCGATGCTGCACGGTATGCACACAGCCGGCAGACCATATGTCGCTGGAGGGAAAGTAGGCGGCCATCTCATGCCAAACCGTCGCTATCGAATGGCTGCCACGGTCCCGGCGTGGATTGGAATGTCTACAGCGGTGGGCAACTTCGGGCGACAACCGGGGTATAAAGCCGCAGTCCCTAGCGAGGCTGACCCCAGAACTGCAGTTGACCCACTGAGTGAAATGGCTAATCGCTACTTCCTTGGCAGAGCAGGTCGTCTACTTCCGTACGACGAGTTCGTGAAGGAGCGCCCTGATGTATCTAAGGGTGAGTACAACGCTTATAAGGCTTATCTGTTTGGCAATCCTTCGCCAATTAAAGCAACTATGGAGGGAATCCACGGCCCTGAAGTGACATTCATGGGTAAGAGTATTCCTGTTGCAACAGGTATCTTGCCTGCAATTGCTGCTGTTGTTGGTGGGCGCAGAGGTATTGTCAAGGCCGGGGAACGTTTAAATAAGTCAGTTAGATATCAAAAGAGTGATCCGTTAAGAGCAGGAGCAAAGCCTCGGACTGTAGTGGCTGAACCTATTAAATATGCTGAGGATCTAAAGAAGGATTGGACAGACCTAAAAGTCAAAGCCAAGGATCCTTCCTCAGGTGTTGGCGATGATGCAATTAAGAGAGCATATAACGCATATCGTGATGTACAGGATGAAAATGAACGTCAAGTATTTAAGCAAGTATTATTAGGATCCAGTAAATACATGGGCGGCACTGCTCTCGGCGGAATGGCTTTAGAATCAATGCGTAGAGCAGCTAAAGGCGAAGCGCCTGTGGAAGTGTAAATGACATTTAATATGCGACCAGTCACGCAGGGTTATGGCAATATTGCTAGCCGGAGCGGTGAAGTGTTGGGTCAGATTCCTGGTTTAAAGAATACGATGCACACAAGATTTGCCATGGACGCACTAGACGAGATAACTAGAAATAAGATCGATGAGAATCAGCGCAAGATGCAGGAGCTTGGCATGCAACCGCAAGAAACGGATTGGCTAGGCCTCGGGATGAAAGCCGTTAGTCTTGCTGGTGGTTTAGGAGCTTTTGGTGGTGGTGGTGGTTTCTGGGGAGGAGGCACTACTGGACCAGATCCTGGAGGGCAGACGATCAATGTTAGCCCAAAGAATCCAACTCCTTGGAAAGGACCTATTTTTGGTACACCAGGATCAATGCACAGGATATAAATACCAATGACATTTAAATTAGATGAATTAAGTCCAGTAGCAAGATTTAACGCTCTCCAGCGGGCGAAAGAATGGCAGGAGAGATCCTCTGGCAATTCGCCGACGAATTTCTCATCAGACTTGGTTGCCAGGAGTGGTCCAGGGCGAGCAGTCCAGGATTATGATCTATCCCCTCAGGAGATAATATTACCGGAGGATGGAGTATTCTCAACTGCTGGAGGTAATATTTCTGATAGCCAATTTGACGCCTACAGGAATGCAAGTGAACTTGCGCGGCGAGCGTTAGGACTTAAGGGAGCTGTGCATCGATCAAATATGCAACTTGAACACTTAGAGAAATTAGCGAAGGGAAATGAGGGCGGCGGCCTCGGAGATGTTCTGTCGGGTGCTTTAAGTGGGGCAAGCGCTGGTGCTAGCTTCGGGCCATGGGGAGCTCTCATAGGAGCAGGGATTGGCGGAGGGGCTAGTTTAATCAGTTGACAATTAATAGCGCATTATCTAATAAATAAAAGGCTTAGAATACCGGCATAGGATTATTGTGCGAAGTTTTGGTGATTCCAAGAGAAAGAGCTTTAGCTATTAACGATCCAGTACTTCAGAATTTAGGAGTAATGGGGGCGCAGGGCGGCGGCGGATGGTGGCCGCCAAGGCTAGCTGTAGGTAAGAAATTTTTCACGACTTTAGGCAAGGCGGCCCCATACGCGGCAGGGACCTTAGCCCTGGTGGATGCCCTTGGAGAATTTAGAGAAGAAGGGCCTGTTCAGCGCAATGCTTCTGGCGCTGCAGGGAACGCAGCCGTTACGGCTCTAGGGGCGTTACTGGGAGTGCCCTTCGGCGGCCCAGCTGGTGCGATAGGTGGAGCAGCCTTGGGAGGGACTCTGGCCAATATGTTCCTGGGTGATACAGGCGCTGATATCGGGACAGGAATATATGATGAAGTCACTGGATATAGCCCCGAGGCGGAGAAAGCCAATAGGGCGCGAGAGGAGATACTGAAAAACGCCGTGAACGAGGCTCAAGCTTACGCTCTTCAGAAGAAAACTTTAATGCCTATTACTGAGCAAGAGCTAGAGATGTACAGGCAGGTGGACGCGGCCAGGGCTGAGCAAGAGCTTAGGCTCAAGAATGACTACAACTTCGCAAATACGCTGAATCAAACCTTGCTTGCGGCTCAGCAAAATGCTGCACTTCAGCAACTTGCAATGTCACAACGGGCCTGATCGTGTTTACATTACCTGGCTTTAACGTTGCAGCTAATTACAATCTTACCCCCGTTGCAGGAGGCATTGCTGGCGCAGTGCCGGGGTTTAAACAAAGTACTGTTTTCACTAAGGGATTTATGGATGCGCAGATGGCCAAGGCTGCCATCGCTGCAAAACTTAGCGAGAGAGCGCTTGGCGAAAAGGCTGCAAATCTTCGTCAAGAATCTGCACTCGATGCATGGATGGATAGACTGGAGTTTGCTGAAGAGGCGAGGAAGAAAACAGATAAGACCAATAAGCTTTTAGCACTGGCTGGTCTGAACTCAGGTGGGAAGCAGCAGTCAGTGAGGAACGGGCAGCAGCAGCGAATGGCAGGGAGTGGTCTATTAGGGCCATTAGAGACTCTTCTTAAATATCATCAAGTGCAGGATGGCCTGGATAATTCAATGTATAAGCAATTATTTCCATTAAATGCTATGGACGCAACAGGACAGCAGTTGCTTGGGACAGTCCCTGCTCCGAGCAACTCTCAGATTTCGCTACCTAAAATACCCCAAGCTGGTATTAAAGTTGAACCTGCCCCGACGGTGGGGAATGCCTTTAACGAAAGGAGGAAATTCGAGGCTGGACTGCTTAAAAAATTAATAGACTCTGGTCAATTATCATTAGCTAAGAAATAGCAACTATCAACAATTCTGAGCAATTAAATGGCAACCATACCGACAAGTAAACTCCAGGCTTGGCAAAACAAGCTCTTTGGCACTACGACGAACGCGCAAGGGGAGGAGGTTTATGTAAATGAGGATGTTCAGAAAATATGGGACACCTTTAAGAATAAGCAGGTGCTGAATAAGCAGACTCCGCGTATCCCCACTGCGCCGCAATCGCTTGACAATTTTAAGCAAGCAGGAGAATTAGAGATTGACCTTACAAGGGGATATAACAAAGCGCTTATTGACCACGCCTATGATGACGAGCCACTGAAAAATCTCAGCGCTGAACGTCAAGTCAGGACGAGGAAGGGGTATTTGCAAGGTCAGGCCGATGCGTTCATTGACATGAGGCAGCCTGTTCTTGACCTTCAAGGGCAAATGGTACGCAATCGATCCAAAGTCGATTTACCTGCGCTTATTGCTTTAGCAGATAGGAACCGGGAGGCACAGAGCGCATTTAACAATCAAATCGCAACCGGTGAGCTAGTCGATAGACTAACGAGAGGAGCCGCCATGCTCAAGTTAATATTTAGCTAATCATGAGTTCACTAGCCAGCTATACACCCGGAACCACCGCCGCCAAATACTTCACGGCGGGCACCAAGAACCTCGTTGATTTTTCCAATAAACCGGAGTACAAGGATAATGAGACCGTTGGCGCAATGGTCGCCGGCCAGTTGCTCGACAGCTTTGCGACGCAGGCTAATACTGGCTCAGCGCTGGCCTATAACGATGCCTTCTTAGGGAGTCTTGGCAAGATGCAGGGCGGGTTGGAGACTCTTAAGACTGGCAATCAAATGACGCTGATGGCTTCTGAGGCTAATTTAGCCGGCGGTCTAATTGATAAGCAGGAAACTGCGCAGAAGAATATTATTCAGAAAACAGGTGAGCAGGATAGGCTTGGTATTACTACAACAGGTACGGAACAACGTAAGGGCATCAAACTTACAGGTGAGCAACAACGTAAGGGTATGGTCACCTCGGGTCAACAGGATCGGCTTAGTTTGGTCACCTCAGGTGAGCAGCAACGTAAGGGCATCAAACTTACAGGTGAGCAACAACGTAAGGGTATGGTCACCTCGGGTCAACAGGATCGGCTTAGTTTGGTTACCTCAGGTGAGCAGCAACGTAAGGGCATCAAAACTACAGGTGAAGAAGATCGTAAGGGCATGGTCACCACGGGTGAGCAACAAAGGCTTGGTATTGCTGCAACAGGTACGGAACAACGTAAGGGCATCGAAACTACAGGTACTGAAGAACGCAAGGGTATGGTCACCTCGGGTGAGCAGCAACGTAAGGGCATCGAAACTACAGGTACGGAACAACGTAAGGGCATCGAAACTACAGGTACTGAAGAGCGCAAGGGCATCGTCGCCACAGGAGGTCAGCAAAGGCTTGGTATTGCCGCAACAGGCACCGAGGAAAGGCTTGGACATGCTTCAAAGGGAGCCCAAGACCGCTTAACCGTGGGAGAAGCCGGCCGCCAGGAAAGGCAGAACATCCGCGAGCGCACCACCCAAGACTTAAGGGCTCGTGCTGATGCGCGTGGAGCAGTGCGCAGAGGGGGCGCACGCTTCTTTGGTTAATGATTCCTTTTGCGGGCTCGAAGTTAGGATTAACAGTTCAGGATCTGCTTAGGGTTGTAGCAGGCAATGCTGTGAATTATTGGGATGAATTGAATTCGGGTAAGTTTAATCACACTCAATACGAGAATAGGGACTACATGGGAAACTATGCAGCTCCGTTTAATCCACTAGAAACTAAATGGAACTATCGGAATATGCACGAGACACTGCAAAGGGAAAGAGAGGCGGAAAGACTAATCAATGAGGGGGGCGTATGAGCGCTGAGCTGTCAGATCAGATCCAGCGATTTCTATCAACGCTGGACCAAAGCCATCGAGAAGGATTCCTTAGTTATGCCGAGAATACGTACTCGGTGTATGAGATCTGGCTATACGCATCTGTGCTGGGATATGAAGGCAGCTTTGCAGCACTGCATGAATGGGTAGGGAGGACTTATCCGAAGCTCAATCGTCGGGAGTTAATGCTCGCCGAGATCATTAAACTCGAGGCAGACATTGATTACCTCAGGCAGCAGGTCCACGCTGACCTTGTCAAGCCTGATGCGGCGGCAACACGAATAGCGCACCTATCCAAGGAATTGCGTGGTCATGTTGTGGAGATAGACCGAATGACGAAAGGAGTAGATAGACGAGGACTGATTCTTGCCGGCGCTGACAAAGTCATGCGTGAGTTGAGGGCGATCTTCAAAGGCAATGAGGAAGTCACTAACGCTTTAGATCTAGCCTATGAATCAGTGTGGACCGTTTTGATTGACGAAAAGTAGTCCTTTAGTCAGTAAAGAGGATGTCAAGCAGATGATTGATGCTGCTATGCGACAGCACAACAGGAATGCAACGCTGATATCTTTTGCTATCGGGAGCTTGCTACTGTTTTTCTATGCGAATGGACTGTGGCGTGTAGTTGAAAAAATGTCGCTAGCTTGATTTCACAAGAAGCTCAGGGGAATAGGGAGAAACACTAGATTGGGTGCATGTCAAATGCCTCGATTGCATTAGCTCGTCGCCGTAGTGCGCAACTGGCGGCACAGTCGATAAAGAAACAGCCAGAGGTAATTGAAATACCTGCTTTTGTCTACAAGGCGAGAGCGAATTTCAGCTATTTCTGTGAGCTTATGGGTAAGCCCCCAGCTCGCCATATGAAGATATGGCATAAGGCTTTCCTGACGGGACAGAGTAATGATCACCTGCTGGATATTGCAGGCCCTAATACTTGCTTATTAAGCCCTCGAGGTAGCGCTAAATCCACGGAGATTGGGCTGCTGGTGGCATGGCTAATTGGCAGACATGCCCAGGCCAAGAAGCTGCTGCGAACTCTCTATGTTTCATACAACGTTGACGTAGCACGCAACAAGAGTGCTGCCATCAAGAACCTGATATGCAACAAGGATTATCAGGAAATTTTTCCGACAGTTCGTTTATCGAAGGCCCGCACGAGCGATGAGCTGTGGTCCATCGACTTCGACTTCGCTGAGATAGACGTTCGAGGGGAGGACGCCTTCACAGTTGCTTGCGCAGGCCTGAAGGGAACGATCACGTCAAAGCGGAGTTCGCTGATCATCGTTGATGACGCAATTAAAAGTGCTGCGGCTATTGCGAACCCCGATATTCGGCGGGAGATGGAGACCAATTGGAACAACGTGATCGTTCCAACCATGTTCCAGGGCGCTCGTGCCATTGCTCTGGGAACGCGCTTCCATTTCGACGATTTATTCACGACAACATTTTGCGAGCACAAAGGGTGGAAGGTCATCGTGCAGGCCGCCTTGCACTATGACGACGATGGCCGGCCCAAGTCTTATTGGCCGGAGATGTGGTCCGTCAAGTACTTACTGAAGCTGCAGAACGAAGACAGGGTCTCCTTCAGTTATCAGTACCTCAACCAGCCTGTTAGAACTACGGAGCTGGGGATCTCTCCCGAGCTATTCATCAAGGGCGAAGTCCCTGATAACTACGACACGATTGGGGTTGGAATTGATCTTTCTGCTGGCATGTCCGAGCGGAATGATTGGACGGTGTTCACCCTCGCTGGCCGAGTGGACGACAAGGTTTACATCATCGACTACAAGCGGATGCGCTCGATGGGGAATATCGAGAAGGTGGAATCTCTTTGCGAGCTATTAGTGGAATGGAACTTGTTGTCAATGAACGAGGAAGGGCAGTATTTTCAGACCGAATCGCCAGTGATTATATGGCCAGAAATTGTTGCTTATCAGAAGAGCTTTGAGGGAGATCTAAAACGGATGCTATTCAATGAGTGGCAGCTCTACAATTTAAGTATTAGTCCAGTAAAAGGTTTCCGTGGCGACAAGCTTGCTCGCCTTAGGGGGATCTTGGGACTATTTCAAGGCAAGAAGATTATCTTTAACAAGTATCGTGATTTTACGTGCATGGTGGATGAAATTATTAATTTTGGACATGCACCTCATGATGATTGTGCTGACTCTCTTAATATCGTTGTACAGGGCCTAATGAAACGCGGCGGTGCGCAAGTTCAGTGGAATTAGAATAATGAATAAACGAAACATTGATGAGAAAACCGTTAAGTCCTCAGCAGAAGGAGCTGGTCGAAGCTGTAGTGCTCGAGGCCTATAATAGATCTGGGTCTTTACCCACGGCTGCAGAATTCAACCAGTTAGCAGAAGCTGGAATATTCAATCCAGAGATGGAACAAGCAGCGCAGGAGATGGTCCTCAATACCGTCAGGAATGCACCAGCCTCTTATGGCGATGGAAGTGCAGGGGTTACCGGAAGAGCGGAAAGTATCCCTGCGGATTTATTCTTAAATGCTTGGATTGCTCGCTTGAATCGAGATCATGAGGACTGGATAAATGCAGGGAGCCCTCCCAGATACCGTATCCCTGAATTTAGCGCTGACGAGTACGGCTTACCTTTTTAAGTAAGAGCATGTGAGATGTCCGTAACATAGTCTTATGAGCAGTTACCAAGAGAGATTTCGCCAGATCCTGGAGGCCGCACGTACTCGTGAGGGCGTAACCGGGACTGACACGATGATCGTGAACAGTCATCTTGCACAGATGAAGCTGTTCATGCTCAGGCAGGGGCTGGAGTTTTATCCCGCGCAGGACACTTTTGGGTTCAGGAAACAATTCCTGGGCGGCTTAATAGAAGAGAATGAAATCGATTCAAGACTGGAAGGCATCGTCGATGACTTCTTGATCGATGGCAAAGGCTTGTTCTATTTCAGGCCAGTGGATGAGTCATATCGTGTGATGTGGTTCAGCAAGGATAATTACCGAGCTTATTACGACGCTGCTGGCCTCTTAGAAGAAGTAGAGCTGATTTATAGCTTCACCGTACGTGGCGGACTCGGTGAGTTAAATGTCCCTGGCTCTAACGAAGGGTCTATTCGATATGTCAAGCTTCAGGTACGTAAAGACCAGCTAAAGGAAACGATCTCGAATGAGAAGCCTTCCTTCGATGTTGGGATTACCAGCATGTCCTATGCGCCGAATCGCACGAGGACGCTGACAAATAGTCTTGGCTTTATCCCTGCGGTGGAGTCATTTAATACGATGCGTTCCACTGGGATGGACGCGACTGGAGACTTTGACTGGCTAGCAGAGCAGATTGTTGTCCACGATGATCTTGTTAAGAACATTCGGACCAATATTCACTTCTTTGGCAACCCCACTCTTGTATCGAGTAGGCCAAAGCATGACTTGATCGAGTCCGGGGATTCGGATGCGATTCGCCCGACGATTAGTTCGCAGGCGGGATTCTCTTCTGCTAGTCGTCCGTCCAGTCGCGTCTCTCAGCCGATGGGCAGCGGTAGCGGAGGAATGAAAATCCCTCGCATCATTGCAAATATTGAGCCAACGGATCGCGCTGTATTCCTTACTCCTGATGCCGTATCTGGTGACCAGAATCTCTACGCGAGACAGTATCGCGAGGAAGTTCGCACAGCCTTGGGCGGTGTCGATGAGCTAGGCATCTCAGCAGGTGCCACTGCTTATGAAATCAAGTCCCTGTACGGAAGAGCAGCAACAACAGCAGCGCGGCGATGTAAAGGCCTATTGACTTATGGGTTATGCAAGCTTCTTGGCCTAATCCTCTTCCACGAAGAGCAAATTTTCAAGGAGTCGTTCAGCACAGCGATCGGACTAGAAAAGCCAGCTCCGCCTATTCGAGAGCAGTTCCCTAACCAGTCAGAATTTTCTGAGGCTGTACAGGCATATGCTGAGGCTGAGAATAAATACACGGTCGACTTAGACGAGAAGATTAAAGAAGCTGTTAATTCCGAGCAATTACCATTCGGTGTCGTTGGCTTAATACCTGACGGCAACCGGAAGATTGAATGGAGATGGAAGGGACCAGTCTTTGAAGACTCCACAGAGGATATACTAAATGCAAGTATTGTTGTAAGAAATCTCCAAGAACTCGGTGTTAATAGTATCGAGGCCTTGAGATATCTCTTCCCAGATAAAACTGACGAAGAAAGAAGCGCAATGCTGTCTGGCTATCCATTTAGGATGGCACAGGCAACACAACAAAGTATTGGGACCTTCCTGTCGCTCATTGAGAATATGCGGCAGGTCCCCCACCCGCAAGCACCCGATTTACCGATGCTTGCTGATCCAAAACTCGATTTAACACCTTACGTGTATCGAGCCCTTGATTTCCTAAAACGAGAACTTACTTATGCCGGACAATATTCCGACGATACAGGCTCCTCAGATCCAGCAACCCTCGATTCCATCGAACGCGCCCGCTCCGAGTCAGGCTTACCAGCAAGCGCCGGTCCAGAGCGCCCAACCTTCATACCAGATAGCTTCGGCGCCACAGGTAGTGGAGCAATCACCGACGGTGGTGCCCCAGGGCTACCAGCAGGCTCCGGCGGTCCAGGAGCCGGTGGCGAACCCATGGCAGGAGGCATTCCAGCGACTAAGCGAGAGTTTGACTACGAGGCAAACCTCCCCAGCCCAGGCACCCTCCTCGGCGCCGACCCAGTATCAGGCAGCGCCACAGGCTTACCCCTCTCAGGCAGCGGTATACCAAGCGGCTCCATCCGTTTCGGGGATGCCGACTTCGCTGCCCCAAGCAACAGCGGGTTATTCCCAGGCGATTCCCCAACAGGCTCCGAGCTACAACAGCGCAGCAAGCGCACAAGTGAGCGACGAGTATCTAGGAAGCGTAAGTCCGGAAAGTCTTGAAGTTCTCAACCATTTCGGCGCTGAGGCACCTGCCCTTCTGAATCGCTACTCCTGCGTAGTCGAGGATGCCCTGTTAGCTCAAGCTCAGCAGACAACTGAGACTCTTCAGAGGCTCGAGGCAACGACGACTGAGCTCGAAGGAGCTAAGGGTGTCGTTCATGCCGCCGCCCAGGACAATGCGGCATACCACGCGATGCTGACTAACCCTGACCTGCTGTCTTCCTATGTGACTGACTTCTTCTCTGCAGAAGGACCATATCCAGTAGAGACGTCTAATGATCGTCTAGCTGCCGAAGTTGCCGCCAATGAGCGTCAGTTCCAGGCTCCTCCGACTGTATTCGAGCGCCCTCAGATGGATATCCCCGCTCCTGGGGTTCAAGCATCCAATAGTGGAAATGATTTCTGGTCGCAGTTCTCTCAGATGAGTGATCGCAACCCAGCAGCTGCTTGGCAGATCCTGAGCCAAGCCTCCCCTGACGTCCTGCGTAGCAAGGTACTTGTCTCTGAAGCCTGATAACTAAATCGTTTATCGCCCCGAATTCTCGGGGCTTAAATTATGAATCTTCCTCCAAGGAATTACCTAGATAATGCCCCTAACTCTCCTAGCGCCCATCAGGTAGAAACGGCTGCTCATCAGCAGGAGGTGAGGGAGGACTTGAATGCCTCGACGAGTGGCTCACAGGTCAGCGCCGAGATGATCAATCAAATGCGTACTAGTCAAGTTGCCGCGAGTACAGAGCGAACCGCTGAAAACACTCTGCTTGACTATTACAAGGGAGTTATGCAGCAAAATGCAGGCTTAACCCAAGGCGCTGAGCATATGGCGAGTCTTGCTCAAAAATATGCTCCTCAAGGCGGCAGTATCGAAGACATTGCCCAGGCAATTCGTGAAGGCTTAAGACTTTAAGCTAAAAGTATTAGCATTAGAAAAGTTATACGTAGTACATGCGTCTTGCTGGCAGCCAAGATGTACATGATGCGCTGTCTGATCAACAGCATGTCTCAAGGTTTGATAAGTTCGCTGAGGCATTCGATCGCCTGCGAGATAAAGGCTTAAGTGAAGAGCATGCAGAGCAATTTGCCATTGAGATAGCAGAAGGTCGGGAGCCAATGGTTAAGTTGACGACAAGATTTGCAGGCACTTATGGTGATCAATCCGAGGACGCTGCTATTGGCGAGCGCACTGATTGAAGAGTTTGAAGGGATAGAGACAAAAGCATATCTAGACCCTGTTGGTGTGCCTACGATTTGTGCTGGACTGACACGCTATCCCAGTGGAATGCCTGTCCGAATGGGTGATATATGTTCCGCTGAGGTATGCAGGGGGCACTTGGCCTCAGTGCTGATCCATGAGTTCATGCCAGCACTTCAAGATATTCCTGGATGGAGTCAGTTCGGGGCAACACGGCAGGCTGTTCTGATTAGTTTCGCTTGGAATCTGGGTATGAAATTCTTTAATAGCGAGGGATTTGAAGCAATCTCTCAGGTATTAAACGAGGGCCGCGAAAAGCCTGAGATATATAGTGATATGAGTAAAGTCTTGCAGCTCTACGTAATGGCTGGAGGCAAAAGATTGCCAGGCCTGGAAAAACGTCGAATTCGTGAAGGCGAGATTTGGGATCTGGAGGACGATGGTTCATTGATGTTTGTCGCCAATCAACGTACGTATTTAAAGAGATCTCCAATCGCTAGCGAGTATCTATCGGACACCGGCAAGAAGGAGTGCCAGTTAGGCGAGCCGATCGTCGTCACACGCTTGAACGAAATCAATGCAGATAGTCATGCCTGGGTAACGCTGAAAGATAGTGGCGAGAAATGGGCGGTCTATCTCCCGCATTGGAACCAAGAGTCCACCTCGGATGGGACTCCGGCCGGGGAAGGGGTCAATTGGACTGATTTCACGGCGTCCGTGGGATCATTCATCAGTGTCGGCGAAGTATTGCAGTACGACTCGCGTCGAATCCCGTTGGAAGGTAGCAACGAAGAGGCCTCAATCCTCGAGATTTGTAGAGAGTTTGATGAGATCAGGCAAGCATGGGGCCTGCCTATAGGAGTAACTAGTGGATATAGGCCAGAACCTTTTAATGCTGAAGCAGGCGGAGCGCTGGAATCTCTTCACGTCAAAGGTATGGCTCTAGATATCTACCCATGCGATGGGAAGCTTGACGATTTCCATAACTGGTTATTCAAGCGCTGGAGCGGCGGATACGGGGACGGACGTCAGAAAGGGTTTATCCACATTGACTGTCGAAATAACGGCAGGTTCTTTTCTCGCGCCGGAGTAAAACCAGCCGCCGTTTGGGGTTATTAGCGGACGTTAGACGACCTTAATTGACATATCGCCAGTATTGAACTGCACGGTATCCCCACTGACAATGCTGACGCTGGTAGTCAAGGGGCCGGAGGCTATAAAGTTTTCGCTAGTAGTGTGGTTCTGCGAGCAGGCTGCGTCCCAGATCCCAAAGTGAGTAACAGTGAGCGTACTTGCATTAACTGCACTCGCAGTGATTTGAAGTACAGCAGTATTTTTGATCTCAAATCCGCCACCTCCAGCAGCTCCGACAGCGCCAAGGCTGCTGCTAGCAAGACTCTTACTATAAATAGAACTACCGGCAATGGTATTTGTCACATCGCTCGTAGTCCCGTCTGTACCAGGGTCTGCGGTATGCAGAGTTACGTGTACGCTAGATAACGCGCTAGGAAAGGTAGTTCCTTTCGACCAATCAAGGATTTGAGTTGCAAAATACTGCGAGAACGCCATTCTGAAGCCTGATTACTTTTCTATTCTGGCAGTTATGGATAACCGCCACCTGATGATGTTAGTGTAGCCGTGTTAGAACTTGAGCCGGTAATTGCGCCACTAATTCTCCATGTGGCCTTCATTCTTCCGGTTGTTGACATTGTGCCAGTTATTGCTCCATAGAGCCCTGCCAGAGTCGCATAAGGATGACTCTCGCCACCAGCTTTTGCGGATTCAAGGAGGCCGATTTTCTTGATGGAGCTTGGGATTGGGATGGACGAAGTTGTTTCATTCGTACCAACCAATGTGCCTACTAATTTAGCGAGAGGGAGTCGACCGTATGGAGCAATCGTGCCACTAACTGTCCCTGCTATGAGTACGTAGCGGATGATTTGAATATCAATGCTGTACGGCAGGGCTGGCCATTGTGCGCCGTTAACCGTGAAATAATAGACACCGCCAGGCAGTGTTATTAATCGCTCTATTGCTTCAGTGTTAATGACTTCGTTTTTATAGCCAAATCCGTAGTCATTGAGTTGAACGGGTTTACGGTTTTGATCGAGTAATCCGACAGATATATATTTATCAGTGTTCTTGGCAATTGAATTGCGCAATATCTTAATATCGGACGAAGCAGTGCATTCGACTTTGTAGTAATGGGTGTTGGCTCCAGATTCAGTACCTATTGAGCCAGTTAGTGTTGCGTTTAAGTTGTCAACAGCTCCTAGGTCTCGAGCTTTGGCGAAAGTGTTGTATTTGACATACTTCGGTTGATTGAAAGATGCCTTGGTGTTATCGCTGCCACCGTAGCCGCCCTTGATCTTGTTAATCGCGTCGGATTGATTGCTTAATTGATACGTACTCATCAGTCCTCATAAAGCCGGCATTCATCGGCATCGGGGTTTTCTATGCAGTACTCCAGGAAGATACGTCGCAAGGGTGGAACTTGCGAGAGGCCATAGTATTCAGAAGAAAGATCCTCTAGATACGATTCGGAGTTACTTATGTTTGGGTAAGGATGATGAGCCATGTAATGCTCAGTTAACTCAATATTAGTTGAATATTGAAGTGTATTCGCCCACTAGTCAGTAGTCACAAGCTATTTCTTCGCTGGACGTAGTTTCTTTTTCATAGAAACATGAATAAGTGGCCTAATAATTTCAAATAGAGCCAGTAGTCCATTCTTCTTTATGCATATCTCGATTGGCTTTTCTAGGTGATTATGGTGAACGCAAGCAGGAACGCCTGACTCACAGAGCCATGTGGTGATGTTGTCGTACTCCTCAGGCGTGTAGCGGCCTTTAATTTGTCCTCGACCACGCTTTTGTCCGCCAACGAACCGGCCCTGATCTAGCCAAAGAGCTGCAATCCCCTTCTCTCCTGCGACGCTGAGGACCTCCTTAGAGATAACAGGCTTGTCCCTGGGCGAGAGTAGCTCGTAGGCACGCCACAGCCCCTCTCCATGCATCCTGAGACGCACGTTGTCGTAGTAGCCGTCTGAGTCAATGTGATCCCAGACACTATCTACGGGGCCATCGTGGAGATTGCGCAGAATCCAGAGCTGATGGCCCAGATAATCGCGATCAATCTCTGAGCGTGTGATTTCAAGCCACGGAGTTTGCCGCCGCCCTTTCAGCGTTAGTTTGCCCTTCCCCAAGCAATAACTCAGTACGCGAGCTGTGAATTGCGCTTGCATCCCAGTGCTCTCCCTTGAATAGATGTTGTCGTGTTCTCGGTGCATAGCCAATCAGAGCTGATTGGATTTTCTTGTTTTCCGCTGAATCAAATACCAGCCATGGCCTGGTCGGTCGATTCTTGACTGTGGAGGTGGCTCCGGTAAGCATTTGGAGCCATGTCGATATCAGTTGGGCTTCTTGTGACGTGAGGCCAACTCTGTTGAGACGAGAGGAGCCGTCCTTGAATAATCGACAACCTTCAGCCCAGCACCATGCCGCTGCCTGAGCGCCCAGCAGATCGAGAGCGGCCTGAGTGATTTGCCTCTCGCCGTACGGATACAGCAGGTTATAGATCGGTCTTAGCTTCGAGCTGGAAACACGAAAGCGAAGAACTTGTGTTGTCTTGCCGTTATCCCTCGGACTGGTTTTGTAGGGAGTAATTGCGGCTTTTGTAGGGATAAATTGCTTTAAATCCTCGATCTTTTCTTCTAAGAATGCAGAGTCAGATGCACCTGCAGTAAGTGTTAATTGGATGTATCCCCCGCCAGGAGAGCGATATGGAAGAAGGCTTCCATCAACAAGAAGAAGTCCGAGGATTCCGCGTACATCTGCGGAGTCCAAATGTTTTTCCCTATAGAACTTCTATATAGTAGTAATAAGCACGCAATCCGCGTGTGATTTGTTCCCTACATGCTCAGGAGTTAAACGATCCAATGTGGATTGATAATGACTCAGCCGTAAGGCTCTAGGGTCATTTAAAACCGGATGAATTGCTGGAAACCTAAGTCGAGAGATAAGGCAATCAGCAGCCAAGTCAGAAGTACACTTCTGGAAGGTTCACAGACTACCTGAGAGGTTGAGTCCTCTTAATAACAGGCAAGAGCGTCCGGCACTTGTAAAAGTGATGATATAGTCGGTGCCCAGTGAAAGTTGGGAATAACACGTTCCAAAGCTACTAGGTGCAGAGCTCTACCGTTAACTCGGCGGTAGTTAAATTCCGTGAACTCAGAGAACCTCTCCTTCACGCATTAGAACCTCGACAAGGAAAGCTGACGACAGTCGGCAGAATCATTTACTTATCGCGACAGAGGCGTCTGTTGCGAAGGGGGAATTTTGAGCCAAGCTGATTAGGAATAATCAGAAGGTGCAACGACTAGGTCATGGAGTCCAGAACGGATGGTAAAGGCCCACGAGCGCGGAATGGTTAGATTTCTAACCAATGACATAGTCTGAACTATGCCAATGGCAAAGGCATAGAACCGAAGGATAAAGAGCTTTCGGGATAACACATTGCCCCATCCCGGTTACATCATCGAGATGGCTGTAGAGCCCGTGGTTGTTCACGATTTCGCGAAACAACCCGGCCAAACTGTTCAGTTAGACCGTTATCGTTTCTGGGGTAATCCTGGTAATAAGGATTCCCGAGAGCGCACGGCTGACCAGACACTTGGTACTGCGTCTAGTCGCAATATCGTTAAAGACAAGGTTCTTGTAACGCTTTAATAAAGTATCATTTGGGCGTTATAAAAGAAGGTGAACTGCTGGAACCCCTCCTAATAAATGGGCAATCAGCAGCCAAGTCATTCAGGAATGAATGAAAGGTTCAACGACTAGGGAAAGTAATCCAGAACGGAAGAAATCCCCACGAGCGCCTTCCTCCTAGCGGAGATAATATAGTCTGGACTACATCGATGGAAAAGATGTAGAACTATCGGATAAAGAGCCGATAGGATAACAACCGTAAAGAATATACCGGTCCCGCCGACCCTACTGATGCAGCTTCTCCTTCAACCTTTAAGGTTGCTCGCGAGACTTTGCTGACGGCTCAGCGCCTACTGCTTGATACTGGAAACTTAAATGTTTTCCATCAGTCAATCGGTAGTTTAACTCTTCTCGATGATTATCGTCGTTGGAGAGATCGTGTATTCGCCGACGAACTGTTTAAAGCAGACGCCAACGGTGAAGCTAGTGAGTCCCAAGGTGGATACTATTTCCCCCTCGGAAAAGACCGCACTAGCACCACAGTTGCTGCTTATACAGGTTCTGAATCGGCCAAGTTCGACGTAAAAACCGACTTGCTGCAAGTTGTAAAAGACATGCGCAAGCGCAACGTTCCTACGTTTGCTGACGGTTACTACCGCTGCATTGCTGACCCCACGGCAATGATGCATTTGCGTCAAAATGATGCATTCCGCGAAGTTGCGCGTTATGCAGGCCAAGGCCAGGTCAACCCAATGCAACCAGAATTAGCGCCAAACGCTAACTTCTTCCATGGCATGGGTCCTGCTTACGGTCAAGGT